>Ga0224534_1001961_pt1 | contig 10166 bp, 10 predicted proteins | sample 714E12024metaG_FD_172012 | JGI IMG/M metagenome (GOLD analysis project Ga0224534, IMG submission 172012) | Peat soil microbial communities from Stordalen Mire, Sweden - 717 E1 20-24 | ecosystem: Environmental > Terrestrial > Soil > Wetlands > Peat | place: Sweden: Norrbotten County, Stordalen...
TCTCCTGCCGCCGGATGCCGCCGATAGTGACCAGAACCACTTTCTGCGGCAGGCTCTCGCCGCGCGCCGGACGGGCCGATGCCACCCGCCGCGCGACAGCCAGTGCGGCCAATCTCAAGAGCGCTCTGCGGCCGATAGCAGACATTCGAACCCCCGATAGCCAGATTATAGCGCGGCTGGCAAGTAGCGCTTCAATGAGGTTCTTCCACCCTCAAAATCCGCCCGCCGGTAACATTCCTCAGCGTCTGCACCGCACCGCGAGGCCACCGGATTTCGACCGTCGCAGCGGACGTCTCCGCGCCCAGGCCGAAGTGTACACGCCGGTCGCTCGACGACATGAACCCCACGCTCACATTGGGCCGATTGTAGAGCGTGCGGCCCGCCGGCGTGGTCACCTTGACACTCGCGCCGATGGCGTCGCGGTTGCTAACGTGCCCGCGCAAGTCGAGCGTCAGCCAGTGATTCCCGTTATCCGCCGAGTTGATCAGGATGCGCGGCCGCTCGTTAAGCGAAGTGACCACAATGTCCTGAAACCCGTCGTTGTTCAAGTCGGCGAAGGCCGAACCGCGCTGGAATCCTGGGACGAGAAAATCCTTGCCCATCTCCTGGGAGACGTCGCGGAACTCCTTGCCCTCCACGTTTTCGAACAGGGTGTCGTGCTGGCGAGCGTTCACAATCACGTCGTCGATGTCGCCGTTCGCCGAATAGAGATCCTTCCAGCCATCGTTGTTGTAATCGATGAAACCATTGCTCCACCCCGACATGGATTCGCTGAGCTGGGCCACGCGCGAGTGTTGCGAAACGTAACGGAACGAGCGCCCCTGCTGGTTGCGGAACAGCGCCCAGATCTGGCCCACCAGGTTGTTGTAGAAGATATCCACCCAGCCATCGTTGTCGTAATCGTTGGCGTCACAGCCCATAGCCGAAACAGTGGACCCTTCGTCGTTGTACGCCACGCCCCACTGCAAGCCGGCTTCCTTGAACGTGCCGTCGCCCTGGTTGAGGAACAGGAAGTTCCGCTCCGTGTCGTTGGCCACGAAAATGTCCTGCCACCCATCCTGGTTGAAATCCGCGATGCTGATGCCCATGCCCTTGCCAAGAACTTTGCCGATCCCGGATTTCTCGGTGACATCCTCGAACTTACCGTGGCCCAGGTTGTGATAGAGCCGGTGCGGCACACTGACATAGCGTCGCGGATTGCAGTAGCGCTCGCCGTCTTCCGCGGCGCAGCGGATGTCGGTTTCCGGACTCCAGATCGTGTAATTCGAGACGATCAGGTCGAGCAGGCCGTCGTTGTCATAATCGAACCACGCAGCCGCCACGCTCAAGGTATTCGGTGGCTTGCCTCCGATGCCGGAACTCTCGGTCACATCGGTAAACGTGCCGTTGCCATTGTTGTGATACAGCGTGTTGCGCCCGGCGTTGCACACGAACAGATCGGGATAGCCGTCGTTGTCGTAATCGCCCACCGCCACGCCAAAACTGAAGCTCAGGTTCTCGCCGGCCAGACCCGCCTGTCGCGTGACGTCCTCGAAAGTGCCGTCGCCGCGGTTGCGCAGCAGGCAATTGTAATAGGACGGATCGGCCTTCTTCATCTCCGGAAACTTCGCGCCGTTGGTGAAGAAAATGTCCATATTGCCATCCTGGTCATAATCCAGGATGCCGACGCCGCCGCACATCGGCTGGGGGAAATACTTCCTGCCCGTGAAGTTGTTATTGCTGCGGTAGGTGAAGCGGGACCTGGCGGCGATATCGGTAAAATGCGGGCGCGGCGGTGTGGCTGGCTGGGTCGGCGACAGGGCTGCGAGCCCCAGCAGGAGCACCAAACAGGCGTAACGGGAGAGGCGCAGCAAGCGAAGACCGATTATAGCCGATTCTCGACGTAATCAAATCGAGTAGCCGCGACCCGCGCGAAGCTTCAACCCCGCTCCGTCACCATCCGCCCGCTAAACTCCACATACGTGAAAACTTCCGGAATGTGCGAGTCGTAATGCCCGTGCCGATTCCAGGTCCACCCGGCGCTCGGCTCCAGCTTGCGCCCCGCTCGGTCGCACTGCTGGAACCGCGAACAGTCGATGCGCCACACATCCCCGTCACCGGGCGGCAGCGCGCGCCCATCGGCAAGCCCGCGCAATCCCTCCCACGGCAGCGCCAACTCGACGGTCCAGCCCGGCGACTCCACATCGACGGCATGCCGCAGTCCGGGATAGTCCCAGTCAAGAAAACCCCAGCGCTCGCCGCGCGGATGCACGTGCCCCCCGACGCCATCCAGGACCATGGTGCGCTGGGTGGCAGGATCGAACTCCGGACGCCCGTAATACGGACTCCCCGGCGCCAGCTCATCCTTCCAGATCCAGAAGACCTCATAGATCGTATTCAGCGCGTTGATCTCGAACTCGTAATACGCATTCTCACCCGCGATGAAGACCTCCACATCGTTGTCTTCGTAAATCCGCGAATCGCGCTCGGTGAGGTACCCGCGCACCTCCGGCTCTTCGGCGGTGAAACCGAAATACAGGCACTCGTCGTCCCACAGCAGCGCCACGCGCGTATCGAACCACGCCGGCTCGCCGGTCACGATATCGACGAATGACGCCGACTTAGGCGCCATGCGCCAGGATGGCTCGTCCAACTTGCCGTCGATCCGGATCGGCCCGGCTGTCCTGTAGCACGTGTAATGCGCCAAGTCACTTCGCATAGCTACTTTCTAACATGATGCGGCCTCGGGACTAGTGGTAGAATCTTGGCAGCGCCCGTCCTATAGCGGCACGTGCAAGGTCCCCACCATCCCGGACGGGATGTCCCGGAACCCCATGCTGAACCCCGTGGTCCCCGGCGGCGTCTTCACGCGCGCGCCCAACACCAGACCCTTCTCCTGAATCTGGTGAAACATGGCTTCGCTGAAATTCAACGGAATCGTCGTGAGTTGCTCCACCTTCCCCACCACCACCAGAAACTGCAGCGACCCTATCCACTTCCCGTCCTTGGGTTCGAGCGTGATGTTGCGCGTGTCGATAGTCACGGACGCCTTGTAGCCCCCCTCCACCGCATCCAGATGCACGGTGAAGCCGATGCCGACCAGCGCCACAGGATTTGCGATCGCCTCAGCCAGCGACGGCGCCACGGCCGCGCCCCGCGCCGCGACATAACCGGGCCGGTACCGTAACTTCACGTCCGGCCGCTTCACGGTCACCTCCAGCCGATGATATGAGTCGTCCAAACTGCCGGCCGCGGGCGAGAACGCCAGCGAGTAACTCACACGCGCGTCGCCGGCCGCCTCCCGAATTGCGGTGCTCAGATCGTTGATGTGGTGGAACGCCTGGCCGCCAGTCTCCACGGCCAGCGTCTCCAGGGTTTCGTAATTGAAATCGGGCCCGGTGAACGCCTTGGCCGGCTTACTCCGCTTCCCCATCGAACTGCGGTCCGCCTGGAAGGCCGCCGCCACCGTGACGCCCCGCGCGTCTACCGGATAGACCGCCACATCGGCTTCATTCAAGGCGCGAATGGCGCGCGCGACGTCGCTCTCGAACGACAGACCGGCGCCCGGCAACTCGGTTGTCGCCAGGCTGGCAGTCGACGTATTCGACGCCGACGCGGTGCCGCCACCCGATCGCCCGCCACCGCCCTTTCCGCCAGCGCCTCCCCCGCCGCCCCTTCCGCCGCCCGAGCCGCCAGCCTGCCGCGCGTTCGTGTTGCTTTGCGCAATGCTGTCCACGCTGTTGCGCAAGCCCAGTTGAATCGGAAACCCGCCCGAAATCCAGATCAGCGTCTTCCGGCCGGGAATGCCCTGCAAATGTCCGGCGATGGTTTCGAGCGCCGCCGCGGTTCGAGTCGCGCGCACCGTCTCGCTGTAATCGACATAGGGCTGGTTGGAAGCCTGCATGAAGCTATCCCACTCTGCGGTGGTCTTCTGGTCGCCCGTGAGCGAATTGGCCGACGCAGGCGGCGCCGTGGCAGCGTCCACTTCCGGATTCACACGATTCTTGTGCTTCTCGATCACCGCCAGCAGCGAAGCCATATCCTGCGAAAAATCGTGCAGCAGCGACAGCGAGTCGCCCAGCGCGAAAACAGCCGCCCGGCTGTCCGCCGGCAACTCCCGCAAGTAACGGAGAAACTCTTTCTTGGCAAACTCCTGGTCGGTGAGTTTCGTATTCAACTCATCGAACAGGAACACAGTCACAGCCGCGACCCCCGGCGCGGGCCTGTTGGTGAACGTCAACCGGGCCGGCGAACTCGAAACCGCGGTGGCTGTCTGGCTGGCCTCTTCCAGCGCAAAGAGCGCGATCTTTTCTTCCTGGCCATTGTCCCGCAGCACGAAATCGTCGCGGGTGAGGTCGGCAACAGGTTTGCCGTGCTTGTCCTTCGCCACCACATTCACCAGGACGACACGTGTCCCGCCTTGAATCACGACCGGATCGGGCGTGGCTTGCGGGACCGCTCGCGACGACAGAATCAGAAACAAGGTGATGAACCGGCAACTCCGCATACAGACCTCCGGAGCAAGCGCTATTTCCGAATTTTACATCACCGCGAGGCGCACGCAGCCCCCTCGCTACCCATTACAATGCCGGATGGAGGAACTCATGTTCACCGCCACCGCCGATCTGATTCTCCCCAGTACCACCACCGGATCCTTCCCCCGCCCGCGCTGGTTCGACGTCAGCATGTGGGGCCGCCCGCTGGACACCTGCATGCTCGACGTCCGCTTCCGCGAAAAACTCCAGGACGCCATGGCCGTGGTCATCGGCGACCAGGAACGCGCCGGCCTCGACATCCTCACGCACGGCGACCTGCACGTGGACGAAGACTTGGCGGGCCGCGCCTGGCACCACTATCCGCTGCAGCGCTGGGCCGGCTTCGAGGGCGACCACCTGCAGCCCGAAGAGACCACCGCGCCATGGCTGCACTATCCGCCCGGCACGCTGCTGAATGAGATTTACACCGGCTGGCGCTGGCCCCACGTCACAGGCAAAATCGAGCATCGCCCGCTCGACTATCCCAAGTTGTGGCGCATGACCCAAGCCAAGACGCGCAAGCCGGTCAAATTCGGCACGTGCTGTTCCCAGGTGATGGCGCTTTTCCTCGATATCCACACGCCCCACTACCAGGACAAACGCCAGGTGATCTGGGACATGGCGGAGGCCATGAACAAGGAGTTACTCGCCCTACGCGACGCCGGCTGCCGCTGCATCCAAATCGAGGAACCCACCTTCCACTTCATGGCAAACACTTATGGCAAAGACCACGAGGAAGTGAAGTTCATGGTGGACGCCTTCAACCGCGAGGTGCAGGGGCTCGACGACGTGGAACTGTGGATTCACACCTGTTGGGGCAACCCGAATATGCAGCGCGTGATGGAAGACACCGGCTACGCCAATTCGCTCGAGATCTATCTGGAGCGCTGCCGCGGCGACGTCTGGACGCTGGAGATGAAGGATCGCAACCAGCAGGATCTCGAGCTGTTCGAGCCGTTCAAGAACGATCTGAAGAAGAAGATCTGCATCGGCGTGGTGACCCATCGCACGTTGCAGGCGGACCGGCCGGAAGACGTGGCGGCCGAGATCCGCAAAGCGCTGCGCTACATCCCGCCCGAGAGCCTGATCGTATCGAGCGACTGCGGCTTCGGCCGGCAAGGCTGCAACCGCGAGATCGCCTTCTATAAGGCGAGTGCCATCGCCCAGGGCGCCAACATCGTGCGCCGCGAGCTGGGCCTGCCCGCAACCTACGTGCCCGCCGCCGATCCCATGCTGCAGATCGACGTGGTCCCGGGCCGCTGAAGTGGACCTCTCAGGCCGCCTCTTTTGTCGGTAGAGCGGGTTCGGGACGCGGAGCTATACTACAGAGAACAGCGATGCCTGAACCGATTGAAGCGCTAACCGAAAAATACTCCCGCCGCGGTCATCCGACGGTGGACGAGTTGATTGCTGCGCAGAACCTGTCGTTTCCCCGCGACCCGGCGGATCTGCTAGGCAACTTCTGGCCAGAAGAGGAATCCATCGATGATTTCTTGGCTGCTCTACGCGCTTGGCGGGGTCGCGAAAACACTAATCCCGCAGCATGAGGCCAGCCGTTCTCGACACCGATGTCGTCTCGTTTCTCTTCAAAGACGACAGCCGCGCGCAAATCTACCTGCCGCGTCTCGAGAATCAACCGTGGCTCATCTCGTTCATGACCGAGGCGGAATTGGAGCAATGGGGCCTCCTGGCAAACTGGGGCGCGAAACGTGTCGAATGGCTGCGGCTCTTCCTCGGCAGGTTCGTTATCGTTCGTTCCTCACGTGACCTGGTCTTGAGGTGGGCGGAGGTCATGGTCGCAGCTCGACGAAGCGGCCGCAGAATTGAAATCGCCGACGCGGTGATCGGTAGCCCCGGCGAGCGAAGCCCTCGGCGACGGCATAATAAAAACAGGTGCCCATGTCCGACTGTCTATCCCCTGTCCGCCAGATCCTCGCCGCCGCCCGGTTTGCCGCCGAACGCCACGCCGCCCAGCGGCGCAAAGGCCGCACGGCGGAGCCGTACGTCAATCACCTGCTCGAAGTCGCCGAACTGCTCGCGCGCACGGCCGCCCATCTCGACACCAACCTGATCGTGGCCGCGCTGCTGCATGACACCATCGAAGACGTGGGCGTCACGCGCCAGGAGCTCGCGGAGCGCTTCGGCGAAGACGTGGCTTCCCTGGTCGTCGAAGTGACCGACGACAAGTCGCTCCCCAAGGAAACCCGCAAAGCGCTGCAGGTCGAAAACGCGCCCAAGAAATCGGCCCGCGCGCAGGCCCTCAGTACCGCCGACAAGATCGCCAACGTGCGCAGCATCGCCACCAGTCCCCCGGCCAACTGGAGCTTCGAACGCCGCGTCGAATACGTGCGCTGGGCGCGCCAGGTGGTGGGGCGCTACGGCCAGCTCGACGGCCGCCTGGCCGCGGAATTCCAGCAGGCCAGCGTCGAGCTTCAGGAGTGGGAAAAATCCGGCGGCACGAACGACTTCTTCTGAGGCGCCGCCAGCGCTTCCTGCAGCAACTCCTGCAGTAACTCGTCATAGATGCGCGCGTAGCGTTCCGCGCCTTCGTCCAAGTGCAGCGCGAATTCGCGCGTAAACCGGACCTTCTCCCGGATGTAGGGACGCGCCACGCCCGTGAAATGATCGAACCAGTCGTCGGGCGCCGCATCGTCGTATTTCAGCCGGAGGTATTCGCGCAGCGCCCGCCACGTTTCTGTATGCGCGCGCAGCATCTCGCCGGTATTCTCCACGCCGCACTCCGCGATGGTTTCCAGATACAGTGCCGCCACGGCGTTCTCGATCGCCGCCCGCCGGAACGCCACCCGCGGATCGTCCGTCGCCAGAGCCGCCCGCTCGATCTCCAGCAACTGCGGCGCATCGCACACTTCGCGCATGACGAGATCCGGCCGCAGCGGGGCGATCCGCATCCTGCGCCGCCGCCGTTCGCGCATGACGTACACCACCGCCGCCGCCGTAAGCGCCGTCAACAGCGGAAACAATTCGCGCAGCACGATCCCTCCAAATCAGCGTACATCGCGGCGGGAAGGTGCGGCCTGAGAGGCCGCTGCAGGCCGGGGGCCTGCCCCACACTGCTACCATGGAGTGCATGAGTCCGAATCAGCCGGGGCAGCCGCCCAAGTTGCCCATTCCTGGTGTAAAGAATCTGATCGCGGTAGGCTCCGGCAAAGGCGGCGTCGGGAAAACCACCGTGGCGGTGAACCTGGCCGTGGCGTTCGCCAAGCTGGGCCACCCCACCGGCCTGATGGATGCCGACGTCTACGGCCCCAACGTCCCGCTCATGATGGGCATCAATCGCACCCCCATGGCCTACGGCGAGCGCATCCAGCCGCTCGATCAATTCGGCGTGAAGCTGATGTCCATGGGCTTCCTGAATCCCGGCGACAAGCCCCTGGTCTGGCGCGGCCCCATGCTGCACAGCGTCATCCAGCAGTTTCTGCGCGGCGTGGATTGGGGCGAGCTCGACTACCTGGTGATCGATCTGCCCCCCGGCACCGGCGACGTGCAGCTCACCCTCATCCAGACCGCCCCCATCACCGGCGCCATCGTGGTCACCACGCCGTCCGACGTTTCGCTCGAAGACGCGCGCAAGGCCGTCCACATGTTCCACCAGGTGAGAGTGCCGATCCTGGGCATCGTCGAGAACATGAGCTACCTGGTCTGCCCGCACTGCCAGGAGCGTATCGATGTGTTCAGCCATGGCGGCGGCCGGCGCACCGCAGTCGAGATGAAGGTGCATTTCCTGGGCGAGCTGCCGCTCAATCCGGCGGTTCGCGTGGGCGGCGATAGCGGCAAGCCCATCGCGCTGGACGAAGACCCGCGCGGGCCCGGCGCCGGCTTCCTGGAACTAGCGCGCAACACCATCGCCCGCATCGAAGAGATCGGCCCGCTGGAAAGCCCGCGCATCGAAATCACCGAGTAATGGAGGGCGGGCTTCAGCCCAATGCCACTTAGTTTTCATGCGGCAGTTTGGCATGACGGAAGTGGCCCCGAATGTAGCGGTTGAAGAAAGATCCCTTTGAGGCGGCAGAAAGCAGGTCGCAATACAGATCGGGCGCGACGCCAGAATATAGGTACCGAGATCCGTCTCGAAAATCTAACTGCAATTGATGGCGGCGGTCGTCGTAGGCCGCTGCGGCCAGCGTGGTCGAGTCCAAAGGCGTGTAACCGGGGATCGTCGTAATCATCCGCGCACCTCCTGGCTGGCAGAGCGGCGGGAGGGGAACCGGCCGCCGCGTCCCCAGACCTGGCGCGGATAGGAGCGCCGGCGCCGGCGCTCTGGCAGTTTGGCCAGGGCGGCCACTCGCAGCAATCGTTCCAGTTCTTGGTGGAAGGCGGCCCCGGCGTGGGCGCGTTGCAGATGGGGCCAGGCTGCCATCACGGCGTCCTGGACGGTGGAGAAGCTCAACTGGCGCGGCGCCAGGCCGGCGCGCACAGCCGACAGGTAGATGACCGCGCGCACCACGTTGTAGGCGCAGACGGCCATCAGCACCTCCTTTTCCACCATGTTCTTGCTCTTGCTGGTAATCTCATGCAGTTCCAGTGTCCGTTTCAGGCTGCGCAGATCCGTTTCGATATTCCAACGGAGTTTATAGAGCGCCAGGATGCGGCTGGGCTTCCGATCCAGCGTGGTAAAAAAATACAGAATCTCTTCTTTCCGCGCAGGGTGCCGGCAGGCCACCATCCAGCCCTGCACCATCGCTCCCGCGGGCAAGTCGGGGTGCATTTGGCGATCCCACCCACTGCTTTCCCACACCACTTTGCGCCGCCTTCCGGGACGCAGTCCCTGGCCGCCCAGCACCTTGCCGGCGCGGGAGGCGGTCAGCCGAAACAGCAGGGGGCGTTGGGTTTGCTGCACCGCATAGGCAAACGCGAAGATCCCAAAATTGCCATCCGCCAGCACCATGGCATCGGCGGGCAATCGGTGCAGGGCTTGGCGGGCCAGTTCCTGTTCGCCGACCGCCCGCTTCCCATACATCGCTCCCCAACTCGGCCGCAGGGCCAAGCCGGAATGCGCGTCATGAAAAGCCACCAGTAACATCGTCGGCCAGTGGTTTTCGCCGTGCTGGTTGCGCCCTGGCGGAAAGGCTCTCACGAGTTCGCGTTCGTGCGGCAGGCGCAAGGTGCTACCGTCCACCACAAACACCGGCCCCGAGACATCCGGCATTTGTTCCTCCATCAGCACCCGCAGCCGTTCAGAAATGTGGTCGGTCACGTGACTGGCTACCAGTGTGGGCATCTTTTGTCGCGCCTGGCAATAGCCACCCGTGCGGGTGGAGATGCGGCCCTCCCGGATGCGTTTGCCGCAATGCGGTTGCTCCTGCCAGTGCTCCGCCTGGCGCGCCAGGACGTGCACGGCGGCGGAAAGCGTTCCCTTGCTATGCAGGCGTTGGTAGATCATCAACCAGACTACGACCGCCAAATGGTAGATGCCGCGGCGCACCTTCAGATTGTGTTCCCGGCAAAGCTGGTCCATGGACGAGGCGGAGGCCGCGGTTTGCAGAATCCGCTCGAATGAAACGAGATCGATCAATTCGGGAGAGGTCATGCTTAAAACATAAACCATGTATTATGTTTTATTTCTGGCCCTCCCAAAACTAAGTGGCATTGGGCTTTAGCCCCGCCATCGTGTCACAATAAAACCTTGTGGTT
>Ga0224534_1001962_pt1 | contig 10163 bp, 2 predicted proteins | sample 714E12024metaG_FD_172012 | JGI IMG/M metagenome (GOLD analysis project Ga0224534, IMG submission 172012) | Peat soil microbial communities from Stordalen Mire, Sweden - 717 E1 20-24 | ecosystem: Environmental > Terrestrial > Soil > Wetlands > Peat | place: Sweden: Norrbotten County, Stordalen...
GGGGCGATTTGTTTATTAAATGGCGCCAAAGAATCGAAGAAGCTATCCAGCGAATCAAAACAGAAGACAAGAAGCACATCTACCTCGTAGGCGTTGCAAAGCGCAGTAAAGTGCTGACTCGCTATAACCTGGTCTTGATGATCGAGAACCTCATGCCCTCCGGCGATCCATGTTACGTCCGAATCCCAAGAGACATGGAAGCCAAAGCCTATATCTGGCCGGATTATGCTCAGGGTGTCGAAGTCGAGGAGGAGGGGAGTGCCCCCCTCTTCGTTGCCGGGGATATGTATTTCGTGCGCTTTGGTTCCCGGGCGGGTGACCCCATCTGGACGGTTGATATTTTCTCTTCCCAGAGCGGCAGCTCCAGCGAGATCTTCGGCTATTTAATGGGCGACGCGGTGAACGGTTTCCCCGTCCCGTTCTATCCCCGCTGCCTGCAGGCTGCACACGAATACGCCCAGGTCACCGGTCTTGATTTAGAAATTCTTCAGGAAGAGATCTACTCTTCCGTGAGAGATCTGTTAGAGCCAGAAGAGCAGTGGGCATTGGACATGTTTCGCTTTCATCCGGGAGGCGGTAAAAAATGAAGTTGTTTGATCGGGACAACGTGGTAGGCATCTTCAGGGGTTTCAGCGAGGGTGGATTGGAGTTCCACGCCGATCTGGTCCTGCCGTATCGAAACGACTTTCAGAACTACCCCATGCATGGACAGTTTGTTTTTGTGCAACTGGAGACGGAAAGTGAGGCAGTCCTGGGAAGAGTGGCCTCGATATCATCGGAGGGCCGGCTCGTTTCGGATGACGGTGAAGATTTCGGCATCAGGGCCGTGATTGACGGACGGGTCATACCGGAGGAACTGCGTGAGAAGTATTTGAAGTACAGAGTCAACATCAGAGTTCTCGGCCTGGTTAGATTGGTCGCCGATAAGTTGGTATTTGTGCCATCCCACAGGCGTCTTCCCCATGTGGGCAGCAAGGTAGCGTTCCCCTCTGACGAGGTTTTGCAGGAAGTGGCTGGACACAACCTAGAGGGAGCAGAAATAGGGCACCTGGCGTTTGGTGAATTTGTTTTTGGGGGAGACGACCCGCGTGTTGTCCAGGAGCCCTGGATGCAGGTGCGGTCTCCAAAGGTGATACCGAGATTTAATATCGGAAACCTGGTGTCACGCCGTACCATGGTCTTCGCCCGTGCCGGATTCGGCAAATCAAACCTCAACAAGCTTCTTTTCTCCAATCTCTATAGCAACAACCCGATGGTTGAAAAGCGCGGCGGCGTAAAAGCACCAGTGGGCACCATCATCTTCGATCCAGACGGGGAGTATTTCTGGCCGGATGATAAAAACCGCCCGGGACTTTGCGACGTGCCGGAACTGGAGGACAAGATCGTTCTCTTTACCAATAGGCGTGGACCGAGTCCCTTCTATGATTCCTTTATCGCCGGCAATATAAAGCTTGACGTGAAAAGGCTGCGGCCTGCGGACGTCATTTCGATAGCCGTATCGCCGGAGAAACAGGATCAACAGAACGTGCGCAAACTCAAGCAGATGAACGACACGGACTGGGCAAGGCTGGTTGATGAAATCTACGCCAAGGGCAACAAGGCGGATGATTCATTTATAAAGGAGCTTCTTCATTTAGACGATAAGCAGGATGCGGAAATGGCCGCCGCCAGGGCGAACGTGACAGCGATAGTCAAAATGCTGCACGACCCGTCGAGCATGATGCTGGATATGCTCCTTCGGTCATTAAAAAACGGCAAGCTTTGTATCGTTGATCTGTCAGGGATGCGTGGCCTGGCCGGCTTCATCTTGTCTGGATTAGTCCTGCAGAAGATCTTCGATCACAACCAGGAGGAGTTTACAAAAGCCAAGCCTGAAACCATCCCGGTGATCGCAGTGATCGAAGAGGCACAGTCAGTTTTGGGCCACGGAACCGGCAGCTCGGCGGAAGAGCCATATGTTACATGGGTCAAAGAGGGTAGGAAATACGATCTTGGAGCGGTGCTGATAACCCAACAGCCAGCCAGCATTCCGCATGAGATCCTCAGCCAGGGTGATAACTGGTTTGTCTTCCACCTGTTATCTTCGGGCGATTTGAATGCTCTTAGAAATGCCAACGCGCATTTCAGCAATGATATTTTGAGCGCTCTTTTAAATGAGCCCATTCCGGGCCATTGCGTCTTTTGGAGCAGCGTACAAGGGAAAACCTATCCTATTTCTACCAGGATCATGTCATTCGAAAATATTTTCAGCGTAATCGATCCTGAGTATAAGCTACCGGCGGGTCGTACCTATGCCAGACAAATAAAAGTTGAATTTGAAGAATCAATGTCATATCAAGAGCTAGCTTCTGAGGCAAATCCAGAAATCAATGAAGACGGCGAAGTGGTTGAAGCTGCAGAATCTAGAGATACGCTTGAAATATGCATCCAAAGGGCACAGGAGCATTTAAGGGATTCGTCAATAATCAGTGACATTCATGCTAATGGCGTTCCCTGGATGGCAGTACAAGCGGAAATTGAAAAAGCAATACCAGATGCTGTTAACGATAAAGGTAAAGTTTCCTATTCATTAGTTCGGAAAGTTATGAATGAGATATTGGGCCATGACTACTGGGATACGGAAAGGCGACCAAAAAAGACTGGGACGGGTTATGCAACATGGATAATTAAAAAGTGAATAATGCAAATAGACAACCGCTAAATGTTAATGGGAGAATAGCTCGTTCTTTTGATGATGTCGTAAAAGATCTTGCTTCGAATATAGCAGACTACGAAAGGAATTTCAAGGCGAGACAGACCCTGATGGACAAACTAATAAATAGCATTCGTTAGATGCATAAGTGAAGTCGTTTGGATTATTATTAGCTACAACTTAGAGGGTGGTGGTATAATGCCAGATACTTTGTTTGATGATTTGAAATTGGCATTCAAAAAACTTAAGGCCAGTGTATATTATGATAAAACACAATTAGTATTCAGAAATAAACTGGTCGAATATGAAGGGTCTCGTTTTGAAAACCTTGAAGATACTTTTAAAGAAATAGCAAATATCTTAATGTCTGATAATGATCAAGTATGGGATGAATATAAGAATAGCTTGCTTGATACTATACACGCTCTTACATTTCCTAAAAAAGTACAATATTATGATAATAAAACAAGCTTATCTAATAAGACAAATATTGATGATATCGTTGTTAACGAAGAAAGTAACGAGATCCCAATCATAGTTGAGAGGGCGCAATATTTTATTGATATGGATGTCGAAGCACAACTATTAGGTGTGCTTTGGGTTTTAAAGTTTGGCAAAGAAATTGAAGATGGTTTTTATGAACACTCTTATGGGAATAGATTAGATAAAAAGTTATTCAATGAAGCCTTTGAAAAATTCTCACCATATTTATTCAAGCCATATTACTTACAGTATGAAAGTTGGAGGGATATTGGACTCAGGTATGCGGAAAATTTCCTTGATAATAACAAGGACGTTATAATATTAACAATGGATTTTAAGCAATTTTTTTATTCTGTGGATTTTGATGAAAGTATATTTAAAGAATTCTATAGTAATCATAACGGAAAGTGCAGATCTATTGAAAGAATAAATACATTTGTATTTGAGGTTATTAAAACCTATAGTGCCATATTTGATAAGGAGATTTATAGAAATAGAATATTTTTACCCATCGGTTTCTTGCCCTCCAATATTTTGTCAAATTGGTACTTAAATCGCTTCGATCAAGAAATATGTACAAGGTTGAATCCAGTCTATTATGGACGATATGTTGATGACATTATTATTGTTGAAAAGATTGAAAGCAACAGTGCTGTATACGATATTATTAAAAATATCGGAAATAGAAAAGAGAAGATTATTGATCATTTATTCTGTAATTGTAAAAATGATGCTGAATGCGTTAAAGAGAAATCAATATTTAGTAAAGACGTTAAGACTGAGAACGATAGCAGAAGTATTGAATATACATTAAATACTAGCTTAGTAAGAAGTCCTAATGCGCACATTACTGTTCAGCATGAGAAAGTAAAGTTATTTTATTTTAAACATAATTATTCACGTGCATTATTAACATGTTTTAGGAATACAATAAACAAAAATAAAAGTGAATTCAGATATCTGCCAGACGATGAAAGTATTATAAAGGGTAATGATTATAGTGATATATATGAATTAAGTAATTGTGATTCTATTAATAAATTACATGGTGTTGAAAGTATTGACATAAACAAATTCAGACTATCTAAATATCTTGGTAAATTGCTTAAAATTGGCAATATAATCAATGATGATATTGAGTTAGAGTTTGTTAAAGATATAAATAAGATATTTAGTAGGCAGGCAGTTATTGATAACTATACTACTTGGGAAAAGGTTATTGAATATTTAGTGTTAGAGAATAAATATGATAATCTAAATGAATTTTATAAAATGATAAAGGAAGCGATTAATAAGATCGATAGCCAGGTTCTAAATAACTCCCATATCATAGACATTAAAAATAGTATGGAGAAATATTTATTATCTGCAATGTGTAGGTCATTTTCACATAACTGGGGCAGCGCGGTAAAAAGTGGAATCATAAAGATATATGATAAGGAAAAATATTTACATCTCTTAGAATACCGGAAAAATTATTGTAGAACAAGAATGTGCGACAAATATATTATGCCCACTATTATAGATGCTCTTGGTTCTGATATGATAGATGATAGTAAAACGATTAATCTTTCAAAATATTTTGATTTTATTAAACATGCAAAGAATCTTGATTTACATGATTATAATTATCAGTATCATCCATATATGATCTATCCAGACGACATATCCATAAGCATAACGATGGATAGTATTCAAAAAAGAGAGCAACTTCGTTGTAGCAAGGCTGTTATAGCGTTACTTAAGACAACATATCCGTTAATTAATGCAATCAATAAAGGCAATGATAACAAATCCGATAAGGAATATAATCTTTTACAGGATATAGAATGTATTGAATATAGCAAAGGAAAATGCTATAAAGGAAAAAGCAACAAAAGTGTAGTTGACACATATATGGTAAAAATAGGTAACGCAAAAAAAGATAGCTTTCTGATTGCGATTGCAAATGCAAGATTATTCGATGATGATTTTGAAAATGCGTTGAAAGATCATCCTAACATGTCTAGCGAGAGATATGGTAACCTATCTACTATAGTAAAAGATGCTGTCAAGAATAAGGCAGATATATTAGTATTGCCTGAGGCATATGTGCCATTTCAATGGATAAAAATGCTATCGCAGGTGTCACGAAAAAACCAAATGGCAATTATAACTGGTGTTGAGCATATTAAATCGAAAAAGAAAGTCTATAACCTTGTAGCAACAATATTACCTTATACGAATCAAGATAAGGATCAAGAATATCAATATTCTATCGTATTATTCCATACTAAAGTTCATTACTCACCGATGGAATTAGATAAGATGAGCGGATATCGATTATCTAAAGCGAATGGAAATACTTACGATTTGTTTGTTTGGAACGATTTATGGTTTGCTACATATTGCTGTTATGAGCTGACATCGATTAAGGAAAGAAGTTTGTTTATGGCATATGCTGATATGTTAGCCGTCGTTGAGTGGAATATGGATACAAATTATTACAGCAATATTATTGAATCTTTATCTCGTGATATTCATTGCTATTGTGTGCAAGTAAATTCTTCAAATTATGGCGATAGTCGAGTTACACAACCTTCGAAGACTGAAACTAAAGATATATTAAGGACAAAAGGCGGAATAAATAATACTGTTCTTATAGGCAATATTAATATAGATCGACTAAGGGAATTTCAGTATCTTGATTATGCGCATCAGAAAAGGGATGACGCCTTTAAACCTACCCCTCCAAACTATGATTATTATATTAAAGAGAACGTAATTAGAAATAAAATTAATGGAAAACTGTGGAAGTCAATAAGACGAAAAATAAATCTATAACGACCTGTATAATGACCAAAATAACCAGAAGAAACATTCCATGGGAAAGCTAGTTATGCTCTAGGCTAAGTAAATTAGTTTAGGAGGCCAAGTAGTGAATGTATTTGAACTAAACCGACACCTGATTTATGACTATTCATCTTACATACGCAGCTTTATTCAGATTCGAGACGACAAAATAAATGAGTATGTGAAAAATAGTTTGGAAGAGGGGTTGCTCTGGCCAGAACCTTTGATTCAACTTAACCCTTCATTTGAATCGGGTGAGTGGATTGATGAACTGGTTTATAACAATATATTACATCCAGAATGCAGCACGATCTTCCGGATCAAGAAGAGTCAACAGGAAGAGGGGAAACCCCTAAGACTATATCGGCACCAGGTAGATGCAATTAAAGCCGCAAAGGCCGGGGACAATTATGTTCTTACCACAGGCACTGGGTCTGGCAAGAGCCTGGCCTACATAGTTCCCATTGTAGACTATGTGCTGCGGCATGGTAGTGGCCGGGGGATCCAGGCAATCGTAATCTATCCGATGAACGCCCTCGCTAACAGCCAGTATCTTGAACTGGAGAAATTCCTTAGCCACGGCTACCCTGAAGGTCAGCGCCCAGTGACCTTTAATAAATATACTGGCCAGGAAAGCGACGAACAAAAAGAACAGATCATCACAAACCCACCCGATATATTGCTTACCAACTACGTGATGATGGAACTGATCCTGACCAGGTTGAAGGACCGAAATATAATAAAAGCCGCCCAGAACATCAAGTTCCTGGTGCTGGATGAATTGCACACTTATCGTGGCCGCCAGGGTGCGGATGTGTCGATGCTGATACGACGGCTCAGGAGTTATTGCGGTGGCCAAACTCTCCAGTGTATAGGCACTTCAGCCACCCTGGCTGGTGTGGGTACCTATGACCAGCAAAGAACCGAGGTCGCACAGGTGGCCACTCTCCTGTTCGGTTCAACAGTAAAACCGGAACGCGTTGTGATGGAAACCTTGAAGCGGGCCACTCCCGATATCCCCTTGACTAACCCCGATTTTAAACAAGGGTTAAAAGAGCGCATAGATAATCCCGATAATTACCCGCTTGCCACTTATCAGGATTTTATCAGCGATCCGCTCTCTATCTGGATTGAGACTACTTTTGGCATCACCAGAGAAGAGGGGAGCGGCAGGCTGATCCGTACTACTCCTCGGGGTTTATCGGGCGAAGAGGGTACCGCCAAAGAGTTGAGCCTTCTGACCGAAGTTTCTGAGGAGAAATGTGTCAATGCGCTCCAGTCAAGATTGTTGAACGGTTATCAAATTACAAACCCCGAAACCGGTTTTCCTGCCTTCGCATTCCGGTTGCACCAGTTTATCAGCAGGGGAGATACAGTTTACGCATCCTTAGAGGATGAGCAAGCTCGTTATATCACCACAAACGGCCAGCAATATGTACCCAATGACCGCAGTAAGGTGTTATTTCCGCTGGTCTTTTGTCGTGAGTGCGGCCAAGAGTATTACTGTATCAACGTTACTTTAGATCGGGAAACTGGATTGAAAGTCTTCACTCCAAGAGACCCGGGAGATGCTATTCAAAATGAAGAGGACACAGAAGCAGGATATCTTTATTTGAATTCTAGCCATCCCTGGCCAGAAGACTCATCTGAAATTAATGACCGTATACCCGATGACTGGCTGGAGAATCGCTCTGGCGCTCCGCAAATCCGCAGTAATCGGGCAAAAGACCTGCCGAGAAGGGTTCAGCTTAACCCTAACGGGCAAGAGGAAAAAGTCGGCCTAATCATGCAGCACACCAATGCACCCTTCCGTTTTTGCCAGCATTGCGGTGTTTCCTATGGCATGCGCCAGACCAGCGATTTTGCCAAGGTTACCACTTTGGGATCGGAAGGCCGTAGCACGGCTACCACTATTTTGACTCTATCTACCATCCGCCACCTCCAGCAGGATGAAGGGCTTTTACAGGAAGCCAAAAAGCTCTTGAGCTTCACGGATAACCGCCAGGATGCCTCATTACAGGCTGGGCATTTCAATGATTTTATCGAGATTGGCTTGCTGCGCTCTGCGCTTTATAGGGCAGCATATGCCGCCGGTCCTGGTGGCATTGACCACGATGAGTTGACCCAAAAAGTCTTTGACGCCCTTGCCTTGCCTCTAGATATGTATGCAGTCGATCCTACAGTCCGTTTTCAGGCGCTGGCGGATACCCATCGTGCCCTTCGCAATGTATTGGGATACCGACTCTATCACGATTTAAAGAGAGGCTGGCGTATTACTTCACCAAGCCTTGAACAATGTGGTCTTCTGGAGATGCAATATACCTCGCTGGATGAGGTATGCGAGGCGGATGATCTCTGGCAGGAGTGCCATCCAGCTTTGGTAGCTGCTGATGCAGCGACTAGATTTAGGGTTTCGAAAGTGCTGCTGGATTATATGCGCCGAGAACTGGTTATCAAAGTTGATTATCTTAACCGCGAGTCTCAGGAAAGAATTCAACAGCAGAGCAGCCAAAGATTAATACTGCCCTGGGCCATTGATGAGAATGAGCGAATGCAGTATGCTGGCATCTTATATCCTTCCCCAAGGCCGAGAAACAGTTATAGAGAGAATTTTTATCTATCCGAACGGGGCGGCTTTGGCCAGTATCTGCGGCGATATACCACCTTTCCTGGGTATAAAGGGAAGATCACGCTGGAACATACAGCGGCCATCATCAAAGACCTATTGAACGCTCTACGGATCGGCGGGCTTGTGGAAGTTGTAGATCCCTCCGAAGATGAGGTGCCCGGATATCAGATTAACGCTGCAGCCCTAAGATGGGTAGTGGGGGATGGGACAAAAACTCTCCACGATCCGATTCGAGTGCCCAATGAATCAGCCCTTGGTAATCGCCCCAATACTTTTTTCGTTGATTTTTACAAATCCGTTGCTGATGGGGCAAGAGGTATTGAGGCGCGGGAGCACACGGCGCAGGTGCCATACGAGTACCGGATCGAGCGGGAGGAGAGGTTCCGGGATGGGAGGCTGGCGGTATTATACTGTTCACCAACCATGGAGCTTGGAGTCGATATAGCCCAACTGAACGTGGTCAATATGCGCAACATTCCACCGACCCCCGCCAACTATGCCCAGCGGAGCGGACGAGCCGGCCGCAGTGGTCTTCCAGCCCTGGTCTTCAGCTACTGCTCAACGGGAAGCTCACATGATCAATATTTCTTCAAGCGGCCCCAGTTGATGGTTGCCGGCGCTGTCTTTCCGCCCCGGCTGGATATCGCCAATGAAGACCTGATCCAGTCTCACGTGCAGGCGATCTGGCTGACTGAATCCAGGATGAGCCTGGGGTCGTCATTGAAAGAAATTCTGGATATATCAGGTGATCCACCAACCCTTGCTCTAATGGCCTCGATAAAAGCCGATCTAGAGGCCAGCGAGCCCAGGCAAAAAACTCTAGTAAGGGCACAAAACATTCTGGCCGGCATTAATGAAGAGTTGCTCAATGCAGGTTGGTACACGGAACGTTGGTTAGGCGATGTTTTAAACAGGATCCCTCGCACCTTTGAACAAGCATGCCAGAGGTGGCGGGATCTTTACCTGGCAGCAGTAAAACAGCGGGAGACTCAGAACCGGATCATCGGTGATGCATCCCGTAGTCCCAAAGATAAACAAACTGCCAAACACTTGCGCCAGGAAGCTGAGCAGCAGATGGAGCTTCTTCTCGAAACCAAAGACATCATGCACTCCGATTTTTACAGCTACCGCTATTTTGCCAGCGAGGGCTTCCTGCCCGGATACAACTTCCCACGCTTACCTCTTTCTGCGTATATTCCAGGGCGCAGGCGGGTTAACAATCGCGATGAATTTCTCTCCAGGGCGCGTTTCCTGGCAATTACCGAATTCGGCCCTCGCAATATCATCTACCATGAAGGATCCCGTTACGAAATCAACAAGGTAATCATCCCGGTCAGTTCGACAAACGATGATGGCCTTCCCACTAGCGCTGCCAAATTATGCCCAGCTTGCGGGTACCTGCATCCGATAACCGGGGGTGCCGGACCCGATCTCTGCCAGCACTGTCATCAGATGCTAGATCCGGCGCTAAGCCCACTTTTCCGGTTACAGAACGTCGCCACCAGGCGGCGCGATCGGATCAGCTCC
>Ga0224534_1001963_pt1 | contig 10161 bp, 8 predicted proteins | sample 714E12024metaG_FD_172012 | JGI IMG/M metagenome (GOLD analysis project Ga0224534, IMG submission 172012) | Peat soil microbial communities from Stordalen Mire, Sweden - 717 E1 20-24 | ecosystem: Environmental > Terrestrial > Soil > Wetlands > Peat | place: Sweden: Norrbotten County, Stordalen...
CCGTTGCCAACGAGCACGCTCTGATCTGCCACAACGGCGCGCACGGAGTGACGCGCCCTACCTTCACCCGTTGCCATTCTTCCAATCAACACGGCATACTGTGCCAATGTTAACTGAAACTGCTATACGCCAGATTTTCTTTCGTGTCTTTCGCGCGTTTCGCGGTTAATTTTCCCGCGTGAAACTGCTCTTCATCGGCGACATCGTGGGCCAACCGGGACGCAACGCGGTCAAAACCCTCCTGCCAAAACTGCGCGAACAGCACGCGCTCGATTTCGTCATCGCCAACGGCGAGAACTCCGCCGGCGGTTCCGGCATCACGCCCAAGACCGCCGGGGAAATTTTCGACGCGGGCGTGGACGTCATCACCAGCGGCGACCATTTGTGGGATCAGAAGGAAGTCATGGAACTGCTCGCCAGCGAAAAACGCTTTCTTCGCCCGCTCAATTATCCCGCCGGAACACCGGGACAGGGAAGCGGTATCTTTGAAATTAAAAATTCAAAATTCAAAATTCAAAATTCTGTCGCCGTCTTGAACGCCCAAGGCCGCACGTTCATCCAGCCGCCGCTGGAAAATCCCTTTCTGCTCGCTGCTGAAGAGGTGAAGCGCTTGCGTGAGCGGACGAAAATCATCTTTGTGGATTTTCACGCCGAGGCGACTTCGGAGAAGATTGCGTTCGGGCGGTTTCTGGACGGGCAGGTGAGCGCGGTGGTGGGCACGCACACCCACGTGCAAACGGCGGACGAGCAGATTCTGCCCCACGGCACGGCGTATCTGACCGACGCCGGGTTCACCGGCCCGCACGACGGCTGTCTGGGCCGCGAAATCGAGCCGGTGATTAAAAAATTCCTCACCGGCATGCCGCAGCGGTTTGAAGTGGCCAGGAACCGCGTGCAGCTTCACGGCGCCGTGATTGAAATTGACGACGCCAGCGGCATGGCGGTTAAAATCCAGCGAGTTTCGGAAAATCTAACATGAATATAATCATTATCCCGGCCGGCGTGGACCCGTTTGCCAGCACCACCTCCGGAGCATTGAACCGTCGGTAAAATGTTCAGAAATGCAGGAAAACTGCTTATTTCATTGGATAAAGCGCTGATTATCCTTAAAAAACAGTTCACCGATGTGACTAAACTTGGCGTTAAATCTATTCTAGCGCCAAGTGCTGTTCTTCAGGTCAAGGTTTTGAGCATTTTACTCAACAGTTTCGTTCCTTTACTTGGAGCCAAATTAATTGTAGCGCCAAAAATAGTTCTGGAAGTCTTGAGTTCAGTGGTATAAGTTGGTGCTAAATAATAATTCGCGCCAAATGTTGTGCCTTTACTCAACAGTGTTTTGGCAAAATGCATCAGGTTTATTATCGCGTTGAACGGCTGGGGCGAAGTGGCGGCGCGGAATGGAACCGGGGCAGAGGGTTTGGGACGCAACGTGAATTGAAATGGAATTATGAATCACTTCAAACTTGGTTTCCGCAACAAGTCGGCTTCGACGCAGCTTGGCATTTGCGAGCGGGTGGTGGCCAGTCTGACCGCCAAGCCGGAACTGCTGAAAGATGCCGACCGTCTGACGGAGGCGAGCGACGCGGTGGCCGCGTTGCGGATGAGCCATGATCGCATCCTGCAATTGCGCGGGCAATTGAAGTCCGAAATCACCCGGCGCAATCAGTTGCTCCGCGCCGCGCGTAACAAGGTCACCAACGCCGGGTTTAATGCCGCCTACGCCGCGGAGTTTGAGCCGGTCAAGATGGTGGAGGCCGGATTGGAATTGCCGAGGCCGCTGAATGTGCCGGTGGGCAAACCCGGCGCGCCCGATAATTTCCGCGGCGAACCGACGAATAAAGATGGCGAGGCGCGCTTGCGCTGGAAGCGCCCGGTGCGCCGCTGCTGGTTTGAAATCGAATACAGTCTCGATGTGACCGCGAAAGATTGGACAATGTGCGCCACCAGTCCGCATCAGGTCTGTGTCGTTGGTAAATTAGTGTCCGGCGGGAAATACTGGTTCCGCGTCCGCGCCACCAATGCGCATGGCGAAGGGCCGTGGAGCAACCCGGTGGCCGTCCGCGTCAAGTGAATTTCCATTCGTGGCCAAAGGGAACTTTGGCGGATTGTTTGCTGATCAAGGCGCTGGTTCCGGCGGCGGCAGTTGATCGAAGCGGCGTTTCACGTCCAGCTTGCGGAGCTGCTGGTCGGAGAAATCCAGGATGGCCGTCCAGTCTTCCGGGGCGAGCATGTGTTTGCCCGGCCGGAAATTGATGCCCAGATGATCCGGCGTGCCGAGCAAGGCATACACTGGCTTGGCGGCGAGATAAGATTGCACGAGCGCGTTGACGCTGGCAGCGGTGTCGTTCAAGCCGTCGGGCGCGATGAACAGGCGCGGCGCGACCAGGTCAATGAGCCAGTGCTGGTCAAACGGCAGTCTTTCAACCCGGTTGGAAAATTCCGCGAGGCGCGGAATCGTCCATTGCGGAAAACTCTTCACGATGTTCTCCAATCCTTCCCTGCCGCCGCGGCCTTTGCCGTTGAAACGATACGCGCCGGTGCCGCCGCAGCCGGAGCCGGCGGGCGCGACCAGCGCGAAGCGTTCGTCAAACGCGCCGGCGACGAGCGTGGCCTTGCCCAGGCGCGAGTGGCCGACGGCGATGAATTTGGTTTTGTCCGCGAAACTTTGCTGTTCCAGATAATCCACGCAACGCGACATGGCCCACGCCCACGCGGCCAGGTCCGCCCAATCGTAATTCGGATAGGCCGGGAAAAAACCGGTCTGCCGGAAGTTGCGCCCGTCCTCGCCGCAATCCTGGTAAAAAAATGTGACGACGGCGTAACCTCGGTCCAGCGCCTGGGCATATTGCTCCGCTGCCACTTCGGGAGTGATGATTTCGTGATAACCGGGAGGTTTCTTTGCCGGCGCGGAATTTGTGCCGGCAGGAATGGCATTTGTCACCGGCGGCGGCGGGTTTTCTGAAATTGCAGAAAACGAGGGTTGAACAATTGTCGGGAACGGCGCTTTGATGCCGTTGGTTTCAGCGGGCAGGAAAATCGAAATGTCGAACCCCAGTTTTTCCCCGGGGCCAAAAGTCAGATGGACGCGGCGGTAGGACACGCCGTTGGTGAGCATTTTGGATTTCAGTTCGTGGCCGGTCACATTTCCGGGCGGCGGCGGCGCGTGGCCGAGGGCGTAATATTCGATGATCTGTTTCATCTGTTCGCGGCGTTGCGGCCACTGTTCCGGTGTCGTGATGGTTTTCCCGTCGTCGGTGATGAGCGGGCTAGGCATATTTGTTTGGACGGGCAAATCGGCGACGGCGGGAAAAACGGTTGGGACATCCGCCGCCGGGGATTGGATGGGCCAGAGCAACCGGCTGGCAATTGCCAGTCCGATGATGAGTCCGCCCGATGACGGGAAGCGTGTTGATTGCGGCTGGTGATTCATGACGACAGCATCAAGCGGCTCCGGGCGGGTGTCAATTTCTGTGTTTCATCCGCGCGCAACCTCCGCCTTCGCTTGCTTCGGCGTGGCGGACGTGGCTTAATTGAATTGAAATTTGATGAGCAGACAAACCCAATCGCTAGTTTCCATAATTTTGCTCGCGGTCTTTGCCACCGGCTGCGCCACCAGCAGCGATAAACTGGTCTGGCACGATGAATTCAAGAAGAACGGCCCGCCGAACCCGGCGAACTGGAATTACGAGCGCGGCTTTGTGCGCAATGACGAACTGCAATGGTATCAGCCGGAGAACGCCTTTTGCACGAACGGCCTGCTCGTCATCGAGGCGCGGCGGGAGCACAAACCCAATCCGCGATTCGTCGCCGGCAGCCGACGCTGGCAAACGAGCCGCGAGTGGATTGATTACACCTCCGCCAGCATTACCACGCGCGGTTTGCACGAGTTCACTTACGGCCGGTTCGAGATGCGGGCGCGCATTGACACGCGGCTGGGAAGCTGGCCGGCGTTCTGGACGCTCGGCGCGACGCCCGGCATCCGCTGGCCCGCCGGCGGCGAGGTGGACATCATGGAATTTTACACCAATGTGGTTCTGGCCAACGTCGCCTACAGTCTCGGCGGGGAGGCGCAATGGTCTTCGCCCAGAAAATCCATCGCCGAACTCGGCGGCGAGGCGTGGTCGAAGAAATTCCACGTCTGGACGATGGATTGGGACACAAACAAAATTGACCTGCTGCTCGACGGCAGGTTGATGAACCATTTTGACATCGCCACCGCCGACAAATCGGACGAAGGCAATCCCTTTCACGGGCCGGTTTATTTCATCCTGAACCAGGCCATCGGCGGCACCAAGGGCGGCGATCCGTCGCAAACGGAATTCCCCATCCGTTTTGAAGTGGACTGGGTGCGCGTGTATCAGCGCACAAAGTAAATTCCACCGCGCGCTTTGATTTTCCACGCGATGAACTATTCTCGCGCCTGTGCTGACCACCCTGCGCAAAGCCGAATACGCCGAGCTGAACGTCCTGTTCTTCATTCAGGCGGCGGCAATGGGCATCTGGCTGGTGCCGCTGGGCACGGTGCTGGATGCCCACGGGCTGCACGCCATCAAGTCGTTTGCATTCGCGGCGTCTGCGCTGGCGGCATTTGTGTCGCCGCTGATTTTCGGCGCGATGGCCGACCGCCGGGTTTCGCCGGTGAAGGTGCTGCGGGGACTGGCGCTGGCCGCCGCCGCCGCGATGGCGCTGGCCGCCGCCGCCATCCAGCGCGGTTTGAATCAATGGCTGGTGCTCGCGCTCATCCTGCTCTACTCGCTTTGCGCCGCGCCGATGTGGAGCATCTGCTCGACGATTGTGTTCGCGCGGCTCGAGGACGCCAAAAAGGAATTCGGCCCGGTCCGCGCGATGGCCACGCTCGGCTGGATGGCCGGCTGCCTGCTCGTGAGCGCGCTGAACGCGGACACGTCGTCGCTGGCGGGATACAGCGGCGCGGCGGTGTGGCTGCTGGTGGCGGCGTTCACGTTTTTCCTGCCGCCGCTGGAAGTGCCGCCGTCGGTGGAAAACCTGACGTGGAGCGAACGGTTCGGCCTGGACGCGCTGGCGCTGCTGAAGAACCGCGACCATCGCGTGGTCTTTGTCACCATCGCGCTGTTCAGCATTCCGCTGGCGGCGTTTTATCCGTATGCGCCGACGCACATGCGCGACCTCGGCCTGACGCGCACGAGCGCGTGGATGAGCCTCGGTCAGGTCTCGGAAATCATCGCCATGTTCAGCCTCGGCGCGCTGATTTTGAGATGGCGGTTGAAATGGATTTTTCTTTGCGGCCTGGGCTTCGGCGTGCTGCGATTCGCCGCGAGCGCGCTGAACACGAAGGCGTGGCTGCTGCTGGGCGTCGCGATGCACGGCGCGTCGTTCACGCTCGTGTTCATCACCGCGCAAATCTATCTGGACCAGCGCGTGGACGCGGCTTGGCGCGCGCGGGCGCAGGCGTTGATGACGCTGATGTGCAGCGGCGTGGGCAATTTCATCGGCTACCTCGGCGCCGGCGGGTGGTTCGCCGCCTGCGCTGGCACGCACGGCACGTCATGGCCGCTGTTTTGGGGCGGGCTGGCGGCGGCCGTGGCGGTGGTGATGGTTTATTTTCTGACGTATCACGACCGCGACGGCACGCGGAGCAGGCTGTGATTTTCCGGCGTGTTTTTAACCGAGCCGCTCGCGCCAGTAACCGGGACGGCGTTTGGCGTGCATCAAGGCGACGATCCACACGCGATCCGGTTGTTCCAGAAAAACCACCGAGTAAGGAAACTTGCGGGCCAAAGCGCGTTGCGCCGGCGGGCTGAAACGAAAGAAGCGGTCGGGCTGGCGGCGAACGTCGCGGATGAGCCGTTCAATTTCGTCGTGGAAACGGTTGCCGAGTTCTGGAGTGATATCAGCGTAGTATTCGACGGCGCGGGCGTATTCTTCACCCGCGTCGGGATGAAAGACATGCGGCTTCACCGCTTGAGAATTTTTTGGATGCGGGCGGAGACTTCTTTGGCGGGGATGCCTTTAACTTTTCCCGATTCAATCTCGGCGATGCGCCGGTCAACCTCGGTTTTCCAGGCAGCTTCGATTTCCGGGGCGCTGGCGTGCAGATCTTCCGTCAGGCGGTCAACCAATTCACCAACTCGCTCTGGCGGCCAGTGTTTGGTTTCTTCGACGATCTCATCAAGCGTGATCGGCATGAGGTGAATTTACCTTGATGCGGAGCAGATTCAACTTGAAACTTCGGCGCGGCAGTCGTGGCTTAATTCAATTGAAATTTGATGAGCAAACAATCCAAATCGCAATGGGACTTCGGCGAGTTGTTTCCAACGGAGCAGACGCGCAAGGTTTTGTCCGTGTCGGAATTGACGGCGCAGGTCAGATCGCTGCTGGAGAAGCAGGTCGGGTCAATCTGGGTCACGGGCGAGGTCACGAATCTGCGGGCGCAAAGTTCCGGCCACATTTATTTCACGCTCAAGGATACGTCGTCGCAGTTGAGCTGCGTTTTGTTCAGCCGCGAGAAGGTGGCGCATCGCGGGCTGCTGGCGGACGGGCAGAAGGTTTTGCTGCAAGGCGACGTGACGGTGTATGAGGCGCGCGGGCAATACCAGCTCATCGTGCGCGCGGTGGAGTTGCAGGGCGTCGGCGCGCTGCAAGTCGCGTTCGAGAAGCTCAAGCAGCAGCTCGCGGCGGAAGGGCTGTTCGCGCCGGAACGGAAACGGCCGCTGCCGAAATATCCGCAGCGCATCGGTCTGGTCACGTCGCCGACGGGCGCGGCAATTCGCGACGTGCTGCACGTTGTCCAGCGGCGGAATCCGGGTCTGGAAATCATTCTCGCGCCATGCCGCGTGCAAGGCGAAGGCGCGGCGGAGGAAATTGCGGCGGCCATCCGGCTGCTGAATGAATTTAATGTTTGTAGCAGCCGACGTGAGGAGGCTCAAATTGAAAAAGCGGAAAGCAGAAAGCGGAAAACGGAACACGAAAGTCAGAACATCCTCACGTCGGCTGCTACGGGTCTGGATTTAATTTTAGTTACCCGCGGCGGCGGGTCGCTGGAGGATTTGTGGGCGTTCAACGAGGAAGTCGTGGCGCGGGCGATTTTTGAATCGGCCATTCCGGTTGTGTCGGCGGTCGGACACGAGATTGATTTCACCATTGCGGATTTCGTGGCGGACGTGCGCGCGGCAACGCCGAGCGCAGCGGCGGAAATCATCACCGAAGGCGTGTTCGCAAGCCGGCAATTTGTGGAAAGCCTCATGCGGCGGATGATGCAGGCGCATCCGCGCAAGCGGCTGGATGAATCGTTGCAGCGGCTGGACGATTTGCAGGCGGGTTTGTTGCGCTGCGGAAAGCACGGCGTGCGCGAGCGGCAGGTTGCCTGCCAGAATTTGGTGGCACGGTTGCGCCAGGTGCGTCCGAAACAATTATTGAAACAGCGTCGCGAGCTTTTGCGGGTCACGCGCCATCGTTTGCGCGAACTGGCGCATATCCTGTTCAGGGATTTGAAGAGCGGTTTGACGGCAGCGGAGGCGCGGCTGCGTTTGCTGGGGCCGGAGCAGGTATTGTCGCGCGGTTATTCCATCACGATGGACGCGGCGACGGGGAAAGTTTTGCGCGAGGCCGCGAACGTGAAGGCCGGTCAAGAATTGAGAACGCGTTTGCGGACCGGCGAAGTTCTAAGCCGGACGGAGAAATAGTTTTCAAAAAAAGATGTTGCCCCACCGGCCTTTTTAAGCAAAGTTTCATCATGCCAAGATGAGCGGGGCAAACTCAATTCTGTTGGCTGGCATCTTCGCCGCCGCAATCCCGCGCCACACGCGTAATTTTTGTCCGCAGACTGCCCGCAACCGGGCGTTTCTAATAATTCCCCTTCCGCCGGCTGGGAGTCGCCATTCGCGGCCAGCCAGCGACGTTGCAAAGCAACAAAGCCGGTTGCGCACGAAACCGGCAACGATGGTGGAAAGTCCGGCCATGCGCCGCCAGATCCAACATTCTGCTGACGGCGAATACCCTTTCACCGACCCGGCCACCGCGGGCATGAGACGGAAATTTGATCTGCCCGCGGATCGCCCATTGAATGCGTGAAAGAAAAACCGTGAATCCAACCGCCGCCAGCGAAATAATTTTGTGAACCAAAAATCCAAACCCCAAACCAAGAACAATCACCAAAAGATGACAATGAACCTGAAAACGCTTTTTTTTGCGGTTGTGGCAAGTGCCGGCACTTTTCTCACCCCGCCATCTGCGACAGCACAACAGATGTTGCATGGCCAAGTGCCGGGGGCAATAGCGCGCTTCCACTTGCAGCCAACTGGCCGGCTTGCCAACACCAATCGTTTGAACCTCGCGATTGGACTTCCGTTGCGCAATCAGGAAGCACTGACCAACCTGCTGCGGCAGATATACGATCCCGCAAGCCCAAACTATCATCACTATTTAACACCCGATCAGTTCGCGGAAAAGTTTGGTCCGACTGAAAGCGACTATCAAGCGGTCATCGCTTTTGCGAAGGCGAATGGGCTGGCGGTCACTGGCACGCATCCCAACCGCACGCTATTGGACGTCAGCGGAGCGGTGACGGACATCGAAAGAAATTTCCATGTGGCGATGCGGATTTATCCTCATCCGGCGGAGGCCCGTTCATTCTATGCGCCGGATGTTGAGCCTTCCCTGAACTTGGCGGTGCCGGTGTTGCATATCAGCGGCTTGGACAATTATTCTCTTCCGCGTCCGCGCCTTAAAGCCGCTTCGCTTGACAAAGCGCGCAACGCGACACCGAATGCCGGTTCCGGGCCAAGCGGCAGTTACATGGGGAACGATTTTCGGGCGGCTTACGTTCCGGGAACTTCACTCAATGGTTCAGGGCAGACCGTGGGGTTGCTGCAATTTGACGGCTACACCGCCAGTGACATTGCTTATTACGAGGCGACCAACAGTCTGCCGAGCGTCACCCTGACAAATATTCTGCTGGACGGATTCAGCGGCACACCCACCGGCAGCGGCGGGGAGGTCGAGGTGTCATTGGACATAGAAATGGCGATTTCCATGGCGCCCGGATTATCCAAAGTGATTGTTTACGAAGCGGGACCATCAGGCCTTTGGCATGACATTCTCAACCGCATGGCCACGGATAATCTGGCCAAGCAATTGAGTTGTTCGTGGTATATTCCTTCAGGCACAAACGACCCGGTCGCGGACGGCATTTTTCAGCAAATGGCTGCCCAGGGCCAATCGTTCTTCAGCGCGTCGGGCGACTACGATGCCTTCACCGGCCTGATTCCTTTTCCCGGTGACACTCCGTATGTTACGCAAGTGGGCGGGACGACATTGACGACGAGCTGTCCGGGTGGTTCGTGGGTTTCAGAAAAAGTTTGGAATTGGGGCGATGGCATCGGCAGCGGTGGCGGCATCAGCACGCAATACCCCATTCCCAGTTGGCAAACCAATGTCAGCATGGCCGCCAACCAAGGTTCGACGACGATGCGAAATGTTCCCGACGTTGCCTTGACAGCCGATCAGGTTTATGTCCGGGCCGATGGAGTGGATAATGATGAGGCTGGCACGAGCTGCGCCGCGCCGCTGTGGGCGGGTTTTATGGCGCTGGTCAACCAGCAGGCTGCCGCCAGCGGAAAGCCGCCCGTCGGATTTGTCAACCCCGCCATTTATGCAATCGGTTTAGGCTCCGGTTACAATACAGCCTTTCATGACATCACGACGGGCAACAACACCAACAGCAGCAGCCCGACCAAATTTTATGCCGTGACCGGCTATGACCTGGCCACCGGCTGGGGCACACCCGCCGGACAAAGCCTGATCAATGCCCTGGCAAATCCCGATGCCTTGTCAATCACACCGCTGGCTGGCTTTGCCTCCAGTGGCGGGGTGGGCGGGCCATTCACGATTACTTCTCAAAGCCTGACCCTGACCAACGCGGGGACGAATACCTTAACCTGGTTCATGGTCAACACGTCGCCTTGGCTGAACGTCTCACCCGGCGGCGGCACGCTCACGCCCGGCGGAGCTTCCGCCACGGTGACGGCAAGCCTCAATTCCGTGGCCAGCAATCTCGTGGTCGGCGCCTACAGCGCGACGGTCTGGTTCACCAATCAGAATAGTAATGTCGGACAAAGCCGCCAGTTCACTTTGTCAATCATCGCTCCGCCGACGATCACGCAGCAACCAACCAACCAAACCGTG
>Ga0224534_1001965_pt1 | contig 10158 bp, 7 predicted proteins | sample 714E12024metaG_FD_172012 | JGI IMG/M metagenome (GOLD analysis project Ga0224534, IMG submission 172012) | Peat soil microbial communities from Stordalen Mire, Sweden - 717 E1 20-24 | ecosystem: Environmental > Terrestrial > Soil > Wetlands > Peat | place: Sweden: Norrbotten County, Stordalen...
CTGCCGCCGCCGCCGCCGCTGCTGCTGGAACTGGACGAACCAAAACTTTCCGCCCCCACGCTTTCCAAGCCTTGATAGAAGGTGTTGGGATCCACTTTGAATGTGCGCGTTTCCAATGGCATCGCCTCCCGCCCCTTGGCTGAGAAAACAATGCCGTAATCCTCAACGGAGTATTTGATGGGTTGATCAGCCACCAACACAATGGCCTCCAGCACATCCGCCAACCGCACATCGCTTAACGTCAATTTGACATTGATGGTACTGGCATCCCCGGCCCCGGATTCACCACCACTGGTTGGCGCCGCCACGGGCAATCCTGTGGCTGGGTCAATGGTCACTGTGCCGCCAGCGGGCGTGGTGGCCGCGGAGGCTGCCGCTGCGTTTGGATTAAAAAGAAAGTTAATTCCCTTTTTGTCCGGGTCGCGCCGCTTGGCTTGTTCGCTCAGATTGACAAGAACTTCGCTCAACGGCAGACCTTCGCGCCAGGAAATCGAATGATCATCTGCTTCAAACCGGATGCGATTAAGTTTGCTGTAAATGACCTCGCGACCGTCACCGGTGTGGACGAGATTGGTCAAGGCATACGGATTGGGCACGGGCAGCAACCCGCGGTTTACCGGCTTCACCCAGGCATTCTCCACCTGCACCATGCGTTCTTGCGTGTTGATCGTGTGCGCGCGCGTTTCACGGCCGTAACGGGCCTGCTGGACCAAATTCATGTAGTAGGCGGCGCCCGCGTTGTCCGGATCGAGCCTGCCAGCCTCTTTCAATTTGACTTCGGCCTCATCGAACTTGCCCATCTCGTAAAGCAATTTGCCGTCCCGCACCAACGTGCCCGCTTCTGTCTTGTCATTGGCAATATAAGGAATTTGTTGCAGCGTCGCATCGTCGGGCATTTTGCCGCGCAGGGAAGCAAGCGATCTGTCGTTGTTCTTCTTGAAGGCAAGAGCGGCGGCATTTTGCGGGTCCACTTTCAACACGCGGCTGACCTGGGTGGCGGCTTCGTGCAAATCGCCCTGACTTTGTGCCTGACGGGCGAGGGTAAGCCGGGTTGAAGCAAGGCCGGAAATGGTTTGCGCCTTTTCTTCGGGGATGCCGGAACCGATTTGCTCGACCAGCGTATAGGCGTCTTCGTAAAGTTTGGCGGCCCCGGGCAAATCTCCGCGCGCGGCGGTGTTTTTGGCCTCCAGGAGTTTTTGGCGCAGGATGATGGTATTGGCCTGACGAAGCACGGCTTCATTGACCGCCGCGTCCGTGGGACTGGTTTGCGCCGGTAACATGGCGGCGGTGGCCAGCAACAAAACAAAGCCGAGTGAGAGAGATGCTGCTTTTGTCATGGTTCGTTTCAGGTTCGTCGTAAATCAAATCAGCGCCATCGGACGCCGGGGTTATCGCAACCAGGTATCATTCAGAATTTCAAGGACTGGGGCTGTATGTCAATGTCGTTTTTTTCTGATTTGATCTGGCCAACAATATCACTGTGTCTTGGTTGATGGCAACGACTATGTTGTCATCGCCGGCAAACTTTAAAATCGCGCCGAGGCGCTGCCCCTGCCACTTTTTCCCTTCGGGATCATATTTCAAGTCCGCAGAGTAACCGTCTGTGCGGCGAAAAGGCTTGTCTTTGGACAGCGTCGCCCTCTCGCCGCTGTCCGTCAGTTGCACAATCAATTTCAACGTCCCGGGGTCGGCCAGCGAACCGCTCACTTCTCTGATGGTGAAAGCGTCGTTCTTTTCCCCGACCTTTTCCCCGACCGACGCATAATGCTGCCGCTTGCCACGCTGCGCAGGCAAGGCCGACGCCTGACGCTCCATGCTGATAACGTAACGCGCGACGAACTCATTGGTCTCTATCGAATTGGTTTCTATCGAGTCCAGCGTGAGAATCAAACAAAGCGGCGTGATTTTGGTGACGACCGCAGCCCCCCCTCCGACTTCATTGCCAGAGGCGATTTTTATGAGGCGGCCATCAGGCGTTTTCTGCCATTGCACCGGGTTGAACAGTTTGTTCGTCGCTGAAAAATCCAGTTTGTAGGGCGATTGCAGCCGCGCCGATACATTCGTTTCCCGCCTCAAATCCAACGGATCCAGAGGTTTGACCGCATGGCTGATAATGCTCAGGCGGATGTCGGCCAGCCTCTGCCGGTCGCTGGGAATCAAGTACAGCATGAACACCAGCACCCCCATCAAACCCAGCAACACAACGCTGAGCAGGATTTTCTCGTAATGTTTTTTGACGAAATCCATGAGCTTACTTTTTTGGCAACAATTTCACGACCTCAACCACCAGCGTGACGCGCAACAGTTGTTCGTTCAACACCGTCTGCAATCCGCCCCTGCCCGGCACTTTCGTCGGCAGGGTTGCCGGCAGGGTTGCCGGCGGGGCTGCCGGCGGGGCTGCCGGCCGGGCTCGCAGCCCGGGTGGCAGATACGACTGCGCCAGCATCGGCACCGCCGGCATCGGCTCCGCCAGCATCGGCACCGCCAGCATCGGCACCGCCGGCATCAGCACCGCTGTCTCCGGCGCCGGCGCCGCAGCAGCGCCGGCCGGTTGAACGTTGATGCTCTTGACGATGAATCCGTGCGGCGACGACGCAAAGCCGGCGAGCACCTCACCCACCTCCGGACTGAACGAACGGAACGTAATCTGGTAAGGCGTCAGAACGGCCAGATTGTTGGTCACAGAATGACCGTCGAAATAATCGGCCTGCGGGCCGTTTGCGTCGTCATCCGAAACGCGGACGCGCTGAATCCCGTCCAGCGAATTGACACGCGCGGCAAAAAGAATTTCTGAAATGGTTTTTACTTCGCCAAACTGCGCGGCCAGCGATGCCAGGCTGCCGGGCTGGAACCGCACGAGGTCGCGTTGCGCCTTGAAGGAAAAATTATATTGGGGCGGCAGGGTCACACTGGCGGCATCGGCTTCATGTTGCAGCTGGTCAATGGTCCGGCGGAGCGCACCGGCGAACGCTTCGCTCGAAACGGCATTGTTGCCCGTGTTGGGAATCGGTGCAATCGGCTGAAAATAATCCGCCGCCTGTCGAATCCAGTCTCGAATCTGGCGTTCCTGTTCGCGCGCGACAGCGATGTTGTCCACCTTGTCGTTGCCCGGCGAGGGCTTTTGACCGGTCAAATTCCGCAACGTGCCATAAATCTCTTTCAACTGGTCATACTTCGCCGAGTTATGACTCCACCCTTTGTAATTATAAAACCCGGCCGCCCCCAGCAGCCCCAAGGCCAGTATGCCGCCCATCACAAAAAACAAGTTTCGTTTGATCCAGGCCATATTACAAGTTGAGTGGATTTTGCAGCCCCACGGTTATGCCAAACGTAAACGTGCCGGTGGTGTCATCGGGGGTGATATCTCCCCTGAGCTGTGTCGCTTTGGGATCAAAAAGCGGATCCTCCTGAAACGCTTTGAGAACCGCATAGGCGATGTCGGTGTTCGCCGCAGAATCAACACTCGACAAATTCACCGCGCGGCAGATCAGGGTGATGGTGTTGGCGGCGGGATTGCCCGTGACGGCGGGATTGGCCGCGGTACCCGGTGTATCGCTTTCACCCGGATTCGGAACAGGCATGGGAGTGCCACCGGGGCCGGTGGCAGGAGTTTGCGCGGCGCCTATCGTCAACTGTTCAATCCAGATGCCCGCTTCGACCCCGGCTCTTTGCGCCGACAATTTTTTCTTGATGTCGTCCTCGGAGCGAATGAGCACGCGTCGCAATTCCGCCAGCACGTCACCCCAGTAATATCGCTCCTCCATCCAGGTCGTGATTTGACCCGCTTCTTTCTGCGTCGCCTGCAGTTTTTTATAGGCCTTGTCAAACTGGTTGGCCTTGGCTTGCAGTTGTGCAACTCGCGGCACCAGGTTCGCGATTTCATTTTCCTTCGATTCCGCCAGTTTTTGAAAGAGGAACCCAACTGCGCCCGCCACCGCCACCAAGCTCAACAGGGTGAAGATGAAATACGGTTTCTTTTCGTTGAAAGTCCGCCAGCGCAACGTGCTGCTCGGCATCAAATTCATTTCCACCGGGCAATTCGCCAGATTCCGCAACCCCAAGCCGACAACTTCGCCCAGCGAGTGCGCCACGCGCGCCAACTCCTCCAGATTCACCGCCGGGTCAATTTGCACGTTGCGGAACGGATTGAAGTATTCGACCGGCACATTCAGCTTTTCCGCGAAAAATTGCGCCGTATAAGGCATGATGGACGCGCCGCCGGACAAAAACAGACGCACCGGCTCCGAACCGCCCTGTTGCCCGCGATAAAACTGCTTCGTCTGATTGACCTGGATGTGCAGCTTGGTCATGAACTGCCGCGCGATTTTGGCGATGGCCGCCTGGTACTCACTTTCCGGCTCCTCGTAAGCACCGCCGAGACTGACGAAGCCTTCGGCAACTTTTTTCTGTTCGGCGATTTCAAATTTTAATTTCGCCTCGTTCGCGAAATCCTGGGTGATGGTATTGGCGCCCAGACCGATGCCGCGGGAAAAGACCTTGCCATTTTCGAAGAAGAGCAGGTTGCTCGTCTTGGCGCCGATGTCCAGCAGCATCGTGCAACCCTGCAAATCGCCATAGTTGTAGCGAAAGGCGTTGCACAACGCCGCAGGCGACACGTCGCACAGTTGCAACCGCAGCTTCGCCTCCTCCGCCATGCGAAACAGACCTTCGACCACCTCGGATTTGATCGCCACCAGCAGGACTTCCAGTTCGCCACCGGTGCTGGAACCCAAAATTTGATAATCCCACACCACCTCCGCGAGCGGGAACGGCACGTTCTGCTGCGCTTCGTATTGGATGATCTGGGTCACCTTGCCCGCGTCCACCGGCGGGAGCTTGACGAATTTGGAAAACACCTGAAAACCCGGCGCGCAGACGTTGATGTTCCGCGCCTTGGTGCCGGTCTCCTCCAGCACCTCGCGCAAGGCCTTGAGCGCGGTCGCTTCGCGGGAAGCTTCCTGGGCGCCCTCGAGGCCGAGCGGTTTGATGGAAAAATTTTTGAGACGCAAACCGCCGGCTTCGTTGATTTCAAACTCCGCCAGCTTGAGGCTGCCCGCCCCGAAATCCACCGCGAGGAATGATTTTGTGTTCAGCATTTCTGTTCGCGCCGCTCGCCGCCGTCAACGCCACCAGACTGTTCGGTTTTGGGTTTGAGCCAGCCCATGCTGATTACGGGAAATTCCCCGAACGGTCAAACAGAAATCTTAAAAAAAGAGAAAGCTTTTCCACCGGCTAATAAAACATTGCGTCCGGCGCCCGGCTTTGGCTTCATCCTGCCGTGCCGGGACAGCCGCAAGCCGTCACGTCCGTCATGAATCGCTGTCGTATGCAAATTTTTTATTCAGGCTGTGTGCAGGGTGTCGGATTTCGCTACACCGCGAAAACCGTCGCCACCGGCTTTGAAGTCACCGGCATCGTCCGCAATTTGCCGGACGGACGCGTTGAATTGATTACCGAGGGCGCCCGCGAGGAACTGGAGGCATTTCGTGACGCCATCCGTGGCGCAGGTCTTGCTGGCTTTGTCCGCGACGAAAGCGTAACTTGGAGCGACGCAAAAAATGAATTTCACGGTTTTGACATTGTCCGCTAAACGCAATGAGATACGCCATCATCGCTGACATCCACGGCAACCTGGAAGCGTTCCAAACCGTTTTGGCTGACATCAAGACCCAAAACGCGACGCATATCGTCTGTCTCGGCGATGTCGTCGGTTACAACGCCAATCCCAAAGAATGCCTCGCCATCGTCCGCGAAATGAACATCCCCTGTGTGAAGGGCAATCACGACGAATACTGCTCCACCGACAACCCGCTGGAAGGTTTCAATCCCCATGCCGCCGACGCCGTTCATTGGACGCGCGAACAACTTTCCGAGGAAGAATGCCAGTGGCTGCGCGATCTCAAGTACACTCGCATGGCCGCCAACTTCACGATGGTCCACGCCACGCTCGACGCGCCGCAGCGCTGGGGTTACGTCTTCGACAAGCTCGCCGCCGCCGCCAGCTTTCCCTACCAGAACACCCAGGTCTGTTTCTTCGGCCACACCCATGTGCCCGTCGCCTTCATGCGCGACACCGCCGTCCGCGGCGGCACCTATTCCAAATTCAAAATTGATCCGTCCAAAAAGTATTTCATCAACGTCGGCGCCGTCGGCCAGCCGCGTGACAACAACCCCAAGGCCGCCTACGTCATTTACGACATGGACGCCGGGACGATTGAATTGCGCCGGCTCGATTACGACATTCCCACCGCCCAGAAAAAAATCCGCGCCGCCGGCCTGCCCGAACGCCTTGCCGAACGGCTGGAATTTGGAAGGTGATTTCAAAGTGACGGGTGACAGGTGACGAGTGACGAGATACCGGCTCGCACGCGGTTTGTCATGTCACCGGTCAGGCGTCACGTGTCACTTGATTGAAAATTTTAATTCTTAAACCCAGCTCGCTCGGCGATGTCATCCAGGCCCTGCCCGTCCTCCGGCTTCTCAAACGCCATCTGCCCGCCAGCGAAATTTTCTGGTGGATTGATGCCAGCCTCGCCCCGCTGCTCGAGGGCGACCCCGACCTGGCCGGCATTGTCCGCTTCGAACGCCAGCGTTGGGCGTCGCCGCGGCATTGGCCGGAAATGCTCCGCAGCATCCGCTGGATGCGCGCGCAAAACTTCGACTGGGTCATTGACCTCCAATGCCTCGCGCGCAGCGGCGTGTTCGCGTGGCTCGCCAACGGAAAATTTCTCATCGGCCTCGACGAAGTCCGCGAAGGGGCGCGGGGATTTTATGACGTCGCCGTCCGGCGCGCCTCGTTTCACACCCATGCCGTGGACTGGTATTTGTCCGTGCTGCCGCGACTCGGCGTGCCGGTTCACAAAAATTTTCAATGGCTGCCCGAACGTCCCGCCATCGCCGCCGCCGCCAAATCCAAATGGCAAACGGACGGCGCGCGCTGGATTGCCATCCAACCCGGCGCACGCTGGGAAAATAAACGCTGGCCGGTGGAGTATTTTGCCGAACTCGTTCGCTTGCTCGCAAAACATCTTCCCGACACGCGTTTTGCCATCCTCGGCGCCGCCGAGGACAAACCGCTCGGTGAAATGATTTTGCGCGCCGGGCCACAACGCTCTTTGAATTTGTGCGGCGAAACTTCGCTGCCCGAAATGATCGAATGGCTGCGGCGGTGCGAGTTGATGGTCACCAACGACACCGGCCCGATGCATGCCGCCGCCGCGTTAAACAAACCGCTCGTCGCACTCTTCGGCCCCACCGAACCCCGTCGCACCGGCCCGTATGGTCATCTCGAAAACGTGCTGCGCATTGATCTCCCCTGCTCTCCCTGCCTGAAATCGCATTGCACCTACAAAAAGCCGGACGAATGCCTGAAGGCGATTTCGCCCGCGACGGTTTTCGAGCGCGTCCAAAAGCAACTGCCATCATCCGCAGTGTAAGCGCACTTGCGTTTTCAACGCGAACGGCGTTACGTTCGCGTTGGTGAGCACTTCCAGCCAGACCGTTCCAGGATCCACTTCGACTGACGGCAAGCCGCCACAGCGCCCCGTGTTTGTCACAACTCGCTGGTCCGTGGTATTGACGGCCGGTCGCAGCGACACCACGCACGCACACGCGGCCCTGGAGAAACTTTGCCAGGCCTACTGGTATCCGCTCTATGCCTACGTGCGGCGGCGCGGATATTCGTCGGAGGACGCCCAGGACCTGACGCAGGAATTTTTCGCGCGCCTGCTGGAGCGCAATTGGGTGGGTAATGCCGACCAGCAGAAGGGGCGGTTCCGCTCATTCCTGTTGTCGGCCATGAACCATTTTCTCGCCGACGAATGGGACAAGGCACGGGCGCAGAAACGCGGCGGCGGTGTGCCGCCCGTGCCGCTGCAATTCGACACGGCGGAAACCCGTTACGGCCATGAACCGGTTGACAACATCACGCCGGAACAAAGCTACGAACGGCGCTGGGTCCTGACGTTGCTGGACGAGGTCCTCCACCGGCTTCGTTCAGAATACGAGCAGGAAGGCCGGGCGGAACTCTTTGCCGAACTGAATCCCTGTCTGGTCGGCGACCGCACCGCCCAACCTTACGCCGAACTGGGCGCGAAGCTCGGCGTCAGCGAAGGCACGGTGAAGGCCGCCGTGCACCGTCTGCGCCAGCGCTACCGCCAGTTGCTGCGTGACGAGATCGCCCACACGGTGGCTGAACCGGGCGAAGTGGACGAGGAACTACAACGTCTTTTTGCCGTGTTGGCGGGCAGATGAAATCCGAAAACCGAAAACCGAAGGCCGAAGGAAGCCCGAAGTCCGAAATCCGAATGATCTTCACGCCTGAACAGGCAACGCCATTTGAGGCGAGATCGGGCGTCGAGTTTCGGATTTCTTTCGGATTTCGGCCTTCGGATTTCGATTTTTCATTTTGTCCGCAACCTTTTGCCGCCGTTTCCTAAGTAAAGGGTGGAAGAACGAATCATATGGAAACGAAGAAAATTTGTCCGAACTGCCGGAAGCCGTTGCCGCCGGACGTGCCGCTGGGGCTGTGTCCGGAGTGCCTCATCAAGTCCGGCTTCCCCACCGGGACCGAACCGGGGGCGGCGGGCGAGGCTGCCGGCATGCGGTTCGTGCCGCCGCCGGTTGAGGAAATCACCCAACTCTTTCCGCAGCTTGAAATCCTCGGTCTCATCGGCAAAGGCGGCATGGGGGCGGTTTACAAGGCCCGGCAGCCGGCGCTGGATCGCTTTGTCGCCTTGAAGGTGCTTCCGCCGGCGGTGGCCAGTGATCCCGGTTTCGCCGAGCGGTTCAATCGCGAAGCGCGTGCCCTGGCGCGCCTGAATCATCCGAACATCGTGGCCGTGCATGACTTCGGCAAGGCGGGCGCGTTGCACTATTTGCTGATGGAGTTCGTGGACGGGACCAACCTGCGCGAAGTCGAACACGCCGGAAGGTTGTCGCCGGAGCAGGCGCTGGCCATCGTTCCGCAAATCTGCGAGGCGCTTCAATTCGCCCACAACGAAGGCATCGTCCACCGCGACATCAAGCCCGAAAATCTTCTGATGGATAAAAAGGGCCGGGTAAAAATCACCGACTTCGGCATCGCGAAAATCGTCGGCGTGCCGGCCGGCAAGGTTTCGCTGACTGGCGTCAAGGACGTGGTGGGCACGCCGCATTACATGGCGCCGGAGCAGATCGAGAAGCCGCAGACGGTGGATCATCGCGCGGACATTTATTCGCTGGGCGTTGTGTTCTACGAAATGCTCACCGGCGAACTGCCGCTGGGCAAATTCGCGCCACCGTCCAAGAAAGTCCAGATTGACGTGCGGCTGGATGAAGTGGTGTTGCACACGTTGGAGAAGGAACCGGCGCGCCGTTACCAGCAGGCGAACCAGCTTAAGACGGACGTGGAGACAATTGCGGGAACGGTGCCACCGGCAGCGGGATTTGGGGCAAAAGGAGACCCGGCTCCGCTGCTGGCCACCCCGTCCGGCAAGGCAACCAGCGACAAGATCATTCTTCCGGCGTTTCTGCTGGCCTTCTTTTTCGGAGTGTTCGGCGCGCACCGGTTTTACGTCGGGAAAACCGGGACCGCGATCCTGCAATTATGCACTTTTGGCGCCTGTGGCATCTGGGCCACGATTGACTGGATTTTAATCCTCTGCAAGGTGTTCACGGATGGTGAGGGGAAAAGAATCACCCATTGGCTCCACCCGAAAACCGGCGAATTGCAAACCGCTGTCAGCCCAGTGACTGGTCCGCCGTCAACCCCGCCGCCGGGTGAGACCGCTGCCTCAGCTTTCACCGGGGCCAACCCGCCGCCCACGGCTTCACCGGCATTTGCTTCCACCCCGCCCGGAAAACAACCGGGTACTATTCCCCAAGCCGGAACCATCCCGCCAGCGATGGTGGCCGGGGGACCGGTTGCCTTCAGCCGGGGAAAAGTGACCGCACCCGCCGTGGGCCTCATGGTGGCCGCAGCGCTGAAGTTGTTTTCGTCGCTGACCGTCCTGTTTTTGTTTGTCAGCCCGGTCAACGGAATTTTGGACAACGTCTTTTCCAGTCTGGGAATGAATTCGTTTCTCCCGTGGCACGTCCTGGTTGTTTTAAGCGCCTTGTTGTTCAAGGCGATACCGGCGCTGCTCATGCTCTTCGGCGCGGTCAAAATGATCCAGTTGC
>Ga0224534_1001966_pt1 | contig 10156 bp, 7 predicted proteins | sample 714E12024metaG_FD_172012 | JGI IMG/M metagenome (GOLD analysis project Ga0224534, IMG submission 172012) | Peat soil microbial communities from Stordalen Mire, Sweden - 717 E1 20-24 | ecosystem: Environmental > Terrestrial > Soil > Wetlands > Peat | place: Sweden: Norrbotten County, Stordalen...
CGGCGTTCGGTTTACAGCTATCTGCTACGACTGAAGCGTCAGGGACTGCTCGAATCAGGTCCAAAACGCAGGCGAGGTTTCCTGGTGTACAGAATCACCGAGCGCGGGCGGGCGCGGTTGCACTACTTTCGTTCTCAGCTCCGCTAGTTTTGACGGTGCTGTTGGATGCTCCTGCGTTTGGATCGCTAGTGGACTGTCGCAGAGTAACCATTACTAGACCGTTAGCATCAAAGCTGTCATGGCCAGTGGCAGCGAAATCTTGCTCACCCAGCAACAGCATTTTGACCTAAGCAGCATCGCCCAGTCCCGTTCTCTGCCCGCCGGATATGTGTTTCGCGCCAAGTTGATCCTCATGCTGGCCGAAGGCGCGTCGTTCAACGCGATCAAGCGACAGATCCAGACCACGGCTCCCACCATCGTGCGCTGGAAGCAGCGCTTCCGGCAACACGGACTGGAGGGACTGGACACCTATCATCCCGGCCAAAAACCCAGTGTGCTGACTCCGGCTCTGCGCGCCCGCATCCTGTCCGCCACGCGGGAAAAACCCAGCGACGGGTCCACGCACTGGAGTTGCCGCAAGCTGGCCTCCGTGCTGGGCGTCAGCAAAGACGCCGTGCATCGGGTTTGGCAAGAAGCGGGCCTCAAGCCGCACCGCCTCGAACGCTACATGGCGAGCGACGATCCCGAGTTCGAGACCAAAGCGGCCGACATCCTCGGCCTCTATCTGCACCCGCCTCAACACGCGGCCGTGTTCTCGGTCGATGAGAAGACCGCCATTCAAGCCTTAGATCGTCTCGATCCCGTCCTACCGCTCTCGCCGGGACGCGCCGAACGCCACGGCTTCGAGTACTACCGGCACGGAACGCTCTTCTTGTATGCAGCGCTGAATACTGCCACCGGTCACGTCCACGGCAAAACCGCCGCCCGCCATACCAGCCGTGAGTTCGTCGCCTTTTTGCATGAGGTCGTATCCTTGTGCCCGCCTCGGCAACAGATTCACATCATCCTCGACAATCTCTCCGCACACAAAACTCAGGCGGTCCGCGAGTTCCTCCAACAACATCCGCGAGTCCGGTTTCACTTCACGCCCACGTACTCGTCCTGGCTCAACCAGGTCGAGATCTGGTTTGCCAAGATCGAACGCGAGGTTATCGCCCGCGGCATCTTTACCTCGGTTTCCGATTTAGCTCGCAAACTCCGCCGCTACATCAACGCCTACTCCGCCAATGCTCGGCCGATCCAGTGGAAATACTCCGACCCCACCCGCCGCATCCGCAGTAACGAACTCACTGCGACAGGCCACTAGTTGCAACCTAAGCCAGTCGAAGACCACCTCCTCACTCGGTACAAAAAGACTGGGCCGATCATTCGGCGCTACACTAGGTTTCTGCTTGGTACAAAAAAGCGGTGACGTCAAAATTGACGAGAGAGCCAATCTTACAACCGCGCTCGCCACAAATCGCGCGATGACATCATCGCTGCCATCGTCATGATTGCTTGTGCACCAATGCTCCTTCTGTTTGACGGAATGGAGGTAACGTGAAGAGAGTTTGCAGCTATCTATTGCACAGTGGGGCCTTGATTCTCTGTGGGCTTCTCCTGCACCCCAACCTGGCACACGCCCAGTTCGACGTACCTGGTCAGCCGATCGGCAAGATCTCGACAGATGGGGAGCTGATGGTGATGGAATTGGAGGACGGGGCGCTTGGGAAAGCAAACCTCTTCGACTTGGCCGGTCATACGCTGCGCTTCAATCCGGAAGGTTCGCGCTATCGCGTGGAGAGTGGCGCCTTGCAGTGGGACTCGGACTTCGGCCCTGAACTCACCGGGACTGAAGTCACCCTGCATCACTTTGCATTCCCTTTTTCCGGCAAGAACTGGAATTCATTCCTGGTGGGCGCAACTGGATCGATCAGTTTCGACACGTTGGAAGGCGACAACGGCCTTGACCCTCGCGGCCGTGTCCGCGGAATCTCGATCGGTCGATTTGACCCGTTAGCCGAAGCCGCCAGCGCACTGGCCAACACCGTTCCAGCAATCTGCGTCTTTTTCAAGCCGCGGATGTCCGGACCCCATTATGTGAAAGAGCTCCCGGATCGTGTAGTCGTTACCTGGGACCTTACGGAGCCGTTCGGGAATATCCAGGATTTCACTTGGTTCAAGACGATCAACCGTTTTCAAGTTGTGCTGCATCGCAACGGGTCGATCGAGATGTCGTACGACCAAATCGCTGCGAAGGATGCCATCGTGGGTGTTTACCCAATGCTCTCGGATGCCGTGGAAAAGCCGCTCGCGTCCATCAGCGCCGAGCCGCATCCAACGGTTGCAGCGCACCTCGATGTTCGGAATCTGAAGCTCTCGGTGGTTGATAGTCTCCTCCTGAAGATCACGTTCGAAACCCGCGGGCCGGTATTGCCGGAAGGAGATCCAGCGCTGGCCGACATTACGTACCGGGTGTTTTTCGATGCACATATTCCTCTTCCGACGCGCGTCGATGCCGCCCACCCGGCCGCGGTTTGGACAGTTCGAGGTGCTGCGTGGCCGGGCCATGCGTCAAGGTACTTTGCCTTTGGCCAGGGCCTCTCCCATAACGTAAAGACGAGTGGCAACACGATCGTGCTGGAAGGAGTACTGCCCGCGGCGCTTCGCGGGGCCGAACAAGTTGCTGTCTACGCGGAGGTCGTTGCCCCCGGGAACCCCGAGCAGATTGTGGAGCGGTTATCCCCTTACGTTGTTCGCCTATCAGGAATCCGCAGTCCTGAGGTTCACCTCTCGTCCCTGACGCGCAAGGACGGGCCGTTTGCGATCATTTATGAATCGTTCCACTACCTGGCCTTGCCTAATCCCCAAGATCTGTCTTGTACAGTGATTAAAGCCCTCGGCGACAGGTTCGACTTTCTGGCCTATTACTCGGATTTTCGCATCGACAACCAAGAAGCGGGCACTCCGAGTGACGGCCCGCTGGGTGGCAATGTGACCGGGATTGCGGCAACACAGCACGATCTTGAGAGCTATTGCAGTCAAGGCAGGTTCCAGTGGGGATTCGTACAGCCCGTGTACGCCGGCTCCAACCAAATGCAGGAATACCCTCCCGAGGGGGCGCCCGTCGGAACCGATCACGACATAACCTTTTACGCGCACCAACTCGGAGAGCGATCGCTGGACGGGAAGATGATACCGTACAACTACGCGATGTCGCAGCTTGGGCACGAAATGGGCCACCGCTGGGCCGCGTTTGTCTCCGCGAAAGTGAGTGGTGAAACCATTCCGCTCGGACCCGTGCACTGGGCGCGAGGATTGCAAGCCGAGGCGGCGTTTCCCTATCAGCGGCCCACGGAAGCGTCCGCCATGGGAGGAGGCGTCTGGCAGGATAACTTCGATGGCACTTACACTCAGCTGGATGACGACTACTATGTGCCAGCGACGGGGTATTCACATCTTGACCTGTACCTGATGGGCTTGATCTCTGCCGCGGAGGTGCCGGACTTTTTTATCCTCAAGAACCTCGTGCCGGCCGGCAAAGACGCAAACGGCCACCCGATATTCAAAGCCGACCGAACAAAGGTGACCATCCAAGACGTTATCGCCATTGAGGGGCCGCGCTTACCGGACGTCGATCACTCCCAAAGGAAGTTCAACACCGGGATCGTCGTTATTGTCGAGCACGGGCAAAGGCCGAGCCGCGAACTCATCGACCGAGCCAACGGCATTCGCCAGCAATGGATCGACTACTGGGCGACGACCACCGGACACCGCGCGTCCATGACGGTGAATCCACACTGAGCGTTCCGGGTGGAGATCCTTTTCCAGACTTGCGCCTGCCATCGTTTCGCATGGGCAAGCGCTACCTCTTCGTCGAAACCTACCTCGTCTGCGACGCACACCGAGCCAGAACCGAAGAGGCCTTACAGCAACCATAGCAATCTGCGTGGGGAGCTGATGCTGATCAGCGGTCTCACGGTCGTGAGTAGAGGTCGACGATTTCCTCAATCGCATGCTGACACACGGCGCAAAATTCCGGCCCTGAAATCATGATGCAACGCTGCTGCGGCCGGTAGTAGCCGTTTTCATACATAGCGCCTGCGAACGCTCCTACCTTGCTGGCGTAGGATTAGGGCTCGCAACACTCCGTTGACAGTCGAGCGAGTACATTATATAAACTTGGCCGACGGGTAAACGCTTACTACAAGGTCAGTCGAAGCCCGTGAGTTACGAAGTTCCAGAAACTTTGCAATAGACCGTGGCAATTGGATGAATGCAGTATGCGATGAACAGGCGCTTGTCCGGCTTCCCGGCAACACCCATCCCCTGGCTCGCAAGGTGTTCGATCGCGGCGCATGGGCTGACGATATGCCGTCATGGATCGCATACTGCGGGTACTCTCAAGCGCAGCCCCGGGCAGGAGCAGGAGATGACGGACTTGCTCGACCCGCAGCAGGACAAGCGCTCCGCCCACTACCATACGTTGTGAAATTTCCAAGGTTGAGAGGAAATGAGAACATGAAAGAAGCTGCGCATGCGAGAGAAAATAAACGTTTACTGAAAGAACTGGCCACGGTTGTCTGCGCAGTCGCGTGCCTGTTATGCACAATCCTAAGTCAAGCCCAACCAACGCTGCAGGTATTGCAAGGTCATGTGAATCCGGCAGTTGCCAAGGGACTGGCCAAGCCGGCGGGTCTGCTGGCCCCCTCCAAGCATCTGCACCTCGCCATCCAACTGCCGCTGCGGAACCAGGACGAGCTGACCAGCTTCCTGCAACGGCTCTATGACCGCAAAAGCCCCGATTTCCGCAAGTATCTCTCCGTGGAGGAGTTCACCGAGAAGTACGGTCCCACGAAAGAGGATTACCAGGCGGTGGTCGATTTCGTTAAAGCCAATGGCATGACCGTGATGGATACGCCCAGGAACCGCATGCTCGTGGAAGTCGACGGCGCGGTACCGCAAGTCGAGAAGGCCTTCCATGTGGTGATGAAAAACTACCAGCATCCGACGGAGAACCGCGTCTTTTATTCGATCGATCGCGAGCCCTCGCTCGCCTTGCACGTGCCGGTGTCGCACATCTCCGGCCTGAATAACTTCTACCTGCCGCGTTCGCATCCGCGTCCCATGAAGACAACGCCGCTGGACACAACATACTCCCCCACAGGCAGCGGCCCGAATGGCTTTTTCCTTCCCGGCGACGTTCGGATGGCATACTACGGCAACGGCTCTCTCGACGGCAGCGGCCAGTGCATCGGGCTGGTGACGTTTTGGGGCTTCAACGTCAGCGATGTGGATTTGACCTATACCAGCGCCGGACTGACCGTTCCAAGCACCCCCATCAACACTGTGTTGTTGGGCGGCCTCACCACGCCTATGACATCGGTCGACGATGGGGAGCCGATAACGGACATCGTGGCGTCGATGAGTATAGCCCCCAACCTGAGCCAGGTCCGCGAGTATCAATGCTGCAGTCCCGACTACGACGGCGCCGAAGCGGGCCAGGACATCATCTACAACAGCATGGCCTCGGAGAATATTTGTAAACAATTCAGTGAATCCGCAGGCGTGATTGCTCAACCTGTGGTGGACGATCCCTACTTCGAGGAGATGGCGGCGCAGGGGCAGAGTTTTTTGGCCGCCTCCGGGGACGGTGGGGCTCCGCCTGTGGCAGGGTTTGACAGCTACGATTGGTTCTATCCGGGGGACAACGCCTGGATCACGGGTGTTGGCGCGACTACCGTGACCACGAATGGCGCTGGCGGCGCGTGGTTATCGGAAGTAGCGAACAACTGGAGCGGCGGCGGCGTCAGCAACGGTCCCAATCCCGTCCCTATTCCGAGCTATCAAGTGCCGGTGATCAATTCCTCCAACGGCGGTTCCACGACCCTGCGCAATGTACCGGACGTGGCTGCACTTGGCGGTTACGCCTATCTGTGCGATAACGGCGAATGTGGGGAAACTGGCGGCACCAGCTATTCCTCGCCGTTGTGGGCCGGCTTTATAGCGCTGGTCAATCAACAGGCCGTGGAAAACGGCCAACCGACGGTGGGCTTTCTCAACCCGATCATCTATGAGATCGGGCAGGGTGCCAACTACAACAACGACTTCCACGACATGATCGGCGGAAATGACGATTGCTGCGGCCAACCGGTCTACTACAACGCCGTTGCCGGCTATGACCTGGTCACCGGATGGGGAACTCCGAACGGACAGAATCTGATCGACGACCTGTTGGCCACTACTGCGACGCCGAGCTACACACTCATGGCTTCGCCCGCCACACTGTCGATCGGCCGCAGCGACAGCGGCTCCATCAACATGCTGGTTGGAGCTTCGGGCGGATTCACGGGCAACGTAACGCTGGCCGCCTCCGGCCTGCCCAGCGGCGTGACCGCATCGTTCGGCACGAACCCCACCACCGGAACCAGCGTGCTGACGCTGACCTCGAGCAGCACGGCCACAACCGGAACGTCGCCGGTGACCATCACCGGGACCTTCGGCAGCCTGAGCGCAAGCACCACCATGACGCTTACGGTCACCACCACTCCTGGGAACTTCACCGTCGGCTACGGGCTCCCCAACCTTGCGCCAACGTGGACATTTCCGGGCACAACCGTAGCCACCCAAATCACCGTCACCGGCGTGGACAACTTCAGTTCCGCGGTCGCGCTGAGCGCTACGAACCTGCCCGTCGGCATGGCGGCGACGTTCTCGCCCAGCTCGGTGACTCCAGCCAGCAATTCGAGTTGTGCAACCTCGAACCCCTGCGCGTTCTCAACCATGACGCTGGTTCTTTCCTCCTCGGCGGTCGTCGGAGTTGACATGGTGACGATCACCGGAACCTCCGGCTCGCTTGTCAACAGCACTATCATGCCTGTGGACGTGAACGGTGTGGGCAGCGGACCACTAGCGAACGGCATTTACACGGTGACGAATGCCAGCAGCGGATTGCTGTGGGACGATCCCAGCAGTTCCACGGCGTGGGGGGCCGACATGATTCTCAACAGCGTTGACGGCGGCGCGGACGAGCAATGGGTATTCATCTCACTCGGCAGCTCTCCGGGCAACGCGTATTACCAAATCGAGAATGTGGCTAGCAGCCTTTGGCTTGACGTTGCGGACGTCAGTACAGCGGCGGGAGGCCTGCTAGATCAATGGGGTTGGAATGGGGGCACGCCCAATCAGGAATGGCTGCTTAAAGCCTCGGGGAATGGCTACGTCATCACGACCGACCTCGATGGGATGGCAGTCGATCCGGGCACCAACATAGTGGGCTCGGATCTCGTGCAGGAACCAACGAACGGCGCCTCGACGCAAGTCTGGCTGGTCTCCACCGTCTTTCCCCAGCCCGATTTCACCATTGGCGTCACGCCTACTTCTCAGGGCCTAACCCAAGGCGGCAGCGGAACCAACACGATCACCATCACGAGCCTGCACGGTTTCAATTCCGCGGCCACATTTAGTATTAGCGGCCTGCCCGACGGCGTGACGGCGACGTTCTCGCCCAGCTCAGTGACTCCCAGTGTCAACGGCAGTGCGACCTCAACTCTTACGCTGACCGCATCCTCCACGTTTGCGATGGGCGCGACGGACACGGCTCGCGGAGGCCCCTTCGCATCTCTCGCGTGGTCCGCCGGTCGCGGGGCTCACGGGCCACGATGGACTCCGGCGATCATGCTGACGCTGTTGATAGCTCCGCTTAGCGGGCGTTTCATTCGGACGCGTCGCCAGCGACTGGCCAGGGCTATCCCGTTGGCGATCGGCGTTCTGTTGTTGATGTTGGGAGCGATCAGCTGCGGCGGAGGGAACAAGACGCCTGTTCCGTCTGTCAGTTCGTCGACGATCACCGTTACCGCTACTTCCGGCACGTTGACGCACTCGACGACCTTTACCTTGTGGTCGTTCGTCAAGTAGGCTCTTTCGGTGGCGACTCGGCCACACTCCCGCCATCCAGGGAATGGTCGAGATTGGTTTTAGCTGCGCGTATCCGCTGGCTGCGCTGCAAGAAGCGGTTGTGGCGCGAACGCGGAGGGCAGCAACTGGAATCCTTCCGGTTGGCTCCCTGGGCGAGCCGGCACCGACGAGATCGGCTGGAGTTGCTGGATCGACTGAGTCCGACCATCGCGGAACTCAGGCGATCGAGCAAGAAGCGGAGAAGTGTCCCCCCAGCACAGCGGTTAAGAACTCATCCCGGAGTGGGTCCGCTGACCGCGCTGGCCTTCGTGCTGATCATCGGGGAAGCCCAGCGGTTCGACTGCGGCAAGCAGATTGCCAGCTATCTGGGACTGGTGCCGTTGGAAGACTCCAGCGGCAATCGGAGACGGCTGGGGCATATCACCAAGCAGGGGAGTTCGATGTTGCGTTTCTTGCTGGTGGAAGCAGCCCAGGTCACAGTGCGCAGCATGCCGGAATGGCGTAGTAAGTACTTTCATCTGGCGATGCGGCGGGGACGGAAGATCGCCAAGGTAGCGATGGTGCGGAAACTCGCCGTTCGCCTGTACTGGATGTTACGCAAGGAATGGGATTACGAACAGGTGAAAAAGTTCGGTTCGCACGCGGGACAACCTGGAAATCGCCGTGGTGTGCAGTCGAACACCGAGTAATTGATTGGGCGTCCCGCTCCCCTTCACGGGGGAGTTCGAAGTAGTAATCATGATCGAGGGTATGACCGAAGAGATGCATGGGTCGGACTGAGATTCCTGACCTGAAAACCGATTACGAGCGAGCCTTGGTTGGTAGAGCAAAAGCAAAAGCTTCCGCGAGAGCGAAAGGCGCACTCTTCGGAGTGCACGGGGCAGTGCGCCCCAAAAGTGCTTGACACCGCCGACATTGTCAGAGAGGCGATTTCTCGCCAACCATCAGGAGTCAGGTCTGGCTAGGGAGAAGATTGAGTATTCGGATGCGCCTCTACCCTTTTGCGACAGCGCTCCTGCACTTCCGAAAGCTGGGCCGCAGTCAGCGATTTGCCGATGTTGTCGCGGGATTGTCTGACAAACGCCTGGTCGAGGGATGACGCCGCAATGTTTATCCAGAAGTAGGCTTCGACATCATCTTTTGTTACACCTGCACCCGAGTGATAAGCCAGTCCAAGGTTGTATTGAGCCTTTGCAATGCCTTGTTCAGCAGCCTTCTGCCACCAGCGAGCGGCCTCGACGTTATCCTTTGCGACGCCGTCACCTAAGTCATACGCCCGTCCGAGGTCGTACTGAGCCGCTGCATAGCCCTGGTCGGCAGCCTTGCGATACCAACGCACAGCTTCGGCGACATCCTTTGCAACGCCCACACCAGCGTAATACGCAGCTCCAAGCCAGAACTGACCGCCCGCGTTGCCTTGTTCGGCGGACTTGCGGAGCCACTTGACGCCCTCGGCCTCGTTCTTAGGGATTCCCGTGCCGTAGACGTAATCCATTCCGAGGCTGAGCTGGGAAGCTGCGTTGCCATTTTCGGCAGCCTTGGTGTGCCAGCGCACACTTTCAGCGTCATCTTTCGGAACGCCGGTTCCTAAGCCATACGCCGTTCCGAGATTGGCTTGAGCCATTACAACGCCGTGCTCGGCGGCCTTCTTCCACCAGCGCACGGCTTCGGCGTCGTCCTTTGGGACACCCACACCCAAGTGATAAAGGAGTGCAAGGTCGGACTGAGCCCCGCCATTGCCCTGTTCGGCAGCCTTCTGCCACCAGCGTGCGGCTGCAGCATAGTTTTTAGGGACTCCGGTACCAAAGTTGTAAGCGATTCCAAGATTGATTTGCGCGGCCACATCGCCCTGTTCCGCAGCTTTCTGCCACCATCGCACAGCTTCGGCGTCATCCTTTGGCACGCCTTCACCAGAGTGATACGCCACACCGAGGGCCGATTGTGCCTTTACATCACCCTTCTCGGCCTGAATCTTGAGTTCTGCAATAGTTCTGCAATACTTTGGGAATAGGCAACGACCGAGATGGACAGAAATAATAAAACCACTGACAAGAAGAGGTCACAGCCAGCGATGCGCATGAATGCCCCTGTTTTCACGGTCAGTTTACGCCTAGACTTGCCTCGATTCCAGATAGCGTATCGAGCCGTGCTAAATGTAACCCGAGGGGAGGCCATCGAGACACGTAAGATGTAACCCGACTCAGAAGACGATTTGAGGAGGGGTTGGAGTGGGGCACAAGGCGAAGTGGGAATATTTTCG
>Ga0224534_1001968_pt1 | contig 10155 bp, 13 predicted proteins | sample 714E12024metaG_FD_172012 | JGI IMG/M metagenome (GOLD analysis project Ga0224534, IMG submission 172012) | Peat soil microbial communities from Stordalen Mire, Sweden - 717 E1 20-24 | ecosystem: Environmental > Terrestrial > Soil > Wetlands > Peat | place: Sweden: Norrbotten County, Stordalen...
AGCGTTCGTTTCGCGACCGGCGCGTCCAGACGTTGGCCGCTTTTTGGGTTTCTTCGTTATATCGCAGCAATTCATGGCGGTAATCGGAGTCGCAATAGTATTGGATTTGCAGCCGCTGCTGCTCGGTGAGTGACTGCATCAATAGCGAAAGCTGGTCTTGAAACCCATTCAGCTCCGAAACCTGCGCGTTGAGCATGTCGGGCGGCTCAAAGATGAACCCCTTTGAGACGTAGCCGCCCGCGTTTAACGAATTGAACACCATCAAATCGTTGATGAAATATCCGTTTGGCGATTCTTCAAACATAATGGATGAGCCGGTTGCCTTTGAAAATCCGGGCTGAAGCCGGAGCCTTTCAACCAGTAGTCGAGACAGTCAACGTCGTAACCCGCTGGTTTGCCCTGACGAAACACGAAGACATAAATGAGGCACAGCGTCAGCGGCACCGCCGCTAAAATGAGGGAGGCGACAAAGCTCATTTTCAACGCGCTGAAGCAAAACAGCAGGATCATCACGAAGGCGAACCCGCCGCCGACAATGAACCAGAACAGATCGCCTTCCAACCCCCAGGTGCGGCCCTTGGAATCGTCGGAGCTGTTCGTCTCCGTGAATCGGATGCCGTCTTTCATTGGAAGGTTCCCACGTCAACGGTCGAACTGCCGATGCCGAAGGCGGTGAACAGCGCCTTCACGATGACGGGCGCGCCCGCGATGATGAGGCCGCCGATGATGGAAAGTTTTCCAGTATCGGCGTCGCCGCGCCGGATGGCGAACCCGCCGCCGACTACGCAGATGGTTCCGAAGATGAATCCGATGAGCATCACGATGCCCAAGGCCGATGAAGCGCCTGATGAAAGGCTGCCCGTGGTTTGTGCAAGAATGGGAGCGAATCCCGCCAGCTTGGTCTGCAATATAATTTTCATGCGCTATTTTTTACTCTCTTTTGCCATGGCGGGTTGTAATGAATTCATTACAACTTTTTCCCGGCGTTTTGGCAGGGTTGGGGAATGAAAAACACAATAGACACAAAGGAAAAATCCTCCCCGGCCATTCATTTGAAGCTGCAAGGGCTTGAAAAAATATTAAGCCAGCGCATTCGCGGACAGGCTCACGTCATCCCGCGCGTGGCCTCCGTGCTGCAACGCGGCGAACTTGGATTGACCAAGCCGACGCGTCCGCGCGGCAGTTTCATGTTCCTCGGCCCGACGGGTGTCGGTAAAACGGAGATCACGCTGGCATTCACGGAATTTCTTTTTGGGGTGGATAAAATATTCCGGTTCGACATGAGTGAATATCAAACGCAGGAATCGCTCGGCCTCCTCCTTGGCGCACGGCTCGGCGAGCGCGGCACTTTGGGAATGGCCTATGACAAATCGCCCTCCGGCACTTTGCTCTTTGACGAAATTGAGAAGGCCCATCCGCGAGTGCTGGATGTGTTCCTGCAAATCCTGGACGCGGCGCGGGTGACGATGGCCAGCGGCGACACGCTGGATTTTTCCAGGCACTATATTGTGCTTACGTCAAACATCGGCGCGGCGGAAATTTTGCACATTCAACATTCCACCCAGGCCACAATGGAACGTCATGTTCTCACCCGCGCGCAACAATCTTTGCGCCCGGAAATGTTCGCCCGCATCACGGAAAAGCTCGTCTTCAACCGGTTAAGCTATGACAACCAGCTTGAAATTGCCGCACTCCTGCTGGCAAATGAATTGAAATTCCTGCGGGAAAAAGGCCACGAGCTTGCGCCGACTGAATCAGTCCTGCCGTTTTTGGTGCGACGCGGTTTTCATCCGAAGCTTGGCGCGCGTCCGATGCGCGATGCGGTGGAAAAACTGTTGGGCGACGCGGTGTCGGAACGGTTGCTGACCGGCCAGCCCGCCTGCGGGGCGCTCACGGTGAAGGTCAGCCGTGACGGTCTCGTCGTCAGTTGAATCAGTCCATCAAGATATAAAGGTGACTTTCGCCCAAATCCCTGTCCGGCAGAACCGCACCGAGATCGTCTTTCCGCAATTGCGCGCAAACGGCGCGGATGGCCTTGCGCTGTTTCGCAGCCTTCGGCAGTTGCACGAGCATGTTGTCGGCAAACTGATCGCCACGCTTGTTCCGGTAAATGTCCGGCAAAATTACTTCCACCGCGCCTGCCTGATAAAGTTCCCCGACGAATTTCGATGCTCCGGTGGCGCGTTTGAAACGGCCCAGCGAGCAAGCGGTTTTGCCGTCCGCTTTCAGCCATGCCCGCGCCTCGCTGCGATTTCGTCTGGCCAAAAGGCCCATGACAAAAACGCGCTGCATGTGCTTCTCCATCGCCCGGTTTCTGACCGGCACCTTCGCGGGCTTGCCCCGGAGTTTCGGCAAACGTGGGTCTTGGGCCGCCGCCCGGCGGTATTGTTCGGGCGTGACGGAACGGCCGAACAGCTCAACGTCGTCTGAAATCAGCGTCCCATCCTGCAGCCACATCCGGGTCCGTCCGCAAAATTGACCTTCCACCGTGCTGAATTCCTGATTCAACCGCCCATTGCAGTGCCAGCTTCTTTGAAGGCCCGTTCCATTTTCCATACGGTATGAGCCAAGCAATTTGCCAGCCTCGTTCCATTGACGGCAGATTCCGTGAACGATTCCGTGGCGATAGGTCTGTTCCTCCGCAAGCTGTCCGTTGCGATGCCACATTCTGCGAAGACCATGTGGTATGCCTGCACGATACCGCTCCTCAAGCATCACGGCTCCGTTACGATAAAAATCACGTCCGATTTCCTGCTTTGGTCTGCTGCTCATAATCTATTTGGAGAGTAGCCAATTTCAAACGCCACAAAATAAAAAACTGTGCGTCTCATAATGACAGGCAGGCGGGCGTGTCCTGATTTTTTGCCTTCGAGCCGATGTGCGACAAAATGCGGGACACGAATGTCAACGCATCAAACGGTTTGGTGATGTAATCCACCGCGCCGAGCGCCAGGCCATGATTGATGTCCTCATCGCAACTGCGCCCGGAGACAAAGATGACCGGCGTCTGCCGCAGGACCGGGTCTTGTTTCAAGCGGCGGCAAACCTCGAAACCGCTGATGCCGGGCATGTCAATGTCGAGGGTGATGAGGTCAAAATCGCCGTCGCGCGCGAGTTCCATTCCTTGAGCGCCCGTCTGGGCTGCAATCACGCTGCATCCTTCCCGTTCGAGCAGGAACACCATCGTGTTCAGCACATCCGGGTGGTCTTCAACAATCAAAATCTTTGGCTTGTCTGTCGCTGTTTCGTTTTTCACACGACCGTTTTAGGGGAGGGAGAATTGCATTGCAAGTAAAATATAACCCGTGCGTTATGGTATATGCGGGCGGCGAATTCGCTCCACATTTGAGGTCACTGGGGTTAAGCTTGCAGCATTGATCCGCTGACCACATCCGAGGTCGCGCGGATGCTCGGCATTTCTCAATCACGGGTCCGCCAGTATATTTTGGCTAAACGACTCAAGGCCAAAAAACTTGGCCGCGATTTGGTGGTTGAGCGAGAGGAAGCCGAGCGGTTCAAGCGCGAAGGAAGGCTGCCAGAAGGACGGCCAGCAAGTGGGGAGCATAAACCATTACGCAAGCGTTAGAGCAGAAATTTCAGACTGGTCTTCGCAAGCACCGTCAGCGTTTGGTGAAACAAATGGGCGCTAGTTCCGATGACTTAAAGTGCCGTGGCAATCGGGAAATCTGGAACAACCCCAAAACTGCGAACCTGCATTTTTACCCCTCTTCGCCGTTCGCAGTTTCATGGAGCCTTGACAGATGGGACACTTCGGCGGGATTTCCGTTGCTACAGACGTTTCTTCGCCCGCATGAGCGTTTGCAGGTTCCACGCCGTAATGCTCTTGCAGTTCCTTTTGGAAACAACGCACGAGATCAAGAAATCCATGCTGGTCAATCATCTCAATCGGTTTGCCTTCGGCAAATTTCAGCGCATCACTTGTGTATCCGCCGCTGGTGATGAAAATGGCTGAATCAGCCCCCTCGGCGGTCATCACGCCGAACAATTCGCGGACCGGCTTGACGTTCACCTTCCATGTCTTCCAATGTTTGCATTGCACAATCGTCGTGCGACCGTCCCTGAAAAGTTTCAGGTCAATTCCGCCATCGGCACCGCCTCCGCCCGTTTCTTCCACCTCATAGCCTTTCTGCCGATAGACTTCAGCCAACTGATGCTCAAATCCTCGCCAACTCAATCCGCGAACCCATTTCATGTCAATGTCTGCCTGCAAAAATTCCTGTTGGCGTCGTCGGAATTCGGCACCCTTCCATCCCGCAATAAGGCAGATGATAGCAAAGGTGGCACCGAACATTAACCCGAAAATCTGAAGGACTGGGATTTTAACTTCAGCATCCCAGAACAGCACAATCAGGAAGAAACCGAATCCGGCCAGCGGAATGGAAGTCCAAGGAGGAATGAACTGAAACACGAACTGAAGCGCTTCAAGCAGCATCTCTGGAATGCCATCATTTTTTGAACGACGACCCATAAATTCATTCTTTTACGCGAGAAGGTTTTCTCTTCCGATTTGCCACGATAGAGGAAGTGTGCGCCTGAAATTTGCCAGCGTCAATTGCGCTTGCGATTTGACACAGCTTCGGTCTGCGGTCGGCGAGCGGAAGAAGTGAAGCGCAGGCGGAGAGACGGCTGGAACGGAGTCGGAGCGCAACGCCGCCGCCGAGCCGCAGACGGAAGGCCGCCGCTGTTGCGGCCAACACAATTGCCGCTCGTGACGAGCGCGCGGTTTTGTGGAGTGGAACGGGCGTCGTCGAGAGGGATACGGGGCGACGGGCAGCCCGTGGAGCGCAGCAAACCGTGCGTTGGTCACGGCGGTTAAAGTTTTTGGTTGGACAGGCATTGTCCCGGCGGGTGAGGCAGACTCGCCTTTGTGAACAACTCCGAATGGACGGCGGCGGGCGATGGGGTAGCGTGTCTGCTGCCGATGAGCGCCCGCAACAACCGCATTTTGCACATTGACGGAGATTCGTTCTTCGCCAGTTGCGAAATCGCGCTTGATCCAAAATTGGAAGGCCGTCCGTTGTGGGTCGGCGGGGGCAGACGGGGCGACGGCATTGTGATTGCCGCCAATCGGCAGGCGAAAAAATATGGCATCAAAACCGGCACGGCCTGTTTCGAGGCGAAACGGCTTTGCCCGTCCGGGGTTTTGTGCCGTCCGCATTATGACGCCTACCGCGAGTTGTCGCGCCAGATGTTTTTGATCTTGGAACAATACGCGCCAACACTTGTGCCGTATTCCATTGATGAGGGGTTTCTGGATTTCTCGACGATGGATGCCCATGTGTGGCGCAATACAACGCCGACGGATTACGTCCAAGGCATCCGCAAACGGATTTTGAAAGAGACGCGCCTCCCGGTCACGGCGGGACTGGCAAACTCCGCCAAGCTCGCCAAGCTGGCGACTGACGCCGCGAAAGGTGTCGGGTTTATCGAAGTGCCTGCCGGTCGGGAAAAGGATTTTCTGAATGACCGTCCGGTGCGAGAATTGTCCGGCATCGCCAAAAACCGGCAGCGGTCGCTGGCGGCACTCGGCGCGCTGACGTTCGGCCATGTGGCAAAACTGCCGTCCATGCTGTTAAAGCAGAAGTTCGGCATTTGGGGGCAACAGCTTTGGCTGTTTTCAAACGGGCAATGGAATGAACCGCTCGTGCTGGAAATCAAAGACCGCACGACAATTTCAAGCAGCACGACACTTCCCCAGGACGAACACGATTACGAGGCGGCGCTGACATTCATGTTGAGCGAGTCCACGCGGCTGACCGGCCAGTTGCGCCGGGAAAAAATGCAGGCGCGGGAATTCAGCGTGGCCGTCCGGTTCACGAATTTTACGGAAGTTGGCACAAGTCACCGTTTCAAACATCCGCAATTTCTAAACTCTGTCGTCAACGAGGCAATGGAGCAAATGTTTCGTGGCATCATGGCCGGGCAGCAGCTTCCGGTGCGGCAAGTTCGGATTGCGATGTTCAATCTCGAAAAACTCGACACGCATCCGACGCTATGGGGGCGGACGCATGAGGAACGCTGGGGCGCGATGGATGACGCGGCGCAAAAGCTGAATGAGCAGCTTGGCAAAACCGCGCTGATGACCGGCGCGCAATTCGCCTTGCGGCACATTGATGAATCGCAGAAGCAGCCGAAGGCGAAATGTCCGTTCACGCCGCAGCGGGAAATGATTGCGAAACTTTGGGGTGCAAACGGCCCTGCGAAACCAGCGCAACGCACATTGCTTTGATGCGGACGGACAGCTTGCCCCAAAGATTTCATTGAGTGCGCTTCCGGTTTGGCCGCGTCTCGGTCATCGTGCCTTTTTCGTCTGTGTATGGCTCACTGTGTCCAAGATGGCTCTGCCAATTTTCCGTATATTTTTTGGCGAGCGCGGCATCGTCTATCACAAGTAGATTTTCGGCGTTGTTTTCTTCCGCAGCTTTCGTGAAGTTAAAGCTTCCTGTTAGAACCGTGTGTGAATCAATGATGATGATTTTGTTGTGAGCAATGGCGTGTTTCGCATCAATGAAAGTCGGCACACCTTCGTGCAAAAGAAAATCTGCATCACTGTATTTTTCGGTGCGCTGGCTTTTGTCGAGAATGACTTGAACTTTGACACCACGTTTCGCCGCATCAACAAGAGCCTTTGCAATCGGTGCGCTTGTAAAAGAATACGCCTGCACCAAAATAGTTAATTTGGCTTTGCCGACGTTCTCGACAACTGCTTCGGTGCAGCCTCCTTTTGGTGAAAAGAACACCTGTATATCAGAGGCGATAACATTCGATGCCAGCAGTAATGCGAGGAAAATCAGTTTCATGCCTGTGACTTTACAAGGTCTGTCCAATTGTTCCAGAAGACAATAGCGGTAAAAAAACGTCCGTGGTATTTTCCACGAAGATGTGCGGACGATACACGGCGGCGAAAGATTTTAACGAGTTGATCAAACTCGTTGGCGTCATCATGGCGCGTGCGCCGTTTCTTGCGCCGCGCTACAATATCGCGCCGACGCAGCTTGCGCCGGTGATTTACATGGAGCGGCATCAACCGGCGATGAAACTCATGCGGTGGGGTTTGATTCCGTCATGGGCGAAAGATGGTCATTTCCTGCGCAAGCTGATACTTGACGTGGTTACCTTTACCGTAACCCGTTTTTTTGAGCTTTGAATAAGGGAAGATGTGGTCGTTTTCGAGCTGGTATTTCCGGCCCATATTTTTTCTCAGGCCAAGGCCAGTAGTGAAGCACTGTGCATTACGGCTTTTGAAATACCATCGCATCAATGAAAACAACGGATGGCCAATGCCGTGACCGCTGAATTCCTCCGGTTCGATTTTAAGATTGCGCTCGTCCTGAATCACCGACAGCAGGGTATCGAATGGCTGCTGAGATTCTTTTATGACGCGCAAGTCCCGATCCAGCTTCTGCGGCAACTGGCTTATGTATCTCGTCCGGATTTGTGAATAATAGAACCATTTCACAAGTTTGCGAATTTCGCCATCATCCAGATGATTCCCGTGGCGGTGAAAAACATAAACGATGATGGGAATGAGCGCGTAAACAGAGTTTATTTCATCTGAATGGTCGATATAGGCCCGTTCGCGCATCAGATTCACAACGTAATCGAGGACCTGCGTGTCGAGGCGATTCCAAGCCTCTCGAATTTGTTCATCGTTTTCTTTCCCGTGCAGCTTTTTCATCTCTGAACCATTAAAGTGCAGGCAACCCAAAAGGATATAGACGATGAAATCCAATTTGAATTGGAAGCCTTGATTTTCGAGTTGGGTCAGTTTGGCTTTGAAGATGTCACGAGCCTGCGGCCAATAGCCAGAGATCTGGGCAAGGGCCAGTTCCGCATCAGTGAGTGACACGCCACTGGCGTTCACCTTGTAGAAAATGTCAATCGCCTCCCGAATTGAGGCGCGCACGGGGATGATCTGCTCAGGGAAATCGCGGGTGACAATGTTTTCGATTGCCCCCACATGGTCATAGATTTTATCGTCCAATTCCTTCGATACGGCGATACCGTGTTCTTCCAAGTTGCAGACAATATCCTTGGCGCGCACTTTGCGCTGAAAAATGTCCGTGATGTTTTGCCAACGCGGTTCATGCTGCATTTTGGCCTTGGAGTAATATTCCAATTCCAATGTCTCGACATTGACATACAGTCCGCGCGTGTCATTCATTATTTCCGCCAATTTATAGTAGGGCGGAATCGTTCCACGTATGAGCATGTAAAGCGTGGTGATGCGCTGTTGCCCGTCCAATAAAATGCGGACAGCACCCTGCTTCTCATTATATTGGTGCGGTCCTTTCAACTCCGGCGGCTTGTCGGTTTCCCACGTCAACATGGTGCCGGTGGGGTATTCTTTTATGAGGGAATCAATCAGTTGCTTGGCGTCGTCCCGTTTCCATACATATTCCCGTTGGAACGCAGGCACGAATAGTTGATGTTCCTCAATTTTATCAAGAACTGTGGAGATTTTCATATTCGGTGACTATTTATTTTGTGACGAGTCTAGCGGGCGGATTTCCTGGGCTTTCGTTTCATCTGGGGATTCAAGATTTGTGGATTTTTATATCTACGATGTCCCCGACATTGAACGCCTCGTCAGTTTGACAATCTTCGGCGTTCAATACGGTCAAGCCTTCGAGAACGCGGCCATCTTTGAAAATCAGGTCAACTTTTTGATAGCCCATACCTGTCTCCGGCAACTGAACCAGTCGCTGGGTGCAAAATTCATTGAGCCGAATTATCATCTGCTACCTATCTGGTATAGTGACGGGGCCGGTGACGGTGCCATCGGGGAGTCCGTTCACAAAAATGACCTCCACCCCGCCGCCGGGCTGGTTATTAGCCGGTTGAGCCGTGCCGCGTTTGACTTCGGTGTCCTTTGCCGGGGATATTGTAAACACATTGCTCGCCGGCTTGCTGTTCGGAAGCGCGTATCTTGCGACGGCATCGGTTCCGGTTCGTATGTTTGCATCCGCATCTTCTTTGGTGGTGGCAAATGTGCCCGGAGTGAGGCCTTTTCCTGGCGTCACGCGATGATCATTGGCATAGGCTGAAAATCGTTTGAAAATCTCCGCAAGTTCCGTCAGCGTGATAGGAGCATCCTGAGCAGCGGCGCTGGCAGCTAACATGGACAAATTCACACTTTCTGAAAGCAACTCTGAGTAGTTTCGATGTCCTGATGCACGCGCGTAGCCCGCTTCCAGCGACTTGCGGTTTGCCAAGACTTTGTTTTTTTCATTGGCCATTACAATGTAACGAACCCCCTTCAATGTATCTGGTTCGCGTGGAATCAGTTGAACCCCTGTTACTCTGAGACTCGATTTGAGCGCTTCATTGTGAACGTAATTCCAATCCCCAAACATTTGGTAAGGATATTCGCCTTCTTTCAAGAAAACTTGGGAATTTACAATTATTCCCCGTTCAGTTCCTCCGGTGTTGAGCGTAGCTACCACCTTTTGGTAGCCCATCCGGTATTCAGGTTGGGTTGGTAACCATGTTTCCAGCCATGATTCAATTTTTAACATATCAGTTTAGCCTTTAATTATGGTTTCGAGGTAGGCGCGGTCGTCGCCCTCGCCGAAAAAGAGGATGTGGGCGCCGGCATACCTGGCTTTGTCCCATTCCGGCCCGTGCTTTTTGCGCAGATCGTCGTAGTCGGTCGCTGAAATGATGAACGAATCGAGGAGCAAGTTGTTGTTCTTCGATTTTTTACGGGCATCGGGAAGTTGCGCCGCGAGCTTGATGTGCAAATTCGCCTTGGAGCTCGGATTGTCCGGGTGTTCCTCCATGTTCATGCCGTGCGGTTCGATGAACACCAGCCGCTGTTTCACACCTTCTGTCACCCACAGAATGAAGTCGGGGTAAAATCCGCTATCCGCAAAGAAGCCTATGCCTTTCCCGCGACTCAAGTTGCGCAGCAGGAATAGTTCTTTTCCTTTCAGCACCGTGGGCGCGGATTTACAGAATTGTTTCAAATCCTCGACAAACTTTCGTTCGCTATCGTTCAGCGGCGGCGGGACGGATTTGGTCTGGTTGCCCTTGGCGATCAGCAACGGCTGATATAGATGCCGGTCAAAATGAATGTTCGGCAAATCCGACCGCAGAAGTTTTTGAAATTTCTTCCATTCCTCGATGGCTTCG
>Ga0224534_1001971_pt1 | contig 10142 bp, 7 predicted proteins | sample 714E12024metaG_FD_172012 | JGI IMG/M metagenome (GOLD analysis project Ga0224534, IMG submission 172012) | Peat soil microbial communities from Stordalen Mire, Sweden - 717 E1 20-24 | ecosystem: Environmental > Terrestrial > Soil > Wetlands > Peat | place: Sweden: Norrbotten County, Stordalen...
GAACGGCCTGACATCATGGTTCAAGCCGTTCAAAAGAACTTCCCGCATATCAAAAATGCCGATGATTTATACGAAGCAATCAAGTCAGCCAGTAAAGAGCGTGATGCGCTCCGTAAAGGCGGCGGCGGTGAAGAAGCTCGATCACAGAGATTTTGGGATGCAGTCAGCAAGCCGGAGGGAGCAAAGGGCGTTGAGAAAATCAATGTTGACCAGTTGCAAGTCGGCCAGAAGTTTCGGCTCAAAGCTAAAGGCGTATCAAACGAAGAACTTGAAGTTGTTGCAATCAATCCCGATGACAACACCGTGACGGTGAAGGACGGCACAAGTTTCGGCGTTCAAGATATGCCCGAAGGCGCAGAGATTTACATTAAAAAGGGTTCGTTGGTAAAAGCCAACGAAGAATTTCAGTCAAAGAATCAACCAGAACTTGTTCCATTAGGCGCATCAACGCCGGGAGATTTACGTTCGAGTTCAAGCACGCCTACTGGAATAAAAATCACTGCCATAGATGCACAACGGGCGGCGCGTGGTGAAGAACCGCTTTCGTCAGTTGGCCGGAGAAGTTTCAAAACTGAAGTGTGGCAGGCGGCATTGGCAAAAGTTGACAATGATCCTCAAGCTCCCGCAAAACTGGTCAACACCATGATGAGCGACCAGGTTGCGGGTGAAGTTAAGCCACTGTCGGATGGTGATGTTGCCATGCTTTTGTATCGGGAAGCTGAATTGACTTATGAACGGTCAAGACTGGCACGGGAAATGGCAGTAGCCGCTGATGATGCCAGACAATTTCCAAATCGCGCAGAGGCTTTACAGCGTCTTACGGAACAAAAAAACAGGGTAGATGAAGATTTGAACACGCTGGAAAAAGTCATTGCTCCTGCCAAGTCGGAAACTGCACGCGGACTTGCCGCTCTACGAAATATGGTTGGTGACAGTTACAATTTGGAATCAATGCGATATGATTTCCAAAAGAAAACCAGTCATCCGTTGACGGAGGCGGATGAGGCTTTTATCAAATCTGAATTTGAACGGATTGATTCCGCCGAAAAACAGAGGTTAAAAGACGAGGCGGAATATCGTGCGGCAGAGGCCGATGCGGAAGCAAATCGCGCCCGTGAAGATTTGATTGATTCAGTTGGCAGAGAACCGAAGGAAAAGGTTGAACCAGTCGAGCCGCACGTCCGGCTTGTTGCTGCAAAGCTGAAAACTTATTTCAAGACCAATGCCGATGCCGCCCTTGAAAGAATCAGGGCGCGGCATAACGGAACGACCTCGATGTTTTCCGGTGTCCCACTTCACCCGGAGGATTTCGACGATGCTGTGATTTTCGGAGCGAGCAAGATGTTTGAAAAGGGAATTTCAGGGGCAGAAATGTCGGCAGATTGGGCGACTGAAATGGCGTCAACTTTTGGGGACGGCATAAAATCGCTGCTCCAAACAATTTGGGCAAAAGCTAATCAAAACCTTGATGCAGGATTCAAAAAGATTGCCGGAGTTGGCCCCGCTGCTGAAAAGGCAAAACGCGCTACTCGACCCAAGGTTGGTGCGCGCGATCATGTCTCCGAGAAAAAGGCCATCATCGAAGGTATCAAGGAAGCAGTGGCGGATGGTGAAGGCGACGTAAACATTGGCCGCTACGCAAATGCGATTGCCAAGAATTTCGTCCGCAAAGAAGTTGAAAGTGGCCGAGTTCCAAAAGACATCAAGGGCGAGGAAATTGACGCGGCGGTTCACGAAGTTTTGAAAGATTTCATTCCTGAAATTTCTCCCGTCGAATCGCGTGATGCGTGGACTCAATATGGGAAGTTCAAACCACCGACCCAAGACCCTATTAAGATTCGCATGGCGGAAGCGCGTGCGGAACAGCAGAAACTTTCGACCATTGAGCGATTGCAAAAGGGACTTCCCGGACTTATGACGGGTTTCGGTCGCGCAAAGGCAACTGACTTGCTGCGTCGAAGGATAGCGCAAATCAATGAACTGAAACGGCAACTTGGAATTGTTACTACCGACCCGGCCACTCAACTGCGATCCGCTTTAGAAGCCAAGTTGACCCGTCAAAAAAACCGCATTGCAGATTTGAAGTTTGAAAATTCCACACGCAAGCGGATTGTCCGAGAGAAAACACCATCGCCAGACAACGAGGAAACTTTAAGGAACAAAGCGGAAATTGATGAATTGGAAAAACAGAATCGGGAGATTTTTGGCAATCGAACTTTGAGTGACGCACAAAAGTTGAAAATGGCAACGGCGGCAGCGGAAAAGAGCGCGAAGGATTGGGAACAAAAGCTGGTTGACGCTAAGCAGGGAAAATTCACAAGACCGCAAGCCAAGAAGTCTTTAACGAGTAAGGAATTGGAGGCAATAAAAGCTCGCCGTGATGCTGCCAAAGCGGAATTCAAGGAATTGCAGGCACTCGACCCGGCCAGTCAAGCGGAGGCAGAGGATATGGCCGTCAACCGTCGCCTCACGCAACTGGCAAACCGAACTGCGGATTATTTAGACCGGGCGGCCAAACAGGATTTCAAGCCTAAACCCAAGCGCATTTCACCGATAAAAACGCAGGCTGCTTTACAGAAAGTGGCGTCGGCAACCGCAAAGGCTGATACGGCAAAAAGGGAATGGGAAAACGCGGCTGAAAAATATCGGCGTGCGCACAGAACTACTGCGGAAAGAGTCGTAGATGTGTTTGTTGACACCTATCATTTGCCTCGTTCTATCGCGGTTTTGTATCACGGCACAGTTGGCATGGTCACTCATGCGGGAGCTTTGGCATTTCGAGGAGTCAGTGGAGCGACGATATGGTGGAGGAATTTTAAGAGGCAGTTTCCGATGTGGTTAAGTCCCAAATACCACGAAGTAATCATTTACAAACTGAAAACCGACCCTGAATTTCAGACGTGGAAAGACGCGGGTGCAAGCATTGACCCAAATGAGATTTATACTGACTACGGTTTATACGCCAAGTTTTTCGGTGGATTTACTGGTGGCGCAAGAGGATTTGATGCGTTGAAACTGACCCGCTTTGAGTTGAACAAAGCCGATTGGAAAACAGTTTCTTCGGAAATAAAAAACGACCCGGAACAGGCATTGTTGACACGAAAACGCATTGCAGACATTAACAATCGGGCAACCGGTGCAGTTGGTTCAAGCAAAGACGTTTTTTCCGAGGTTGCAAAGACAAAGATTGCCGAGGAATCTGGTTTTGCACCACGTCTTTACGCCTCACGATGGGGCAGGATTGTTCTTGATCCCATAAAAACGGTGAAAACGGCAATGAATTGGGAATCGGCAATTCCCGCAGACAAGGTTGCGGCAAAGATAAGGCTGCGACACGCCGGATACTTCATCGCCGGATACGCTTCGGCTCTAGCCGTCAATCAGGGTCTTTTAATTGCCACCGGAAGCAAACAGCGTGTGAACTTTACAGACTTCACAAAAAGCAGCACTTGGCTGAAATTCGTGGTCGGTGGAAAAGTCATAACAGCAGACGGTGGTTTGCTCGATCCGGTGCGTCTTTTAGGAGAAGTTGTCATTGGCGACCTGATAATGCCTCGAACAAAAAAGGATATTTTTCTTCACGGCAACCGTTTCCAAAAAGCGGGCATGGATTTACTTAAATATGGTCGGGGGAAAATAAATCCTTCTCTTGGGCTTGTGGTTGATGTTGGGACAGGCTCGGATTACGCAGGGCGACCTCTTCCGTTCTCGAATGAGAAGCCACAATTCAAAGATCAAACTCGTTATTCTTTGCAAGAATATCTGCTTTCCAAGGGGCCAATCCCGCTTTCGATTGCTTCAAAAGAAGTTTACGACGAGATGGTGAAAAACGGCATGAGTTCTGTGCAGGCAATGGACATCGTAAAAGGCTCCGGCCTGTTGGTGTTCACAATGACTGGCGCACATCTTACTGAAGATTACAAGTTCGATAAAGAGACCGCCGCTATCCCGTCCGCTAAATCCACTCCTGCCAAGTTTTCCACCCCTCCCAAGTTCCCTACATGGAAATCGCCTAAGCGGTAAAGTCGTTTGTTGGCTACCGTCCGTGGCTTGTTGTGGTCGCGAACGGCAGCGTATTTTCCCATTTTATGTTGTAACCAATGCAAAGAACACAAGGCTGCCCTTGGCAGCCAGCAAACGACTTGTGTGAATTATTCCGGCTGGACGGCTTTTTTAATAAGGCTAAGATAATCTTCGTCACCTTCGTCCGGTGTTTCCGTTCCGCCCGGCCTCTTAACCTTGCCGGGTGCAGTTCCCTTTAGCTCGTCAACTTGAGCCTGCAACGTGGTGATTTTCTCCTGCGCCCTTGTCAGTTGCAGTTTTAGCACAGGAAACGCGCCGATTCGCTGCCGGATATGAGCATCACGCTGGATTTTCTTGGTGATGTAATCCTGCCGGTCTGCTGCGTTGATTTTTGAGTCGAACACGGTTAAGGCATGTTTCCGGGCATCGTTAAGCTCGGTATCTTCCGGGTCGTTCTTGTAATCGGCGACAGATTCAGCGAGCCGCGTGTTGGTTTCTGCCCATGTAGATTCGACCTTCTCGCGTTCCACAGTGCGCCCGGCGATTTCCTTCTCGGTGCGTTGTTTGAACTGCTCGCGTTCTTCCTGAAGGGCAGTCTGGCGCGCGGAATCCAAGTCCAGTAGCTTTTCGCGTAGCCCCAAAACGAATTGTGCCGATGTCCCAAACAGTGTGTTGGCCTGTTCAATGGCCTTACCCACCGGCAACGAATACAGCGCGGAAAAGTCCTCCCATGTGGCAGGGCGATTTGTGCCATCCTCGGCATTTGTGACCTGCAATTCCAAAACCTGCTTGCGCGCCCGTTCAGCGGCCGTGTTGAACGGTTTGTCGTATTTCTCTTTGAACTCCGGGCTGGCCTCTTGCTTGGCGGCACGAAGCTCGGCATAGGCGGCATCACGCTCCTTTTCGAGCGCAGCCAGACGGCCTGTGAGGGCGGTTGTATCCTTGCCCTGTGACTCGAATTGCTTGATTTTGGCTTCAAGCTCTTTGAGCTTGCCGCCGGCGGTCTGCGATTCAGTCCGTAACTGTTTGACACGCTCTCGCAGTTCCTTCGGGGCGAGCTTATCAACATCGTCCGGCGCGACTGGGGCGGCAGGGGCAGCTTTCTCCCCCGGCTTTGGCGCAGCGGCTTTTGGCGGCGGCGCAAATGGGTCATCGCTGGCCGGTTCTGGCGCGGCTACGGGTGCTGGCTTTGAAGCAGCAGCAGGGGCGGCGGCTGGTTTTGATGGGGCGGCTGCGGGTGCAGCGGCGGGTTTGACTGGTGCAGGTGTTCCACCACCACCAGCGGGAGCGACGGGATCAAGAAGGATTTTCATAGGTTATTTGCTGTTTTGTTTCGGTTTGAGTGTTCGGGACTTGGGTTCGAGATTATGAGACAGGCCGGGTTGCGAAAAGGCGACCGTCGGAGAGTCTGGCTGGCTTAACGTCAGCAAAATCTCTTTGAATTTCAGCACACCGTCGCGCTGTTCGGCGGATGGACAGTTTTCAAACGCCACGGCAGAAGCGTGGAGCATCACTTGATCGAACTTATCATCATTCGAGATTGACGCCCACCATTGGGCGAGTGTTTTATTGGCGATGAATTGGTCTTTGGATGTCATGGTTTTTTGAAGTATTCGCCGTTGTTGATCTTCTGCCTTAAACTTGTAACACCGCGTCGCTCACAAAACAAGTCCCATGCGTGATGCGGTTTGTCCGGTGTGGTGTCTGACCATCCAACATCGTCACTGGCAATGATGCCGCCGGAGCGAACGTGCGTCCAAGCCCACTCATATTCGAACGTCTGGCAGTTGTAACTATGGTCGCTGTCATGCAGGAACATATCCACTCGACCAGCTTCCTTGAAAATCTTGTCCAAGGCCGTCCAACTTGCTTCCCGAATTAACGTGAACCGAGGGTGATTGATTGGGTAAGCCTCGTAAAACACGCTCGGCTTGGGATCGCACGAGTAAAGATGGCCAACTCCAATATCGTGCATCGTGGCGATAAAATGTTCGGTGGAGTAGCCGCTTTCCACGCCGGTTTCAATCATCACTTGCGGCTTTATTGAGCGGATGACGTTGGCGAGTAAGCTCTGATAATGGTCATTGTGGTTGAGAAATCTTTTAAGTGGTGAATTTCCATTCACCCCAACTCGTATTTGATCTGTGTTTGGTAGCATAATTTTATTCTGTTAACAATCCAAGAGACTGATTTGTTTTTGCGAACTCTCCGTGCAATTTTATTGCCGCTGCATCATAGGCTTTTGCCGCGTCTATCGAGTTTTTGAAAGTGCCAACTTGGGTAGATTTGCCATTAAGTGTAATTCTTGCCCTGAACAGTTTGTCTCGCTTAGCCCAGCTAACCCCTTTCAACCCCGATTTATTTCCTTGGTTCGCTCCTCGGTTACATCCGTTCTGACTTTTGTTCGCGGCTCTCAAATTCTCCCGTTGATTATTCAAGCCATTGCTGTCCCTGTGGTCAACTCCCTTTACTCCAAAAACAACAATGTGCATGAAGAATGTTTTAGTTTTGGTGGCGCGCTTTGCATAAAATGTCTTTCCATCCGGTGTCCAAGCGCACCATTTCCACTGATTGAGCCAATCATAGTCAGCATCGTCAACCAGCGCAAACTTACCTTGGGTTAAAGGAATTTCTTTCATGGTTTCAATAATCCATGTTTGTAGTCCTCGAAAAATCTGGCTTCCTCGGTTTTCATCCAAGCTGCCAGTTCACCCTTTTGTCGGTTAACCCTGTCGCTACTGTAATAGAGATGGACTCCAAGCAACAGCTTGTTGAAATAGATGTCCGCACCGTAAGCGTAATCGGAATGGAGTTGCCTGAAAAATGCGAGCTTGCTGGCATCGGCAACATGCAGCCGCAACCCGTAATACCATTCCCCACCAAGCACGCCTTGTCCCCACCACTTATAGTTGGCTGGCATTGAGAATGGCAATTTCGTTTTCGCAGCAAACCATTCGCGGTTTATCACCATGAACGATGAATGAAAAAAGCCAGGTTCACCGCATAGCCTGCCGTAACGTCCATACATCTCCTTGCCGCGCGCATTTGGGTTGTCGTAATACATGGTGTCCATTGGCGCACCAACCAAGTAACCGTCGGCGGCGATACGCTCAACAAAGGTGTCCAGTTCAACCAATGGAAAGAAGTCCTGTTCGGTCATTATCATCCAAGGTGTGTTGGCGGCTTGGAACAGGAGATTCATCCAATGAACTGCCCCAACGGTTTCGGGTTTGCCAAGGTCATTCACTGTTCCGACAATCTTGACCGTCAAATCTTCGTCGGTGAACGCCTTGATAGCCTCATTGAGTTCAGAGGGGTCGTGCAGATAGAGCAGAATCGTTGCGTCCTCCGGGCGCGCCAGATGCCGCCTGATACCCCAAGCAACCAGTCGGAGCGACGGCAGGTTGCGATATGTCGGGATGCAAATGTCGAGTTTCATGGCCTACGGATGAAGGAAGGTTTCAAATTGGCTAACAGCCCTCGGCAAAAGTGCATAGACCTTCAAATGAGGAAAGCACTCAAAAATCAACTGTATGTCAAATGGTGCCCAACACCGTTTTGACAGAGTTTCAATGACGAACGGCAGACATTTCTTGGCGATGACGCACGCATGATTGCAGTTCGGGTGGCTCACCTTCCACACGTCGCCCTTGACGCGCTGTTTCGATTTGTCGTCTTTCAAACAACATGAGCCGATGAAGAAGAAATCGAAATCCGGCGGGACATCCTTCATGCCCTGATCGAAACGTGCTTTCCAGTTCTCGTCAAAGTTTGCGTCGTGCTCAAGGAAGAAGAAATGCTCGTCGGGCATTTGCAAGGCCACTTGGAACATTGTGATAAATGACATCCAAATGCCGACTCCATGCGGGCCAATAGTGTAACCAGAACCGGGATTGTCCACGTCGTAGGTGTTTTTGGTCAGCAACCCGGCTTTACCGGCGTGGATGCCGTAGATAAAGGTGGCGTCAACGCCGCGCGTGGCGAAATGTTTGCGCGCACGCGCCTCGATTGCAGGGGTTTCGTGGAGGGTTAAGCAGAGGGTTTTCATAGATTGAGATTTTCAGGTTTCACCTTCATAAGCAGACATTGCGAGTCATTGACGCCAACAGAAACTAGCCACCCACCTTCATGCTCAATTGCGCCGTATGGGATTACCACATTCGGTTTGAAGTGAAACCGCGATGTGTCCCCGCCAATTTCAGACCCGCGCAGGATTGGCCGTTTCGACACAGCCAGCATTTCAAACTCTTTGCCTGACTTCATCAGCAGCGCGCCCATATAATACCGATGTCCTACCGGCGGCATTTCATTGTTCAACCGTGAATGGAAAAAAGAAATCAATCTGTCTTGATACGGCAATGGCGGTGTCCCGCCACGAATCTCGCCATAAGGCCAGCGCATACCTGGAGTTTTCATCTCGCGCTTGTCAGAGGGCGTGAAAACTACTTGCCAAACACCGTCGTCCATCTGCCAGTTATGGCGATAGACGATGTTCAGCACTTCATCATGCACTACCGGGCAATGATTCTTTTCCATCGTCTGACGGCAAGGCAACCAGTAAAGGTCTTTGTCGGAACAACGCCAGTGATCGGGCTTGTAGAGCTTGACGCACTTCACTTGTGAGGCAGGAAAATTAGGCCAGTTTGAGACGACAAAGTTCATCCAAAGCTCGCCCTTGAACTCGAACAGTTTTGCGTCCTCCAAAGACAGTCCTTCATCTTCATCAAGATTCAATGTCTCATTCCTAACCACGGTGAAATTCTCGTCCAGTTCGGCAATACCGAGCTTTGTCTTGGCGGTTGTCTCGTGAAAGCGATAGGCCATAACGAGCTTCCCACGATGCCGGATGATGCTTGGATTGTAACTACCCGGCGGCAATCCTTTAACGATAATGGACTCAAGTTGCTGCTCGACTGGCGGGAATTGAGACACGATGCCGCGCGCCTTCAAGAACTTGTCCATCAAGGCGCGGTTGTGGGCGAGACGCTGCGGGATAGCTTGTTTTGTGAGTTCAGGCATGGCGATAAATTCCTTCAATTTCTTTTGCCCCGTTTGCTTTGAACAATTCCAAAAGCACTCTGCTCCACATCCCGTCTAATCCCATCACCAAGTCCGGTATCTCTGGAAGAATCTTTTTCCAAAACTCCACAGGCGCGGCGAACAGGTCAACGATGGGAGCGAAGGTGTCGTGGCCGTCTTTGCGGTTCATGCGATAGGCGTAAAAACATCCTTCTGTTTTCACTGCAATGTCTGAAATTTTTGTGTCCGGTCTGGTGAGAATGATAAAACGGCCTGCGGGTATGGCTCGCAAAACCATTCTGACCACATTGCGAAGCATTGGGTGTCTTTCCTTGTCTTGCAGGACATTGACAGAATCTCGGTGGCACGCTCCGGGCTGGATTGGGAAATATCGCATGGCATCGTGTTCCCGAATACCGCCGTGATACGCATTGACAAACACCTTGTCTGGATATTCCTCGCAGGAAAGATTCTCAATCGCCGTGAACATCTCCAATGCCCTTGTCGGAAAATCGTGATACCGGCAATGGAAATGATGCTGCGGTCGCCATGCTGACCCGTGCCAGTAAAGTTGTCTGTCCTGAACCAAGGCCATCACCGGCAAGTTCGGCACGGCATACGCCAGATGCAAATGTCCTGTGTCCACAGAGACGATACAATGCGCGGCCTCGTAAAGACCGAGCAGATCGTAAAACCGTTCCGCTCGAATGGTTGACAGGTCAATGATGTTGAACGTCGGATATTTCAGGTGCAGCAATTCCAGCAGCAAATCTTTGTATGGAAACGGCGAACTTTTGCTGTCTGCCGAAACGAGCATGATGCGCTTTTTCTTGCCCGCGCCAAACCAGCCTTTTGGCATGAGCAGCTTTTCGCGCTCCTTGTCTCGTTTGTCGAACACCAGCGGTATTGTTCCCCATTCAACCAGCCGACCAGAAAGTTTCCACGCCTCGCGGTTGAAGGAATCGGTGATAGCAGATTTCTGCCCAGCGGGTTCGTAGGTGCATTTCAGAACTTGCTCAACGGGGCCGTTAGTCTGTGTGCAAATCACATTGGCACAAAGTTTCTTGGCCTCATCAAGTGCTTTTGATAACTCCCATTGA
>Ga0224534_1001975_pt1 | contig 10127 bp, 13 predicted proteins | sample 714E12024metaG_FD_172012 | JGI IMG/M metagenome (GOLD analysis project Ga0224534, IMG submission 172012) | Peat soil microbial communities from Stordalen Mire, Sweden - 717 E1 20-24 | ecosystem: Environmental > Terrestrial > Soil > Wetlands > Peat | place: Sweden: Norrbotten County, Stordalen...
ACCAAGTCCAGAAAAGTCCAGACTTAACATGCCTTTTTTGAAGACTTTAGTACTTTTCGCACACAAAACGCAGAACCCGCGGCACCGAAACCGTCGCAACCAGCCGGGTCTTCGCCTTTAATACGTCTCACGCGCTTAGCGCGAGCTTAACATGCATGTTTTGAATACTTTACGCTATATACCGGGGGAGGGGGACGGAGGGGTTACTTCATGATTAACGTTTCCGCGATTGCTCCGCCTTTGCCTTCGATCGCACCCTCGCGCCCACGCTACACTAGACCCATGCTTGACGAAGCCACCTTCCGCCGCGAATCCGACCGCGCCCTCGAAGCGCTGAAGCAGGCGCTGATCGCCGCCGAGGACGCCTCCGGCAGCTTCGAGTTCGAGGACAACAACGGCGCAAGCAACATTCTGTTCGAGGACGGATCGAGCAAGTTCGTCATCACGCCCAACACGCCCGTCCGCCAGATCTGGATCTCCGCGCTCTCCACCAGCTTCAAGCTGGACTGGGACGAAGCTGCGGGAGTCTTCGTGTTTCCCAAGACCGGCGAGGCCCTGATGCCGCTCATCGAGCGCCTGCTGCGCGAGCATCTCGGCGACCCCTCGATCACGCTCGGCTGATCCGGTATAGACTGCTCTCAATCGCATCCTCTTGAAGCGCAAAGACGGGGAGGGATTCAACCACAATGCAGCAGACGCTCTCCGTAGCCATCATCACCAAGAATGAGGAGGCAAACCTGGCGCGCACCCTGGCCAGCGTGCGGTTCGCCGGCCAGATCGTCGTCGTGGACTCCGGCTCGACCGACCGCACCATCGAGATCGCCCGCGCCGCCAACGCCACGGTCTACCAGGAGCCCTGGCGGGGATTCGCCGCGGCCAAAAACTCGGCCATCGCAAAATGCACCGGCGCATGGGTCCTCTCGCTCGACGCCGACGAGGAGCTCACCCCGGAGTTGCAAACGGAGATTCAGTCGCTGCTCTCCTCGAATCCTCCCGTAGACGCGTACCGCATCCGCCGCCGCAACCTCTTCCTCGGCCGCTGGATCAGGCACGGCGGCTTCTACCCGGACCCGAAGCTGCGCCTCTTCCGCCGCGCCGCCGCCAACCTTACAATGACGCCGCAGTTTGAAGACCGCCCCGTGCATGAGACCATCGCCTTCGACGGCAGCACCAGTACGCTCGACCACGACCTCATCCACCACGCGTACCCGACGCTGGAGAACTACATCGAGCACATGGACCGATACAGCACGCTGGGCAGCGAACTGCTGGTCGCCTCCGGCAAGGTCAGCCGCTCGTGGCCTGCCTTCGTCTGCAATGTCGTGCTGGTTCCGAAGCTCACATTTCTGTGGAACTACGTCTTCCGCCTCGGCTTCCTCGACGGCCGCGAGGGCCTGCTGCTGCACCTCTATCAGGCCGCCTACACCAGTTGGAAGTACGCCAAGGCGTGGCACTCCGCTCGCGCTTCGCGCCAGTCCTGAATCCGTGGTCTTCTGCCGACTCGCTGACCGATCACGGCAGCGCCGCATGGGATACCGCCGCGCTCAGCAGCGCGGCATACTTCCTGGGCATCGCGCAGCGCTTCATGTCGCGGCCAACCACCACATGCACGGTCTCGCCCTCGCACAGCAGCACGCCGTCCGCGGCGCGCAGGACGCGGTAGCTGAAGCGCACCACCGGCCCGCGCACGCCGGTCACCGTAGTCTCGACGATAATTTCCTCGTCGTATCGCGCCGGGGCCTTGTAGCGAGCCGTGGCCTCCACCACAGCCATCAGGCAGCCCGTTTCGATCTCCATCCGCTTGTAGTCGAGGCCGCGCTGGCGCATCAGCTCCGAGCGGCCCACCTCGAACCAGACCATGTAGTTGGCGTAGTAGACCACGCCCATCTGGTCGGTCTCCGCATAGCGCACGCGCAACCGCGTCTCGCCCACAACCTTATGCACCGCACCGTCTTTACTCATGACTCCAGTCTACCCAAACCGCGCCGCGCCGCCGTAGGCAGAAGGCACTTCAACGAATCCGTGCCGCATCGCGTTAGCATCTAAAGCTGGATGCACACCATTCAACCCACCGACGCGCTGCTTGTCATCGACCTGCAGAACGACTTCTGCCCCGGCGGTGCGCTGGCGATCGCAGGCGGCGACGAGATCGTCCCCGTCGTCAACGCGCTGGCGCGCGTCTTTGCGCACGTTCTGCTCACGCAGGACTGGCATCCTCCTGCGCACATCTCGTTTGCCAGCGCGCACCGCGGCGCAAAGCCGTATCAGACCATCGCCGCGCCCTACGGCTCGCAAACCCTCTGGCCCGACCACTGCGTGCAGAACACGCGCGGCGCGGAGTTCCATCCCGCGCTCGATATTCCCCACGCCGAGCTGGTTCTGCGCAAAGGCTTCCGCGCCAGCATCGACTCCTACTCGGCGTTTCTGGAGAACGACCACTTCACGCCCACCGGCCTGGCCGGCTACCTGCGCGAGCGCGGCCTCACGCGCCTCTTCCTCTGCGGGCTGGCCTACGACTTCTGCGTGCGCTTCTCCGCCATCGACGGCACCGCGCTCGACTTCGAGTGCCTTGTCATCGAAGACGCCACGTGCCCCGTCAAGCTCCCCGGCAGCATCGACGCCACCCGCCAGGCCTTCGCAGAAGCGGGCATTCAGCGCATCCAGTCGGAAGAGATTCTCGGCGGTTAGCAACTCCCCGCAGAGTTCAGAACACGGGCTGCTGTTAACTCCCGTGGTTCCACTTTGGCTTTCTTCCGGTTTTCATCGGGAATCTTTGGCAATACCCCTTGACTCCGGCGATACCCGGTGTCACTCTAGGTGCATCGCAAACCTCCGTTATCGGACGTGAGCGCCGCGGTCCTTGCTCTGGGTCCGCCCGCAACTACAACTGATGGCAACCATGATGGCGTCTGTCGAACAACGGGAGGTTCTCCGTTGCGACCACTGCGGCCTGGTGCAATTCCGCACAGTCAACTCGCTCTGCCGGCGCTGCCACAAGTGTCTTGAGGTGGAGATTCCGGTCGCCGAACCGGCCCCGCTCTCGCTCGTCCCTCCGCAAACCGAAAAGAAGGATGGCACCATACAAGTCGCCACCGCGGTGCGCGATCTGCGCCATGTGCGCAACCTCTCGCAGCGCCAGCTCGCCGCCCGCATGGGCGTGCCGCGCACCTACATCTCGAAGATCGAGAATGGCAAGGCGATGCCCACGCTGGGCTCGCTCGACCGCCTCGCCCGCGCGCTCAGGGTGGACATCAGCGCCCTGCTGCGCGACGCCAACACCCGCCACTCCGACGAGACCGCCGTGCTCACCGCCGATCCCTTCCTGGCCGAGATCGCCGCCTACACCTCGCAGCTCACCGAGCTACAGCGCTCCATCTTCCTCAACCACGTCCGCGAACTGGCCGCCGGCCGCCGCCGCACCGCCTGAGGCAGTCCCGCACCACTCAGGCGCTCTGCGCCCCCGTGCGCGAATTCATTGCACAGGCCGAAGCGGTATGCTAGCTTCATACCCTGCGAGGTTGCTTTCGCTTGCGCGCATCCCCATCCAGGCCGGTCTTCCAACCCTGCTCCCGCCTCCACGAGCTCTCGGCGGAGGAGGCTGCGATCTACCGCCAGCTCGACCCCGCCAGAATTCCCCAGCACGTCGCCATCATCATGGACGGCAACGGCCGCTGGGCGGGCAAGCGCGCCTTGAAGCGCTTCCTCGGCCACCAGCAGGGAGCAGAGAGCGTGCAGTTTGTCGTCGAGACGGCCTCGCGCATCAACCTGCCCTTCATCACGCTCTACGCCTTCTCGCTGGAGAACAACCTGCGCCGGCCCAAGTCCGAGGTCAACTTCCTGATGAAGTTGCTGCGCAGCTACCTGGTGGGTAACGTCCAGCGCATGAACGACAACAACGTCCGCATGACCTACATCGGGCGCATCCACGAGCTGCCCTCTGAAGTCCAGGAGACGATGCAGTGGGCCACCGAGTCCACGGCAAAGAACAACGGCACCACGCTCACCCTGGCGCTCAACTACGGTTCGCGATCGGAGATCGTCGACGCGGCGCGTGCTGTTATCACGGATTTAATTGCCGAAGCACATACGCGCGGCTGCTCACTGGAAGACCTTCTGCAGGTGGACGGCATCGAAGCCCGCCTCGACGAGCACCACATCACCGATGCGCTCTACACCGCCCACATGCCCGACCCCGACCTCGTCATTCGCACCTCCGGCGAGCAGCGCATCTCGAACTTCCTGCTCTGGCAGATCGCCTACTCGGAGATATTCATCACCGACCGCCTCTGGCCCGACTTCCGCGGCATCCATCTGCTGGAGGCCATCCTGGACTACCAGCACCGCGAACGCCGCTTTGGTGGCCTGGGCGAGAGCTTCACCGACGAGGACCTGGACACGTTGCAACCCGCCGCCGAGGTTGCCGAAGACATCGCCACCAAGCTCACCCCCAAACAACTCGCCCCGCGCTGACGGTTGGCTCCTCTGATCTATCCCTCAGACGACTCTGTGTCGGGAATCACGTGCTCGCCCCAGTGGTCGGAGTGGAGCGGTTTGTATCTGGAGATATCAACGTGCGTAGGCTTGTTTGGAGGGATGGAGCATGGCGCGAACTTGTGTTTATTTTTCATGAGGTACCAGATCATGAAATATATACATCCGTCGGCCCCGAACCATATAAAGAGTAAAACACCATGTGAAATATGATGCACGGGATCATTGATTCCGAAGTTTATGCAAATTGCCAGACCCCAAATCCAGTTCAGTTTCGAAGTCAGAGTTCGGGGAACCCAGCTACGCACGTACTCTTCAAGTGACAAGGGCGTAAGACGTTTCGGTGGGAACCAGCGATTCCAGTATCGTAATCCGCACTGAAGAAGCGGAATCCCAACGGTCAAATAGTACAGAATTGTATTTGGCCAGAGGCCAGTATTTCGAGCAGCAATGACGAAAGCTGGCAGAATCTGGATGGCGGGCGCAATAGAGTGAAGTTCTCGACGGATACGCTTGCGCGACTCTTTTGCGGGCTCTGGCGTCTCGGTTTCGTTCATGCCTCGGGCCTCTTGGTTTGCAGGGCGAGTGTATCGCGCTCAATCTATAGCACCAATAACGCAAAGGATGTATCTGACATTGAATGAAATGCGTTGCTTCGACCGGACGGTTCTGCGCGTTTATATCCTCCCATCGCGCCGCGCCTGGTCGTACAGCGATAGCCCGATGAGCGTCTTGCCGTCGTGGATCTTGCCCTCGGCGATCATCTTCATCACCTGTGACAGCGGCACGCGCAGCACCTCGATCTGCTCGTCCAGTTCGGGTCGCGACGTGCCCTCGCGCAGGTCGCGCGCCAGATATATCTGCATCCACTCCCCCAGAAATCCGGGGCTGGCGAAGTAGCGGATCAGCATCGTCCAGCGCCGGGCGCGGAAGCCTGTCTCCTCGATCAGCTCGCGCTTCGCCGCGGCCAGCGGCGCCTCGCCCGGCTCGCGGCTGCCGGCCGGAAGTTCGAGTAGAAACTGTCCGGCGGCGTGGCGATACTGCCGCTCCAGAATCACGTCCGGGTCGGCGGGATTCTTCCGCTCGTCCACCGCCAGCATCACCACCGAGCCGTTGTGCCGGATCACGTCGCGCGTGTTGCGGTGCCCGCTCGGTTCAATCAGCGTATCGCTGAAGACGTTGAAGACCTTGCCCTGGAACGCCAGCTTCGACGAAAGGAGCTTCGCCTTTGCGGCGCGCTGCTTCTTCGCAACGGGCTTCTTCACGGCGGGCTTGGCGATGGAGGCGGATGCGGACTTGGGCTTGCTTGCTTGTGCGGCCATGGGTCTACGGTATCATCCAGCATCGAGGCAGCAGAAGCCGTATCCAATCAGAGGCCTTGCAATAGCCGCGCCCCGCGCCGAGTGCAGTCAAGCTAACATGGAAGCTGGCCCAGGGACGTCTCCCCCGGTTTGAGGAATTGATGAGCACCGAGTATTTTCCCATCGCAACGCTGCCGCACACAACCCGTCTCTTCCGCGACTTCCTCGCGATGGGCGACAGCGCAGCCGTCGTGAGCGATGAAGCCGCCTCGCCGCTGCGCCAGTGGTACGGTTCCGAGCCGCTGGGCAGCGCATGGATGCATCCGACGCGACCTCTTGCCGCGAGCGCGAACGCCGCCTTGCTGGCCGATGCGCTGGAGCGGCAGGGCATCGCGTTCGGCGCGGGGCCGGCCACACTCGCCAACATCGCGAAGCTGCGCGCGGGTGCGCGGGCTGTCGTCACCGGCCAGCAGGTCGTGCTGCTCGGAGGGCCGCTGCTCACGCTGCTGAAGGCCGCGACAGCGATCGCCCGCGCGAGGCAGGCGACCATTGCGACGGGCATCGAACACGTTCCCATCTTCTGGCTGGCGACAGAGGACCACGACCTCGAAGAGGTTGACCAGGTCTCGCTGTTCAGCAAGTCGTCGGTCGAAACACTGCGCCTCGGAGCGAAGTCCGCACACAACACTGCGCCCGTGGGCGATGTGGTTCTCGATGAATCCATCGACGCGTTGCTTGATCGCGCAAGCGACCTGCTGCACCACGCGCCCATCTGCAATCTGCTGCGCGAGTGCTACGCCTCCCACTCAGCGGACAAAGCCGCCCCAACCTTCGCCAGCGCCTTCGCCCGCCTGATGACGCGCCTCTTCGCCAGCCACGGCCTCATTGTGATGGACGCCGCGGGTCGCGACTTCCACGCGCTCGGCGTGTCCACGCTGCGCTTCGCCATCGAACACGCCGAGGAGCTGGAGGCGGCGCTGCTCGCGCGCACGACTGAACTGGAATCCGCGGGCTACCACGCGCAGGTGCTGGTCAAGCCCGGAGCCTCGCTGCTCTTTCTTGTAAGCAACGTTGAAGAAAATCCCAGCGTCAAGAATCGCCAGGCCCTGCACCGCCTGCCCGACGGAAGCTGGCAGGCTGGAACAATCAACTCCGCGACGTCCTACTCCACCAACGAACTGCTGGCGATTCTCGAGTCCGCGCCCGAGCGGCTCAGCCCCAACGTCCTTCTTCGCCCGGTCTTTCAGGACACCATCCTGCCCACCACGGCCTACATCGGCGGCCCGGCCGAGGTCGCCTACTTCGCGCAGAGCGCCGTGCTCTACCAGCGCATTCTGGGCCGCATCACGCCAATCCTGCCGCGCCTCTCGGCCACGCTCGTAGAGCCGGCCATCGGCGCGATGATGGCGCAGCACGAGGTCAGCCTGCCCGACGCGATGCACTCCGCCGAAGATCTCGCCCAGCAACTTGCCGCGCGCTCCCTGCCCGACGAGGCCAAGCGCCGCCTGGCCGCCGCGGGCAACGCGCTCGACGAAGCCCTCACCGCCGCGCACGACTACCTCGCCGCGCTCGACCCCAGCCTTGCCCGCGCCGCCGAGGTCTCCGCCTCCAAGATGCGCTACCAGATGGATCGCCTGCGCCGCCTGGCCGCCACCTTTGAGTTGCACCGGGAAGCCAGCCTGCGCAAGCATGCCGAAGCCATCGCGCTGCACCTCTTCCCCAACACCCACCCGCAGGAGCGCGTGTCGGCCGGCGTCTGGTTCCTGGCCGCGTGGGAGGCTGCGCACGGCGACAGCACCGGCCTCATCGCGCGCCTGGTGGAAGAGGCCGCCGGCCAGTGCGCGGGCCACCTCGTCATACGGATGTAGTCGTTCTCCGTTATGCGTTCGCCGTTCTCTGTTCGAACAACGGTCAACGGACAACCGTTCTAAAATGGTTGTCGAAGAGGTGAACAAGATGGGCCTGAGCGACGATGCGTTTGAAGTAACTTGTCCGGACTGCGGAGCGATGCTGAAGGTAGATCCGGTAACGCGCGCCATCATCAGCCACACGCCCGCGCCGCGCAAGCGCATGTTCGAGGACTTCACCGACGCAGCCCGCGCCGCGCGCGAAGCCGACGCACGCCGCGACTCCATCTTCGCGCAGTCCGTCGACGCGCAGAAGAACAAGGACGACCTGATGGCCAAGAAGTTCGCCGAAGCCGTCAAGAAGGCCAAGGAAAAGCCACTCACCGACCGACCGCTGCGCGACTTCGACCTGGACTAAAGGCCGCCGTTGACGGGCTCAACGCTGGTTGGGCCGAGATGACGCAAAAGTCGGCTAGCGAACCTGGGACGCGAGTGTCTATTGCTGCGCGGAGTTCGCCGTATGCGGCTTGCGGCCGAGCTGCTTCCAGTGTGTCTCCGTCATCTCCACGCCAAACTTCTTCGCCGCGGCCTGGATGTGATGGAAGGCCTCTTCGCGTTCGCTGTCGGTGACATCCTTCACCTGGTCGAAGCGCGCGATTGCGTTGCGCACATGCGAGGCGTCGTTGAGCGGCTCCTTGCGCTGCGCCGGGAATGCATACGTTGAATTCTTCATCTCCTTGCGATCTTCCGTCGAAAGGTCGTGCGCAGAATCGTGAGACTTGTGTGCCGTTGTCATCGCTGTACTCCCGGTTGAAGGTTCGTCCCGTGGCCCTGATCTCCGCCACTTGCCGGGTTAGATGTCTATTCCGCACAGAGCGTTGGCAGGCGATGCGACTGAATAATCCAGGCGAACGCGTGCTGTCGTTGCGGCGCGATGCTGCTTGGACCTGAAACTCTTCTTGTGAGATTAGCAATGCGACTTGCGCAACGCTGGCGCTACGGCTTGAATGGCTCGTCCGCCGATGGGCCGTAGAGTCCCGGCACGGGAACATCGTTCAGGCGCAGATAGACGCCAAGCTGCGCGCGGTGGTGGATCATGTGGTTGAAGAACATGTGCCGGAAGGCCAGCGAGCGCGGGCTGTTGGAGAGGACGTGCTCGCCGTAGGAGAACTTCCACGGCGCGGCCAGGTCGGCGTCGGAGGAGGCGGCCAGCGCGGCGCGCGCCTCGGCAGCCAGCGCATCAAAGTCAGCCAGCAACTTCTCTCGCGTGCTGAAGGTCATCTCGGGCCACTTGGCTGTCGTCAGGTCCATGCTGGGCGTGGTCAGAATGAATGTGCCAAACTTCGGCAGCGTGGCCACATGCATGGTCAGCTTGCCCATGGCCATGGACTTCTCATGCGGCTTGTAGTCGGGCTTGTCTTCCGGGACGCGCTCCAGAGTGCGCCGCGTCATGCCCATCTCCATGTCATAGTCCTGAAGCAAAACTTCCGCAGTGGTCATATGAGTCTCCTTTGCGCGTTAGATTCCATGAGTTCTGATTTAGATTCCGGTAATGTTGAATCCGCAATCGACAAAGGTGACCTCGCCGGTAATTCCGCTGGCCAGCGGCGAGCAGAGGAAGAGCGCGGTGTTGCCGACCTCAATCTGTTCGATGTTCCGGTGCAGCGGCGCGCGCAGCGTGACGGCGTCCAGAATCTGGTTGAAGTCGCCGATGCCACGCGCCGCAAGCGTTCGGATCGGCCCGGCCGAGACAGCGTTGACGCGGATGTTCCGTGCGCCCAGCGAGGCCGCCAGGTAGCGCACCGCGGACTCCAGCGCGGCCTTGGCCACGCCCATCACGTTGTAGTTCGGGAAGACCTTCTCCCCGCCGTAGTAGGTCAGCGTCAGAATGGCTCCGCCGTCGCTCATCAGCGGCGCAGCGGCGCGCGCCAGCGCAATCAGCGAGTAGACGCTGATGTCGTGCGCGATGCGGAAGTCCTCGCGGCTGGTGAGCAGAAAATCGTTTTTGAGCGCGTCGGCCGGCGCAAACGCGACCGAGTGGATGAGGATGTCGATCCGGGAAAACGCCTCGGCAATCTGCGCGAAAACCGCGTCGATCTCCTCGTCGCGCGAAACGTCACAACGAAACGCGCACCCCGTGCCGCTCTGGCCCAGGTCTTCCAGCAGCTCTTCGGCCTCGCGCTGCAAGCGCTCCGACTGGTAGGAGAGCACCAGGGTCGCGCCCGCCTCGGCCAGCTTCTGCGCCACGCTGTAGGCGATGCTGCGTTTATTGGCCAGGCCGAAGACCACGGCCACTTTGCCCTTCAGATCGATCATGCAGCTCCTAAAAATCTTCCAAGAGATTCCAATTCATAGGATAGCAGCGGCGGTCCGGTCCCGCGCCCGCGCAACACTTTAGCCGCGCGTCAGCCAGTCGTACTGCTCCTCGGTCAGCGGGACCACCGAGAGCCGGAACTGGCGAAACAGAATGGACCCCTGGAAGACCTTC
>Ga0224534_1001977_pt1 | contig 10123 bp, 12 predicted proteins | sample 714E12024metaG_FD_172012 | JGI IMG/M metagenome (GOLD analysis project Ga0224534, IMG submission 172012) | Peat soil microbial communities from Stordalen Mire, Sweden - 717 E1 20-24 | ecosystem: Environmental > Terrestrial > Soil > Wetlands > Peat | place: Sweden: Norrbotten County, Stordalen...
AGCGTAAAATGCAGGATGAATGTGCGAAATATATAAAACAGATGCGCCATTGCCAGCGGTGCCGGGCAGATGCAATCGGAAAACTTGGAGAGGATATTCAGTCCTGCCTATACGAAATACAGTGATACTTTTTTGAAAATTACAGCACAAGTATCCCGTTTTGAGACGAAGAAAAAATTTCCGGAGCGCCAGCAACATTTTTGTTGCGATAGAAAGTCGTTTCTCTCGAACGGCTGTTCGCAGTTGTAGATTCGAAATGCAGTTTTTTAATGTACTGTGAGTTTCCACGAACGCTGCGCTCTTCTTTTTTTAAGGCACTAAGGATAAAACCCGCTATTAGTTTCACGAGGCTGGTTAGGCATGTAGCGCGATCGCTATCTTGTTTGTGCACTGACTTACTGAGTAGATTGCGAGCGCTAAAATGCCCGCTACGCTTTTGCTGATAAGCGCCCGCCGACGTGCAAAAAAAAACTCGATGACGCCCGGGAGACGGCGAACAAGTACTTGGCCGAGTTTAGGGTGTGCAAGCAATGCACCGCTGACGCCAGAGGGATTCCAGGACGTGAGCGAGGGTATCAAGGCCTTGTTCGATGCCCCGGTGGCTGATAGTAACGAAATAGGGATCCGTACCAGTTTCTTCTTTGAAGTGGCCGAGTAGAGCTTTTTTTGCTGGAAAAGTTAATCACCCCGCGCGCCATTTGGTGAACGGTGTCATCCATGTTTGGTCAAATAGATCTAAATGCTATCGTTGACGTCGCGATTTTTATCGTCGTGGTCATCGCTATTTATCTCCTCACTGGCCTTCGCGTGATCTACCAATACGAAAGAGGGGTGAAATTCACCTTCGGATCGTTCAAAGCCGTTTACGCCCCAGGATTGCGCTACGTGTTCCCAGCGTTTCAATCGCTCAAGAAAGTAGACTTACGCGTGAACACCCTAGACATTCCGCGGCAGGAGGTCATTACGAAAGACAATGTCTCGTGCCAGATCAACGCGGTGATCTTCTACAAAGTCGTTGAGGCAGAAAAGGCGGTCATCGAGATAAGCAACTACGGGTACGCGATAAACCAACTCGCACAGTCGAGTCTGCGGAACGTCGTAGGAACCGCTGAACTTGACACGGTCCTCGCTCGACGTGACGAGCTCGGCGAAAGCATCCGGAAGTTTGTGGACGAGTTTACTATGGCGTGGGGCATTCACGTGTTATCGGTCGAGCTGAAGGACGTCGAGCTCGCCGAGGATATGAAGCGATCGATGGCCGCCCAAGCTGAAGCAGAACGCGACAGGCGCGCGCGCATCACGCTTGCAGAAGGTGAAGCGATGGCAGCGGATCGGCTATTAGAAGCAGCTCGGACGATCGAGAAGTCACCTGCCGCTTTGCAGCTTCGGCTCTTTCAGACCATGGTCCGAATCGGTGAGGAGAACAACACCGTCATCGTGCTTCCCGTCCCCATGGAGATCCTGAACTTGTTTGGAAAGCAAACGAAAGACTGACGATGAATGAGTGAGTCTAACGCCATAGGACACGTTTTGTTTGCACGTTTCCTCGACCAGCACCGGAAAAGCGGCTAATGCCGCTTATTCCCCATTTCAGAGCTTTCAAGCTGAAAAGACGTTAAAAAGGGTCTAAAAAATGCTCTTTTTAAAAAAAAGAGGCGGGCAGCTTTGCTTTTTGCGAATAGAAAACTATTAATTGGGGAATCTGCGCTTATTTACTGTTATGAGATCAAGAGTCGCCATCCTCATTGCTGCGGCGATAATCGCAAGTGTTCTAGCCGCCGGCTGCACGTCCAGCACGCAGAATACCTCGCAATCTGCTAGCAGCACAACCCACGATCCAGTGCTCCAGGCCATCATCAGCGATGATCTGCAAGCATATAACAGCGCCACTTGGGTTCGAACGTTGAACCAATCAATCCAATGGGTCAATGCGACAACCGCGATGGTGACCTACAGGGTAGCCGGGACGAATGAAAGCCTCACGTATACAGCACAGTACACGAAGTTCGCCTCGGTATCTGATGCAAGCAATTATGTCAACTCCATTAATCAAGGATACAACGCTACAACAGCTGCCGAACTGATAGGTTTCCCGGCTCTAACAACTGCAAGCTCCGCTAATACGCATCAGAGCTATCTAAGTGTTACAAACAGCCTGCCCAACACGAGCTCGTATATAAAAATGCAGGGCGACCAGCCAACGTCTCCTGCCAGTTACATAATCCAAGTTGGCGAGGTCGTGATAACGTTTAACGCGACACTACAGCAAGTCAGCTAAACTCTGAAGAAGAAGATTCTCTCACGCAGCAGCAAAACAACTCACCGTTTAAGTTAGACCTAGTGCTCAGCGCAATGTGCCGGCAAGACCTATTGCGAGAGTCGTTTTAACGCATCGTTCGACTGGGGCGCAACGACTCGCATCAAGTCGTCGACCAGCAGTAGTGCGACGTTACTTATTGCCTCATCTGGATAACGCAGATCCAAGCGAGGATCGGGCCGGACTAACTGTTTTATCTCTTCAAAGAGGAACCTGTGCGCTTTGCTTAAGTCTTCTGGGGGCACGTCCTCGTGGCTTAGACGGGTGTATATGTTTTCGAACTGGTCCGCGAATCGCTGAGCAAGCTGCATTGCAGCATCTGCTGACACGAAGTCCAGATGCTGCTCGAATATACGGATGATTGCCGTTTCCATTTTTTTGCGCCCGGAGGCGGACCCACCAAGGAGGTTGATCAGCAAGTATGATTGTTGTGGCAAATAGCATCTTTAGCAACGATAGGTAATAAGACCGACGACTTGGACGCTTTGGGGTCGTACTCACGACGTGGGAGGCACCGGCTGGCCATTCGTACGGCGCAAACCCTCTTTTGGCAAGGATCATCGCGCGATAGAGCGTTGCGCTAGTCCCGCGCACCAGTACGCTCGCAGCGCAGATTGTCGCACAGGCCCCGATTTACGTCGCTTCACTGTTCATTATTCTGTCTGGCCTCATATTCTAGCTCTTTTTTAAGCGAAATTATTGAAGTACTAGCGAGTGTTGTACCTAGTGTTCCTTCTTTGCCACGCGCAGCGGGGCAACGCATGGTGAGTATCTGGCACGATGATCAGGAAAGGGTGATGAAATGGGAAACTGCGACACGAAGAGAAAAGAACGCTTCATCGCAGACTCGTACGAGCCGTTAAACATATTGGCGGTGAGTCAAGGCGATGAGTGCGTCGTACTGTCTGCTCAGGATTTTGAGAAACTACTCGCTTGCAGGGATATCGTACTGTTGGCATTGCATAGCAAAAATGACGTCCCATACAGTCTTGTGAAGAACGTGCTCTCAAGCTACGGCTGACGCGGTCTGTCTCAACGAGGGAAACGCGTTTCTATGAATCTGCACGTAGCCACACCAAAACGCCGGCACAAATAGGTATCTTTAAGTCTGTGTGTGGACCAACAACTGTCGGAACACTCAGAATAGACTGGCCTTGCTCTATTCTGTGAACCGATTTACCTCTGCGAGCGCGTATGGATAACGGAAAGTTCTGCAAGAACTGTGGCGGCAGGAATCAACCGTACGCCGCATTTTGCGCAGATTGCGGCGAGTCGTTCATTGCCCCTCCAACGTCACCGCCCAAGACGTCTTCCGCAGCTCCGCCGGAAGAGCCTTCACGCGATGAGGAGCGGGGCCAGTACGTGGGATTGAGTGGTGCATCTCCCCCACCTCCGCCGGAAGAGCCTTTGAGCGGTGAACAATCGTACCCCTCTCCAGCTGAGGGGCCCTCCCGGCGGCGGTTTAAGAAGCGATATATCCTTTACGGCGTGCTAATCCTTCTATTGTTATCTACCGTGGCGGGCGCGATATCTGCGTCTCAACAAACGGCGAACAGATCCGCAGCTTCGCCGACTATTCAAGCGTCGGTCGGTGTGACGACGCCGACACCGCAAGCATCAGCCTCTGTGGCGGCGACGGTGATGCCAAGTACATCACCAACACCACAGCCAACGACGTCAAACCTGCCCGATTACGCGAGCAGATTGAATACTGCTGGTCTGGGTGCCGGACTCACCACGGTTTCACCATTTAAGCTCGTTACGGCGAATGGTAAGCAAGCCTACGTGGGTACGCTTATGGAGAACGGAAAGACATATAACGCACAAGTTTACCCTATGAACTCTTATTCAGACGCGCTTGCCTTCAAGAATCAATTGATAAGCGCGTACAAATCGCAAGGTTACACCGCGTACGCCCCTGGAAACGTTGGAAATTCCAGTCTTGATTTGTGGTACGGTCTTTCAGGAAATACGCTTGTCGGCGTTTCAGCAATGCCAACCTCGCAAATTGGCACACCGATAACCTTGGTGATGACTACAACAATTTAGAGATAAATCGTTTTGCCACCGTGTCGAAGAGCAACGAAATCAAATCAGCCGATCTTAAGAACGTCCGCACTGACGTTCTAAGCGCCTTTTTTTCGACGCTTTACTTACATCTACTACTTGATTCACGTACGTTGTGATGACTGATGACCAGTGATAAGGAGTTTACCCGCCGTTTAATTGGGTTCGTGCATGCACCAAAGAGGAGGAGGAAGAGCTCGGCCGGATTCGAACCGGTGAGCCCCCATGTCAAGGTAGTTTTTGCGATTCTTTCGTCGTTTAAAGCTTCTGAAAAGCTCTGTTAATGTTTACAGTGGGCCGGCGAGAGAAGCGAGTCCATCGTTATGAGTTGTCTCAAAAATCGTCGTAGCGGCACCGGCCAGTCGACGGAATTCATGCGGCAGCCGCCTGATCGGGTCGACGTGAGACGGCTTCTAACTGTGACGGCCTATCTTGTGCGCACAAATCGGTTGCACGTCGCGAGGAACGGGTTGCGAGCGCAATCCTTTTGTTTCATCATCTACAGCGACACAGGTCAGATACGGCGAACTTTTGTCGACCTAGGAGCCAAACCTTGCCATTGTTTTGGATCTTCAATGAGTAGAAGGACTATGACTATTAATGGAATGACGATACCGGCTGAGTAACTCCAGTAAAACCCGTTCAGGTAGGTTAGAAACACAAAGCCAACCACTAAACAAAGCAATAAGAGAAACTCTATGGTCCTAAGCGGGCTCATCTCCCCACCTCTTCGTATTTCGTTTCGATTTCATTCTGCCCCACTCAAAACTGCGGTCAACTGTGTACTTTAAATTGTGCAATGACTTAACCGTTGCCTTTTGGCTTTTTCCAGCCGCCGTAATTCGACTCTCACAACCTGTATATTCACGAACTGAAAGCGAAGAGATACAAGACCCGGCTGACGAGGTACGTGAGCACATACGCGTGAATTCCCACGCACAGGAGCTGATCTATTTTGGCTATTAAATGCCTATAATGCCTTTTTTGCGAGACGAGCGAGCAGCCGAGAAGAGGAGACCACGGCGGTCTATGCCCTATCACCAAATCGGTTACCGTGGGTAAAATCTTCCACGTCACGGCGCACTCTCAGATATTTAGCTGGTGCAGAGACAGGGTACCCCAAGCGGCAGGCGTAGGCGATCTTCACGTTTTCGGGAATATTGAGAACTCGTTTCACCTCATCCTCGATTGAGTCTGCGCTGAAGACACTCATTATCATGAAGCCAATCCCCAGGGACTCCGCCATAAGCCACATGTTCTCCATAACACAACCGAGGCTCATAAAACCCAAGACATCATCCTCCGAAGCAGGAGCTCTTTTCTTTGGATCGTAGATCACGATCAGAAGCACCGGACTGCCTCTAATGGTTCGGTTCAGAAACGAAGTCTCACGAACGGCCTCGTCCACCTTAGTAGGATCCGTCCATGTCGGCGGAAACATAGTGCCGAGGATTCCGACCTTTTTTTGACGTAACTCCTCTTCCGAAAACGAGAGCTGTTGATAGTTCTCCTGAATGAACTCCTCCGAGATATGAGACTCAATTTCTCCCAACGTTTCCAGAATCTTCGTATCATCAACGACGACTATTTCAAAGTTCTGCATGTTGTGGGCGGTAGGCGACCAACGCGCCGCCTCCAAAATCTGCCTCAGATCCTGCGTCGCTACGGGGCGTTGCGGATCGAAGGGAGCCCTTGCTGAGTGCCTTTCCTGGATAAGTTTTAAGATGTCTTGCATGTTGACCTCCCGCTAGTCACCGACTTTTAATACTGCCCTAAAATGTACTTTGGCAGTCATCATCTTCTCGTATGCCAATGCCGCTTGCTCTAACGGAAAAACTTCAATCATCGGTAAAGCCCCGGAAATAACACTAAAACCCAGCACGTCTTCCGACACTTGTTTCGCCGGTCTAACGGTCCATCCCTTGATCGAACGCCGTTCGCCTAACATCTGCCACGCAAAGGCTTGTATCGGTTCGCCAGGGTAGGCGACTACTATCAACTCGCCCTCAAAACCAAGCCCGTTTACGACGTCCGAGATCGCTTTACCGTTGGGCGCGGTAGCCAGAATAACTCGTGCACCGCCAAGTTTTTGGAGCTCCATCGCCGGATTTGAAGACTCCGTATCAATATAGACGTGCGCGCCTAATGCATAAGCCAGCTCTTGTTTGTCCGTGCCGCGCGATAGTGCCACCGTTTTAAAACCGAGCTTTCGAGCGAACTGCACCCCTAAATGGCCAAGGCCTCCGAGGCCTAGGATCGCTACCAGATCGCCGGCCTTAGCACCGCTGTAACGCAAGGCACTAAAACTTGTCCTGCCGGCACACAGCAGGGGTGCCGCTTCTAACGAGTTGAGCTCGCGGGGTATCATTGACAACGCTTGTACTGGCACGACCATGTATTCGGCAAAGCCGCCATCAAATGAAATCCCCGTGGTTAAGAAGCTCGTACACACACTGGGGTCTCCCATTCGGCACGCTTCGCACTCAAGGCACGGCCCTCCGTACCATCCAACTCCCACTCGTTGGCCACGCTCCCAGAAAGAAACATTCGAACCGAGTTTATCAATTGTCCCAACAACCTCATGCCCTGGAACTCTGGGATACTTGATATCAGGAAATGTCCCCTCTTTTACTACGGCTTCTCCGTGGCAAACGCCGCAGGCTTGCACTTTAATGCGTACTTCGTTCTCGATGGGCTCTGGGATTTCCTTTTGCACTAATTCGAAATCACCGCCTGGCTTGCTAATTTGAACGGCCTTCATTGACGACATAAGCAACTCACTTCCTATTCACATTGTTATCCTGTCATGATACTTCGCCTTTTGCAGGCACAGGTATTGGATTTGAGCTACCTAGAACCCATCTGTTTCTTGGGTGTTTGGATGAAATAGCGGCCTCTGGGGAGCTTTTTGATTCTGGCCGGAAGTTGTCTACTTTAAGCGAAAAGTTGTCTACGCGGTCGTTGTCGCTGCCGTATATGGAGTTTACGCCTAAAATCTATAGTAATACCAGCGAGGTTTCGTTTTTTACGCATCCGACAGGCGAAACGCTCAGCGATCTCGCATTGCCGTTCACAGCTGGCGAGCTTTCAAGCTATGTTTCAAACCGCATAATGGGTCTTGCGAAGCTTTCATGCAAGTGGATTATGCAGGCTGCTAAGATGTTCTGGCAGGCTACCCTTGGTATGATCTCGCAAAACACTTTGGAACAACTGCGAACTGAAACCCTGCAACGATATCGCAGCTGGTGGAGCCACAGCAAAACGCTTTCGTTTGCAAAATCTTTTCTGTCGTATCTCACGAAGACTAAGTTGGACACTCGTTATCTTGCCTTCGAAGTGTTCTTAGCCATGCCGAAAAAGGTGAGAGTGCGAAAGGCGGTCACATCGCGCATTATCACAGAAGCCGACATCAGAAATGTTCTCTCGCACATCAAACGAGCAGAACAAGACGGCAAGATATCAAAGCGACGGTCGTTGCAATGCACCGCGTTCATTGTGCTTGGCGCGTACACAGGACAGCGGACGATGGCGACGATGTCGCGGCTCAAAGTCGGGCAGTTTCGTGCAGCCCTCCAGACGGAGAAGCCTGTGCTGCTCGTAAACGCTGAACAAGATAAGATCAGGATGCAGCATTACGTGCCACTCCATCCTGAGGTAATACGAGCGATTGAGCCGCTTTTGGGCGGAAGAGGCGACGATGAATCTATGTTCGCATACGACTCAGTGTTGACGTGGATCAAGCGAGAGAAGATTCCGCTTATACGGATACCGACTCATTTCACGCTGGGAGACCTCAGGAAATTCGCTGAACAGCATGGCGATGTCATTCAATGGGAACAATCCAATAGGGCTTACATCCTGACGCACGGCGTTTCAAGCGTTTCGTGGAGCAACTATCGCCACCCACTACCAGAGCATGTGTATGACATCTACATGAATTACTGGAAGGATGTGCGTTTTCAACTCCACTCGTAGAACAAGTTGGTTCCGACCTTAGCGTCGCCCACGCTTTCCATAACGCAGATAGTGCTGTTGAGCCACGCAAGCTTCTCAGACATTGTCATGAAGGTCACTGTGCCTGTGAGCCTCCCTCCTGTGCCAGAAGTTTTGCCCGCATAGCAGAGTTTCCAGACCACAGAATCCCCGTCAGTCGTGGTCATGATCCCTTGCGCGGTGCCTGTAGTTATGCCGCTGGGCCGCACAAGATTGCACAGAGTTCCCATATTTGTGGCCTTGATGCCTTCGGCCTTTCCAAAGCCGGTAATCTCACCAGTTACGCTATACTCAGATTCAACGCCTTCTGATCCTACGGATTTTATGGCAAACCCTCTTGGAGTGATTTTTTCCTCAAATAGCTTCTCTCCTATGGCCAAAATCTTCACCTGTTTCGCTGATTCTGCCTTAAGTATTTATTAAGCTACTCCCGGTGCGAGCGAAAAAAAGGAAGATTGACGCACGCGGAGCAAGCATTCTCAATATAAGCTGCCTGAGCAGGTGTATGATGTATATATAAAGTATTGGCAAAATACCCTGCTCGCAACTAAACTGTCGCTAACAGTTTTTGAATCAAATGAACACTGAAGCGTGAGGAGTAAAACCATGGTCAACCTCTTTGTGAGAGCTCTTACTATCGCTACCATCATCGTCGCAGTCACCGATGCTATTGTTTTTTATCGTGTCTGGCGTGGAAAAGCAAAAATAACGCCATTGTTCGTCATCTTGGTTATCATAGTGACGATGGTACCCATGGCGATCAATCTCTGGGTTCACATTTTCAGGCAGCTTAGCTAGGCACGTTTGTAGTAGCTCCAATGCGACACAGAAGAAGGAAAAGATCAGCAATTATTAGGCTAGGCATTACGCCGCTTTTATTCTGTCGGTCATTTACAGTTCAGCGCAGCTGGCACTGATCAATACGGCACGTTACTCAGTGGGATCGGTCAAACAAGAACTACATACTCACGCATGGCGTTTCTGGGGTGGATTGGCGATTTTACAAGAGCCCAAGACCAGGGCCGGTGTTTGATATTTATATGAAGTATTGGGGGGATGTCGAACTCTCGCAGTGAGATAACCCGTCGCATAGACTTCGTCTAGCCAATTCTCAAACCAATCCTCTTCTTCTTCCTCAGAATCAGATTTAGATTCAGACTCGTAAGCATGCTCCAGAATAGTATCCCATTGCCACGACTCATTGGGCAGTATAATTGACCTCTTCTTATTCCTCTCTACTTTTTTTAAAACTTCACTACTTCTTCTCGCATGCTGCCAGCTGAGTGTTAGGACGCTAAAAAGAGATTCATTGGAGAATATGTATAGATATTACTTTTAGAGGCGTTTCCAGCCGACATTGTCCGCTAGAACTCACGCAGACACGTTTCAGCTATCAAAACGCGCTTAATTGGGGTTCCAACGTTGGTGCAGCACCGGCCTTCAGGTACTTAAAAATAAAAAAAAGCTAAAGATGTCCGCGGCTGTTAACAGTCCGAAAAGTGTCTCCGAGAGATAGTCAAAAAAAAGAAGGTGCGTCGTTGGTTTACGCACCCAAACTGTTCAGCTCAGCGAGTAAGACCGGGAACCATCTAATTACTCACGTCAGCGTTATCTGCAAGGTTGTAGACGCGGTTCCGGCGGGGCCAGTATATGATGCTGTTGCAGTATATGGGCCTACTTGTGTAATCGGACTAAACTGTGGTGATGTCCACCTTCCAGCTATCCCACTTGAGTCTGTCTGTGTAG
>Ga0224534_1001979_pt1 | contig 10118 bp, 10 predicted proteins | sample 714E12024metaG_FD_172012 | JGI IMG/M metagenome (GOLD analysis project Ga0224534, IMG submission 172012) | Peat soil microbial communities from Stordalen Mire, Sweden - 717 E1 20-24 | ecosystem: Environmental > Terrestrial > Soil > Wetlands > Peat | place: Sweden: Norrbotten County, Stordalen...
GTATGCCGAGCGCGCCGTGGGATAACCCTCCGCCAGTTTCGGATGCGACGCTTGGATTGCCGCCATCGTTTCACCGCGACCGAGGCGCTCGCCCAAATTGCGGTTGCGGCTCTGCTTCGAGAAACATGTCAGCATCAAATCGCCAAGGCCGCTCAAGCCGGAAAACGTTTCCGCCTGCGCGCCGCACGCCGCGCCAAGCCGGCGCATTTCCGAAAGCGCGCGGGTGACGAGGCCGGCCTTCGTGTTGTCGCCGTAGCCGAGGCCGTCGCTCACGCCCGCGCCGATGGCGATGACGTTTTTCAGCGCGCCTCCGTATTCCACGCCGAGAACGTCCGCGCTGCGGTAGATGCGAAATTCCGGGCGATGAAAAAGCCCCTGCACCGTCTTCGCCGTGCCGTCGCTTTCGCAAGCGCAGACGACCGTGGTCGGCACGCCAAGCGCGACTTCGCGCGCAAAACTCGGACCGGACAGCGCGGCCACGCGATTTACCGGCGCGTGCTCGCGCAGAATCCGGCTCATCGTCGCGCCTGTCTCAAATTCGACGCCTTTGGTGACGGTGACAAATATTCCCGGATGCCCCTTCAGTTTCGCGGCGACCTGCCGGAACGATTGTGACGGAATCGCCATCACGACACACTCGGCTCCGCCGATGGCTTTTCCAAAATCCGGTTCCGCCTTCCAGTCCGTCGGCAGTTTCACGCCGGGCAGATAACGCTCGCTGCGCCCGCGCCGGAGTTCGTCCAGCGTGTCCGTGGCGATGTCCCAAAGCGTGACGGCATTGCCGTTTTCGTGGAGCACTTTGGCCAGCGCGGTTCCCCACGCGCCGGCGCCCAGCACGGTGATTTTCATTTGTTGTCCTCCGGGTTTTTTCCAATTCGGTTTTCGGTTCCGTTCATGAGCCGCTTGATGTTGGATTTGTGTTTATAGATCGCCATCGCGCTGAATGCCGTGGTGACAATGCCAAGCAATAAATTATCCGGCGCCATGATCCAAACTGCCAGGGGCAATGCCACCGCCGCCGAAATGGACCCGACAGAAACGTATCTCGTCACCAACAACGCCAGAACGAAGATCGCCAACGCAACCGCCAGCGGCACCGGCGCGAGCGCCAGATAAACGCCCGCCGTCGTCGCAACGCCTTTGCCGCCCTTGAACTTCAACCAGCAGGTGTAATTGTGGCCCAGCACGGCAAAGATGCCGGCGATTATTGGAAATACTTCCATGCATTTCAGCACGTTTTGCACGTCAGCATTGGAATGAATATTTGCCTGTGGCAAAAAATGAAAAAAAATAAGAAGACCGCATTGACAGGCATACCATCCTTTGAAGGCGTCCAGCAGCAGCACGAAAATCCCCGCCGGTTTGCCAAGCACGCGCATGGCGTTTGTCGCGCCGATGTTGCCGCTGCCCACGGCGCGGATGTCAATGCCCTTCGCCTTAGCCACAAGAAAACCGAAAGGAATCGAGCCGAGCAGATAAGCGGCGAGCGCGGTCAGGATGTAAGCGAGAATCGGCACGGCGACAATCTAACGGTTGAATGTCGGAAGTTGAAAGTTGAAAGTTTTGGTCCGGCAATCTCATTAACACCCGGCTTCAGCCGGGTGTCGCACGCAAACGGTTGCCGGAAACTGTTTCAACAGTTTTCAAAATGCCGCAAACCGTTGAAACGGTTTGCAGCCAGGCTGATTTTTCCACCGGACTGAAGTCCGGTGTTAATGAGAATCTCACTTTCGACTTTGAACCCGCCGCGTTCAACTTTAAGCTGCACGCATGGCAACAAAAGTCAAAGTCGCCGTTCTCGGCACCGGCTCGCTCGGGCAGAATCATGTCCGCATTTACGCCGAACTCGCCGCCGCCGGTCTTGTCGAATTCACCGGCGTTTTCGACGCGAATGCCGATGCCGCCCGGAAAATCGCGGCCCGGCACAACGCGCGCGTTTTCAATTCCCTCGCCGAAGCCGCCGCCGCCAGCGACGCGCTCAACATCGTCACGCCCACCACCACGCATTTTGAGATCGCGAAACAACTGCTCCAGCAGGGCAAGCACGTCCTCGTCGAGAAGCCGATGACCGACAATTCCGCCCAAGCTGCCGAACTGATTCAAATCGCGCAGAAAAATAATTGCGTCCTGCAAGTCGGCCACGTCGAGCGGTTCAATCCCGTTTTCCATTATCTCGAAACCGCCGCGCCCGAACCGCGCTTCATCGAGACGCACCGGCTCTCGCCCTATCCCGCCCGCTCGACTGACATCGGCGTCGTGCTCGATTTGATGATTCACGATTTGGACATCGTGCTCGCGTTCGTGAAATCGCCGGTGACGAGCGTGGACGCCGTGGGCATTCCGGTTTTGAGCCGGAGCGAGGACATCGCCAACGCGCGGCTGCGTTTCGCCAACGGCTGCGTCGCCAACCTCACCGTCAGCCGCGTCAGCCCGGAGCGGATGCGGAAGATTCGCGTCTTCAGCGGCCCGACCAACCCGTGCTACATCTCGCTCGATTACCGCGCGCAGGAAGGGTTCATTTACCGCATCGCCCGCGAAGACGAAAAGAAAAGCTCAAAGCTGAAGAAAATACTCGCGGGAAAACTTGGCGTCGGCAAGGACCTGGCCATCGTCAGCGAGTTTGCCGGGAAAAGGGTCGTGCGCGAGCCGGTGCCGATTGCAAAGGACGAGCCACTCAAGCTCGAATTGCAGGATTTTGTGAATTGCGTCCGCGAAAAGCACGCGCCCGTCGTCAGCGGCGAATCCGCCAAGCGCGCGCTGGATTTGGCATTTGAAATCACGCGGCAGATTCAAGACCAAAAAGTTTAACGCAAAGGCGCAAAGACGCGGAGACGCCAGGACTAAAAAGATTCTCTTTGCGGCTTTGCAACTTTGCGCCTTTGCGTTGAAATAAAATGATGAACCCAAACACCTTCATGCTCATCGCCGGCGAGACGAGCGGGGATTTGCTCGCGGCGGAACTGGTTTCCGCGCTGCTTGCCCAATCTTCCATCCTCAATCCTCCATCCACGCCGGTCTTTTTCGGCGCGGGTGGCACGAAGATGGCCGCCGCCGGGGTTGAACTGGCATTTGACCTGACGCAGCATTCGGTCATCGGCATTTCCGACGTGCTGAAGAATTATTTCAAGTTCCGCCGGTTGTTCAACCAACTGCTCGCGCTCGCCATCGAACGCAAGCCGGACGTCATCATCGGCGTGGATTTCGGCGGGTTCAATCTGCGTTTCGGCCGCGCGATCAGGGAACACGTCCGCGACAATCCGTTTTCGAAATGGAATCCGAAAATCGTCCAGTTCGTTTCGCCGCAGGTCTGGGCGTCGCGTCCGGGCCGGGCGGATTTGCTGGCGACGGATTACGATCTGCTTTTGAGCATCTTCCCGTTTGAAAAGGATTGGTATGCGAAGCGGGTGCCGAAGCTGCGCGTGGAATTTGTCGGACACCCGATGCTCGACAGAAGTCAGAAGCCAGAAGCCGGAAGTCAGAATAAAGATTCAGCGCCGTCGGTTCTTTTGCTTCCCGGCAGCCGCAAAAGCGAATTGCAGCGGCACCTGCCGGTGATGGTCGGCGCGATGAAATTGATTCGGAAAGAACTGCCGTCGGCCAGGGCGAAAATGGTTTTGCCAGACAAGGAATTGAAATACCTCGCGAAGAGTTTGTTTGCGCTTCCGACGAATTGGAAAATCCAAACCGGCAACCTGTCGCAGGCGCTTGGCATGGCGGATGTTGCCATCGCCTCGACCGGCACGGTGACGATGGAATGCGCGCTTTTCGGCGTGCCGGCAGTGACGCTCTACAAAACATCATGGTTCAATTACGCGATCGCCAAACGCATTGCCACCGTGAAATGGGCGACGATGCCAAACATTCTCGCGAACGAGGAAATTTTCCCGGAATTCATCCAAAACGCCGCGACGCCGGAAAATCTCGCGCACGCGGCGCTGGAGTTGTTGCAGGACGAAGCGCGCCGGACAAAAATCAAATCGCAGCTCACCACGATTGTTTCCTCGCTCGGCGAACCCGGCGCGGCGGGACGCGCGGCAGATGCAGTTTTGAGCCTGTTCAAATGAAAGACCTCACGAGCGCGGCGTGGATCAAAATCAAAGGCCTGTTGTTTCTGTTCATCGGAATTGCCGCCGCGATTTTGATTCTTCTCGACCAGCCGGATTGGAAAACCGCTGTGTTGCTCGCGCTGGCAATTTGGAGCTTTTGCCGGTTTTATTATTTCGCATTTTACGTCATCGAGAAATACGTTGACCCGAATTACAAATTTTCCGGGTTGATTTCGTTTGCGAAATATTTGCTCCGGCGGCACTGATTTTTCCTTTCGATCACGAGGACGAGGACGAGGAGGATTTACATTCAAGGCCGCGCCGATTAACTTTTCCGCATGGAATCACTGCATGCGCCGTGGCGGATTGAATACATCCTCGCGCCCAAGCCCAGGCTCGACACGAGCCTGTTCACGAACATCGCGCAATCCAGCGATGACGAGGGCAATTACGTCATCGCGCGCGACCGCACCTGTTTCGCGCTGTTGAACAAATATCCCTACAATGGCGGCCACCTGATGGTCGTGCCTTACAAAGAAGTCGCGGAGTTGAACGGATTGACCGGGGAGGAACTCGCCGATTTGTGGCAGCTTGTGCGCCGCTGCATCAACGCGCTGACGCAACTGATGAAGCCGGACGGATTCAACATCGGGATCAACCTCGGCAAAGTCGCCGGCGCGGGCATCGTGGAACACCTGCACATCCACGTCGTGCCGCGGTGGAACGGTGACACGAATTTCATGCCCGTAATCGCGAACACGACCGTGCTGCCGCAGGCATTGAACGAACTCGCGGCAAAATTGCGGGCGGAACTCGCGAAATAATTCTTATTGTGGCCACTGAAACCCTTCATTTTGAAAACGCCCGCGCCGCGCAGCAGCTTTTCAACCACGAGCCGCGCAATTTGCAGTCGCTGGAAACCGAACTTGGCGTCAAGGCCACGGCCCGCGAGGGCTGGATCAAACTTGAAGGCGAATCGGACGCGATTGAGCGCGCCAAACATTTCTTCGCGTCGCTGGAAATCCTGACGAAGTCGGGTTCGCAAATCCGCAACCGGGAATTTACGCACGCGTTGAACGTTGTGAAGCACGAAGGCGCGGAGACGCTTAAAAACCTGGTGAACGACCGCGTGACGACGCACGAAAAAAAGCCGGGCGTCACCGCCAAAACCGTCGGCCAGAAGAAATATCTCGACGCCATCCGCAAGCACGACATCACCTTCGGCGTCGGGCCGGCGGGCACGGGCAAAACCTATCTGGCGGTCGCGCTCGCGCTCGCGGCTTTGCGCGACGGCAAGGTTTCGCGGATCATTTTGACGCGCCCGGCGGTCGAAGCGGGCGAGGCGCTGGGATTTTTGCCCGGCGATCTTTACGAAAAAATCACGCCGTATCTGCGTCCGCTGCACGACGCGCTGCACGACATGCTGCCCGCCGAGGAGATCCAGAAGCACACGGAGCGCGGGACGATTGAGATTGCGCCGCTGGCCTATATGCGCGGACGGACGCTGAACAACGCGTTCATCATCCTGGACGAGGCGCAGAATTCGACGACGGAGCAGATGCTGATGTTTCTCACGCGGCTCGGTCATGGCTCGAAAGCGGTCATCACCGGCGACGAGACGCAGATTGACCTGCCGCCGCACAAACAATCCGGCCTGCTCGAAGCACATCATGCGCTGAAACACACGGAAGGCATCGCCATCGTCGAATTTTCCAAGCGCGACGTGGTCCGCCATCCGCTCGTCCAGCGCATCATCACGGCTTACGAGGAACACCGCGGCCGGACGAAACCCGAATGAACATTGTCATCGCCAACCGGCAGCGGGCGCGGAAAATCAATTCGCGGCTCCTGAAAGAAATTGCGGAGGCGTTGCTGGAGGATTTGAAAATCAAGGAAGCCGAACTCGGCATCAACCTTGTCGCCGCGCGCGAAATGGCCTTGATCAACGAGACTTTTCTCCGGCATGAAGGCTCGACGGATGTCATCACGTTCGATTACGCGGAAAGAGTAGCGCGGGCGTCCCGCCCGCATAAAAAATCGCTTAAGCGAGAAATTCGCAGGCGGGACGCCTGCGCTACTTTATGCGGCGAAATTTTTGTCTGCGTGGACGAGGCGGTTTTGCAGGCGGGCAAATTCAAGACGACCTGGCAGTCGGAAATCGCCCGTTATGTTGTCCACGGTGTTTTGCACCTGCTCGGCCACGACGACCGTCGCTCCACCGCGCACCGCAAGATGAAGCGCGAGGAAAACCGCTTGTTGCGCGCGCTTTCCGCAAAGTTTTCCCTCGCGCAAATTGGCGTCGCCTCTAAACTTTGCACGTGAAGAAATCGCTTTTTGCGCGCTGGCGTGCCAGTTTTTTGACCGGCCTCGTGATTGTGCTGCCCGGCGTGATAACGCTGGCCGTGGTCAAATGGTTTTTCGGCACGGTTTCCAGCATGACTGATATGCTGCTGTTTTTCCTGCCCAAAAGCTGGACGCATGAAAACGGCGGCGACGGCCCGATGTTTTGGTATTGGAGCCTGCTGGCGTTTTTGCTGGCGGTGGCCATGGTGTCCGTCGTCGGCGTGCTGGCGCGATATTACTTCGGCAAGCGGATGATTGCGTGGACGGACAGCGTGATGCTGCGCGTGCCGGTGTGGAACAAGATTTACGGCACCATCCGGCAGGTGGACGAGGCGTTCAAGTCCGGTAAAAAAAGCTCGTTCAAGACCGTCGTGCTGGTCGAGTATCCGCGCGAGGGGATTTATTCGGTCGGTTTCATCACCAGCGAACAGGAGAGCGAGGCGCGGCAAAAAACCGGGAAGAATTGCGTCTGTGTTTTCATTCCGACGACGCCCATTCCCACGGGTGGTTTTCTAATCCTTGTGCCGGTGGAAAAAGTCATCAAGCTCGACATGAGCGTGTCCGACGGCTTCAAATACATCATCAGCCTCGGAGCCCTTTCGCAGGAATACACGCCGCCCGGAGAATCGTCCTTGTAATCCAAATGAGAAAGTCGAGGACGAGGACGAGAACAAGGACGAGGAGGATTTGGAAATGATCGAATCCGCCACCGGTTTGATTTTGCGGACGCGACCGCTCACCGAAACCAGCGTCATCGTCCACTGGCTCACGCCAGCTTTTGGCCGCATCGCCACCGTTGCAAAGGGCGCGCGGCGGTCCAAATCGCCGTTTCTCGGCAGGCTGGACTTGTTTTACCTCGCGGATTTTTCGTTCAGCCGCAGCCGCCATTCGGATTTGCACATTTTGCGCGAAGCCGTTTTACGCGAAATGCACGGCGCCATCCGCGAAGACATCTTGAAATTGAGTCAGGCGGCTTACGCCGCCACGCTCGTCGAGCAGGCGACGGAAACGGAAACGCCGTTGCCCGCGGTGTTTGAACTGATGCGCGGATTTCTCGACGGTCTCTGCCGGCAAAAGCCCGCGGCGCAACTGGTTTTTGCGTTTGAACTCAAACTGCTGCGGGAGCTGGGCCTGAATCCCGACCTGCGAAAAACGAACCTGACGGCGGGATCGAGGCGGATTGTCAGCGCTTTTTTGAAAAACGGCTGGCCGGAGTGTTTGCGCTTGAAACTCGCGCGCGCGCAAACCGGCGAACTGCGGCAGTTTCTGCACGGTTTTCTGATTTTTCATCTGGGCCGCCTGCCCAAAGGCCGCGCCGCGGCGCTGGCGGATGAAATCTGAAATCACTTTGCGCGAACCGGATTCAGGGCTATGCTTGTGGCAAATTAAATGACGGCTGAATGAAAAAAAGACTTTTCAAATTCTCCACGGTGCGGATGAAGCTGGTCGGCAGCGTCCTGCTGTTCACCCTGCCGTCCTTGCTCATCATGCGTCATTACCACCTGCCGATGAGCGAGTTCGTGGTGGGATTTTTGGCGCTGGTGGCGGCGTGGATAGGCGGTGAATTATTTGTCCGCCGGCAGGTGGAGGCCATGACGCGGACGGCCCAAAAAATCGCGGATGGCAACCTGGGTGCGCGCACGGGATTGCCGGCCTCGGAGGACGAGCTGGGCCAGTTGGCGAAAATTTTTGACCGCATGGCGGAATCATTGCAGCAGCGGAACGCTGAACGCGAACGGACGGAAAGAATCCTGCTCAACCGCGCGCTGGAACAGACGGCCGTCGCCGCGCTCGGGCAGTTCGCCCTGGCAAGCAATGATCTGGACGCGTTGCTCAACCAGGCCGTGCTGCTCATCTCCCAGACGCTCAACGCGGAATACACCGCGGTTTGGAAACGGCAGCTGGACGGACAACTGCTTTTGCAGGCGGGCACGGGCTGGAATTCGGAGCACATCGGCCGCGCCCGGTTGCCGGGCGACATCACCACTCAAATCGGCTTCACGCTCAATTCCGGCGAGCCGGCGGTCACGAAAGATCCCAAAATGGAAGGCCGGTTCGCCGCGTCACAGTTTCTGGCCGGATACGGCGTTGTCAGCGGTGTGACGGTTGCGATTCCCACGCGCGGAGAATCGTTCGGCGTGCTGGGCGTCCATACCGCGCGCCAGCGCGAGTTCACCGCGAATGAGACCCAATTTTTAATGGCCGTGGCCGGCGGCATCGGCATGGCCGCCGACCATTTGAATCTGGAGGGGCAGTTGCTGCAGTCGCAGAAAATGGAATCCATCGGCCAGCTTGCCGCCGGCGTCGCGCACGATTTCAACAACATGCTCACCATCATCCAGGGACATTCCAGCGCGCTGCTCGCCAAACCGTGGCTGCCGCCCGAAGTGGTGGATCCGGTGCAGGCGGTTTTTTTCGCCGCCGAACGCGCCGCCGGCCTCACGCGGCAACTGCTCATGTTCAGCCGCAAAAACATCATGCAGATCCGGTCGCTCGACTTGCGCGAAACCGTCGGCAACACGATCAAGCTGCTCGACCGGCTGCTCGGCGAAACCATCGCGCTCAAATTCCAGTCACCCGCCGAGGCGCCGTTAATTCAAGGCGACCCCGGCATGATTGAACAGGTGGTGATGAATCTCGCCGTCAATGCGCGTGACGCCATGTCGCACGGCGGGACCCTGACCATCGAAATCGAACCCATGGCGATTGACGCCGCCTATGCCGAAAGGCGCCCGGACGCGCGGCCCGGATCTTTTCTGCGCTTGCGAGTCGCCGACACGGGCGACGGCATGGACACCGCGACGATGGACCACATCTTCGAGCCGTTTTTCACCACCAAGGAAGTCGGCAAGGGCACCGGCCTCGGACTGGCAACCGTTTATGGCATCGTCAAACAGCATTATGGCTGGATCGAAGTCAACAGTGAACCGGGCAAAGGCACCACGTTCGATGTTTTTTTCCCCACCAACGAACAAATGGCCGCCCCCGGAAATAAAAAGAAAAGCGCCGCGCAGGCCTCCGTCACCGGCGGCAATGAGACCATCCTCGTGGTCGAAGACGAGCCTGTCCTGCGCGAAATGGCCCGCGACATTCTCAAGGATTGCGGTTACCACCTGCTTGAAGCGTCCACCGGCAGGGAGGCGCTCACCATGTGGCGCGACTGTGCCAGCAAAATTGACCTGCTCCTCACCGACATGGTGATGCCGGAGGGCATTTCCGGCGTGGATCTCGCCGAACGGCTGCTCGCCGACCGGCCGGATTTGAAAATCATCTTCACCAGCGGCTACACCTCCGCCGAAATCAACGCCGAACTGCTTTCGCGGTCGCAGGCGCGCTTTCTTCAAAAACCTTACACCCAACACACGCTGGCCAGGGCAGTCCGCGATTGCCTCGACATTGATACCACGGCAGCCGTCAAACCGGCGGCGTGATTTGTTTTACGGCGTTTTCTCCAGCAACTTCAACACCGCCGCCACCGCGCCGTCAATCGGGACGGATTGCAGCGCGCCGCCGCGCGGCTTGATTTCCACCTCGCCCTTCGCCAGCGATTTTTCGCCAAGAGCGATGCGGATGGGAAATCCAACCAGTTCCGAGTCCTTGAATTTCACGCCGGGCCGCTCGTCGCGGTCGTCCAGAATCACATCCACGCCCTTCGCAGTCAGTTCCGCATAAATCTTTTCCGCGAGCTGCATCGCCTGGCTTTCCGGCGCGACGGCGAGCGGCGTGATG
>Ga0224534_1001982_pt1 | contig 10110 bp, 9 predicted proteins | sample 714E12024metaG_FD_172012 | JGI IMG/M metagenome (GOLD analysis project Ga0224534, IMG submission 172012) | Peat soil microbial communities from Stordalen Mire, Sweden - 717 E1 20-24 | ecosystem: Environmental > Terrestrial > Soil > Wetlands > Peat | place: Sweden: Norrbotten County, Stordalen...
GGCTATGCCCAGGACGACCCGTTGCGGGTGGAGGCGTTGCGCCACTTCGAGGACCTCATGGTGGACGATGGCGAACGCTTCTTCTTCCAGCCGTGCTTCTCGCCGGTTTGGGACACTGCCATCGCCGCCTACGCGCTGGCGCAGGGCGACCCACACAACCCGGCCATCCGGCGGGCGGCCGATTGGCTGCTGGCGGAAGAGGTCCGGCGCAAGAGCGATTGGTCCGTCAAGCGGCCCCACACCGAGCCTTCCGGATGGGGCTTCTTTTATCGCAATGAACACTATCCGGATATCGACGACACCGCCATGGTGATGCTGGCGCTGAGCCAGGCGCCGGCTTCCGATGCCGCCGCGCAGAAGGCCTGCCACCAGCGGGCGGTCGCCTGGCTGCTGGCCATGCAATCGCGCGATGGCGGATGGGCGGCTTTCGACGCCGACAACAACTGGAAGTTTCTGAACAACGTTCCCTTCGCCGATCACAACGCCATGCTCGATCCCACCTGCCCGGACATCACCGGGCGCACCCTGGAAGCGCTGGCGGCGCACGGGGTGGGTCGCGAGCACCGCGCGGTGCGGCGCGGCGTCGAGTGGCTCATCGCGAACCAGCAGGCCGATGGAAGCTGGTACGGCCGTTGGGGCGTGGCGTACATCTACGGCACCTGTTTCGCGCTGCGGGGCCTGGCGGCGTCGGGGGAGAGCGACCGGGAAGCGTACGTTCTGCGCGCCGGTGAGTGGCTGCGTTCCATCCAGAACGCGGACGGGGGGTGGGGCGAAAGCTGCGCCAGCTACGATAACGGCGTCTACACGCCCGGCCCGAGCACGCCTTCGCAAAGCGCGTGGGCAATTCTGGGACTGATCGCCGGAGGCGACGCCGCCAGCTCGAGCGTCGAGCACGGCATCGAATACCTGCTGAGAACCCAGGGCGAGGATGGAAGCTGGCCGGAGGAACTGGCCACCGGGACGGGGTTCCCGAAAGTGTTCTACTTGAACTATCACTTGTACAAAGATTATTTCCCGCTGCTCGCGCTGTCTTCGTTCGTGAAGGCCCGGGCGAACTCGAATGGATAGCTTATGAAGTTTCCAATCGCCATGACCGCCGGCCTGGCCGGATACATTTTCAGGAACAAGATGCGGCCCCGTCCGGAGTGGCAGAAGAACGCCGCGCCGGAAGGTGCGTCAGCGTCCAATCCGTTCCGAATTCTGCCGCCCAAGACTGGCGCGAAGCCCAAGCCGCATCCCATGATCGGCAAGCGTTTTCCGATCGTGCTGATGCTCGAGCCGCTGCACGCCTGCAACCTGACGTGCACCGGCTGCGGGCGCATACGCGAGTACGAATCCAGCATCACGGAGCGGGTGCCGCTCGAAGAGTGCCTGCTCGCCGTGGACGAATGCGGCGCGCCGGTGGTCTCGATTTGCGGCGGCGAGCCCCTGATGTATCCGCAAATTGGCGAGCTGGTGGCGGGCATCCTCAAGCGCAACCGGTACATCTATCTGTGCACCAACGGCATGTTCATCAAGAAGCGGCTCCGCGAATTCCAGCCGGACCGGCGCTTCTACTTCAACGTGCACCTGGACGGCATGGAGAAGACCCACGACCTGTGTGTTGAGCGCCCAGGCGTATTTCGGGAAGCCATCGAGGGCATCAAGGCCGCCAAGGCCGCGGGCTTCCAGGTGTGCACCAACACCACCGTCTATAAAGAGACGGACATGCGCGAGATCGAAGAGCTGTTCGAATATCTCCGGCAGTTCCACGTGGATGGCCACCAGATCGCCCCGGCCTACGGCTACTCCGCCGTGGACGACCGTGAAATCTTCCTGACGCGCGACGACATCCACGAGAAGTTCAAGGACATCGAGCGCATCGCCAAAAAGTACCCGGTGCGGCAGACGCCCATGTACCTGGAATTCCTGAAGGGGGCGCGCGAGCTGCCCTGCACCGCCTGGGGAAACCCGACCTACAACGTGAAGGGCTGGAAAGGCCCGTGCTACCTGATCACGGACGGGCACTACAAGACCTTCGCAGGGTTGATGACCGAGACGCCCTGGGAGAGCTACGGCCCAGGCAACGATCCCCGCTGCGAGCATTGTATGATGCACTGCGGGTTTGAGCCTTCCGCCGCGTTAGGCATCAACGCCGGGTTAGCCGGCAATTTAAAGATGCTGGCATGGACATTGCGGTAACAGAGCCGCGACCGTCAGGGAGCGGTCGGTCCCTGCCATGAAACCCGTCCTCGTCACGGGAGCTTCCGGGTTCCTGGGATGGCATGTCGCCCGCCTGCTTCGGGAGCGCGGGTGCGCGGTTCGCGCCCTGGTGCGCGCGGGCAGCCGCGTTCAGGAACTGGATGTGGAATGCGTCATCGGCGATCTGCGCGACGCCGCCTCGCTGGAACGCGCCGTGGCCGGTTGCGGGCTGGTCTTTCACGTCGCCGCGGACTACCGGCTGTGGGCCAGACATCCCGAGGAGCTGTACCGGTCGAACGTCGATGGCACGCGCAATTTGCTCCAAGCCGCCAAGAACGCCGGCGTCGAACGCGTGGTCTATACCAGCACCGTAGGGTGCATCGGGATTCCGCATGGCGGCATTGGCAACGAGGACACAGCCGTCTCGCTCGAAGACATGGTGGGAGACTACAAGCGCTCGAAGTTCCTGGCGGAGCAGGCGGCGCTGGAGTTCGCGCGCGGCGGACTTCCGGTGGTCATCGTGAACCCCACCGCGCCGATTGGCGATCATGACGTGAAGCCCACCCCCACCGGCAAGATCGTGGCCGATTTTCTACGTGGCGGCATGCCGGCGTTCATCGACACGGGGCTGAACGTGGTGGATGTGCGCGACGTTGCCGCGGGGCACCTCCTGGCCTGCGAGCGCGGCCGGGCGGGAGAGCGGTACATTCTGGGGTCCGAGAATTTGACGCTGGCGGAGATTTTCGGGAAGCTGGCGAAGATTACGGGCCGCCAGGCGCCCACCCTGCGGCTGCCGTACGTGGTGGCATGGTGCGCGGGCGCGTGCAGCACGGCATGGGCGGACCTCACCGGCACGCCGCCGCGCGTGCCCCTGAACGGGGTCCGCATGGCCAAAAAGAAAATGTGGGTGACGCACGAGAAGGCGCGGCGCGAGCTGGGTTGGAAGCCCGGTCCGGCGGAGACAGCGCTGGCCCGCGCCGTGGAGTGGTTTCAGAGGTGAGACTACTCCTGATCGCATCCGCCCCGATGGAATTCCGCGGTATCCTGGCGCGCGCCGAACAGGCGCGGCCGGCGCGGCTACCCGTGGATTGGGCGCGCTTCGTCCGGCTGGGCGGCCATGAGTTGCTGCTGGTTGCCAATGGAGCCGGGGCCCAGCGTGCCGCCTCCGCGGTGGACGCGGCTGGGGAGGTGTTCCAGCCCGACTCCGCCATCAGCACGGGGTTTTGCGGCGCGCTCGACCCCCGTCTCGGCGTGGCGGATGTGGTGGTGGGAACCAGCGTAGCGGCGGCGGACCGCCGCTATGAGGCGCTGCCGGTCTCGAGCGCGGCCGCTCACTACAGCGGCGTGGTTTGTTCGATCGACCGGGTCGCGCAAACGGCGGAGGAAAAGCGCCGTCTGCGCGCCGGCGGAGCGATTGTGGTGGAAATGGAGGCCGCGGGAGTGGCCGCGCGCGCCCAAGCTCGGGGGTTGCCGTTCCATTGCATCCGGGTGGTAACCGATCTGGCGGGTGAAACCATGGCGAATGACTTCAATGCGGCCCTGCGCTCAGACGGCCACTTCGATACAATGGTAATTCTAAGAGAAACATTGCGCCGTCCTTTGGCCCGGCTGCCGGAGTTGTGCCGGCTGCGCCAGCGTTCAGTCCGGGCCGCGCGCGTCTTGGGGGAGTTTTTTGCAAACTGCCGATTCTGACCCGAGCGTTGTACCCGAAACTATGCACGCCGCCGTCTATCGCGGGCAGAGCGTGGTCAACGTCGAGGAGATCCCCACGCCCGACATCGGGCCTGGCGAGATCCTGATACGGGTGGAAGCTTGTGGCATCTGTCACACCGACCTCAAGAAGATCGAGCACAACTTGCTGGCGCCGCCGCGGGTGTACGGGCACGAAATGGCGGGAGTTGTGGCGGCCGTCGGGGCCGGCGTCACGAAATACCGGCCGGGCGACCGGGTGGTGGCATTTCATCACATCCCGTGCCTGGAATGCTTCTATTGCCGGCGCAAGATTTACGCCCAGTGCCCGGTGTACAGGAAAGTAGGTATTTCGGCGGGCTTCGAGCCGGCGGGAGGAGGGTTTGCGCAGTACGTGCGGGTAATGGACTGGATTGTGGAACGCGGCGTGGAGCGAATTCCCGACGGAGTTTCCTTTGAGCGCGCCACTCTGGTGGAGCCGCTGAACACGTGTCTGAAGGCCGTGGTGCAATGCGATCCCCAGCCGGAGGATTTCGTGGCGATCCTGGGGCAGGGGCCTATCGGTCTGATGTTTACCATGCTGGTGAAGCGCCGGGGCGCCCGCGTCGCGGCCACCGATACCATCGGTGAGCGATTGCGGGTTGCGGCCAGGTGCGGCGCGGAATTCACCTGGGACCCCAGCACCGTGGATGTCGCCTCCCAGGTCAAACGCCTCACTGGGGGGCGCGGTGCGGATCTGGTGATTGTGGCGGTCTCCGCGCGCGGCATCGTCGACCAAGCGATGGCTTGCTCGCGCCCCGGCTCGCGCATCCTGCTTTTTGCCCAAACTTCGGCTACCGAACGCATCGAGGCTTCGGGAGCGGATATTTGCGTAGGTGAACGTAGCCTCCTGGGGTGCTATAGTGCATCAGTGGACCTGCAAGCGGAGTCCGCGAACCTGGTTTTTGGCGGCGGAGTCCCGGTGGAGGAGCTGATCTCTCACCGTCTGCCGTTGGTTAAAATCCGTTCAGGAATTGATTTGGCATTGCATCCGGGACCTAATTCGTTGAAAATAATCGTTCAGCCACAGAGGTGGTCATAGTGAATAGCCACATGATGGCTGCCGTGCTTTATGGCAAAGAACACTTGCAGGTGGAGCCGGTAGCCGTTCCGATAATTAATCGCGGAGACATTCTCGTACGAGTGAAGGTGGCGTTGACGTGCGGCACCGATGTCAAGGTCTTTAGCCGTGGATATCACGCCCGGATGATCGTGCCCCCGGCCGTGTTTGGGCACGAGCTGGCCGGCGATGTAGTCGCGGTAGGCGAGGATGTCACGAAGTTTTCCGTTGGGCAGCGCGTGGTGGCGGCCAACTCGGCCCCCTGCGACCGGTGTTTTTTCTGCCGGCGCGGGTTGCAGAATCTCTGCGAGGACCTGCTGTTCAACAATGGCGCCTACGCGGAATACATCCGGATTCCGGCGCGCATCGTCGAACGCAATACCTATCTCATTCCCGAGCACGTGGGGTATAGCGACGCGGCGCTGGTGGAGCCGCTGGCCTGCGTGGTTCGCGGTTTCGAAGAGACCGCTCCGCGCGAAGGCGACACCATCGCCATCATCGGGCTGGGATCCATCGGCTTAATGTTCGCCAAGCTGGCGAAGCTGTATGGCTGCCGCGTGATCGCCATGGGGCGGCGCAGGACCCAACTGGAACGGGCGGCCGCGCTGGGCGTCGACGAATTGATCGCGGTGGAAGGCGAATCCAACCCCGTGAGCACCATCCGCGGCCTTACCCACGGCCGCGGCGTGGACATTGCCATCGAAGCCGTCGGCAAGCCCCAGACCTGGCAGTGGGCGGTGGACATGGTGCGGCGCGGCGGAACCGTGAATTTCTTCGGCGGCTGCCCCAACGACAGCAAAGTCAGTCTCGACACGGCGCTGCTGCACTACTCCGAAATCACTTGCAAGGCCACCTTCCACCATACCCCGGCCTACATCCAGAAGGCGCTCGACCTGGTTTGCGCGGGGCACATCACGGCCTCCTTCTTCGTCAATCGCGAAGAACCGCTCACCAACCTCCTGGAAGTGATGCGCCACCTGATGAGCCACAACGGCCACCTGAAGACGGCGATTGTTCCGTAGGTGCCGAGCGTGGGACCGCGCTCGTTTCTGCTTCCCGCCGACTTCGTAAGGTCGCCGGAGGCCCTTCGCACCCCGTACACCGCCGAGGACGCCCGCGCTTATACCCGCTGGCTGGCCCGGCGTCACTACGAGAACTTTCACGTGGTGAGCTTTCTGCTCCCCCGGCGGTTGCGCCAGGATTTCTACAATGTGTACGCCTATTGCCGCTGGGCCGACGACCTGGGCGACGAGATGGGCGGCCGCGCCGAAAGCCTCAAGCTGCTGGAATGGTGGCGCGCGGAACTCGACGCCATGTACGCGGGCCGCGCCACGCACCCGGTTTTCGTGGCGCTCATCGGGACCGTGCGGAAGCACGCCATTCCGCGGCAGCCTTTCGCGGACCTCATCCAGGCCTTCGTCCAGGATCAGACCGTCGCCCGATACCGCGATTGGGAAGAGCTGTTCGGCTATTGCCGCTATTCCGCCAACCCCGTGGGCCGCCTGGTGCTGCACCTCTGCGGATACTCCGACGCCGAGCGGCAGCGGCTCTCGGACGCCACCTGCACCGCCCTGCAACTCGCCAACTTCTGGCAGGACGTGACCGTGGACCTGCTCAAGGACCGCGTCTACATTCCGCTCGAGGTGCTGGAGCGGCACGGCTACACGGTTGAAGAACTGCGCGCGCGGCGGTTCACGCCCGCGTTTCGCGAAGTGATGCGGGAAGCGGTGGAGAGGGCCCACGAGCTGTTCCGGGAAGGGCTGCCGCTCTCCAGAATGGTCGGTCGGCGGCTGGCGCTCGATCTGGATTTGTTCAGCCGCGGGGGACTGCGGGTGCTGGAAAAAATCGCACGGCGGGATTACGACGTGCTCGCCGCGCGGCCCTCCATTTCCAAGGCCGAGCGCGCGCGGCTGCTGCTGGGCTCGCTGGCACGCACGGCCTTCTCGCGGGCGGTCCCATGAACGCAGTCGAGCAATCCTACGAGTACTGCCGGCGCGTGGCGCGAACCCGCGCCAAGAACTTCTACTACTCGTTCCTGCTGCTGACGGCGCAACAGCGCAAAGCCATGTGCGCCATCTATGCCTTCATGCGCCATTGCGACGATCTGAGCGACGAGCCCGGCGCCACGCGCGCGGCCCTCGAGCGCTGGCGCGGGGAGCTCGAGGATGCGCTCGAGGGCCGCTTCAGCGGGCATCCCGTCTGGCCGGCGTTCCATCACACGGTTCGCCGCTTCGGCATCCCGCACGACTATTTCCGCGCCATGATCGACGGCGTGGTTTCGGACCTGGAGCCGCGCCGCTTCGAGACCTTCGACCAACTCCGGCTCTATTGCTATCAAGTGGCCTCGGTGGTGGGGCTGACCACCATTCACATCTTCGGCTTCGACACGCCCACCGCCCTGCCTCTGGCCGAAAAGTGCGGCGTCGCGTTCCAACTCACGAACATTCTGCGGGACATCCGCGAAGACGCGGATCGCGGCCGCATTTATCTGCCCGCCGAAGATCTGCGGCGCTTTGGCGTGACCGAAGGGGACTTGCGCGCGGGCAGGCGCAACGCGGCGTTTCTGGAGTTGATGCGGCACGAAACGGCGCGGGCGCGCGCCTATTACGAGCAATCGCGGCCGCTGCTCGACCTGATTCACCCGCGCAGCCGGCGGTCGCTGTGGGCCCTGATTTCAATCTACTCGCGGCTGCTGGAGCGGATCGAGAGCAGCGGTTACGACGTGTTCTCGCGCCGCGTGCGGCTCTCTGCTCTGGAAAAGTCCTGGATCGTGGTGCGCGCGCTGGCTATGTAACCCCTCACTCGATAATCAGGCTCAACTGGCGCGGGTCGTGCGCGGGCGGCTTGGGCGGGGCTAGCGGCTGGAGATCGTCGAGGTTGGGGTCGAACCTGCGGATCAATTGATTCAGCTTGAGGGAGGCTTGCCAAATATCGAAAAGCAGGTTGCACCGCGGGCAACCGCCCCGGATGCCGCCTTGCCCGTCGACGGCGGGATTGTATCGCTTGTGCCGGGAGCAGCGTCCTTCGAACTTTCTGGATCGAATTTTCAAGGCGGTCAGGTCTTTTCGACGTCTTTCTCGGTGTCGCCTTTCAGCGCGGTCTTAAAGTTGCGTATGCCCTCGCCCAGCCCCTTGGCCACTTCCGGGATCTTCTTCCCTCCAAACAACAGCGTGGCGACTGCGAGGATCACCAACAACTCCGGCCAACCGATGGATTCGAACATTCCTTACCTCACTATATTCAATAGACGCTTCCAGTGTAACGCGTGTTACCGCCGAACGTCGCGGTACAATCCGAATGAGTGCCGTCCGCGCGCCATATCCGCTGGGCCAAGTTCCGCGTACTGACCGTCTCCGCGGCGGCGGTGGTCATCCTCTCGATACTCGCGTACCTGCTGACCGGGGGAACGCTGCTGACGAAGAGGGCCACGATGTATCTCTACATTCCCGATGCCACGGGGCTGGAACCGGGAGCGCCGGTCCGGGTGGATGGCATCGGCGTCGGCAAAGTGCGGTCGGTGGACCTCTCCGGTTCGACCGAGCCCAACCGCGTCGTGAAGCTGACACTGACCGTGGAGCGCGACCGGCTGGCCAGCATCCCGGACGATTCCACGGCCCAAATCGCGTCCGAAACCATGATTGGCGACCAGTTTGTAGACATCTCGAGCGGAACCAGCCGGCACTTCGTCTCCGCGGGCGGAGAAATTGTCTTCAAGGGCTCACCGGACTTGCTGAAGACCCTCGATATCGGGCAGTTTGAAAAACAACTAAAGGTCGTCAGCGCGCTGCTGGACGATATCGAGCAGGGCCGCGGCGATCTGGGACAGTTCGTCCAGGGCGACCAGATGTATAGCGATCTGCGCAAACGCTTCGCGCAGATCGAAGGCGGCATACGCGCGGCCGCCAGCACCACCAGCAACGTGGGCCGCGAGCTTCATACCGACCTGCTCTACCAGCAGATCAGCCAGCCGCTCATAGAGTTGGATCGCAGCCTGGCGCGCCTCCAATCGGGGCAAGGCAGCGCCGGCCAGCTTCTTCGCGACAGCGCGCAGTACGAAAAGCTGCGGAGCGATATGGAGGACCTGGGGCGTTCGATCGCGGATCTTCGCGCGGCGGAGTTCATACAGTCGGACAGCCTGTATACCGATTGGAACCGCCGCGTGCTGTCGCTGATCGAGAGCGTCGATGCCTTCAACCGCGGCCCGGCGATGACGACGACGCAGGTATACGACAACCTCAACGGCTTCGCGCGTGAATTGCAGGACACGGTGCGGGACTTTCGCCAGAATCCGCGAAAATTCATGCGGATCAAGGCGTTTTAGAGTCGGGGGCCAGGGGCCGGGGGCCAGGGGCCGGGGAAAGGAGCGGCCCTTCGGGCCGGATATTCTGTGAAACCTCCGCGCCGCAGGCGCGCACCTTCCCCCGGCCCCCGGCCCCTGGCCTCCGGCCCCTGTAAGCTGAAAGCTGCATGCCCCAGATCTCCTTCGAAGTGGTGGCCGAGTGCCCGCACACGCGGGCGCGCGCCGGCCTGCTGCACACGCCCCATGGCACCATCGAGACCCCGGTCTTCATGCCGGTGGGGACGCAGGCCACCGTCAAAGGCCTCAGCCAGCGCGACCTGGCCGACGATCTCGGTGTGAAGATCCTGCTGGCCAACACCTATCATCTTTATTTGCGCCCCGGGCATGAGACCATCCGCAAGCTGGGCGGGCTGCACCGCTTCATGTCGTGGCCCAACGCCATCCTCACGGATTCGGGCGGTTACCAGGTCTTCAGCTTAAGCGGGATGCGCAAGATCACCGATGACGGCGTGGTATTCCGGTCGCATCTCAATGGCGATCTCCACACCTTCACTCCGGAATCCACCGTCGATGTGCAGCTCGCCTTCGGCAGCGACATCCTGATGGCGCTCGACGAATGCCCGGAGTACCCGGTCAGCCGCGAGTATGCGCGCGAGAGCATGCAGCGAACCGTCCGGTGGGCGCGGCAGGCAGACGCGCACTACCGGCGGCGCATAGCCGAAAGCCCCACGCGGCACGCGCTCTTCCCCATCGTGCAGGGGTCCATGTTCCCGGACCTGCGGCGCGAATGCGCCACCGCGCTGGCCGATCTGGAGAGCGATGGCTACGCCATCGGCGGCCT
>Ga0224534_1001991_pt1 | contig 10074 bp, 5 predicted proteins | sample 714E12024metaG_FD_172012 | JGI IMG/M metagenome (GOLD analysis project Ga0224534, IMG submission 172012) | Peat soil microbial communities from Stordalen Mire, Sweden - 717 E1 20-24 | ecosystem: Environmental > Terrestrial > Soil > Wetlands > Peat | place: Sweden: Norrbotten County, Stordalen...
GGAGCTTGTCGCCGCCACATTGTTCGTCTGCGCCAGCGCCGTCCCGCCACAGGAAAGCGCCACCGACGAAATCACTGAAAAATACAATCTGCGATTACGATTCTTTCTCTCTTTTTCTCTAAATTCTTTCATAAAATTCAATGGGTTAAAGTTTTCAAACACACTTCCGCGAATTTTTCAGGATTCGCACTTTGAGAAACACCACACGGTGCAACGCAAAGATTTGGTTTATATGGGAATGGTTTCGGATGGCTGGAACCGCACCGTCCGAAACCAACGAATCAAGAAACGGCAGGAAGGGCTGGCGGACCTCGGCCAGGTAAAAGATTTTTATCGGCCGGAATGAACGCCGAAAATTCTGTGCGCTCGGCAATTTCAATCCAAGTCACCGGCAAAACCGCTGAAGCGTCGCACGGCATGACTTCGATTTTCCCGTGCGCAATGGCGACGATGGCGCAATCGTCATCATCTTTTGGAATTGTTCCGCCGTGCAGCCACGCGTGCAGCGGCGTGCAGATTTCCGCGGTCGCCATGAACAGCCACAGCGCGAGCGACAAAACCCCCGCCGCGAAAAAAATTCGTTCGCGCGTGCGGCGGTTGAATTGGAATTTTTCGGGGCGCATTCAGGCCGTCTAAAAAATTAAAGCACCAGTTGCCACAAAACCGGCGTCGCAATTTGCGCGATCGTCCAGTTCGCCGATTGCGCCGCCGCAGGAGTTGGCGCCGGCTCATTGTCGGCCTCGAAATGTTTGATGAGCACGGCCACGGACAATCCCGCCAGCAGGGCGACCGACAGCTTGAAGCGGTCGTGGGAATGGAATTGCAGCTCCGGCAGAAGGTCAGCACTGGCGATGCAAAGAAATGTTCCCGTGCAGAACGCCAGCGCGCAGCCGAGCAGCACGCCGTTGGAATCGGCAAACCGGCTCGCGCCAAGATAAAACAGGACTGCGCCCGCCGGACTCACCAGCGAAAAGAGCGCATTCAGCAGATGGCGTGAAAAGCGCGAGCTGCCGCTGGCCGTCATCAAAGTCGAGATCGCCAGCGCGTCGAACGGCTTGTGGAGAATGACCACCATGGCGACGCCCAGTCCCGCCAGCTTTGCATGGCCGTGAGCGCCCGCAACGACGGAAGCCGCCAGCGCGAGGCCGTCAAACAGCGAGTGGAGCGACAATCCAAGCGCGGTGCCGACCCAGGAAAGCTGCTGCGCCGATTTGTCGGCGAGCGTGTGGGCGTGATGCGCATGGTCGTGAACGTGATCGTGTTCGTCCGCGTCACAATCTTCAGGATCGCCCTCGGGCGTGTCGTGGTGGTGAAAGTGAAAAAAGCGCTGCAAAAAAAACATCGCCAGAAAACCGCCGAGCACCCACGCCGCCGTCCGGTCAATCGAATGCAATTGCTCCGCCGCGTCCGGCAAAAAATGCAGCAGCGCGATGCCCAGCATGAGGCCGGCCACGAAACTGGTCGCCAGTTGCAGGCGCGTGTGGGTGGGACGGATGACCAGCAGCAGCCAGCCGCCCGCGAGCGACGCGAGCAAAACCAGCGCGCAATAGACTGTCAGCAGCCAGACGGGGGTCAAAGCGGACATAATTTTAAATGCAAATCATTTGCAATATAGCAAAAGGGCAAGCCGGCGCAAGTTTTTATTTTGAAATAAGGTAGCGCGGGCGCCCCGCCTGCGCCGCCGGCAAAACTGACAGAAAAATCCACAGTTTGTCTTCCCGCTCGCGCTGGCGCGCTCACAGACGCAGGCGGGACGCCTGCGCTACTTTACCGTCCGCAGCAGAGCTTGTATTTCTTGCCGCTGCCGCAGGGACACGGGTCGTTGCGCCCGACTTTCGGGCCGGTGCGGACGGGCCTGGCCTTTTCGGCGACCGCCGCCGCGGCTTCGCTGACGACGTCGCTGGCCTTGGGCTGCGCGCCGCCGGAACTGGCGGTCGTCGTGCCGCCGCCAAACGCGCTGACGGACTGATGCAGTGTTTGTTGCGGCACGTTGCGCAGGAAATTTTCAAACGCCGCCATGGATGATGCGCTGCGGAAGATGTTGTTGCAGATCTGCGTTTTCACGTTGACCATCAGCTCGTCGAACATCTGGAACGCCTCGGCCTTGTATTCCACCAGCGGATCGCGCTGGCCGTAACCGCGCAGGCCGATGCTGTAGCGCAGGCTGTCCATTTCGTAAAGATGCTCCTGCCAGAGCCGGTCAATCGCGCTCAAGATGGTGAACCGCTCGACCTCGCGGAGCGCGTCGGGATTTTCAAAGCTGATCTTGATGTCGTAGGCCTTCCGCACGCTCTCGGAAATGAAATTGCAGACGGCGAACTGCGCCGCGCTTAATCCGTCGAACAGCGAGCCGGCGACCGGCTCATCCTTGCCGGATTCGGCGGCCTTGAGGATTTCGGCCTCCGGTATGCCCAGCGGAAAATTCAGATTCACCCAGTCGGCCAGTTGCCGCAGCTTCCATTCGCTGTGCTCGGTGTCGGTTGTCGTAAATTCCAGAACCTTTTCGACGACAACCTCCTCCATGATGTCCATCAGCCGGTCGCGCACGTCCTCGCCGTTGATAATGTCGTTGCGGAAATCATAAATGACCTGGCGATGCTTGTTCATCACGTCGTCGTATTCGAGCGTGCGTTTGCGGATCTGGAAATTGTGCTGCTCGACCTTCTTTTGCGCGCTCTGGATGGAACGGTTCAGCCACGGGTGCTTCAATTCGTCGCCCTCCTCGAAACCGATTTTCTCCATCATCTTCACGATGCGGTCGGAGCCGAAGAGCCGCATCAAATCGTCCTCAAGCGAAACGAAGAAGTGCGACGAGCCTGGGTCGCCCTGGCGCGAGCAGCGTCCGCGCAACTGCCGGTCAATGCGCCGCGCCTCGTGGCGTTCCGTGCCGAGCACATGCAGGCCGCCGACGTCCGCGACGCCGGGGCCGAGCTTGATGTCAGTGCCACGACCGGCCATGTTCGTGGCAATGGTGACGGCGCCGCGCTGGCCCGCGCGCGCGACGATTTCGGCCTCCTGCTGGTGATACTTCGCGTTCAACACGGAATGAATCAGCCCTTCGCGCTTGAGCATCCGCGACAGCATTTCGCTGGTCTCGACGGAGACCGTGCCGACGAGAATCGGGCGGCCTTTCGCGTGCAGCTCCTTGATTTCCTTGACGACGGCGTTGAATTTCTCGCGCCGGGTTTTGTAAATCGAATCGTGTCCGTCCTTGCGGATGTTCGGCTTGTTCGTCGGAATCGTCAACACGCCGAGCTTGTAAATGTCGAGAAATTCCGTCGCCTCGGTCTCCGCCGTGCCGGTCATGCCGGCGAGTTTCTGGTAAAGGCGGAAATAATTCTGAATCGTGATCGTGGCGAGCGTCTGCGTCTCGCGCTCGATGGCGACGCCTTCCTTGGCCTCGACGGCCTGGTGCAGCCCGTCGCTCCAGCGGCGACCCGGCATGAGCCGGCCCGTGTGCTGGTCCACGATGATGACCTTGTTTTCCTGAATGACGTATTCCACGTCGAGTTGATAGAGCGAATACGCCTTGAGCAGTTGCGAAATGGCGTGGATTTTCTGCGCCTTGGCCTCGAAATCCGCCTGCAACTTCGTCTTGGCCTCCATGCGCTTGCGCGCGTCGGTCTCCGGGCCGGCGTCCACGTCATGCAACTGCGTTGTCAAATCCGGCAGCACGAACGCCTCCGGATCTTTCGGGCTGACGAAATTGCGGCCCTTCTCGGTAAGGTCGGCTTCCTGGCTCTTTTCGTCCATGGCGAAAAGCAGTTCCTCCTTCTCGCGGTAAAGGTCCACCTTCTTCTGGTCCTTGTGCAGGTCCAGCTCGGCGCGGTTCATCAATCCGGCATTTTCCGGATTTTCCAGAATTTTCATCAACGCCTCGGACTTCGGCTGGCCGGTCTTGACGCGGAACAGCAGCAGGCCGATTTCATGTTCCAGCGCGGCAGCGTCCTGGACATTCGAGCCGTCTTCCGGGCGCAACTTTTTGATCAGCTTTTCGGCATCGGTCAAAAATCGGTTGCACAATTGCTGCTGCGCGCGGACGAGTGACTCCACCAGCGGCTTCCACTGCGCGTATTGCTCGTCAAACGTGTGGACCGACGGGCCGCTGATGATGAGCGGCGTGCGCGCCTCGTCAATCAGGATGGAATCCACCTCGTCCACGATGGCGAAATAATGTCCGCGCTGGACCTGCTCCTCCTTGCGCGTGGCCATGCCGTTGTCGCGCAGGTAATCGAAGCCGAACTCCGCGTTTGTGCCGTAGGTGATGTCGCAGTTATATTGCTCCCGGCGGACGCGCGGCGACTGGTCGTGCAAAATCACGCCGACGGTCAGGCCGAGAAACTTGTAAATCGCGCCCATCCATTCCGAGTCGCGGGCTGCGAGATAATCGTTGACCGTCACGACGTGGACGCCGCGGCCGGTGAGCGCGTTGAGATAAACAGGCAGGGTGGCGACGAGCGTTTTGCCTTCGCCGGTGGCCATTTCGGTGATTTTGCCCAGGTGCTGGGCGATGCCGCCGAGGAGCTGCACGTCGAACGGGACCATGTCCCATTTTTGCGGCAGGGCGCGCACGGTGATTTCCTGGCCCAACAACCGGCGGCAGGCGTTTTTCACCACGGCAAAGGCCTCCGGCAGAATCTCGTTGAGCTTTTGCGCGAGTTCGTCCTTGTCCTCGATTTTGGCAAGCTCCCCCTTCCACGCGGCGGTCCGGGCGCGCAGCTCGTCGTCGGAAAGTTTTTGCAGCCCGGCCTCGGCGTCGTTGATTTGCTTGACGAGCGGCCAGAACTTTTTCAACTCGCGGTCGTTCCTCGACCCGAAAATCATTTTAATCAGTCCAGTCATGACAATTCGCGTAAAATAGCGTGCGCCACGCTATGCGAACAAATGCAAAGCGTCAAAACCAATCGCTGCCGGGAAATGGCGCCGGAACGCCGGCCTCCGGCACGGCACGAGGAGAGTTTTCCCGGAAACGCGCCGTGCCGGAGGCCGGCGCTCCAAATGCCGCCGCCAGGCGCCGCGGTTGCATGGGGAGCCGACCGGGTTGCGCTTCGGTCTTGTTTCTGCATTCCGCATTCTTCATCCTGCCCCTGGCAAAATGAACACCGCGCCCGCATCCCTCGGCCTCATCGCCGGCAACCGCACGCTGCCGCTGGAATTCGCCCGGCACGCGCGCGCCGCCGGCGTGAAGAAACTCGTGGCGGTCGCGTTCAAAAACGAGACCGACCCCGCGCTCGCGCCGCTCGTGGACGACATCGTCTGGCTCAAGGTCGGCCAGCTTTCCAAAATGATTGCCGCCTTCACCGACCGCGGCGTCACGCAATGCGTCATGGTCGGGCAGATCGCGCCGAAAAATCTTTACGACCTCCAGCCCGATTTGCGGACGATGGTGCTCCTGTTCAATCTCCAGGAAAAAAACGCCCACACGATCTTCGGCGCGATTGCCGACGAATTGAAAAAAGACGGCGTGGAACTCATCGAGGCGACGCCGTGGCTCGCACCGCTCATGCCGGGAAAAGATTTTCAGCTCGGCCCGAAACTTTCCGACGGGCAGAAGGCGGACGTGGAATTCGGCCTCCGCATCGCACGGGAAATTTCGCGGCTGGAAATCGGCCAGACCGTCGTCGTGAAAAATGGAACGGTGCTCGCGGTCGAGGCATTCGAGGGCACGGACAAATGCCTCGCGCGCGGCGGCGAACTCGCGGGCAGGGACGGCGGCGCGGTCGCCGTCAAGGTCGCCAAGCTGAATCACGACATGCGCTTCGACATCCCCTGCATCGGCTTGCAGACGCTGGAAGTTTGCGCGAAGGGCGGCGTGGCGGTGCTCGCGCTCGAATCCGGCAAGACGCTTTTGCTGGAACGCGAAGCTTGCGAAGCGCTGGCCAGAAAGAATAAAATCTCTGTCACGACAATTTGATTTTTCAACCACGGATAAACACGGATGAACACGGATTGCAGAAACCGATTTTTTGAACGGGAACAAGTCGCCCCTATCTTTCTTGGGGAAAATTTTGAATGGTTGGATGCAAAACCCGGCTTTTTTCATCCGTGCAAATCCGTGTTCATCCGCGGTTAAATTTTATGCTCACCTCCCACGAACTTTTCGGATTCATGTCGCCGGCCCTGGCGGCTGAAATTGTCACCTTCACCCACGAGACGGACAAGCCGGTCTATAAGGCCACGCTGGCCGCCGTCGCGCAGGCGCGGCACGTGCGCCCGGTCTTTTTGGAACGCCAGCCGCGCCCCCAGCAGCACGCCGAAATCATCGCGTCCCTGGCGCGCCCGGCGCTGGAAACCGCCGCCGGCGGCCTTATCCGCGCCTGGCTTGTCAAAAAACACGAGGCGATGCTGGTGGATTTTCTGAACGCGCTGGGAATTAAAAACGAAAAAGGCGTGGTGGACGATTTGCCCAAGGAAATGGACGACGCGAAATTGAAATCCGCGATTGAAGTCCTGCTCGGAAAATATCCGCCGGAGACCGCGGCGGTTTATCTGAACGCCTTCAACGACATGAACGAGGCGCACTGGGGAAACTTGAAGGCGCTGCTCGAAGGCGACGCGCGGCTGCAGTTGGGGAGTCATGCTTGAAACGGCCGGGTGATTTCCCGGGAGCGCCGCCATCCCGGCGGTCAGCCGGAAAGGCTTCACTTCAATTCGCCAAGACGCCAAGCGCGCAAAGAAATTCTTTTCCTTGGCGGTCTTTGCAGTGCTATCTCGCAACATCGTTGCGTTTCGCTGCGCTCCTTTGGCTGCGGCTGTGCGAGAGATCCTTTGCCTCGCCAAGCGCGCCAGCCATTTCTGTTCAAGACCCGCCAGCGTTCCCAGGCATGGTGTTTTCCAACCGCCGGCCGCAAATGAATCAGAATTTATTTGCCAACTCAAAATGAGTGCGTAGATTGCATGGCATCCCAAAAGTGCCGGGATTTTGATGTGTGGCCTACAGACTTACAACTTGTGAAACTTGCCGACCGGGCAACCGGGGTTTCCGCCAGCGGAAAACTTGCCGCGAGTTCATCCGTCGCGCCGGGCCGCCCGGACGGGAACTGAAGGCCGCCGGCGGCATGGAGGAGGAACTTCCATGACCGGCGGGAATGCATTTGCAGCGAAGTCCATGGCACGGTTTGCGGGCGGGCTGGCGGTGATTGTCGGCGGCATGGTCCTGGTCGGCTGGGCGTTCGACATCGCCGCGCTGAAGAGCGTTCTGCCGGGCTGGGTTTCCATGAAGCCAAACGCCGCGCTCGCCTTCATCCTGACCGGGATTGCGCTGCTGTTTTCCCTGCTTCCGCCTTCAACCCTCATTCCGCAACGCCCGGCCTTCATTTTTCATCCCGCGCGGCTGTGCGGGTGGCTGGCTGGTTTGATTGGCCTGCTGACGCTGTGCGAATACGTTTTCGGCTGGAATCCCGGCTTTGACCAATGGCTGTTCCATGAGCCGGCCGGCGCCGTGGGCACGTCGAATCCCGGCCGCATGGCGCCGGACTCGGCCTTGTGTTTCGCGTTGCTGGTGGCGGGGCAGGAAATCATCCGCCGACGGCGCAAGACACCGGCAATGTTCGTCGCTTCGGTGATGCCCGGTTTGATGGTGACGACCGTGGCGCTGGCCGAAATCCTGTCTTACTTCACGCCGGCCCTCCGCACTTACGGATTTGGAGGCCTGACGATGATGTCGCTCCCGACCGCGATGCTGTTTGCGGTTCTGGGCGCGGCGCTGACCCTGGCTGCGTGGCGGGAAAACAAATTGGAGCCAGACTTGCACAGTTGGTTTGCGCCGCTGCTGGTGTTCCTGCTGCTGTCGGCGGGCTTCGTTGCCGGCGGCATATTCATTTACCGGCAATACGCGAGGCATTTCCGCGCCGGGGTGGAACTCCAGCTTTCCACCATCGCGGATTTGAAGGCGGATCAACTGGTGCAGTATCGCAAGGAGCGGTTGGGAGATGCCAACACCTTCTACAACAACTCCGCCTTTTCCGAACGGGTGCGCCGTTTCCTTGAGCAACCGGCGGACGCGGACGCGCGACGGCAGCTTCAGGCGTGGCTCGGCAGATTTCAGTCCTACTACGAATATGCCCGGATTTCTCTGTTCGATGTTCAGGGTGCTGAACGGCTGGCTGTTCCCGACCAGCCGGAGCCATTGCCCGGCCATATTGCAAAGGCTGTCGCCTCCGTTCTGCAATCCCGCCAGGTGATGTTTCTGGGGTTTTTTCGTGACGCCCCCGGCCTGCCGGTTCAATTGGAGGTTCTGACTCCCATTTTCGACGAGTCGGACACGAACCGTCCGCTGGGCGTTCTCGTCCTGCGGATTGATCCCGAAACCTATCTCTATCCGCTTCTCAAACAATGGCCCGTGCCCAGCAAGACGGCAGAGACGCTGCTCGTCCGCCGGGACGGCAACGACGTGCTGTTCCTCAACGAGTTGAAGTTCGCAACCAACACCGCCCTCAACCTGCGCATTCCCCTTGCGGACACAAATGTGCCCGCCGTGATGGCGGTCTTGGGAACGACCGGCATCGTGCAAGGCCGGGATTATCGCAATGAGCCGGTGATTGCCGACCTTCGCGCCGTTCCCGGCACGCCGTGGTTCATGGTGGCGCGCGAGGATGTCGCGGAAGTGTTCGCGCCGTTGCGGGAGCGGCTCTGGCAAATGATCGTCATGCTCGGCGTTCTGATTTTTGCTTCAGGGACCGGCGTGGGTCTGGTCTGGCGGCAGCAGCGCATCCGGCATTACCGGGAAAAGTTGGAGGCTCAAGCGGAACACGCCAAACTTGGCGCCATCGTCGAATCCTCCGACGATGCCATCATCGGCATAGACCTCGACGGCGTCATCACCAGTTGGAACGCGGGCGCGGAAAGTATTTACGGCTACAGCGCGGCGGAGGCCGCCGGCAAATCAGTCGCCATGATCATCCCGCCCGGACAGCCGGATGAATTGACGCGGCTCATCGAAAAGATCAAGCACGGCGAAGCGGTCGTCCACCACGAAACCGGGCGCATCCGCAAGAACGGCGAACGCGTCCAGATGTCCCTGACGCTGTCGCCGGTCAAGGACGCGGCGGGGACGATTGTGGGCGCCTCGTCCATTGGCCGCGACATCACCGAGCGCAAGCGGGCGGAAGATGCGCTGCGCGAAAGCCAGGCGCTCTATAATTCGCTCGTCGAGCAAATGCCCGCCGGAATTTTCCGCAAGGACCGCGCGGGCCGCTACATTTTTGCCAACTCCTGGTTCTGCCAGCTCCGCGGCGTGGAGGAGAAGCAGATTGAAGGCCGGACGCTCGACGAACTCCTGGCGTTGGAAGGTGAGGTGTTTGGCCGGAAGCATCCTGAAAATCTTCCGTTCCTGCGGAAGCTCCATGATGAAGGACTCAAACATCACGAGGAAATCCTGCGCACGGGCAAGCCGATACACGTCGAGGAAGTTTATCCCGCCGCCGGGGGCGGCAAACGGCACGTATCCGTGGTGAAATCGGCGGTGTTCGGTCCCGACGGCCAGATTGTGGGCACGCAGGGCATTCAATTCGATGTCACCGAGCGCAAGCGGACGGAGGAGATTCTGCGGGCGCGTTTGCGATTGCTGCAGTTCGCCGCGGACCATCCGCTGGATGCATTGCTCCAGAAGACCCTCGACGAAGTCGGGCTGCTGACGGACAGCCCCATCGGTTTTTATCATTTTGTCGAGGCCGACCAGAAAACGATTTCACTGCAGGCGTGGTCCACCCGGACGATGCGCGAGTTTTGCAAGGCCGAGGGCAAAGGCATGCATTACAACATGGACGAGGCGGGCGTGTGGCTGGATTGCGTCCGCCAGCGGCGGGCGCTGATTCACAATGACTATGCCGCGCTGCCGAACCGGAAGGGTTTGCCGCCGGGCCACGCGACGGTGGTGCGCGAGCTGGTCGTGCCGGTTTTCCGGCAGGACCGCATCGTGGCCGTGCTCGGCGTGGGGAACAAGCCGGGGGACTACAACGAAAAAGACGTCGAGGTCGTCACCTTCATGGCCGATGTCGCGTGGGAAATCGCCGTGCGCAAACGGGCGGAGGCGCGGTTGCGCCAGTTGTCCAGCGCCGTCGAGCACAGTCCGGC
>Ga0224534_1001992_pt1 | contig 10074 bp, 7 predicted proteins | sample 714E12024metaG_FD_172012 | JGI IMG/M metagenome (GOLD analysis project Ga0224534, IMG submission 172012) | Peat soil microbial communities from Stordalen Mire, Sweden - 717 E1 20-24 | ecosystem: Environmental > Terrestrial > Soil > Wetlands > Peat | place: Sweden: Norrbotten County, Stordalen...
TGCTCTATCCAGCTGAGCTACTGGGACGGATGATTCATGTGAAAATAAATGGAGCGGGTAGCGGGAATCGAACCCGCGTACTCGGCTTGGAAGGCCGACGCTCTACCATTGAGCTACACCCGCACAGCTTTCGCACCTGTTATTTTAGCATATGCATAAATTCCCGGCAATCGGCGGTAATGACAGCCTATAGAAAATGGTCGGGGTGAAAGGATTTGAACATTCAACCTCACTGTCCCGTATCAAGGAAATGCGGAAAAACAAAAAACCCGGTATCGAATTGATACCGGATAAAATCTCAGACTGATAAAAAATATGCCACCCTTAGCAGAAGGGCGGCCATATTTTAGTTCATTTTATGGTGGGGATTGAGGGGTTCGAACCCCCGACCTCAGGTATGTGAGACCTGCGCTCTAACCGGCTGAGCTAAATCCCCGCAGAATTACTTTAGCTTACATTTTTATTTTTAGCAAGCGATCCGAAATCTACCCTTTTAACAAAACTAAATTGGGGTATGGTTTGGTAGCCGTGCGCTCTAACCGGCTGAGCTAATTTCCCGCTTATGCAATTTTAGCAGATAGTTTAATCGGATATAATTTGGTGGGCCCACCAGGATTCGAACCTGGAACCAATCGGTTATGAGCCGAGTGCTCTGCCGTTGAGCTATGGGCCCCTGGCTCCCCGGGTAGGATTCGAACCTACAACATCCCGGTTAACAGCCGGACGCTCTACCGTTGAGCTACCGAGGAACGTTATTGATATTATACGTCAGGGGCCAGGCGGCGTCAAGAACACGAACACGGAGCACGAAGCACGGAATGTCGAACATGTTAAACGCGGAACACTGAACACTACCAGTTGATACCGACTTATGTCAACTTTAAATGCGTCGCTTGGCGCTTTGCTTCATGTACTCCGCATTCTTTCCTCCGCATCCGGGCTACGCCCGGCCTGAAGAATACGGAGTACAAGGCCTGGCCAAAGGCCTGGGTGCGGAGGAAGCGGGGGCATTAGAGCGGGTAGTCATCTGTGGTAAATAGATTGCCGGCCAGGGAAAACATCCTCGCCGGCAACCTATGCCAATCAGTAAGCGCAGGTTGGCAGACTCTCCAGATATCAGGGGTGATCATAGGCGCGCTCGCCGTGGAATGGCAGGTCGAGACCGGTGCTTTCGTCCTCGGCGTCGACCCTCAGCCCCGTGAACAGGCTGACCACCTTCAGGATAATAAAGCTCCCCACGCCAGCCAGGCAGATGGTGGCCCCCACCCCGACCAACTGGATCCAGAATTGGCCGGGGTTGCCGAAGAATAGCCCGTTGGCTCCAGCCGGGTTGACCGCCGTGGTGGCAAACAGGCCGGTGGCCAGCACACCCCACATCCCACCAATGCCATGGACCCCGAACACATCCAGCGCATCATCATAGCGCAGCCGGGCTTTCAGTAAACTGACGGCAAAGTAGCAGATGACCCCGGAGACAGCTCCGATGAGAATAGCCGTCAAGGGAGTGACGAAGCCGGAGGCTGGCGTGATCGCCCCCAGGCCGGCGATGCAGCCGCTGGCCGCCCCCAGCATGGTCGGCTTGCCATTGTATAGCCACTCGGTGACGACCCAGGCCACGGTCCCGGCAGCCGCTGCCGTGTTGGTCACCAGGAAGGCGTTGACAGCCACTCCGTTGGCCGCCAGGGCACTCCCGGCATTGAAGCCGAACCAGCCGAACCAGAGCAGGCCGGCGCCCAATACCGTCATCGGCAGGTCATGGGGAAACATGGGTTCGCTGCCCAAACCCTGGCGCCGGCCAAGCATCAGGGCCGCCACCAGGCCGGAGATCCCGGCGCTGATGTGCACCACAGTCCCCCCGGCAAAATCGAGCATTCCCAGGTTGCGCAGCCAGCCTCCGTAACCCCAGACCCAATGGGCCAAGGGATCATAGATCAGAGTCGCCCACAGGATGGAAAAGAGCAAGAAAGCGGGGAAACGCATCCGCTCCGCGCAGGAGCCGGTGATCAGGGCCACGGTGATGATAGCGAACATCATTTGAAAGGAGGCAAAGGCCAGGTGGGGTATCGTAGCCGCATAATTGGGGTTGGGCACGATCCCCACTCCGTGCATACCCAGCCAGGCCAGACCTCCCAGCAGGTGCCCCTTATCCGGGCCGAAGGCCAGGCTATAGCCGAATAATACCCACTGGAGCGAGATCACGCCGATCAGGATGAAGGACTGCATGATGGTGTTCAGCACGTTTTTATGGCGCACCATGCCTCCATAAAACAGGGCCAACCCGGGTATCATCAAGAAGACCAGCGCTGTGGCGAACATCATGAAACCGGTATCGCCGGCCGACACGGTCTGCCCCGCCGCCCAAGCCAATCCTGGTAGGGCTAGCAACAATACCACAAGAAAATAAGCTGTCAACAACAATCTGTTGCGCACGTTGCAACCTCCCCAGCCATCTTTGGCCAAAAGTCTGATTGTTCATTTGTAGCTGCTCACTTGCCATGGATTAAAAACACAGCCTCATAACCCATCACCAAACTCTTCCGGGCGGCACTCACTTCCCTCAAAAAAGCAAAGCCTCAATCCTGGGAGCTTCATCGTTCCCAAGTTGAGGCGCCACTGCCATGCCGGCCCCACCGCGCTGCGAGGTCAACAGTTGCTATCGATTACCGTTAGGGTGTTCCAATCCCACCAGAAATAAAAAACCCGCCGGACGGCGGGTCAGATCACATATGCTCAGGAAACCCTGCACAGGAATCTATGCCCGAGCACACACGGACTGCATTGTCCACTGATCGGCGCCGTTGCCTTCAACTGGCTCTAAGCTTCAGTGGGGGAAAGCAATCCCCCACTGAAGCTTAGAGCCAGTTAATACAGTGATGTAGCCGCTCTTATCCCACCGCTTCAGATGTACTCCGCATTCTTCAGGCCGGGCGTAGCCCGGATGCGGAGGAAGCGGGGGCATTAGAGCGGGTAGTCATCTGTGATAAATCCGTAAATGTTATTACCGCCTGGTGCGGCCGGTATGTTACTCGGGCAAACGGGCACCCTTGCCCGTCATGCCCGGAAATCGATTAATAAATGGCAGATTCCCCGGTTTCCCCGGTGCGAATGCGCACAGCATCATTCACGGGGTAGAGGAAGATCTTGCCGTCGCCGACCTCACCAGTGCGAGCAGCCCGGCAGATGAGCTGTACCACCTGATCGACATTCTCATCCCTGACGACCACCTCGATCTTCATCTTGGAGAGCAGCCTGATATTGGTCTCAACCCCCCGGTAGACCTCTTTCCATCCCCTCTGCAGCCCGCACCCCTTGACCTCGGAGACGGTCATGCCAGGGTTGCCAAACTGTCCGAGGGCGTCCATCACCCCCTCCAGCTTTTCAGGCCTGATCACACACTCAACTTTGGTCACTGTCCTTTTCCTTCCTCTCTAAGATAAATCATATGACCTGACGATCAAAATGATCTATTCTCCCAAAGTCCTGCTTTTCCTTTTTTTTTACCAACTTGAGTTGTAAACGCTCTGCAGGTATTTCTGCCTAGCTGTATTTCTCGGAGCTTCCCGTCAGGGGCTTCAACAAGTTCTTGGCTTCAGCGGGAGATTGCCTTCCCCCACTGAAGCTTAGAACTCGTTAATACAGTGATGTAGCTGCTCTTATCCCACCGCTTCTGAGGAAGCGGGGGCATTAGAGCGGGTAGTCATCTGTGGTCAAGAAATATAGTCGTAGGCACGCTCACCATGCATAGGCAGGTCGAGACCAGCGATCTCCTCCTCATCGCTCGCCCGGAGACCGGTGAACAGGCTGACCACCTTCAGGATGATGAAGGTCATGGCTGCAGCAAAGGCCCAGGTGGCCAACACGCCGATCAGTTGCACCCCGAGCTGACCGGGGTCACCGTAGAAGAGGCCGTTGTGGCCGTTGGCGTTGACAGCGATAGACGCAAACAAGCCGGTGGCCAGGGCGCCCCAGGTGCCGCCGATGCCGTGCACACCAAAGGTGTCCAGAGCATCGTCATAGCCCAGCTTCGCCTTCATGACACTGACTGCAAAGTAGCAGACAACCCCGCCCACCAGGCCGATCACTATTGCAGACATGGGGGTGACAAAGCCAGCAGCGGGTGTGATGGCCACCAGTCCGGCCACGACGCCGCTGGCCGCGCCAAACAAGGTCGGCTTGCCATTGTGGATCCACTCGGTGCAGACCCAGGCCAGGCCGGCGGCAGCGGCGGCAGTGTTGGTCGCCACAAAGGCGCTGGCGGCCAGGCCGTTGGCGGCCAGGGCGCTGCCGGCGTTAAACCCGAACCAGCCGAACCAGAGCAGGCCGGCGCCTAGTACGATAAACGGCACGTTGTGCGGCAGCATCGGCTCTTTCCTGTAACCGAGGCGCTTGCCCAGGACAAGCGCCGTCACCAGACCGGAAACCCCGGAGCTGATATGCACGACCGTGCCTCCGGCGAAATCTAGCACACCCAGCCTGTTGAGCCAGCCTCCGTAACCCCAGACCCAGTGCGCCAGGGGATCATAAACAATGGTCGTCCAGAGCAGGGTGAAGATCAGGAAGGCCGGAAAGCGAAACCTCTCCGCAAAGGAGCCGGAGATTAGAGCAGCGGTGATGATGGCGAACATGAGCTGGAAAGCCACGTATGCCAACTGTGGAATGGTCGCCGCATAGTTCGGGTTGGCCGCCCCGCCAACGCCGCTCAAACCCAGCCACGCAAGACTTCCGATCAGGTGCAGTTTGTCGGGGCCGAAAGCGAGGCTGTAACCAACCAGCACCCACTGCACAGAAATGAGGCAGATGATGATAAAGGAATGCATGATGGTGCTCAGTACGTTTTTGCGGCGAACCATGCCGCCGTAAAAAAACGCCAGGGCGGGAGTCATCAGTAGCACCATGGCGGCGCAGATCAGCACGAAGGCCGTGTCCCCGCTGTCGATTTTCGGGGCAGCATCCGCCGCCCAGGCGACTCCCGAGCCGGCCAACCATAACAGAGGCAGCAGGCAGGCTGCCCAGATCACTCTTTTCTTCACGACAACAACCCCTCCAGTTTTGTCATCCAGATTTATTAGAAGATACCTTAGACTCAGCTTCAAAAATAAGCTTATCTATTAGGCTTCAGTTCCCTCTCCACACCCCCCTTCCCGACAAAGACAAAGCCCCTCATCCTGGGAACGACCTTGTTCCCAAAACAGGGGGCAACACTGCCCTGCCGGAACCGCAACATCGCGGCATGCGGCCATATTCAAGATTTAACAACGGCAAAACCAATTCAAAAAATAAAAACCCCGTTCCGTTCGGACGGGGATTCCCTATCAAACGACAACCATCATAGGAACACCCTCATCCCGTTCCTGATCCGGCAGCTTTGCCGAAAGAGAAACCAACTTACAAAATTATAAACAGATGACCGGGCATTTTGTCAACAGGATTTCTACAAGTATCCTGTATACTTTAGCACCAGTCAAAGCTACCTGGCTGGCGCATCTGCGGCCAAACTGCCGGGACCCGGGCGCACCTCCCGGGTAGGACAAAAACCCCCTCATGATTCCGGAGGAATCATGAGGGGGGATGCCCATGGTTGTTAGTAATGGCTTATATTCACGAGATTTCGACGATCTGGCCGGTAGGATACCATTGAACATTTTTATTGAGCAATTGGCTGATCGCCCTGAGCGGAACCATCATCCGTCCGTCGATGATCTGCGCCGGTGTGTCCAGACTATAAGGGTTGCCGTTAAGACTGACTTGCTGGTCATTGTCGGTAATCAGGATCTGGTTCGACCCGTCGTTGATGGCAACAGAGCCGTCGGCATTCCAGGTGACATCGTTGTCGGACAAGCCCAGGGCATTGGCAATTTGTCGGATGGGAACCAGTACGCGGTCGTTCACGATCACCGGTTGTACATCAAAATTGACCTCGTTGCCGTTAACGAATACGCTGATATTGCTGACTCCCTGCTGCTGATAAATCTGCCCCAGTTGCGAGTATGCCCAGTCAGGATTTTCCATACTGATGATTGTCTTCAGGATCGTTTCTGCGCTGCCCCAATTGCTGTCACTATAAGCATCAGTAAATTGCTCTTCCAGATTGGCAATAGTATCCTGGGCTTTCTCAAGGTGCTGAATCTGCTTCAGGATCTGCGTTGCCTGATCTATCTGGTTGTAACTCAGTGCTGTTGCAAACTCCTGCTGCAACTGATCAATCTGATCGCTGCTACTGCCGGACTGTGCCGGCGACTGGCTGCTGATCGTGAAACTTGCCACAGTCACGCTGCTCCAGCCTGATGTCGGGTCATGAACGGCTGCCTGCACCGTTTCGGACTGGCTCACGGTGAAAGCCGCGCTGTAGGTAACGGCAGTGCTGCTGGTCTCCGGGTTGGACCCGTCGGTGGTGTAGTATGCAGTGTCCCCGCTCGGGATGTTGCTGATGGTCACAGTCTGGGCCGAGGTGTAGGTGCCGCCGGCCGGATCGATCGCAGGCCCGCCGGTCGATTGGGTAGTCTGTGTGGATTGGGCTGATGTGATAAAGCTGACCACACTTCCATAGGCCGTGCCTTCCGGATTGGTGGCGTAAGCCTTGAAATAATAGTTGGTATTTATCGTAAGGCCTGTTAGGTTGTAGCTAAAAGAACCATAATGGTTGTCTGTGCCCGCGGTTACCTGGGACCATTGATTCTGATCGGTGCTGTAATAGAATCCGTATCCATTGATGATATCACCGCCGTTACTAGTGATGTCTCCATTTAGAGTGGCATAATTGCCGACGATCGAGGCAGCATTGCCGGTCTCCGCGGTAGGCTCTGAAAGGAGCGTCACCCCTGAGCTTCCGCTGCCAATCGTAAAGGTAGCCGAGGTCACACTGCTCCAGCCTGTGGAGGTGTCATTGACGGCCTCCACCGTTTCGGACTGGCTCACGGTGAAGGTACCGGTGTAGGTAATGCGTGTGCTGCTGGTCTCCGGACTGCTGCCGTCGATGGTGTAGTAGGCGGTGCCAGAGATGTTGCTGATGGTCACGGCCTGGGACGAGGTGTAGGCGCCACTGCTCGGAGAGATGGCCGGCGCCCCGGACCCGGAGCTCGAGCTGATGTCGAAGGTGGCCGAGGTCACACTGCTCCAGCCTGTGGAGGTATCATTGACGGCCTCCACCGTTTCGGACTGGCTTACGGTGAATGGTGCGGTGTAAGCGATACGCGTGCTGCTGGTCTCCGGACTGCTACCGTCGGTGGTGTAGTAGGCGGTGCCAGAGATGTTGCTGATGGTCACGGCCTGGGACGAGGTGTAACTGCCGCCGCTCGGAGAGATGACCAGCGCCCCGGAGCTCGAGTTGATGTCGAAGGTGGCCGAGGTCACGCTGCCCCAGCCTGATGAACTACGAATGGCGGCATTCACTGTCTCGGATTGGCTCACGGTGAAAGCTCCGCTGTAGTAAATGAGAGTGCCGCTAATCTGCGGATTGGTGCCATTGACGGTGTAGTAGGCGACGTCCCCGCTCGGAATGTTGTCGATAGTCACGCTCTGAGCCGAGGTGTAAGTGCCGCCGACCGGATCGATAACTGCAGCCGGGGTATTTGCAAGAGCAGGCGCAGCTTGCATCATTAGCATAAAAACAAAGACCGCAGGAAAAACAAGCAGGAAAATGCCTTTAATTCTCTCAGGCAATCTAAAGAACACGTTGCTCCCTCCCAGGAAACTGGCATCTTCGAGTGACCTTTCGGTAAAATGACGCGCAGGGCGCTCTCCCCTTCAGGGGGTGGAGAGGAAATGCCGGACTGGCCGACCCAGAAGGACAACCCCTCTCCCTTGAGAGAAACTGGTGATTGACTATCTATTCTTTAGGCTTCAGGTTAATCGAAGCATCCTTAATGGTCGCCAGCGCACTGGCGATAGATTCATGCGCCCTCGTGAACCGCCATGCTGTCACCAGGAAAAAGACCCAACCGGCCAGCACGATCAACATGAAAATCAAGTTTACGATGATTGAGGGCGAGAAATGGGGATGCATCATAGGATATCTTGGTTGCATGCTTGAACACCTCCTTCCTGCCGAAGCGGGCCAATTTGAACTGCTATTACAATTCTATTCTTAAGTTTGACTGGAAACCTTAAATACAAATAAGAAAAGAATGACATTATTTAATGTATACCTGAGCTTGCAACACATCAAGGGGGCGCAGGTAATCCAACCTGCGCTCCCTCCTGGTAGGGGTCGTTTGCCATATATGCCACTTGCGGGTGCGAATCAGCCAGCGTAAGCTTATAACGCCTGCGGCATTCCTGCCGCACAAAGTTTCAAAAGAATCTACCTTAAACGCCTCGGTCGGGCTTGCTGCCCGAGGATCAGAATAAAAAAATTCTTTTATTTTCATTCAGGGCGGGAATCAATGTCTATTCAAAAAGAAAAACAGCAGGGCGAGGCCTACGGCAAACAAAGCCGCTACCGCTATGATCACCCAGTTTATTCCGTTATTGGTAGCCACTGAAGTGAATGGGGGGTCCGGCTCGGACAGCCATTTCAGGTCGACGTTCTGCGGCTGCCGCAAGTCATTGGCCATTTCCAGCGCCGAATCGTATCTCTCCTCTTTGCGACGTCGCAGCGCCCTTCTGATAACAGCCCAGATGCCAGGAGGCAGGTCCGGCCGGATCGCCGTCAACGGCTTGGGGTTGGCATTCATATGCTGATACATGGTGGTTAAAGGATTGTCGCTTGAAAAGGGTGGCGCACCGGCCAGAAGATGATAGATCAGGCAGCCGACAGCGTAGATATCGCTCCTGGCGCCCCCGCGCTCACCTTTTATCTGCTCAGGCGCCATATACTCGGGGGTTCCCATCAGGCCGGAAAACCCCCTCCAAGTCACCCGAGGAGCGCCTGTCATCACCGCGATGCCGAAGTCGATGATCTTCAAGCGGCCATCCGTACCCAGCAATAAGTTCTCCGGTTTGATGTCGCGGTGATAAACCCCCTGCTGATGGCAATAATAGAGGACTTCCAGCAGCCTGGACACCATATCCACCACCTGGTCCACGGGAAGAGCGCCCTTTTCCTTGATAATTGCCACCAGGGACTCTCCTTCCATGTACTTCAACACCAGGTACGGCGGATAGGGCGGATTGCCCTCTGAAAACGACAGGGCCACAGGAAGGTCGGGGTGATCGAGCAGCTTGCCGATAGCTATCTCGCGCCGGAATCGTTCATAAACCGCCGGGTCACCCAATTGAGAGAGATCCGGAAATTTGAGCACGACCTTGTCATGGGTATTGACATCTTCTGCCAGAAAGGTGCCGGCAAACCCTCCATGGCCCAGGGAACGGATCAGTTGATACCTGTTGTCGACAACGGCGCCCGCCTCAGGCGTCCACATAGTTTTACCTCCTCGCCCACGAAAATACAGCCTTGGCGCCGTGATATGAAAGGAAGGCTCCAAGCCTCTTGACGCGCACGCCTGCGCTTCAGGCCTTTTTGCAATGCAAGATATGACCCGGGATCACTCTATATGGCGCTCTCTCCGGTCTCCCCGGTGCGAATGCGGATAGCTTCTTTTATAGGGTAGGTGAAAATCTTGCCATCGCCCATCTCACCCGTACGGGCGGCGTGAAGGATAACCTTGATCACCTGATCCTTCAGGCTATCTGAAACCACCATCTCGATCTTGGTCTTAGGCAGCAGGTTGATATCGAATTCGGTGTTCCAATCGAGTTCAATGTGCCCTTTGGTCAAACCACACCCGATAGCTTCGGTGATGGTCATGCCTTTGACTCCCAATTTACCCAGAGCATCTTTAACTTCAACAAGTTTACCAGGGCGTATTATGCATTCTATTTTGGTCATCCGTGACACCGCCTTTAAAATTTTTATTTCTGGTAATATATATCCAAACACTAACTTTGTCTATAAAAACAGCGTAAATAATTCAAAAATTGAGTCCGGTAGAACAGTGCTTTCATTGGCCACCGACTTTTACGATCAGTATGGTCATATTGTCATAGCCGCCACGCTCGTTTAACTGCTCGATCAACCCGTTAAGGGCATCAGTGGTGTGGCCTTTTTCCAGCAAATACGCCTGTAGTTCCGATTCG
>Ga0224534_1001993_pt1 | contig 10069 bp, 8 predicted proteins | sample 714E12024metaG_FD_172012 | JGI IMG/M metagenome (GOLD analysis project Ga0224534, IMG submission 172012) | Peat soil microbial communities from Stordalen Mire, Sweden - 717 E1 20-24 | ecosystem: Environmental > Terrestrial > Soil > Wetlands > Peat | place: Sweden: Norrbotten County, Stordalen...
CTGCGCCAATGGTGTGGTGCGCCTGCCGGAACGGCACGCCTTTGCGCACGAGATAATCCGCGAGGTCGGTCGCCAGCAGCGCCGGGTCGTTGGCGGCAACCGCGCAGGCGCCGGGATTGATCTGGGTGTTTTGCAACATCGCGGCCATGAGCCGCGTCGTGGCGCGCACGGTGTCGGCGGTGTCGAACACCCGCTCCTTGTCCTCCTGCAAATCGCGATTGTAAGTCATCGGCAAACCTTTCAGCAGCGTGAGCAACGCGACGAGGTTGCCGATGACGCGCCCGGTCTTGCCGCGCGCGAGTTCGGCGACATCGGGATTTTTCTTTTGCGGCATCAGCGACGAGCCGGTCGTGTAGGCGTCGGCGAGCTTGATGAAGTTGAATTCCACACTCACCCAAAGAATCACGTCTTCCGCGAGCCGCGAAAGGTGGACGGCCAGCAACGCGGCGTCGGCGCAAAATTCGACGGCGAAATCGCGGTCGCTCACGGCGTCCATGGAATTTTGCGTAAGCTGCGGTTTGCCATTGACGTCTACGAAGCCGAGCAGTTTGGCGACGAACACGCGGTCGAGCGGCAGCGTGGAGCCGGCGATGGCGCCGCTGCCGAGCGGGCAGACGTTCACGCGCAAGTGGCAGTCCCAGAGCCGTTCGCAATCGCGTTCCAGCATCTCGACGTAGGCGAGCAAATGATGAGCGAGATAAACGGGCTGTGCGCGTTGCAAATGGGTGTAGCCCGGAATCAACACGGTGGAATTCTTTTCGCCGAGGCTGACCAGTGCGCGCTGCAAACCGGCGATTTCACCGAGCAGCAGGATAATTTCGTCGCGCAACCAAAGACGCAGATCGAGGGCGACCTGATCGTTGCGGGAGCGGGCGGTGTGGAGCTTTGCCCCGGCGGGAACGCGCCTCGTCAACGCGGCCTCGATGTTCATGTGCACGTCTTCGAGTCCGGCCTGCCACCGGAATTTTCCGGCTTCAATTTCGCGGGCAATGGTTTTGAGTCCGCGGGCGATGGCCGCGGCTTCGGTTTTTGAGAGCACGCCGATTTTGCGGAGCATGGCGGCGTGGGCGAGCGAGCCGAGGATGTCGTGCCGCCAGAGCCGCCAGTCAAACGAGACGGATTCAGTGAATTGTGCCACGTCCGCGCCGGAGCCGCGCGCGAAGCGTCCGCTGCGTGAAATGGGAGATTTTTTATTCATGCTCACGACCAGTTTTTAACGCAAAGACGCAAAGACGCCAAGCCGCAAAGAGTTTTTTTGTTTTGCGTCTCCGCGTCTTTGCGCCTTTGCGTTAAAGCTCTGAAAAAACTGCATTGCCGCCCGTCCGCGAATGTGAAATGTTTTTCCCGCAGCCATGAGCGAATTCAAATACGCCTGTCCGGTGTGCGGCCAGCACATCAAGTGCGACTCGTCGCAGAGCGGCACAACGATGGAATGCCCGACGTGCTTCCAGAAGATTGTTGCACCCCAGGCACCCGCGACAGACGACCCGAAATTTATCATCACGGGCACAAAAGTAGGCGAACGTCCAATTCCGGCTGCGGTGGCGAATGCGGGAATGACCTCAGCGCCTGAGCCGGCGAAAAAATTTCCCGTGGTCGCAATCGCTTTCGTCGTTTTGCTTTGCGTAGCGCTTGCGGTGGCGTTTGCATTTGGCGGGAAAATTTTCAAACCGGCTCCGAAAACGGCAGTCACCGCCAGCGGCACCTCTGGCAGTCTGTCGCAGCCGGCACCAATCAGCGACACGTTAAATTTGTTGTCCAGCGGCAGCGATAACAACCTGGCATTAAACAAGCCGGCTTTTGCCAGCAGCGAGCAGGACCGAAATCCGGCTCAAAACGGCAATGATGGACATGTCGAGACTCGTTGGTGCGCCGCCGGCGGCAGCGTACCACAATGGTGGGAGGTTGATCTGGGAGGCGCAACTGCCATTACCAATACCCAGGTCATCTGGGAGTTTGGCTACGCCTATCAATATGCGATTAAGGTGTCGTCGAATCACACAAACTGGACAACGGTGGTTGATAAAACCGCTAATTTTACCCCGGCCAAGGAAAACTCCGATAATTTTTCAGCCACTGGAAGATATATCCGAATAGTTGTAACCGGACTACAGCCGCGCTCATGGGCCAGCTTTTATGAATTTCGGGTGTTTGGTTCCGTCGTCGGCAGTGGTGCTGGCGGATCCAACGTCAATGGCAATTCCACCAATCAACAATGATTTTCGGCGGATGACTCCGATCAAGATCAGGAAACCACCGGGCTTGCCAGCGGCCTGAACCCGCCCGAAACTGGGGCGCGTGAACATCGAACTTCTCAACACCGGCAGTGAATTGATGCTCGGTCGCGTGCTCAACACGCATCAGCAATGGCTCTGCCGCCGCCTTGCGGATCTCGGTTACGTCGTGACCCGCCAGGTGGCGGTGCCGGACACGGCGCACGACATCCAATCCGCCGTTCGTGAAGCGTTAAGCCGCGCGGATCTGGTCATTGCCACCGGCGGCCTCGGTCCAACTTCCGATGATTTGACGCGTGATTTGATGGCGCAGCTTCTCGGCAAAAAACTGCGGCTCGATGAAGCGGTGCTCGACCACATCAAGAAGCGTTTTGCGGCGCGCAACCTGCCAATGCTGAAAAACAACGAAGTCCAGGCGCTGGTGCCCGAAGGTGCGCTGGTGCTGGCCAATCCGAACGGCACCGCGCCGGGGCTGGCGATGAAAATCACGCCGTCGGAAGGACGAGTTATACGAGTCCCAAATCCAAATCAAGTTGGGGACTCGCAGAGCTCGCCCCTCCGAACGCAATGGCTGGTGATGCTGCCCGGCCCGTCGCGCGAGTTGCGCCCGATGTTCGACAATTTTGTCGTGCCATTGCTCCGGCGCGAATTCCCGCTGACAGCGCCGTTTGTCTGCCGCACGTTGCGGACGAGCGGCATCGCCGAGTCTCTGGTGCAGGAAATAATTGAAGCGCCGCTGAACACGCTCGCGGCCGCCGGACTCGAAATCGGCTATTGCGCGCGGACGGGGCAGGTGGACGTGCGATTGTCGGCGCACGGCGGGAACGGGAAAAAAATTGTCCGCGCGGCGGAAGCGGTCGTGCAAAAAATTCTCGGCGCGCAAATTTACGGTTTTGACGATGAAGAAATGGAAACGGTCGTCGTCCGGCTTTTGACCGGACGGAAGAAAACTTTGGCGCTGGCCGAGTCCTGCACCGGCGGTTGTATTGCGCATCACGTGACGAATGTGCCGGGCGCGTCGGCGGTTTTTCTTGGCTGCTTCGTGACCTACAGCAACGAGGTAAAGCAAAAGTTTCTTGGCGTTCGCGCCGAAACGCTGGCGGCTCACGGCGCGGTGAGCGAAGCGGTGGCGCGCGAAATGGCCGAAGGCGCGCGGTTGCAACTCGGCGCGGATTTTGCCATTGCCGTCACGGGCATCGCCGGGCCGGGCGGCGGAACAAAAGAAAAACCGGTGGGGACGGTTTTCATCGGGCTGGCCGGAGAGTTTGGAACGGTGGTTGAGCGCAAATTTAATCCTTATGAGCGCGGGACATTCAAGGAAGTCACGGCGTGGCAGGCATTGGAAATGCTGCGTGTGCGGTTGGTTTGTTCTTGAGGGCAAAATTTTTTGGAGTAGAGTAGCGCCGTTCAATGTCTTTGCTTGAATTGAACAGAAAGGTTGATTTCCGGACATGGCTTTGACCACTGAACCATTGATTGCCAAGAGCAAACCCGTTGAGGGCGACAGCACGACGTTTCGCAAACGCCGCGGCACGTTGTTGGTTGTGGACGATGAGGACGGGCCGCGGCAGTCGCTGCGGGTCATTTTCAAGGACGAATACGATATGCTGATGGCCGAGGACGGGCCAACGGCGATTGATCTGGCGCAGAAGCATCCGATTGACGTGGCGGTGCTGGACATTCGCATGGCCGGCATGTCGGGCATCGAAGTTTTGGAACGCCTCAAATACGTGAACCCAAACATCGAGGTGATCATGATGACGGCGTTTGAAACGACGGATACGATTCGTCAGGCGTTGCGGCTGCGCGCGTGCGATTACATCAACAAGCCGTTCGACCTGGCCACAATCCGCGCCGCCGTCAGCCAGGCAATGCAACGGCGCACGCTTGAAAGTGAAATTCACAGCAGCGCCGAAAAAGTGCAGGAATTGCTTTCCGAACTGCAAAACCAGAAGGTCGAGGAGCAAATTGCCAAAACGCGCGGCGACATTTACGCCAGCATCATCCACGACATCAACGGCCCGCTGACGGTCATTTCCGGTTTTGTGCAGGTGCTCAGCCAGCGTCTCAATCGCAATTCGCGGCTGGAAATGGAGGACCTGGAATTCATCAAGGATCGCCTGCGCATCATCGCGCGGCAGGTGGGGAATTGCGTGGAAATTTCCCGGCGCTATCTGGGTTTTCTCCGCCGCCAATCGGAGGAAGCCCCGCGCGTGAGCGTGAATCAATTGTTCAAAGACCTCGAACAACTCATCCGCGTTCATCCCGGCCGGAGCGACAACGAATTCGGCGTTCAGCCGATGGCTGAAGACCTGGGCGTCAAAATGAACGGCACCGACGTCATCCAGATTCTGCTGAACCTCACCGTCAACGCCTTTCAAAGCGCGCCGTTGAGTCATCGCGTCGAGGTCGGCGGTGAAATTTTGCGCGAGCCGCTCGATTTGACCCGGTTCAAGGACGGCCCCAACGACCGGCTGCTGAACGTCGAGAGCATGGACAACACCGCCCCGCTGGTGAAGTTGTGGGTGCGCGACACCGGGCCCGGCATCCCGCCGGAAGTGCTGCCGAAAATTTTCCAGCCTTACTTCACCACCAAAGGCCCGCGCCAGGGGACCGGCCTCGGTCTCAACATCGTGCAGCGGCTCATCAAGGAAGGGAAAGGCGCATTACACGTTCACACGCGGCCGGGCGAAGGGACGACATTCACAATTTATCTGCTCGGCGCGAATCTGGCGAAGTAACTGTGATAATATGCGCGCCAATGGTTTCATCGCGTTCAGTTTGATCGTTGCAGTTTGGGTTGCGCGGGCGAATGAAAAGCTGCCGTTGCTCAACGTCGGCAGCGAAGTTTACAGCAACGTAACGGTCACCACGGTAACGGCCACGGACATCTACTTCACCTACGCCGGGGGAATGGCCAATGTGAAACTGAGCAAGCTCGACCCCGCGCTGCAAGAGCATTTCGGTTACAATCCGACGAAGGCAGGCGAGGCGGAACAAAAGCAAGCTGCGGCCAACACCCAATACCACCAAGCCATCAACCAGCCGGCGCCACGGCCGCCGGTTGATGAAAGCGCCGCGCAGCCGTCAACTGCGGGACCGGCTTCAGAATTGTCATCGGGCAGCGCCTTGTCATCGGCCTTGAATCAGGCGCGGTCGGAAAACAAGATGGTGCTGCTCGACTTCACCGGCTCGGACTGGTGTGGCTGGTGCAAGAAATTCGACAAAGACGTGCTGTCCACGGACAAATTCGCCGGCTACGCCAAAAGCAAGCTGATGCTGGTGACGCTGGATTTTCCCAGCCACAAAAAGCAGGATGCCGCGCTTAAACAGGCCAATCAGGAGCTTAAGAAACGATTCGGCGTAAACGGTTTCCCCACCTTTGTGCTGTTGAATTCCGCCGGCAAGGAACTCGGGCGTCAGGTCGGTTATTTAAAGGGCGGCCCGGATGCCTTCATCGCCGAACTGGATGGGTTCAACCGGCGCTGAACGGGTCGATTCACTATCTGCGCCCTCGGTCCCGCGCATCGGAACTGCGAAATCCGGTTTTCTGTCTCAGAACAAGCTGTAGATGAACGGTGCCAGCGCCGAACCTTTGGCGAAGATCAACACCGCGCCCAGTATCAAGAGAAAAAGAACGATGGGGGCGAGCCACCAGCGTTTGCGTTCGCGCAAAAACTGCCAGAATTCCCTGATGATTCCGAGCCGGTTCATTTGATCAGGCCGTTCGTAAAAGTTTCAAACAGTCGCTCCGCCACGATGACGTTGCCCTGCACAGTAAAGTGGAGGGGATCGGCAGGCAGGTAAATGTTTTTTCCATACGGCCGCAAATCCGGCGTCAAATCCACCACCGGCGCGGCAAACTTTGTGCCCGCCGTGCGTTTCATTTGGAGCACGCCACTGATCTGCCCGGTTGCCATCAAGTCGTTTATGGTTGGCAGGCAGAGCAGCACAGGCTGGACATGATTGGTCCGGGCCACCCGGCAAACCCCCTCGATCGCTTCGCGGAACACCGCGTCGGGATCGCTTTGCTGCTGCGCCTTGAACAAGGCGTCCTGTTTCGGGTCAACCGGGATGAATAAATTCCGTGCCGGCTCGTAAAGTTTGCGCAACTCGACTTCCAGCACGAAGTGGTAAATCGCCGACCGGCGCAGCCAATTTTTCAGCCGTACCCGCCACATGAATTTTTTCACAAATTCCGGGCTGTTCTTTTCGGAAAACTGCGTCCACAGGTTGGCGTCGGCGAGCATCACGAAATCCGGCTGATACCGGAGGCCAAAATCGCGGAAATAAACCAGCATTTGAGAATAGGACCACGCATTGACGCCGGCGTTGATGACTTCCACTTTTTTGCCCGGGCCGACATATGCCTGCAAGGATCGCTCCAGCCGGCGCGAATAGGTTTCTTCGTCTGACAATCCCCAGCCAAAGGTCCGCGAATCGCCCAGCGACAGGATGCGAATGGTGTTCGCGGGTTTTTCCATTTGAAATTCCGGCCCGCGCAGGCCCTGCGAATTGATGTGCACCGGCTTGTGGCCAATCTTGGTGTAACAGTCCTGGTTTGGTTTGAGTTTCCAATACAGCTTCGGGTCCGGCGCGTAGATTTCCAGGTTCCCGTAGCCGCACAATCGCAGCCCGAATTCAAAAGCCGCGAGGCAAAGCAGAAACACCACGCCCGACAACGCCAGGTTCTGCAACCGCCGTTTCCGGCGTGATGGGGTCGCGGCGATTTTCGGTTCAGAATTGGCGTTCATATTCGGGCGGGTTCTTTGGTTTGCGTTCGCGGGGTATCCAGTAACTTGCCGCCGGACGGTCCAGTTTCAAATTCAGAAAATCGTTGCCCAGACACCGCGCCACCAGTCCAATCGGCGTGATGACCAGGAAAAAAAACAAGATCAACAAAACGCCCGACACCACAAATCCCAGCACGATGGCCAGCGACATCCAGGCGATGTAAATGGATTTCAACCCGCGCGGCACAATCAGGCCGGGCAGGATCAGCAGCGCGCCGGCAATCAAAAAATAAGGGGCCGTCGCCCGGTGCCGGAGCAGAAGAATGACGCCGAGCAGCGCAAACACGCCGCCCACGAGCAGTCCGAATTTGCGGAGTTCACGCGTGCCGGTTTTGAGCTGTTTGATTTCGTCGCGGATCATTTTGTTCTCAGTCGAGTTCGAATTCCTTCAACCAGTCAATGTCCTTGTCGAGCGGTTTCTGGTCCTTCTTTTCCAGGAGAAAATTGCCGAGCAGGAGGTAATCCATGTTGGTCCGCATGAAGCACAGGTAGGCGTGTTCCGGCGCGCAGACCATCGGCTCGCCGCGCACGTTGAACGACGTGTTGATGATCACCGGGCAGCCGTATTTCTCGTCGAACTTCTTGATCATCCGATAATACATCGGCTGATGGTCCTCGGTCACCGTTTGCACGCGCGCCGAATAGTCCACATGCGTGACGGCGGGAATCGTCGAGCGGATGGTGAGCAATTTTTCCAGGCCGAAAAGCTTTTGTTCCCCGGTCGTCATTTCGCGGCGCTTGTTTTTTGCGACCGGCGCGACCAGAAGCATGTAGGGACTTTCACTGTCCAGCTCGAAGTATTCCGAAACCTTTTCGCGCAGGACCGTCGGGGCGAACGGGCGGAAACTTTCGCGGAACTTGATTTTCAAATTCATCACCTCCTGCATCTTCGGCGATTGCGCGTCACCGATGATCGAGCGTGCGCCGAGCGCCCGCGGGCCGAATTCCATCCGTCCGTAAAACCAGCCGATGACTTTTTCCGCCTTGATGAGGTCGGCGATTTTTTCCGGCAGTTCCACGTCGCTCAATTCGGTGAACGGGATCTGGTTCGCCGTCAGGTAGGCGCGGATTTCGTCGCGCGAAAATTCCGGGCCGAGGTACGAGCCGTGTTGCGAATCGTTCAGGTCGTCGGCCTGACGTGTCTGGCCGAGATACTGGTGCCAGGTGAACAGCGCCGCGCCCAGCGCGCCGCCCGCGTCGCCCGCCGCCGGCTGAATCCAGATGCGGTCGAAAATTCCCTCGCGCAGGATGCGCCCGTTGGCCACGCAATTGAGCGCCACGCCGCCGGCCAGGCACAGGTCCTTCAGGCCGGTCTCCTGGCGCACGTGCCGCGCCATGCGGAACATGATTTCCTCGGTCACCTCCTGGATCGAACGCGCCAAATCCATGTCGCTCTGCGTCAGTTTGGATTCGGGCCGGCGCGGCGGACGGCCGAAAAGCCGGTCGAACTTCGCATTCGTCATCGTCAGGCCGACTCCGTAGTTGAAGTAGCTCATGTTGAGCCGGAACGAGCCGTCTGCCTTGAGATCCATCAACTCGCGCAAAATCAAATCCACGTATTTCGGCTCGCCGTAAGGTGCGAGGCCCATGAGCTTGTATTCGCCTGAGTTCACCCGGAAACCGGTGAAATACGTGAACGCCGAATACAGCAGCCCGAGTGAATGTGGAAAATGCAGTTCGCCGAGCATCTCAACCCGGTTGCCCTGCCCGGCGCCGAAACTCGTCGTCGTCCATTCGCCCACACCGTCCACCGTGAGAAACGCGGCCTTGGGATACGGCGACGGGAAAAATGCCGACGCGGCATGCGATTCATGATGCTCCGGGAAAATGATTTTGCATTCGCAACCCAGTTCCTGGCGGATCAATTCCTTCATCCAGATTCGTTCCCGGATCCAGAGGGGAATGGCCATGAGAAACGACCGCAATCCCGAAGGCGCATACGCAAGATAACTGTGCAGGATGCGGTCGAATTTCAGGAACGGCTTTTCGTAAAACGCGACGTAGTCCAGGTTGCCGGCCTCGATTCCCCCCGTGCGCAGACAATATTCAACCGCGTTTTTGGGAAAGGCCGCATCGTGTTTCTTGCGTGTGAACCGTTCCTCCTGTGCGGCGGCGATGATTTGCCCGTCGCGCACCAGACAGGCGGCGCTGTCGTGGTAAAAAGCGGAGATGCCCAAAATGTTTATCGGGCGTTCCCCGGCGGGCATGGCAGTTGCGGCGTCAACCTTCACGAAACGTAATTTTCAGACCACAATTTGCCAGCATCGCGCGCCGGCAATCAACTCAGGAATTCCCGCGGGTCAACGATCATTCCGGCAATGGCGCTCGCAGCCACGGTCATCGGCGAGGCGAGGAACACCTGCGATTCCTTGTCGCCCATGCGGCCGGGGAAATTCCGGTTCGTCGCGCTGATGCACTTGATGCCCGCCTTGTTGATGCGGCCAAACGTGTCCACCGGCCCGCCGAGGCACGCGGCGCAGCCGGCGTTCTCCGTCATCTGCACGCCCGCGCCCACGAGAATTTCCCAGATCGTCTGGCGGCCCCAGTAAGTCGTCTGCAAATCGCGCACGATTTCCGGCGTCGCGGGCACGCCGAACGTGTCAATCGTCACATGCTTGCCGCGCAACACGCGCGCGAACTCGACAAAATCGCTCGTCTTGCCGCCGGTGCAGGAACCGACGTAGGCGCGGTCGAGCTTGATGTGGCCGAGTTCCTTCGCCCTCTTGCGTTCGCCGGGATTGGGATGGCACGCCACCGTCGGTTCGAGCTGGTCGAGGTTCACGACGAGTTCATAGACGAACTTTTGCTTTTTGTCCGGCGTCACAGGTTCGTAGGTGGATTTCGTGCCGTTCAACTTCACGCGCGCGTCCACGTATTCCTGCGTGCGCGCGTCGAATTCAAAAATTGCATTCTTGCCGCCGGCCTCGATGGCCATGTTCGCAATCGTCATGCGATCATCCATCGAAAGCGATGCTGAGCCGGGGCCGTCGAATTGCAGCGCGCGATACGTCGCGCCGTCGAAACCGATTTCGCCGATGCAAT
>Ga0224534_1001994_pt1 | contig 10067 bp, 7 predicted proteins | sample 714E12024metaG_FD_172012 | JGI IMG/M metagenome (GOLD analysis project Ga0224534, IMG submission 172012) | Peat soil microbial communities from Stordalen Mire, Sweden - 717 E1 20-24 | ecosystem: Environmental > Terrestrial > Soil > Wetlands > Peat | place: Sweden: Norrbotten County, Stordalen...
TTGCCGCCCATCAACATTCCCCTGAACTCATGCGAGAACGTTGTGCGCGCAGGCCGCAGAACAATCCCGATCGCCCCGGGATAGGCAACCGGAAGCCAATCCGGGGCCGCATGTTCCCAGTTGGGATGGCAGGGACCGCCGATGTAGTCAACCGACGGAGCTGCGGTGAACTCTCGGTAGGCAACTTCGAACCATGCAGGATCAAGCTGCTCATCATCGTCGATAAGGCCCACATATTCGCCCTCTGTTTGTGCAAGCGCCTCATTGAGCGCCGCCGACTTCCCCGGGCGCCCGGCAAAGATGTATCGGACGGGAAGGTCGCGCAGTTCCAGGAACGACTGCACAACTTCTCTTGTGTTATCTCCTGAATTGTTGTCGACTGCAACTACGGTAATGTTCAGGCCTTTCGGGCGAGCGGCAGCGAAGACGCTTCTCAGGCAGTCCTTGAGTAAATATGCCCGGTTGTAAGTCGGAATAATAATGTCAATATCCATATTATTTCCTGTCCAGCATCGCATATTTCAGCTTAGGAAATAACTGGCTGCGAATATAACTGTGAAATACCAGCCCGATTGTGATAAAGAAGATTGGAAGGACAGCAATTACCTGAAGAAAGAATACCGTGAGATGGTGCGCAGGGAAGAGGACATTCACGGCATATGTAGCGATGGCAAAAGGAATCGAGGACAAATAAACCGGCGTCCACACCTTCCACACGACTTCCGAGTAACTCAGTCCCACCAGCTTGGAGATATAGCCCGGCCACAATACAAGATGTACGATTAAGCTGGGAACCATGGTTCCGATGGCCACTCCATATATCCCATACCGGCGGCCCAGGACAATGCTCAGAGCCAGATTGGTGACGCCTTCCCCAATCGCCCATATTGCGCTCATCTTATGTTTTTCCACCCCGAAGGCGATCGCTTGCGCGGTTCGATTGGCAAACGCAAACAGAAGTGCCGAACAGAGAATAATGAGGACGGTTCCTGAGCTGTGTGAGTACTGCGGCCCCATCCAGAGGCCAATGAAACTGCGGCCGCGGACCATCAGAGTGATCAGGATTGGCAACGAAACCGCGAGCGTGGCGCGGGTCCCGTTCTTGTAGAGCATCAACAGGCTATTAGTATCGCCGGCGGCCTCGTAGGTGCTTGCGGCGGGTACGAACGTGGCTCCTATCGAATTGATTGCCTGCATTGTATAGCTACAGATTGAGCCGGCAATCGCGTAGTAGGTCACTGCCGCAACTGAAACAAATTTGCCAACTACAATAGTGTCGGTCTGGTAGATCAACTGGATCGCGATCGTCGTCAGAAAGGCATAGGAACTATATGTCCATATCCGCTTCAGCGTCTCTCTCTTCGGCTTGTTCAGCAGGATTTGCAGTTGAGGATAAAGCCTGTGCGCAACCCACACCAGAAGGGCGTTGTAAACCAATACCGCAATCAGCTCGCAGACGGCAATCGCGATAATGCCGTGTCCCGTGCGCAGCACGGCCACCACTCCAATCACGCGAACTGCCGTTTGCACCATACTCAGGTAATTTTGCAGGTCATAACGGTTGAGCGCGGACAGCACGCCCGCAACTACGCCGACCGACATCGTAATCGCTGTCGTCACACCAATGAGGAAGATGGCTTTTCTGGCATCGCCCGCTAGTTCAGCCGGGACCTTGAATACGAGCGGAAATACTGCTGCGAGTCCGACGCTCAGCAGAAGGATGAGCGCGCTGATCTGTAAACGGACCCACAGGGCGGCAGAGATCGCCTCCGACGCGCCCTGATGATCGTTCTGGGTGTGCCCCTTGGAGACAAACCGCAGGACCGCACTTTGCATCCCAAGGTCGAGAAGGCCAAGGTAGGCCATGACTCCAACTGCCAGCACCCAGACGCCATAGGCAACATTTCCCAGCCGATGGATGATGAATGGCATAAGGAAGAAGGCGACCGCCAAATTGGAGATCATTCCAAACCAATTAAACAGCACGTTCCGCGCGATATGTCGTACACGCAGCTCCAAGCCAGAACTCCTTCCTGCCATCATCGAATCGTGGCGGAACATCTCGACTTTACTGGCTTTCAAAGGCCCAGGCAATCCCATGAGCGCATAAGCGATGGTAGCAGCGGCCCGGTCCAGCGCTGCAAACGAAGGCATCCGGCATCGGTTTCATTGCGTGACCTCACAGCAGCGCTTTCGCCGCCGCCTCTGGGTAAAAGCGTGTCCTTCCCCACCATGCGGATGACGTATCATCAGGGAAAGCAGCGCTCATCGAAACCCGGGCCTCCTGCAAGCCTGCATCAGGAGCTTGTGAACAATGGCTCACAGCACGGCGTTGGCCAGCCTTCACGCAGCAGTCGCACGCTTCCCAACAACTGGAGCACTGCTGCTTCCCGCCAATGCGATACCGCTCTACCGGAGCGTACCATGAAGCTGCTCTTTTGGCTCTGCCTCGCATTGGTAGCTTATGCATATTTCGGCTATGCGATTTGGCTGTGGCTTCAGGTACGGCTGCACAGGCGCCCCATCCTCAAGAGACAGATCCAGCCCGACGTTTCTATTATCATCGCGGCCCGCAATGAAGAAGAGAATCTGCCTGCCAAATTGGAGAACCTTCGCCTTCTGGATTACCCGAAGGACCGGCTTCAGATCTTCATCGCCTCGGATGGGTCGACGGATCGGACAGCCAGTATTTTGCGTGAGCAGGGTTCCAGTATCTCCCTTGTCATCCTCGACCAGTCGAATGGAAAGGCCTGCGCCCTGAACGAGGCCGTTAAGCGCGCCACAGGCGATATCCTGGTCTTTCAGGATGCCCGGCAGTTGGTTGATCCGGACGCGATCTCCGAACTCGTCTCCTGCTTCGCCGATTCAACCGTGGGTGCTGTAAGCGGAGAGTTGCTGCTCGAAACAAGCGCCGACGAGCCCACCCCCGATGCTCTCGGCATCTACTGGAAGATCGAAAAAGTTGTGCGTAAGCTCGAATCTGAGTCAGGCTCTGTCGTCGGAGTCACTGGGGCCATCTACGCAGTCCGTCGTGAACTCTATACAGAGATCCCGCCAGGGACTATTCTCGATGACGTATTTGTACCCATGCATGTGGCGCGCGCAGGAAAGCGCGTCGTATTTCAGCCCTCAGCAATAGCGCGCGACCAACTCTTTAGCGAAAAGGGCAAGGAGTTCTCGCGCAAGGTTCGGACCCTGACCGGGAACTACCAGTTGTTGCAGCTAGCGCCATGGCTGCTTTCGCCGGCGAACCCTCTGCTCTTCCGTCTCATCAGCCATAAGCTCCTGCGACTCCTGGTTCCACTACTGTTGATCCTGATGCTGATGGCCTCCGCACTATCCATCGGGCCATTCTACCGATCCATTTTCTGGCTCCAGATACTCTTCTATGCTCTGGCCGCCGTTGGGATGTTGAGCCCAACGTTCAGACGATTCAAGCCAGTCGCTATCGCCAGCACATTTGTCATGCTTAACACTGCGGCAGCACTTGCATTTTATAATTTCATCGCAGGAAGAAACAGGGTTTGGGTCTAGTAGACTAAGTCAGTCTGAGGCGAGTCTATTTGCATTCGCTCGCAGACTTACGGGGATCGCATGTTTGGAACAGGCATTGGACACTTCATCCCGCTGGCCGCCTACTTGGGGTTCTGGATCATGTGCCTCGTCTCGTTAGGCGGAAGGCCTCTTCTCGGCCTCTACTATATGCTCCCATTCCTTCCTTATCGCCTGCTGCGGGACCACTTCATCGACTATCCGCTGGGCGCCAATATGATGACGATCCTGGTCCTTGCAGTCATCGTCGGAGCTCTCATCCATGGGAAGCACCTTCCTAAATCAAAGCTCTACCTGATCTGGCTCGTCTTTGGAGTCTATCTCTATCTTTCAATGTGGATCGGCGTGGCGCTTTCAAATGCCCCCGCGCCACTTTGGCTCTCTGACATCAACTTCGTAACCTGGAAAGACTATATGGTCATTCCGCTGGTCTTCGTAGCGGCAGGTTTAGCTATCCAAGACCGGAAAGCTATTAGAACCGTCGTCCTCGTTACGGCCATCTCCCTTTTGTTGATCGACCGAACTTGCATATTGGAGAGTATGTCGAGGAGCTGGGCGAACTTCGATGAGAGTAAGCGCGACGTCGGTCCACTCGCCTATGGCTCAAACCAGACAGCGGCATTTCTGGCCCAATTTGCAATGTTCTTTTGGGGATTTACGCAGTTTGCCAAGAAAATAAAAATCAAAATATTATGCTACGGACTGGTGTCGGTCACGCTGTTTGCAACCATGTACACGTTCTCGCGCGGGGGGTATCTCGCAGTGCTCTTCAGCGTCCTTGTCCTGGGCCTATTGAAGGACCGAAAACTGCTTCTGGTTCTTGGAATCTTCCTGCTGACTTGGCAGACGGTCGTGCCTGCCCCCGTCCGCGAGCGGGTCACCATGACCGAAAACTCCAACGGACAACTCGAGGCGTCAGCCCAGGAGCGAGTCGACCTTTGGCAGAACGCGGAGAAATCGATCCTCCACAGTCCGATTGTCGGAACTGGCTACGCAACCTTTCAGTTAGGAGAGCACGTCGACAACTTGAAAGACACTCATAACTGGTATGTCAAGGTGATGGTGGAAACCGGAATCATCGGCCTTATCATCGCTTTTATTCTGCTTCAACAATTGCTCGCAATGTCTTACCGGCTCTTCAAGCGCGCAACCGACCCGCTCTATCAAGGTCTGGGCCTGGGCCTTCTTCTGGCAACCTGCTCCTGCATTGTTGCCAACTTATTTGGCGACCGTTGGACCTATCTTGAAATCACTGGGCTCCTTTGGGTACTCGCTGGAGCCGCGATTCGCGCAACCCATCTCATGGAATTGGAATCAATTGCACCGCCAGCCGAGGTTGATTCCAGCAACACGATCAACCCATACATGGCTTATCGTTAACAATCTTTCGCATTTTATTCTTGCTTATTCTGCGTCCACACAACTATTGCACTAGAAAGGCTCACAATGAGCAGTATCACGGCATTACCGCTGGAAGGCTCGAATCGTAAGCAGGCGGTGCATTCCGCATTGCCTCACGTTCTGCTTATGCTCGATCAGTTTCCCAAGACCCTCGGCGGCGGAGAACGGACCGTCCTCAAGCTCGCGGCCCTTCTGCCGCAGTATGGATATCGCGCATCCATTCTGACCTTTTCAGTCCACCCTGAGAGTGCCGTACTTGCCCTCAAGTCGCCCCCATGTCCCATCTACCTGCTCCCCTTGCAACGCACCTATGACCTCACGGCCCTTCGATCTGCTCTCGACCTCAGAAGGTTTCTTCGTCAGCAACAAATTCAGATCGTCCAGACTTGTTTCGAAAGCTCCGATCTCTGGGCGGGATTTGTAACAAAGACAATGTCAAACGCAAAGCTAATCTGGAGCCGCAGAGACATGGGAATCCTCCGGGTCCGCAAGCACAGCCTCGCCTATCGCCTCATGGCCGGCGTTCCCGATGCGGTCTTCGCCGTCTCGGAGCAAGTCCGCCGGCATTCGATCGAGGTGGATCGAATCGATCCCGCTCGCGTCCAGACCATCTACAACGGCCTCAACCTAACCGAGTGGAATACCGCATTCAAGCCCACAACTACTTCAGACAAACTCCTCGTCACAACAGTAGGCAATATCCGCCGAGTGAAAGGCCACGACGTTTTTATCAAGGCAGCCGCGTCCATCGTTCCGCACTTCCCCAACGTCTCGTTCAGCATCGCCGGCGATGTGTTAGAACCCGACTACTTCGCCGAACTGCAAGCTCTGGTCCGCAATCTTCACCTCTCCGACCACTTTCATTTTGTCGGCAGCGTCACTGACCTTCACCATTATCTCTCCGCGGCGGATATCTTCGTCCTGCCCTCTCGCAGCGAAGGTTTTTCCAATGCCATACTTGAAGCCATGGCTGCGTCTCTTCCGGTCGTTGCCACCGACGTTGGGGGAAATTCAGAGGCCGTGAAAGACGGTGTCACTGGCTTCCTCGTCCCCTCGAACGATCCTGCGGCGCTCGCGTCTGCCATCACCCGCCTTTTCTCCGACCCCTCCCAGGCAAAGGCAATGGGCGCGGCAGGAAAGGTTTTTGTCGCGGAAAACTTCACAACAGAGACCATGATGACTCGAATCACAACTGCCTACAAGAATTTACTCGCCCACAATTCGCCGCTGGCCGCAGGCCGTGCCGGTAACTTATCATAGGCGTTCAAGCGGTTGCGTCTGAGAAATCAACAACAAGACACATCTAAACAGCAGCCCAGTTCGCGGGTGTCCTCAATAGTGATCCCGCAACAATTTCGAGAGCATTTCTTAGCAAAGTGGGGAAATAGGCAAGATGGCTACAGTCGACATTATTATCCCTGCGTTCAATGCTGCAAGATTCCTGCCATTCTCCCTGCAGAGCGTCGTTTCACAGACGTTCGACGATTGGCGAATTCTGCTCGTGGACGATGGCAGCACCGACAACACCACGGAAGCGGTTGCTCCGTTTCTGGATCGCCTCGGTTCCAAAATCAGATACATCAAGCAAGAGAATCGTGGTCTGCCAGCGGCAAGAAACACTGCCATCCGGTCCTCAACAGCCGAATTCCTCGCTCTGCTCGATGCCGACGATGTGTGGTTGCCTTGCCGACTCTCAGAGTCGTTGAAGATATTGGTAGAGCGGCCGCAGGTTGGTCTCGTCTATGGCCTGATCACAGGCATCGACCAGGAAAATCGGCCAGGGATTACCTGGCTGGGAAATCTGAGTGACGCCGATGGGCATATAGCACCGCAGATTTACATGCGAAAGGTTGATCTGCCCTGCCCCACAATTACCTTCCGCAGAAAATGCGTGGATGAGGTTGGCTTTTTCGACGAGACGATGCGCGCTACAGAAGATCGAGATCTCTGGCTTCGCATCGCCTTGCGATACGAAGTTGGGTTTGTCCCCAAGGTTCTCGCCTACTACAGGCTATCGCCGAACTCTATGTCCACCGATCCACAGCGAATGCTTCAGGCGCAACTCAAGTTCATTCGAAAACATTATGGCTCGGAGGGTTGTGGCCTGCGCCCCCGGCAGATCGCCCTGGCCCGGTCTTACAAACAGAGAGGGGAAGCCCTTAAGCTGCAAAGCCGGCCCTGGGCTGCCCTGATGAGCGCGCTGCAAGCTGTAGCCTTCTATCCCTTCGATATGGACAACCCAAGAACCGCTGGGTCGCTGCTCTTAAATTGGATTGCAAGCCTGAAACGCGGCTAAACCTTGGTTGCGCGATCACGCAGGAATCGAACTCCTCCCCACGCACCCGTCACCAGCAATGCCGCGGCGATGGTCTCCATTGCGATAGAAGCAAACGAAGTTCCGCGAGGACGGCTTGGTTCACTCGGCAACGAGCTCTTGCCGGTTGCTTTGCCAGGTGAATCGTCGCCGTAGCCATATGCATGCCAGGTTTCGTCCTTAAGGTGCGGATCGCCGCAGCTACCGGCGACCTCATGCAGCCCGGTGGCGGGACACCTCCAGCTACTCTTGGCATGATAGGTCACATTGTTGCGGAAGCTCGCACCCGGATTGGTGAACATCTTCAGGTCGGTGTTGCTGTAAATCGGCGACGGGTACTGTCCAGCCAAGTTGCGAAATCCAATAAAAATGTTGTCGTCGTATTGGATAGCCGCATTGGACGTTGGCTCCCCTGGATACTCGACTTCCAATGCAACGTGGTTGTCCGAGTAGAGAACATTGCGCTGAAAGATGGCTGGCTGGGCGTCCGGCACATTGATAAGGATTGCGGTGTCGCCAGCACGGCAGAACAGGTCCAGGCGTGCGTTGTACCTCGCTGGCGTGCCCGGAATCGCGTTGGACATCGCACTGCAATTTCCCACAATATAGCTGTCGGTAATCGTTGCCGTTGCGCCGCCCACCTTGATCTGCTGTCCCATATTGCCGAATGCCAGCGCGTGCGTCACCGTCATGCTGGATCCTTTGCCGCCGATGTGCAGCGCATCCAGTCCGTCCTGGGTGTTGTAACTCACCGTTCCCTGGTCGAAATGCACCTGCCAGCCGGGGGCATCGCTGTCCTTGGACGCCGTGCCAAATCCATCGCCATAACCCCCATGGTCCTGGTCCGTGCAGTCTCCATACGGCAGCGCATCGACGATCGGGTACTCCTCGGCGCAACCGTTCCAACTGATGTTGTAGTGCTGCACCAGCAGACTGCCCTTGCCCGTGCTCCCGTCGTCATTGTCGGCATTCCAGCCGGAAGAGGCATTGCCCAGAATGTCCACATAGTCCATCACCACGCCATCTCCGGTTGGGCCGCTGATGCCATTCGTGGCAAGGCCGTGAATATGTACGTCCGTCAGGGTGTCATGCGTCGATGTATTGGAAAGCGCAATGCCGTTCTGAGCGAAGTCCTGCGTCGAATCGCACCCCACCGTCTGCGTTGCTCGACCGCAAGCCGAGTAATCCGTGATGTCCAGGCAAGCTACATCTACATACGAGGCGCCGGATAGAGTGAGTACCGTTCCAACTCCCCATCCACCGTGAAGTTGCGTCTTCGCCGAGGCGCTGTGACACGAGGCGTAGTTCTCCCCCAGAATCCGCGTGTGTTGCGTTGCGGTGCCCGATGGCGGAGGCGGTGCGCCGGAGCCAATTGCGTCTCCTGTCAGACCCCAGCAACCAGTCGGGTCGCAGTAGGTTGCAGCGCTGTTCCAGCCCACTCGCCATGCCACGCCCGTCCCGATAGAGCCACGGATGATGTAGGTATCGCCGCCAGAGCCGATCCAACCCCACCCCGGAAACGCTTTGCCGTAGGTGTACGACCCATCGGACCAGAGGTAGCGAACATCCTTGAACGCGCAGTGCTTATTCACCCCGCTGCCGGGATAGGGCGCGTCTGCCTTGCCATCGCACTGCCCCGAGGTCACATTCGTGGAATATCGCGTCCCCCCTCCCGGTCGTACATACCAGGTCGTGCCGTAGAGGGGGAGACAAGCGCATCCCAACAGAAATACACCCATCGTCTTAAGGGTACGGTTCATACGCTCCAATACTCCGAGGATCCCTTAGCCCCGTTATAGGTACACATTGCAACGGAAATACTCTTGCCGTGGGGCATGGGTTTCCTTAGTTCGCCCTTGGTCTAGCCGGTGGTGGGATCGTAGTCGTCGGCGGTGATGACCTGCAAGCCGGGCGTGGCGGCCGGCTGCTGGTCGATGAGCAGGATGGTGCGGGCGCAGCCGGCGGGGTAGCTCATCCGGCTGCCGGTGTATATCGGCGAGACGGCGTTGGCGGGAACGGCGCCGGCGGGAAGGACGACGATGGAGTAGGTTCCGCTGGGGATGTTGATGTATCCAGTGTTGCTGCTATAACTCAGGCCGGTGTCGATGGGCGCGACTTTGGCGAGCGCGGAGCCGTGAGGCACAAGGTAGATGTCGACGGCGACGGCGCGCGTGGCCTGATCGAGAAAGCGCAGCGCCACCTGGCCCGACGGCGCGGCGTAGGACTGGTCCTTGAGCACCGTCATCTGCAGGCTAGCGCTGATGTTTCCGGCAAGCACGGTGTACTGGCTGCCGGTCAAAAAATTGCCGCGAACCGTGGCCAACTGCTGCTGCGTTCCGGCGATGGTGGCGGCATGGGTACTGGCGCCGGCGGGAATGGAGATGTAAGAGCTGACCGTGCCGAAGCCGACGTTATAGAGGACGGCTGGCGTGGTCTGGGGCGGCCCGGGGTAGATGTCCAGCGCGGGCGCGTCGGGCGATACGTCGATGACGCGGACCTGCGACATGGGCTGGATGCCGGCGATGCCCTGGCAACCGGCGAGGCCGGCGGCGAGGAGCGCGAGTGCAATGACGCGGCCGGTCCGTTCGACGAGTTGGGGCTTGGCGAGTCGCATGGCTGCGCGTTACAGACGATAAAAACAATCAAACCGATTGTAAACGCGGGAAGGCTTGGCGACTGCGGGTTATGCGCTTTGCGGTGCGATGGAAGCTGTTAGCATATTTGCAACTCCCCCCTCCCCCCGCCACCCCTACCTGCTAACGTCTCTGAATACAATAGTGCCCACACTTTTCCCGGCAAG
>Ga0224534_1001997_pt1 | contig 10061 bp, 10 predicted proteins | sample 714E12024metaG_FD_172012 | JGI IMG/M metagenome (GOLD analysis project Ga0224534, IMG submission 172012) | Peat soil microbial communities from Stordalen Mire, Sweden - 717 E1 20-24 | ecosystem: Environmental > Terrestrial > Soil > Wetlands > Peat | place: Sweden: Norrbotten County, Stordalen...
CGGTGTCGTGACGGAGGAGGTCAACGTAAAGGGTCGCGAACCCGCCGTTGGTCGTATATCCGCTGGGGTAGATAAACTGGCTGAAGTCGTACCATAAAAGATCGAGCGTGCCGCCGCCGGTAAGACCTCCGATCTGCAACGTGCCATTCAAGTTCACGTTCGTTTGATTGTTGTACACGCGATTGGCCGTCGCGCTGGCGAGCGCGGTCGAGTCCGGCAGGCCATTGGTGACGGCTTGCGAGCCGGTGCGGATGGCGGCATTGGTGGCGTTCAGATCAAGCAGATAGGCGAGGCCATTTGTCGCGCCCGCAGGAGCGGTCCATGACCCATCCTGACGGAGGAACTTCGAGGGATCGGGTGCTCCGGCGTTGGCTACCAAGCCGGTGTTGCTGCCGCTGAAGAGATTGGTCGAAGCCTTGCCGGCCAGCGTGTTGGCATCGGGCAAGCCGTTGGTCACAGTCTTCGTGACGTAGCCGGCATCATTGGGGAACAGGCTGACATTCTGGTTGGTCGTGGCCAGCCCGTTGGTGACTGATGCACCCACCAAGCTGTTTGTTAACGTATTCGCCGTGCTGATTGGTTCCAGCCCGTTGGTGACGCCCGCCGTAACGTAGCCAGCATCGTTGGGGAACAAGCTGATGTTTTGATTGATGGCTGCCTTGCCGGCCACAGTGGTGGCATCGGGCAGTCCGTTGGTCACAGCCTGCGAGCCGGTACGGATGGCTGCGTTGGTCGCATTGAGGTCTGTCAGTTGGGCAACGCTCGTGATGCTGGAGCCGTTACCGTGAAGGTTCGTGGCATACACATCGCCGACCGTGATCGTTGAGCCATAAAATCCAGCGCCGTCTGCCGTGACGTCTCCCTCGGAAGTGATGCTGCCAAACGTGTGCAGATTGCTAGTGACCGTGATCGTCATCAAGGGAAGAACGCCGTTGAGATTTGTGCACCCGAAGCTATCGGCAGTCACATCGTGCCCCAAATCCCAATCGTATTGAGCGAACTGATGGTTCTCTACGTCGATGGCCTGGTTGCCGTACTGGTCTTGGATCGTTCGGGTACCCACGGCGTCGGCATTGGTGACGTTATGATAGCCGGCATTGAGATCGTTGGTCATCGGGTTTGGAAATCCACCACTATTTCCGGCGGGGCCGGTGGTGAGGTTGGTGGCCACGAGCATGACGCCGCCGCCGGGAAGATTGGAGAGAGTCATTCCCGATGGCAACTGAATCACATTGAACACGCCAGTCGATGTCCCACTAATGTAGGTGAGATACCAACTACCGAATGCGTTTGCGACCTGCCGGGGATTAGCTGCACAGAGCCAGAGCAGGATGAAGATCGAAATGAATGAAAAGAAGTTCAGCCAAGCGCGTTTCAGATTCATGTCATCACTCCTTCGTTCCCCTGCGCGCGACTATACGCCGATGAATGAGAGGCGCAAGGAGAATCAGGCAGTGTTTTCATCGATGGAACCTAAAACCGTTCGTCGGGTCGGCATCCCATTTGATGACGACTACCGCGCCGTCGATGCCCCATCCGTTCGTGCCAGATCCCGGAAGCGCGGGGAATCCGTTTGCGACGAAGGTACCGGTCCATACGTTTGAATCCATCTCGCTTCCCTGCGTTTCTATGTATTGCCAGAATCCGAGATTATTGGTCTTATCGAATCGCAAAGTCGGATGGGAGAATTGGTTGCTAAGGACGCCGGGATTCCATGAGTGGACGTAGATGTCCCGCACCGATGCGAAATTCAGGCAAGTCTCGGGGTAGAGTAGAATCGAAGACATGCGGACGGCTTGATTCGGCAGCGCAACAAGAAAGGGATAAACGGGCGAACCGCCGCCGGTAAACGTATTGGTCGTCGCGGTGGTGATCCATGTACCCAGATTAGTCACCGCAACCATGTTTGACAATGCCCATCGCCCATTCTGAGAAGCGTCCGCGTTGTAGGGAGTCAGAGAATACACCTGACAAGTGAGACTGTTAAAGATTTTCTTCAGGCCATCCGCGTCATAGTCAATATCGTGAAACCCTTCTGCCACGTCATAATTCGTCACCACAAAAGAGGCGTTGGTGCTGTTGAGGGCATTGCTGAGGATGCAACTGAAGAGGGTCTCATCGTTCGTGCGATATGGCGGGGAGCCATTCGGGGTCTGCATTTGCCGGTGAATTACTGAGAGAGCAATCGCACATGGATTCGTCAGAACCTTCGTGCCGTTCGTTGTGAGGCACAATCCGCCATGCAGTTGAATCGTCTCGAAAATGTAATCCCTAACCTGATGGTCTGGAAATTGAGCAAAGGAATGGCCGTTCATCCGAAGGGGATTGGTAATGCAATCGCTCAAGGTCGAACCCAAATAAAATACCTGATTCGATTTTGGAACCGTCGATGCAGAAAGCCATTGGCCGCCGATATACGGATCGCCATCATCAAAGGGAATCATGGTCGATGAGAAAGGATTCGTCACCGTGCCCCAGACATTTTCCAAATCCCAACTGTTCGTGACGAGATGACCATTTCCCGGAAATGCCGGAGTATAATACCGGCGGGGCGTATAATTCAGGTATCGGCCATAGCGATTGCTGGAGGCGACATCGACATTATTGTTGGTGACGAACTGGATGTAGTTGCTGCCGACCGCCCAGCCAGGATGGATGACGACGTTGGTGGTGGTGACGATAAGCCAACCGGAGGGAAGCCCGATGATGTCGTCTATATTTGTCCAGAACGCCCTTTCAGACCAAAGCGGAATTGCCGGGTAGGCCCCTGATGATACCCAGTGGTTGCTCGGTGAAGTCGTCCATATCCAGACGTTCGTTGGAGTCGAACAATAATCATTGAAGTTTCCGGTCGAGAGTTCCCTCACAACCCAATTCCCCGGGAGTCCAAGTCCCGCGTTCACCGTGTTGCCTGCGGCCAGAAATTCCTCCTTCAAGAAATCGAGTCGAAAATGATCATGGTCTATGAATCTTGAGACCGCTTCATATGCTCCGTAGAAATTGGTTATAGGCTGATTCCACGGAGCCGCTGGCGACCCAGCTTCAATTCTCCAATCGTTGGCCCAATAGATGTCCCAGAAGAAAGCACTTCCACGTGGCGATGTCACCTGTGCCCGCTCACTGTTTGCAAAACAAACGTCGTAAAGACGGAGATCGGTTGTGTTCAGGAGTGCATTTGTTTCTTCATACGAAAACGCCCATGCGGGATTTGTAGCCAGGCTACCGGCCGCATACGCCACAAATGGAGACTGCAAATCCGAGTCGGTCGCAAGGAAGTTCGTGCTTCCGCTGGGAATGCTTTTATGCGGAACATATAAGCCTATCGGATTATATTGTTGCAAACCGAAATAGGAAACGAATCCGGCAGGGTCGCTCCGTTGATACCAGAATTGCGTAATGCTTCCAGAAGTCAGGTCGTGTCCCTTCAACAACGCCCATCGCAGAGTTTCAAGCGAGTTTTCCGAGAATATAACATCTCGAATCCATTGATTCGTTTTAAATGGTATCCAACCATCAGCATTCAAATTTGTCAGACAGTCAAGCGTAATGGCATTCCGCACGCAGATTAAATTTTCGTTCGTAGGCGCGCTCCCATCGCAAATGGTTACTCCGATAAAATTAGTCACATTCGTCAGAGAGCCGTAGGTCGCATTCGCCGGGGGGAATCTCCTCCAGTAGTCATAAGGCCAAATCAACTGCGCGACCGGCCCGCCAAGCGCATTTGTCGAAAGGCTATTATCGCCATTCGTGACAACCTGAAAATAGTTGGTCAGGTCGAGATAATACCAGTTCCTGTAAATGCAGTTTGTCCTCTGCGAGTAGAGGCCGTAGGTGATGTCAACCAACTGATTCGAGGATGTGATAAGCGGTGAGTTCGTTGCGGGCCACACGACCGGAGGATTATTCGTTGAATCGTGCCAGCCTGTAGGATTGCCTCTCGTGCCGACCGCCTGTGCGAACATCATCACCAGAAATACGATGAATGCCAGAAGAAACCAAACTGGACCGCATTGTCTAATCCGGCTCATGGCACGACGATGTTCCCGAAGCTCTGAGCCGTTTCAAACCAGAGTTCCCAAGGTGGAAACGGAATCGTCGGTGGGCCATCGTCATAGACTGCCGAGCCCGGTCCCGGCCCAAGCGTGACCTTTATCCACGCCTTCTGAGTCGTCGAAGTCAAATCCACGAGCGCACCCTTGACGAATACTTTGCCGCTGAATGATGCGCCGCCTACCCCCATCGGCATCGACAACGGAAAAATCGGTCCCGAGAATAGTCCAGGCTGCGCGACCGACCTGAGCCCCGCGCCTTCACTTAATACTTCCCGGACGGCTTGCGCGATCTGGTCATAATTGTCTGATGCCTGGCTCAAATGATGAAGCTGCTCCAATCCGTTGACGGGAACCGAGTGAAAACCAAGTCCGCGGCTGTCGGGTCAGTCCCGTCTTGCGGCCACTGCGTCCCGTCGAGTTTCAGAAAGACCGGATGCGAGACGGGCATGAGAACCTTCTTGCCCACGAGTGAGGCGATTGGATAGCCCACGGGATATACCATCGGCGTTCCGGGATTATTCGGATCATCGATGGTCGTCGTCGCATGGACTTTCGAGCTTGGCGTGTTCGCCGTCTGTAAAATCCTCATTCCCCGGTTCTGTAATCGCACCTTCGTGAGATCCGGTAACCCCGGCGGGTATTGGCCTTTGAGTTCTATCTCCGCCACGATCACCTGATACAGAGTGCCGTCCACCCATGTCTCAGGATGGGCCACAATGGAATGTAGCAGAGCGCAGTTGGCGCCTACGCTCGTCACGACGCCGCCGATTTCTACGATGGTGAATCCGGTGGTATTGGTCGTCATCTGCGCCGCAGTCGCCGCATTGTAATTGAAGTCCGAATATCTCCGGTGTCGATGCAGCCGGAACTTTGGATTGATCAGGTCGTGTGTCAGTGGTTCACTTGGAGGGTCGAACGCGCTATTCTGAATCGGGTTGGGCGGGGAAGAAAAATCCTTCGTCATCGGAGCCGGATATTTTACGACGGTTCTTTCCACAACATCATAGTATTGCCACGGCGGATTCCCGGAAGCCCCGACCCACGGCATCGACCGGAACTCAGCCGTGACATGCCAGTTGGTTCCAGTCTCGTCGCCGGATTCGTTCTCAGCTTTGATCTTGTACGCATAGAACCCGGACACCGAGTCGTACATATTCGCGTATGGAAGCCCAAGGGCGACCCCTCCAGCCAACACGACGCGGGCGGCATACGGGTCCATCGGTACTGGATTATTCAGTACGACGACGTAGTGATTCGTGAACGCTTGCGCTTCTCCGCTCGTGCCGTACTCCCACGTCTGTTTTGGGAGTTGCGTGACCGATATAACGGTCGCAGCCATATCAGCGTCTTGCGCCTCCAGCGGTATGTACGGTCGGCGTGGCGGGAGATTGTTTCCCAACGCTCAGTAGTGCGACGATTTGCTCAAGGGATAATGAGGATCGCATCGATGCTTCGGCGGTTTTCTCGGCTGCATCATTCCCCCCGGCCATGTACTCAGCCCGCGCCGTGTAAGCCGCTGACGTTCCCTCCTCACTCATCGAGGCGAGCTGCGAACCCTTCGCGGATTCTGCCCATGCGCCGGAGACCTTTTCCTGCAGCTTGAAAATCCCCTCGGCTTCGGTGCGGATATTCTTTTCATCCAACCGAAATTGCTTCTCAGCATCCTCTTGCTTTTTCTTAGCCGTTTCATCCAGATGCTTATCCACCAGAGCTTGTTTTCGGTCTTCGTCTTCCTCGTCCTTCTTGGCGCCCTTCTCCTGTGCCTCGATCATTGCGTATTCCTTACTGCCCGGGACAGCTCCAGCAGCCTGAGCACGAGCGAAGACATTCTCTTCGACCTCGGTATCTTCACCGGCCCGCTTCTTCAGTTCCAGTTTCTCTTTCTCGTCAGCGAAGATTTCCTTCTTCGTTTCCTCCTGTCCCTTTTGCTGAATGGATATACGTTTCGCCTGTATCTTTTTGCCGAGTTCCTCTTCAGCATAGGAAATATCATTGGCCTGTTGCTGATAGAATTGCTTCTCCTGTTGATTCGTCGTGCCGTGGATCGCGTCGAGATAACTCTGTTTTTCCTTCGCGAGTTTCCCATACTCATCCTGCATTCCGGCTAGTTCGGTCTGAGCCGGCAACATAGTCTTGGTCGCGCGCTCTTCGGGGGTTACTTTCGCGGTCAAAGATTTGGCGTACTCCTGTAGTTTCCCCAACTCATTTCTGATCGCCGCCAAACCGACTGCGTGAAAGTCTATCGTCGAAGATATTTTCGGCGTCTCCCGCACCCCAAATCCAATGAGCAGGTTTCCGAAATATCCCTGCGCGCTCAGGCCCGCCGCCTTCCACGATTCATCGGCCTGCTTGCTCCATTCGATGCCGGTCTTGATGATGTAACCAGTGGCAAGAGCCGCCGCACCGACTCCTGTGAATGCCGCCACTCCCGCCGCGCCTGCGCCCGCCATCGTGCTTTGAAGCTGAATTCCCTCCATGATGAGAGACCGGATGCTCATCTGTCCGCCTGCACCGACCATCGCGATCCGGCTCGCCATCATTCCGCCGCCGCGCATCCCGATTCCGCCGCCACCGCCCATCATTCCGGCTGCGCCGCCTCCACCGACTCCTGAACCGATTCCCGCTTCCATCGACTGTGTAACCTGTTGCCGATGGAAATTCATCATTTCCATATTCAGGTCACGTACCGCCATTCGGGATTTCTCAGCAGAGGCCATAATGGCCTTCCCCATTGCATCAGCATTGGCAGAGATTCCGTGGAACGCAGTGCTGAGCTCACCAGCGCCGGTCTGGCGAAAAGCTAAGACAAAGTCGTCAGGCATATCAGTAGCTCAGGATGAATCCTTGCAAGACCGGGCTGTTCGTCGCGGATTGCGCCCAGAGATTCGTGCCGCTCATTCTGTACAGCGAGAACTCTCCGGCGAGAAGTTGAATGGGCTGAGAGTTGGTCAATCCACCCACCGTGATCGACGCCCACGCGTTCGTGTCCGTGTTGTAGAGCAGGACGTATCCGCCCGCCGTCACTCCGTTCGAGCACACTGAACAGACCAGACCATTCGTCACCGTGCCCATCGGGAGCGCGACCGGATTCGTGGGGATCGCCATGATGAATGAAGAGACAGCCGAATTGGTCACGTTGATCTGCGGGCCGTAATGCGTGTTGAATCCCCCGCCGTTCTTCGTATACTGGAAGTTCAGGGACAAGATCAGCTCGTTCGCTCCCTGCGCCGAGAACAACACCGCCCCGAACACCGCCGCCGCCAGAAAGAATCGCCTCATGTCATTGCCTCCGTTTCAGCATCTCCAGAATCAGTTTCTCCAGCCGCTCGACGACTTCGCCGGGCTCAGGATGTTCTTCGGCCCACACGACCCAGCCGAACAGGTCTTCCGGCGTCAGGTCGTCCAGCAGCTTCCGCCAATCCGTCTCGCCGCGTTGTGCCGCTAACCGCCGGAGGACTCGCTCGACGGCTGAACTTCGGCCGCTGGAGGAACTTTTGCCGCCTCCAGCTTGGCGAAAAAACTTCGGCGATGCTGGTCCTCCTGTTCGGCCCGCTCATAGAGGAAGTTCCGGCGTTGAGCCTCCGTGAAGAACTCCGCGATGAACTTGCCGCTTCCGACTGCATCTCGAAGCGTCTCCACATCTTTCCGTGATGGGTACTGCTGTACATCAGCGGCGTCCACGCAGAACCGGGAAAATGCTTCGACGATTATTTCATCGTAAAGCTTGGGCCGTTTCTTGTCCTCATACATCCATGTCCACCATTCACTAACGCGGCGCGCCGAGGCTTGGCGGATGAAGACCTCGATGCCTTCCGGATTCTCCTGTGAGGCCAGCGTCGTGAGGATGAACGGCTCCGGCTTCTTCAGGCGTTCGAGCGCCCTGTCGATATTTTCGCGTATCGTCATTGGTCCTCCGGATTATGCGAACACGGTCGAGCACACAAACTTGATAACGCGCGCAAACTCTTTCTCCGGCCCTACCTCACCGTAGTCATCGCCCACGCAGTAGGCTGTGGCCGTACGAGACGTTCCAGTCGATGGCGCCAGTGTCAATGTCGTAGACACCGGCGGATCGACGCAGAGATTCGGCAGGGCGATATTATCCGCAACGGCGATTTCTACGGTCGGATTCGCATTCGTTTTACCGATAATCGGGGTAAGGCCGCCCAACGTAATAAGCCATTTCCAGAAGACCGTGGTGCCAGTAAATCGGATATAAAGCGGGTCTTTGAAGTTATACAGGCTTGACGATAGCGTGTAACCTCCTCCCACCATCCAGACGCCCGCCCAATCTGTCCCAACGCCGCCCTGAATCTTCGGCATGACTGCGCATCCGAGCGTGATTGCACCAGCATTCACTAGGGCGTAGCCGATGGATTTCCGCAGCTTCAGAATAGCCGTGCGGGTTCGGCCGGTGAAAAGTTTCCAGTTCATTGTCGTCGCCAGCTCCTTAGTTAACCGCTGCTGTTGATTTCGGGTCCACGGCATTGACTTTCGTCAGCGTCGCGTCGATGTCTCGCGCATCCTGTCCGAATAGTTCTTGTGAACTATTGCACTTCGGGCAGTTTAGAAGGATGCGATCTACTCCGACTCCAGGAATCCCCGTCCGAGTTACTGCCGAGAATTGCCCGTCGCACCCTTCCTTCGCGTGTTTCAAATCTGCCAATGTCTTCATGTCGTTCTGCCTCTCTCGTTTGATTGTTACGGCGCAACCGCGCCCGCCACGTCGCTGTCATCTGCTCCAGCCAAGGTCGCCACGGCGAAGATCGTGCTCCCGCTCGCTATCGCCACCGGTGCCCCATAGACCTGCGCCTCGTTCTTCAGGCTCGGGTATGTCACCCCGTCCGTCGTGTAGTAAATCACCGCGCCCGCCGTTCCGCAAGTTATCGTTGCGTCACCTCCAGCAATCACGATGGTCGGAGTCGCGCATCTCTGCGGTTGCGGCATCGTCAGGAGTGCATGGACGGCAAACGCTGACACCTGCATATCGAATTTCTCCGCGCCGTCCCGGAGATCCGGCGGAATCCATCCCTCGTGGTCGAACAGCACTTCCTGGCATCGGGCTTGGCCGGCGATTCCGTACACCTGAAAGTTCTCCAGTATCCGCGCGATACCGATTGCCGCGTCGTCGTTGTGCAACCCGACCCCTGCTGGCGCGAACCCACTGGCCCGGCTGTTGTGCATGATGGATTCGAGCACGGAAATCTCACAGACCATCATCGTCGTCAGGCTCGTGGACTTCGTCGAGGCTCCCTGCGTGTGCGGGAACTTCACGAACACGCCCAGTCCGGATTTGCCGGCCTGACCGATGAGCGCCTGCGTGAGAGCTTGCAATGCCTGTTTGAAAGAGTTCGCCGGCGTCCGAAGTTTCGGGACTTCCGTGGTGACTGGAATCCCACCGTAGACCGAGTGCGCAGCGATCCTATCGGCCAAAGCCAGATGCCAGAGATACATGGCACGCTCTTTCCCGTCGCTCATGCCAGTCCCCTTCTTCGCAGCACGCGCTGGATGAGTTGTTCTACCTTTCGACGTGCTGCTTCTCGATATTCTGAGGGACTAGGCAGAATTGATTTATCGGCTTTCAGGATGAACCCTTTGATGAGCCAGAACATGATTCGACCGGCCGTTTTCAGTTGTCCCGCTCGCGTCCCGCGCGTTACCAGTTCCTCACCCTTTCTCTTTCGGGCCTTGTACCCCTTGTTCCACCCGCGCGTGACCTGTGCCCGCCTGTAGATATTCTTCTCCGCCAGCGCGAATGCCTCAAGGTGTCCGCCGAGCATCCGAAACACCGGAACCAAGTCGGGGAACTCGCGCGCCCGGCGATGCCGCGTTTCATCGTTGGCCGGGATCGTATAGTATTTTCCCGGTGCGGTAAGATTCGCCTGCGTGAATGTATATCCCCAATAGTGCGCCGAGATCGGGTTTCCGCGCTTGACGGGAGATGCTTTCGCTCCGATTGGCGGGATAATGACGCGACCGCTAGAAGCATCGGCTTATGAACGCGTGACC
>Ga0224534_1001999_pt1 | contig 10049 bp, 6 predicted proteins | sample 714E12024metaG_FD_172012 | JGI IMG/M metagenome (GOLD analysis project Ga0224534, IMG submission 172012) | Peat soil microbial communities from Stordalen Mire, Sweden - 717 E1 20-24 | ecosystem: Environmental > Terrestrial > Soil > Wetlands > Peat | place: Sweden: Norrbotten County, Stordalen...
GCGCTTCGCCCAACGGAGGATCTCATTGAAGGATTGGCCGGTATAAAGGGACTTCAGGACAACTACCCGATCAACGGAGGAAGTCGTGCCCATTGTCCGGATGGCGCGTGATTCGGGAGCAATCCGGAAGCAGGCACATCACCGAGATGGCAACTTCTCGCTCATGTGCATAGTGGGCGCGCCCCTTATGGCCGCGCCACGTTCGCAAAACCGACCTTTCAGGCGAAACCGCATCGGGATTCCACGGCAACGGTACCGACAACGCGCTAGGTTACTTGCTTTCGCCGAAGCAGGAGCCCGTCCGACCATGGGTCCAACAAAAGCGCAGGTCCTCCACGCCTCTCTGGCGCGCGCGATGGCTGCACGCCATTTTCACTGGCGCAGCGCGCGTGTGAGCAGACCATCCCGCGCCTTCGGTCGCCGTCGGGGAAGCGTTCGCCTGTCCACTGCGACTCGTAAAACGGGATCTGTTCCTTTGTCTGTTTGACCTGGCCTTATGGCAGGCTACAAACCGGTGCATGCGGTCCATGCAATTAGAATCGTTTCCTTCAGGCTTTTCCTGCCTGGTTGGTTACACGGCATGGCGCCGCGAAGTGCCCGGCGATCGGGAATTATGCTCTAATTCCGGCCCGCCGGGCACAACAGGATAATTAAGCCTATATACCTTCAGTCACAATCGGAAAGTGTAAGGCTCGCCTCGACGTCCTCTCTTTTCTTACGTATACGTCTTGTCTCCGCCGGTTTGCGAATCCCAATACGTCGTAGGATCGGTGAAGAACTCACCCTGCCTGCAGAGGGGGCGCATCGCTTCTTCATTGACTTTGATGCCCAGGCCTGGCCCCGTCGGAACGGGGATGTAACCCTTAACCACGAGGTCCCCTAAGTCGGTTAGGTCTTTGTGCCAGGCTGGCTGCGGCATGTGCCATTCCATCGCGAGGAAGTTTTGGCAGGCGGCTATCGCGTGCACGCCGGCTGCGTAGCCGATCGGGGTAGCGTTGCTGTGGACCATCATCCCCACCGAATATTTGGCCGCCATGTCGGCGGTCTTCTTCAATTCGAGACAGCCGCCGATAACACAATGATCCGGGTGGATATAATCGACTGCACGCGCTTGGCAAAGCGGCTCTAGCGATTCCACCAGGTAGGCGTCTTCGCCGGTCAAGGTGGGCACCCTGATCGAATTCGTGATGAGCTTCCACTCCTCTACCCGGAACCACGGGACCATGTCTTCCAAAGTCGAGGGAGTGACCCTCTCCAGCGCGTTAGCCAGCTTGATGCAACTTTTCGCGGTGAGGTGCCCGAAATGGTCGTGACCCATGGGAATGTCGGCGGCGTCGCCCATGGCCTCCTTAATGGCAGCGACATGGTCGGCTACGAGTTCACATCCCTTGTCGCTGAGCTCCAATCCCTGATAGTAGTTCTCGGGGCCTTCCCCCGGTTCCCCGTTATAGCCTGCCGGCGCAAACATCGTGCCCCGCTTGCCTCGGAGGATAGGAGCTACGCCCAGATCATACTTGAGCATCGTAAACCCAGCGGCGACTCTCTCCTTATAATCGTCGGCGATGTCTTTGATGTCGTTCGAGCGCGGGTCACCCTCGGAATACATGCGGACCTTGTCGCGAAATTTCCCGCCAAGCATTTGATAGATCGGCACGCCATAAGCTTTGCCTGCCAGATCCCACAACGCGTTCTCAATCGCGTTGACGCCGCTCCCCCGACGGTTATACGCGCCATGGATCTTGATCTTGCGGAAGATCTTGTCAACGTTGCAGGGATTCTCGCCGAGCACTCGGGCCTTATGCGTCAGCACGTAGTTGGGCTGGGGGCCGTCCCCAATCGTCTGGCCGTAACCCGAAATTCCCTGATTGGTATCGATTCGGACGACGATCGTGCCGCCCGATGCCGCTCCCGCGCCGGGAGTCGCAGGAGGCAACGGTCCCCTGGGGCCGCCTCGTCCGCCCGCCCGACCCTCGCCCCCATAACCTCCCTGACCTCCCGGCCCTCTCAGAACGGCGATGCGCATGTCAGTGATTTTCAAGTCCGACGGAAGTGAATTCCGGTTGACATTCTGGGGATAAGCCTCGAGGTCGGCCAAGAGACCAAGCCCCGCGGCTGTCGCGCCACTCCTCAGAAGCGAACGTCGCCCAATTGCGTCTTCTTTTGTAGACATTTATTCTCCTTTTCGTCACTAAAAACTACTAGTAGTCTGGAACCCGGTCCCTTCTCTCATCACATAAGGTATTCGAAATTGAATCTCGAAGCAGGCGCTCGCCCACCCCGAAGTTCAAGTCTACCAGTATGCTTCGCCGGCTCGATTACGCTGGTGTTCGGAAGTTGCCGCTGGATGTTGAAGCTGCATTTCATATCCCTAGCGCCAATTTCTCGCGCACGCAGTCCGACTCCTCCCCCGCCTACACACCCGGATTGCGGCTGTTAGCCTTCCCGGACCGGCCTTCTGCCGCAGGTGCGAAGGAGGTCGCCCGGTTTTCGTGCATGTTGTTTCCGGGCGTGCCTGGGTTCTTCGACTACGCCGGATCCGGCGTCGGCTTGCGATCTGGCGCCGCTCGCCGGTGTGGCCTTCCCGCTGACAGAAGAGGGTCGGCATCCGATTCTTAGTTTTCGGAGCTCAATAGCCCGGCCCACCGATGCCTCTGTCTACGCTTCGCCCGCGCCCTCACGGCAACTGGCGCAAGACTCAAGGTCAGGATGGAGTCGCTTCTCCTTTCCTGTATGGCTCTTTCATCCCCTACAACATGCCGGTTTATCCCGGCGCTCTCTGTCCCCTGGTCTCCTCGCTTCGACCCCGACGCGCTGGTCCCTCCGTTGCGGCGCGCCGTGCAGTCCTTGGAGCCGGAGCGTAGACTCCCGCTGATCAAAACATCCAAAGACCGGATGAGATGCTCTCGGATTCGGTTCCTGATGGCGGCTGCGCTCGCCATGATGGCGCAGACGCCGGACGCGCGGATCACGCGGCTGTACGTATTCGGCGACAGCTACTCGGACAACGGCGCCGGGTATGTCGATGGCAACGGGCCGACTGCGGTGGCGTATCTGGCGCAACGGCTAGGCTTCGAACTGAAGCCGTCAACTGCGTCGGCCTCCGCCTCGGACAGCCTCAATTTCGCGGTGAGCGGTGCCTCGAGCGGCCGCGGCGAGGGACGGAAGATCAAGGACGCGCTGCTCGCGCGAGGAATAGTGGAACAGGTGGACGACTTTGTCGGCCGGGTCAAGGCGAAGCGCGTGGAGTTCGCCCCCCGCAGCACGCTGTTCTTTCTCGCGGGAGGGCTGAACGATGGCCGGCTGCCGGATGGGGAAGTGGTCACCAATCTGGAGAGCGAGATCCGCAAGCTGTACGAGGCGGGCGGGCGACGGTTCCGAGTGGCGCTTCTACCGACAGAGATTCTTGCGTCGCGGGAACTCGGCCTGCGGCTCAATCCGCAACTGCGGCGGATTCCGGCCGAAATGCTGGCGGAGCTGACGGGTGCCGAAATCGCGATAAGCAACTGGGGATCGTATTTCGACGGCGTGCTGCGCGAGCCGCGGCGCTACGGCATTGAGAACACTACCGACAAGTGCGCCGGCCGGGCGCTGTTCGACGAAGACGCGACGCCCTGTGCGAAGCCGTCGGCGTACTTCTTCTATCACGTGGGACATCCATCGACGGCGGTGCACAAGGTGGTCGGAGACAAGTTGTATGAGGAGTTGAGCGGCCGGTGACCGGATCCCGGCGGTAGAAGGCCAGATGTCTGTCCCGTCCCACAAGTGGAGGGGTATGCGCGACCTGTCTTGTCACCATACCGAGCGTATGGTCGGCCACTCGTACAAACCTCGGATCGATCCCGCCGCCCCGGTGACCTCGTAATTGGCCAGACGGCGTTCTGGGATACCACGCCACTCTCCGCCATGCACTCCAATTTCGGGCGAGATTGGTTTTTGCGATCACACCCCATTCACCAAATAGAATCAACAGCTTAGCCAAAATCCCCATCCGCCCCGCGCTACACTCGAAGTGGTGAAAGATACCCGCTGGTACGCCGCTGGAGAACTCCGATTGGCTTTGTTCCCCCAGTGCCGATACCCTCCGCAAGCCGAACCTGTTCCAACCCTGCCCGGCCACCGGATTGGCTTTGTTCCTCCGCGCCACCTGATTGCAGGGGATCAACCCTCAAATTGGGTTCGTTTCGTAATTTCCCATCGCCGCCCCCGTCCGGCCCCGTCCGCAAGCCGGCGCCGGCTCGCGCTGTTTGTGGCCGCCCGCCGTTCGTCATGCGCCAACATATTGATTCAATTGGAATTAACCTGGAATTGGCTTCGTTTCGTCATTTCCTGGCTGCCCCTTGACGTGAACCCGACATCCGGTAGGCTTCGCCTCGGAAACCCAGGCGACGGTCCAGTGGAGGCTGCGGCCCCCCAATGGGGGCGCTCCTCGGAAATAGTGCGGGGAGGGTGCAAAAGGCTCTGCACTGGACTACTCTTTAAGAGTTAGGCATTCCGCAATTCAAGGAGCATCTTCTTATGACCCGCAGGCAGATTATCGCCATGGCCGCCGCCGCGCCGGCCTGGTTATCGATGACATCGTCTTCATTGAACGCACAGATAAAGGGGAAGCCGCGCCTGGGCGGGACCCCGACGGCTTTCGCCATGCGATCTCGTGCAGCCGGCGGCGGCCGCGGGCGTGGGGGTCCGGACGCCGGCCGCGGCGCTGGCGCCGAAACTCCCGGCCGCGGTCCTGGTCAGGGTGGATTCGACATTGTCCAGCACTGCCATGACATCGGCCTGAGCGGCGTGCAGACGAATCCTCCGTCCACTGACGCCGACGCCATCAAGAAATTCCGGGCCCGCCTGGAATCGTTGGACATGTATTTGATCTGCGATCCCCGCCTGCCCAATGATGCCGGCGGTTTGCCGGCGTTTGAGGCGCAGGTGCAGGCTTACAAGGAAGCCGGCGCGCGCTCGTTCCACGTCGCAGGCACGGGCCGGCGCTACGAGGATTTCGATGCCCTCGAGCCCTGGAAGCAGATGTTCGACCGGATCAAGAAGCAGTCCGCCCTGGTAGAGCCCGTTCTGCGCAAGCATCGGATGGCGCTGGCTTACGAAAACCACAAGGGCTATCGCGCTGCCGAGCAGGCCGCCTGGCTGAAGAGCATGGGGAGTGAATGGCTCGGCGTGTGCCTGGACTTCGGCAACAACATGTCGCTGTGCGAAGATCCCATGGAAACCTGCAAGATGCTGGCCCCTTACACGATCTTCGCGCACATCAAGGACATGGCGGTGGAAGCTTACGAAGATGGTTTCCTGCTGTCGGAAGTGGTCATGGGAACGGGGATGCTGGATCTGAAGGGAATGATTCAGATCTTGCGGCAGAAGGACCCGAACATGATCTTCGCCCTGGAGATGATCACGCGGGATCCGTTGAAGATACCGGTTTACACGGCGAAGTACTGGGCGACGTTCGACGACACCGTGAGCCCGATCCCGGGCCGCCAGTTGGCCCACATGTTGGATCTGGTGCGCAAGAATCCGCCGAAGCAGCCGCTGCCGAAGACGACGGGGCCGAGCATGGCGGAACAGGTGAAACTCGAAGACGACCTGAACAACCAGTGCATCGCTTACGCGCACAAGGAACTGGACATGTAGTCGGGCTGGTTCCGACGGGACATCAATCATGAACGACAACACATATTTGAATTGGGTCATCAAGAATACCAAGACGAGCTGGTGGCACGACTCGGCCGACGTCGGCGAGTTGGCCGTGGCGCTCGAGCGCGGGACGGTGGGGGTCACCTGCAATCCGTATTTGTCCGCCGTCGCTCTCGCCAAGTGCCGGCCTAAGGGCGACCCGGAAATCGAGGCGGTCATCGCCAAGCATCTTCCGGCGGAGCAGCAGGCGGAGGCCCTGATGAAGATCGTGGTCACGCGATGCGCCGCGATGCTGCTTCCGGAGTACCAGCGGACCGGCGGGGCCACCGGATACGTGTGCGCTCAGGTCAACCCATCGCGCACGGGGGACCGGGCGGCCATGCTGGCCATGGCCAGGCGCTTCAACCAGTGGGCGCCCAACATCGCGGTCAAGTTGCCCGGCGCCCTCTCGGGCCTCGACGTGGAGGAGGATTGCATCGCCGAGGGGATCACCACGACGATCACGGTCAGCTTTACTGTTCCGCAAGTCTTGGCCATCGCCGAGCGGCACCGCAAGGGCATGGCGCGGGCCAAGGCGAAGGGGATCAAGCCGGGCCGCTGCTACTCCGTGATCATGATCGGCCGCCTGGACGATTATCTCCGCGAGGTGGCGCATGACGCCCATCCTGATGTCAGCGAGCAAGACATCCGCTGGTCCGGCCTGGCGTGCACCAAGCGCGCTTACCAGCTCTACCGGGAGCGGGGCTACGAGTCGGAGCTGCTGGTGGCGGCGTTGCGCGGGCCGTACCACTTGACGGAGCTGGCCGGCGCGGACCTCATTATGTCGATCGCTCCGGGACCGCAGGCCTGGTTCGTGAAGGACGACCACGCTCGCGAGGAGCGAATTGACCGTGAAGTGCCTCCCGACGCCCTGGAGCGGCTTCGCCAGATGCCCGAGTTCCTGAAGGCCTACGAGCCGGAGGGCATGTCGGCGCAGGAATTCATCGGCTACGGCGTGACCCAGCGCACCCTCTCGTTCTTCGTCGAGGCGGGCTGGAAGCTGATGGAAGGATACAAGTAGGGCGGCGCCGAAGGATACTACGTACATCACGACGGAATCAAAGAAAGGAGAAACGAATGCCAAACGAAGTGGAGGCCAATCAGTCGACGCGCCGAGGTTTTCTCGGCAGCATGACAGCCCTAACCGCGGCGTCCTACAACCGGGTCCTGGGGGCCAACGATCGCGTCGGTATCGGCTTCATCGGGTACGGATTGATCGGCAAGCAGCACATCTTTAATTTCAAAAAGTCGTTCCCGGACGTGGACCGCGTGGCGCTTTGCGATGTCTACAAGCCCCGCGTGGAAGAGGGTCTGGCGTACATGGAGAGCCCCAACGCCAAAGGCTACAGCGATTTTCGCAAGATGTACGAGAACAAGGACATCGATGGGGTGGTGGTGGCCACGCCGGACCACTGGCATGCCATGCTCACCATCATGGCGTGCGCGGCGGGCAAGGATGTCTATGTGGAGAAGCCGCTCACGGTTTTCATCGACGAAGGCAAGTGGATGCTGGCGGCGATGAACAAGTACAAACGGGTGGTGGTGGTGGGCACGCAGCGGAACCACAATCCGGGGCATCAGGTGGCCAAGAAGATCGTCGAAAGCGGCGTGCTGGGTAAAATCCAGATGGTCAAGCTGGGAGCGGGAACCCGCAATATTTTTCCGGGTTTCGGAAAGACGCCGGTGGAGAATCCGCCGGCCGATTTCGATTACGACCTGTGGCTCGGTCCGTCCCCCAAGACGCCGTACCAGAAGCACCGGGGGCTGTACCACTTCCGCTGGTTCTGGAATTATTCCGGCGGCCAGTTGACCAACCTGGGGGCCCACAGTGTGGCGGCATTTCTGTTGGTGATGGGCGTGAAAGGTCCGACGAAAGTGGTGTCGTTCGGCGGACGCTTCACCCTCGAGGACGACGGTGAAACGCCCGATCTGCAGGAGTGCCTCTACGAGTTTCCTGGATTCATGATGACGACGGGGGTACGCGAAGCCAACGGGTACCGCGACTCCACGGGCTCAGTCATCCTGGGTAACAAAGGCAATCTGATGCTGGGTTCCAACCAGGTGGTTCCGGAGATGCGCAACGATCCGGCGAACCTGATTCCACGGTTCCAGGGGCAACAACCGATCGGCGGTGCGGTGTTCAACGATACCAAGGCGGTGCCGTGGATCGAAGCTCAGGCGGGAACGGGCGGCAGGGGCGGCGGCCGCGGACCGGGTGAAGGCGGCAGAGGCGGCGGCCGCGGAGAGGCAGGCGAAGGCCGCGAATCGCTGGAAGAGCAGATGTTCAACGCCAACAAGCGCGACTGGGTCAGTTGCATCAAGTCGCGCAACCAACCGTTCTGCGATCTGGAGCTGGGGCATCGAACGGCGACCATATGCAACCTCGGCAACCTGTCGCTTCGGCTCGGCGGGCGGACCATTCACTGGGATCCCGAGAAAGAAGTGGTGGTGGGCGATAAGGAAGCTGCCGCCATGTGCACCAAGCAGTACCGGGCGCCTTGGGAGGGCATCCTCCACAGCCTCATCAAGGTGTAACCTATCCGCGTTACCCGACTTACTCGGCAACAGTTATCGAAATTTCGCTTTGCGGACGCATACGCGCCCGAGGTAAGACTTGAAACCAATCGCCATTGTCAGTGGAGGATGTCAAGGGATCGGCCTCGCCGTGTGCAGACGGATACTTCCCGAGTGGGAAGTGATCATCATTGACGTTCAGCAGGGCGCGGACATTGCTGCCGACTTGGAGAGGCAGAGCGGGGGGAGAGTCGTCGCTTATCGTGCCGACATCGGCGATGAAGAAGCGGTACGGGGAATCTTCTCTCGCTTGGCCACTGACTCTTCGCAATCTGTCAGAGGCTTGGTAAATTCCGCGGGGATCTATTCTGAAGCCGCGCCGGGGGACGGAACCGACGAAAATGAGCTTCGGCTTTTCCGGGTGAACGTGCTCGGCGCCCAGCACCTGGTCAACGCTGCTGTTCCGCTCATGGCGAAGACAGGCTCTGGAAGCATCGTCACGCTCGCATCCATGGCAGGCCGGGCGGGCGCGGAGGCCGCAGCCGAGGCCTACACTGGCTCGAAATCCGATCTCATTGGCCGTAGCAAGCAGTGGGCGAAGGTCTACGGAACTTGTGGCATTCGGTCGAATGTCGTTGCTCCGGGGCCGGTGAATACCGGGATGATCCGAAGCTGGAGTCCCGCCCGGCGCCAGGCATTTATCGAGAAAACCCCGCTTCGCCGGATTGCCGAACCCGAAGACATCGCCGATGCCGTGTGGTTCCTCCTGAGCGACTATAGCCGCCACATTACCGGCGTATGTCTCGATGTGAACGGCGGATATTACATCGCCCCGTAGGCCAGCGTGTTTCGGGGCGCATCGCCAGTACCACCAGTTGGAGAACACTCATGGACATGAATCGAAGGAACTTCATCGTTGTGCCAGCCGCCACATGGGCCAATTCCTTATTCGCCGCCGAGCCGATCGTGCCCTGGCAACGGAAGATCCGCCGGCTCGGCCAGACCAATATGACCGAACACGATCCCGCGGTGCTCGACGTTGAGCAATGGGCGGACTACTGGGCCAGCCTGAAGGTGGATGCGGTGATGGTCAGCGTCACCGGCATTCTTGCGTTTTACCAGACGAAGGTGCCGTACCACAGGAAAGGCAAGTTCCTCGGCAGCCGGGATTTCTTCGGCGAGTGTTGTGCGGCCGCCAAGAAGCGCGGCCTGCACGTGATCGCGCGTATGAGTCCGGACCTCAATTGGGAAGACGCCTTGCAGGCCCATCCGGAGTGGTTCCAGCGCGACGCGCAAGGCAATGCGGTGCGCCACACCGAGGATCCCAGACTGTTCCGCACCTGCATGTTCACTACGTACATGACCGACTACATGCCGGCCATCATGAAGGAGATCAACTCGCTTTATGAAGTGGACGGCATGTTCACGAACGCGTGGCCTCCTCTGGGGGCGATGCCGGTCTGCCATTGCGAACAATGCCGGAAACTCCCCCAGCCGGGGACGATGGACTACTGGGACAAATTCAACGAGCGCACGGTCTACTTGTGGAAGCTGTACGATTCCATCGCTAAAGAGAAGCCGTCAAACTTCTATTTCGCCAATCTCGGCGGCGGCATACGCAGCACGGCCGACCTGGTGAAACTCGGTGAAATCTGCGAGTGGTTCCAGTGCGACAACCAAGGCCGCGGCGGCGACGATACGCCGATCTGGGGATGTGCACTGCAAGGCCGCGTGTGCAACGCCGTCCAAAAGGGAAAGATGGCCACCAACGTCACGGGGGCGTGGTCCACCGGTACGCCTCGCTGGCGCAACGTTTACAAGTCCGAGCAGGAAGAACGGATGTGGTTTGACGAGAT
>Ga0224534_1002002_pt1 | contig 10030 bp, 9 predicted proteins | sample 714E12024metaG_FD_172012 | JGI IMG/M metagenome (GOLD analysis project Ga0224534, IMG submission 172012) | Peat soil microbial communities from Stordalen Mire, Sweden - 717 E1 20-24 | ecosystem: Environmental > Terrestrial > Soil > Wetlands > Peat | place: Sweden: Norrbotten County, Stordalen...
AGCTGCGGGTGTCGGGGATACGGCATGCCGACACCAAGGGCTATGCCTACAGCCGCGAGGACGTCGAGGCGCGGTCGTTGGCCAACCTCTATGCGCAGTACCTGGGGCAGGTCTTCACCCACGAGATGAAGCCTCTCGAGGTCGAGATCCTGGTGGCGGAGCTCGGGACCGAACTGCGCCCGCCGCAGCTGTACCACATCGCCTACGAGGGGACGATCACCGATGAGGACCGGTACGCGGTGCTCGGAGGCGAGACCGAGGCCATCGCTCAGCGCCTGGACGAGGAGTGGGCCAGTGGCTGGTCGCTGACCGATGCCCTCCGCTCGGCGGTGGGCGCCCTAGCCGGCCCCGATCGGACGCTGCGGGGCCAGGATCTCGAGGTTGCGATCCTGGCCGAGGGCAATGGCCGCCGGGCATTCCGGCGCCTGGTCAACGGCGAGTTGGATGACCTGCTCGGCTGAGCCGGCCGGCAGCGATCGGACCGGTTCGTAGCAGCCGGCCGTCCTCACGGTACCGTGAGGGTGATGGACAAACGTATCTACGGCTTGGAGAACGAGTACGGGGTCACCTGTACGCTGCGCGGGCAGAGGCGGTTGAGCCCCGACGAGGTGGCCCGATACCTCTTCCGCCGGGTGGTGAGCTGGGGCCGGTCCTCCAACGTCTTCCTCGAGAACGGGGCACGGCTCTATCTCGACGTAGGCAGCCACCCCGAGTACGCCACGCCCGAATGCGACGACGTGGCCGAGCTGGTCGCCCACGACAAGGCGGGGGAGTGGATCCTCTCCTCGTTGGTGGAAGGGGCCGAGGCCCGGCTGCGGGAAGAGGGCATACGCGGGGACATCTATCTGTTCAAGAACAACACCGATTCGGCGGGCAACTCCTACGGGTGCCACGAGAACTACCTGACCAGCCGGCGCGACGATTTCGCCCACTACACCGAGGTCCTCATTCCCTTTCTGGTCAGCCGGCAGGTGTACGCCGGGGCGGGCAAGGTGCTCCAGACCGCCCGGGGCGCGGTGTTCTGCCTCAGCCAGAGGGCCGAGCACATCTGGGAGGGGGTGTCCTCGGCCACCACCAGGAGCCGCCCCATCATCAACACCCGGGACGAGCCCCATGCCGATGCGGAGAAGTACCGTCGTCTCCACGTCATCGTGGGCGATTCCAACATGAGCGAGTACGCCACCTTCCTCAAGGTGGGTGCCACCAGCATCGTCCTGCGGATGCTGGAGGATCCTTCGGCCGTCATGCGTGACCTGACCCTGGAGAACCCGATCCGGGCCATCCGCGAGATCAGTCACGACATCACCTGCCGGCGCCCTGTCCGCCTGGCCAACGGGCGCGAGATGAGCGCACTGGACATCCAGGGGGAGTATCTCCAGCGGGCAATCCGCTACCGCGACCGGCAAGGGCTCTCCCCCCAGGAGGACCTGGCCCTCGACATGTGGCAGCACTGCCTCAAAGGGCTGGAGTCCGATCCGCTCTCGCTGCACCGGGAGTGCGACTGGGTGGCCAAGTACCGCTTGATCGACCGCTACCGGGACCGCCACGACCTCCCCCTCCACAGTCCCACCGTGGCCCTCCTCGACCTGCAGTACCACGACGTGGATCGCACCCGGGGCCTCTACTACCGGTTGCAGCGCCACGATCAACTGGACCGGATCTGCGAGGACGCGGACATCATCACCGCCATGTCGACGCCGCCGCAGACCACACGGGCGCGGCTCCGTGGTGAGTTCGTGAAGCGGGCCAAGGAGCGCCGACGCGATTTCACCGTCGATTGGGTCCATCTCAAGCTCAACGACCAGGCGCAGCGCACCGTGCTGCTGAAGGATCCCTTCAAGTCGAAGGACGAGAGGGTCGAGAAACTGATCGCCGGGCTGTGAACAAGGAGACGGAGGGAACGGGGCAGTAGCGGCCCTGCACTCGATTCGACTTCCCGGTGCGGTAGCGTCCCGTGATTGTGCCCGAGGAACCCCCCGCCGCGTCGTCGTCACTGTCCGCAGGTGCCGACCCGCCGTCCGACGAGGGCGACACGGCGCTGAGCGGCGAGCGGTCGAAGAGCGGCGGCTACCGGGCCGTCATCGAGTGGGCCGTCATCCTGATGGCGGTACTGCTGTGCACCGTCGTGCTCCGCACCTACGTCGTCCAGTCCTTCTACATCCCGTCGCCGTCGATGGTGCCCACGCTCCAGGTGGGCGACCGGATCATCGTCGACAAGCTCAGCTACGACCTCCATTCGATCCATCGCGGGGACATCGTGGTGTTCGAACGGCCCCCGCTCGAGGACCAGGCCTATGCCGACCTGGTCAAGCGGGTGATCGGGCTCCCCGGTGAGACGATCTCCTCCGAGGACGGGCACATCTACATCAACGGCCAAAGGCTGGCCGAACCGTGGCTCCCCCTCGGACCGGACAGCTACACGGGGGCACTCCCCAGTGATGCCAACCAGCAGTTCAACATGCCCGGGCCGGTCAAGATACCCGCAGGCGACTACTACGTGATGGGGGATAATCGGACGGACTCCGAGGACAGCAGGTTCTTCGGTCCCATTCCCAAATCGTTGATCGTGGGTCGTGCGGTCGCCGTGGTGTGGCCGCTCAGCCATGCGAAGGGCCTGTAGGGATCCATCGGCATCCCGTGCGGTAGCCTCGCTGACTTGTGACCCCCGACCTCCCGCATGACCCAGGCGAGGGGACAGGACCCGGTGGCTCCACGATGATCTCCGAGGTGCCGGTGGCGCCCGTGGCCGGGAGTAGCCCGGCCATCGGTCCGGGACCCAGGGCCCGGTCGGGGAGGTGGGTCCTCGAATGGATGGCCGTGCTGGGCGTCGCCCTGGTACTTGCCGTCTGCGTTCGGGCCTATGTGGGCCAGATGTTCTACATCCCATCGGGCTCCATGCTCCCGACCCTCCAGATCGGCGACCGGATCGCGGTCGACAAGCTCGCCTACCGATTCCACGGCGTCCGTCGCGGGGACATCGTGGTGTTCGCCCGGCCCCCTCTGGAGCAGGCCGACTACGCAGATCTGGTCAAACGGGTGATCGGGCTCCCCGGTGACACCGTCTCGTCCGTCGGGGGGCGCGTGTACATCGACGGCAAGCCCCTGGCCGAGCCGTGGCTGCCGCACCCCGAACCGGTGACGGCGCCCAGCCAGCTCCCGGATGCGTTCAGCCTCAATCACCCTTACAAGGTTCCGCCCGGCACCTATTTCGTGATGGGTGACAATCGCACCGATTCGGAGGACAGCCGCTACTTCGGCCCCATCCCGCAGAGTCTCATCGTGGGGAAGATGGCCTTCAGGGCCTGGCCGATCGACGATTCGGTGTGGCTGGTCATCCTGTCGACGGTGGTCGTCGTCGTGCTGGCACTGTTGCTGCTGGTGCTGCGCGGTCCCCGTGAGGCGGGCCCGTCGTCAGAGGGCCGGCGCCACGAAGGGCCTGCCGGCTCCAGCTAGACCGGAGCAGACCGCATCGAGGCGGCCGGTCGTGGTCCGGGGTATGGGGCGCCCGCCGGTCACTGCGCCGGTACACTCGTTGACGTGCCATTTCTCAGCCCGGCGAAGCTGTTGGTCATCCTGGTGGTGGCCCTGGTCGTGCTCGGCCCGGACAAGCTGCCCAAGGTGGCCAGGCAGGTCGGCGCTCTGTGGGGGGACTTCCGCAAGTTCCGCGAGCGCCTCGAGAGCGAGGTGCGTGGCACCTTCCCCGACCTTCCCTCCACCGAGGCAATCTCCCAGGCGGTGCGCTCGCCACTCTCGTTCCTGGACAACCTGGCCGACACCCACAGCGCGGAGAACGGTGCAACCCCCTCGGCGGCGGGCGGCCAGGAGGCTCCCGACGTCCGGGGTGACGCGGTACGGCCCTCGGGCGGCACCAACCGACCGGCAGGCACGGTCCGGGCCGCCGAGCAGCCGTCCATCCCGGGGGTATCCGTCACCGACCCCGGGGGCATTGTCCACCAGGTGCGCTCCAACGGTCGGGCCGTTCCCGACGACCCCGGAATGAACTGATCCGACCGGCTCACCCCAACGTGCACGGATCCTGTCGAGGCCGGGGACCATGGCCATCTCGCTGAAGCGCTCCGGCGAAGCGCGGCCGGAGCCCAATGCGATGACGCTCGTAGAGCACCTGACCGAGCTGCGCCGCCGGGTAGTGGTGTGCGCCGTGGCCTTCATGATCACCGCCACGGTGGCCTTCCTCCTCTACAACTGGATCTTGGCCTTTCTCAAGCATCCCTACTGCCAGGTGGCGCCCCACCACTGCGGCTTCTACATCACCGGCCCGCTGGACGGACTTGCACTGCGGGTCAAGATCGCCGCCTACGGCGGGCTGGTCCTCGCCTCCCCGGTGCTCCTGTGGGAGCTCTGGCGGTTCATCACGCCGGGATTGAACCCCAAGGAGAAGAAGTACGCGATTCCCTTCATCGTCGCCTCGATCGCCTTGTTCCTCCTGGGATCGCTGGTGGCGTTCGTGACGTTCCCCCATGCGTTGGGCTGGCTCGACAGCATCGGCGGCCCGAGCCTCACCGAGATCCTCGATCCGACCAAGTACCTCAGCCTCATCGTGTTGCTGATGACGGTCTTCGGCCTGACCTTCGAGTTCCCGGTGCTGCTGGTGTCACTCGAGTTGGCTGGCGTGCTCACACCCAAGCAGCTCTCCTCGTTCAGGCGATGGGCCATCGTGTTGATCGTCGTGGTGGCCGGGGTGGTGACTCCGAGCTCGGACCCCTTCTCGATGATGGCCTTGGCCATTCCGCTCTACCTCTTCTACGAGCTGTCGATCGTGGTCGGGAAGCTCGTCCGGCGATGACCCCCGGGCGTGCCCGGGGCCCCTCCCGGAACGCCTCGGCAGGGGTGGGAGAGGGATTCCGGGAGCGCTTCGAGCAGGGCCTCGGGCTCCGTCTCGACGGATTCCAACGCCAGGCGATGGATGCCCTCGACCGGGGCGAGTCGGTGCTGGTGTCGGCTCCCACCGGATCAGGCAAGACGCTCATCGCAGACTACGCGGCGGCCCGGGCGCTGGAGTCGGGCGGGAAGGCCTTCTACACGACTCCGATCAAGGCCCTCTCCAATCAGAAGTTCGCCGAGCTGTCGGCCCGATACGGGGAGGAGCGGGTCGGTCTCCTGACCGGGGACGTGTCCCACCAGCCCCTTGCGCCGATCGTGGTGATGACCACCGAGGTCCTGCGCAACATGCTCTTCGCCCGCTCGTCGATCCTCGACGACCTGGAGGTGGTGGTGCTCGACGAGGTGCACTACCTCCAGGACCCGTATCGAGGCTCGGTGTGGGAGGAGGTGCTGGTGCTCACCCCGGCGGGGATCACCTTCGTCAGCCTGTCGGCCACGGTCAGCAACGCCGCCGACTTCGGGGCGTGGCTCACCTCCATCCGTGGCAGGACCAGGGTGGTGGTGGAGACCCACCGGCCGGTGACGCTGCACCACCATTTCGCCGTGTCCGAGCGGGGACGCGACGGACTCATCGTCCTCCCACTGCTGCGGAACGGAAAGCCCAACCCGGACGGCATCGCCCTGGACGACAGGCGCCGGCGCAATCCCCGGCACCGGTACCGGGCACCCCGGAGGACCGAGGTCGTGGAGTACTTGGCGTCGGCCGGGATGCTGCCGGCCATCACCTTCATCTTCTCGAGGGCGGCCTGTGACGACGCCACCCGCCAGTGCCTGCAGGACGGCGTCCGCCTGACGACACCCGAGGAGCGGACGCGCATCCGCATGCTCACCGAGGCCTCCGTCGAGCGGCTCGGCGACGACGACCTGCGGACCCTCGGGTACGGGCCGTGGTCGGCAGCTCTCGAGTCGGGCATCGCCCCGCACCATGCCGGGTTGGTCCCTGCCTTCCGCCAGGCGGTCGAACGGTGCTTCTCCGAGGGCCTACTGAAGGTGGTGTTCGCCACCGAGACGCTGGCCCTCGGGATCAACATGCCCGCCCGGACCGTCGTGGTCGAGCGGTTCGCCAAGTTCCGGGGTAGCGACACCTCGGCCCTCACCTCGGGCGAGTACCAACAGCTGACCGGCCGCGCCGGCCGGCGTGGCATCGACACCGTGGGCCACGCCTTCGTCCTGTGGTCGGCTGCGTCCCCGTTCAGCCTGGTGGCCCGCACCGCTCTGGCCCCGCCGCCGGACCTGTTGTCGTCGTTCCATCCGACGTACAACCTGGCCGTTAACCTGGTGCGGCGCTGGTCGCGGGAGGACGCCCACGGCCTGCTTGCCGCCTCGTACGGGCAGTGGCAGGCGCCTGCCGGCTCGGAGTCGTTGCCCGCCCTGCTCGACCGGCGCCTGGCCATCCTCGAGAAGCGGGGCTTCGTCGACGGATGGGAGCTGACCGAGGCCGGGTACGCCCTCGCCAGCATCTACCACGAGTCGGACCTGCTGGTGGCCGAGGCCCTCCGGGGTGGGCTGCTCGACGGACTCGATCCGGCGTCGCTGGCCGGTGTGGCCTCGGCGTTGACGTTCGAGGCCCGGCGGAGTTCGGAGGACGCCGCCGAGCCACACGGCAAGAAGGTGATCGACCGCCTGGCCCGGCTCGATGCAGTGGCCGGCGAGCTCCGGGCCGACGAGCGCCGGGTCGGCCTGCGTCGTACCCGGCGCCCCGATGCCGGCCTTGTCCGGGCGGTGACCGGCTGGGCCAAGGGGGCCACCCTCGACACGGTGCTGAGGGATGCCGACGTCGCTCCCGGCGACTTCGTCCGCAATGTCCGCCAACTGATCGACCTGGTGCGCCAACTGGCCCAGGTGGCGGCCGAGACCGGCACGCGGGAGTCGGCCCAGATGGCTGTGGCCCTGCTCAAGCGGGGTGTGGTGGGGGCGGACGACCCCGCCGCGCTGGGGTCCGCCACTGACCCACCACTGCCGTCCTAGTGTGATCTGGGCATGTTCCCCTACGCCGAGGAGACGTTCAGCGCTGAAGAGGAGGACATCCTCCGCCGCTACGTCACCAATCTCGATCAGCCGGTGTTCGCCCTGGTCAACCTGCCGGAGGTGGTCAAGGGCGCACTGTTCGCGCGGTACTCCCGGTCCCCCAAGAGCCTGCGCCGGCTGTTCCTCGACGAATTCGTGAGCGAGCTCGACATCAGCGGCGACGCCACGGTGGATGCCACCGTCGGGCTCAAGCGGGCAGTCGAGCTCTACGAAAAGGTCTTCCTCGAGTACGGGGACGACTCGGTGGCGCAGTTGGGTGGCGTGCACCTGGCGTGCGAGCAGGCGTCCAACGTTCTGACCAAGATCCTCGAGTGGGGGAGGCTCATGGCCTACCTCGAGCAGTCGACCCGCTACATCGCCTACAATCAGCGGCTCACCACCGGCCACTACCGCTACTACCGCGACCCGGGCCTGCTCGACTCACCGTTGGGGGCCCGCTACGTCGGCGACATGGACCGGATGTTCGACACCTACGGCGACCTCCTCGAGGAAGCACAAGCGTGGTTGGCGGTCCGACATCCACGTCGGCAGGGGGACTCCGACTTCATCCACCGCCAAGCGGTGAGGGCCAAGGCCCTCGATGCCCTGCGGGGCCTGCTCCCTGCGGGCTCGCTGTCCAACGTGGGCATCTACGGCACCGGGCAGTCCTACGAGATGCTGCTGCTCCGGATGCGGTCGCACCCGCTGCCCGAGGCCCGGCAGTACGCGGACATGATGCTCGAGGAGCTCCGAAAGGTGATCCCTTCCTTCCTGCAGCGTGTCGATCGCCCCGATCGGGGAGGGGCGTGGTCGGAGTACTTCCGCCGGACGCGGGAGGACACGGACCGTCTGGTCGGGGAGCTCTTCCCCGACCTGGTGGCACCGGCGGGCGAGTCGGCCGACGGGCCCTGGGGCCGACCCTCGGTGAACCTGGTCGACTTCGATCCCGAGGGCGAGGAGAAGGTCATCGCCGCCATCTGCGCACCCCTCACCAATCGCTCGGAGGAGGAGGTGCTGGCCCGGGTCCACCTCCTCGGAGCCGAGGAGAGGCGAGCGCTTCTGGCCGCCTACGTCGGGGACCGGGCCAATCGTCGTCACCGGCCGGGTCGGGCCTTCGAGCGCACCGGGTACCGCTTCGACGTGGTGAGCGACTACGGCGCCTTCCGGGATCTCCAGCGCCACCGCATGCTGACCATCGAATGGCAGCCACTCGGCACCTCCCTCGGATACGACGTGCCCGAGGTGGTGCAGGAAGCCGGCCTCGAGGATCGGTACGTGGCGTCGCTGGAGCGGTCACGCGAGCTTTGCGATGCCCTTGACACCCGCTTCCCGGTGGAGTCGGCCTACGCCGTCGCCCTGGCCTACCGCATCCGGTACTCGATGCAGATGAATGCGCGTGAGGCGATGCACCTGCTCGAGCTGCGCTCGGGCCACCAGGGCCATCCGAGCTACCGCTGGGTGGCCCAGGAGATGCACCACCAGATCGCCGATCGGGCCGGCCACCACCTCCTGGCCGATGCGATGTCGCATGTGGAGTACGGGTCCGAGGACCTCGAGCGGCTCGATGCGGAGCGGCGTGCGGAGGGACGACGGAAGTCCATGTCAGCTGCCGGAAATCCTGCAACTCCCTGACCTGGGAAGTTGGAGGAACGCCCAGGTGAAGCGGGATGTTGCGCATTTGACGACACACGGTGTCCCTGGCCTATCGTTCGCGCAGTCCCAACCGCCCCGCAGGACGTGCCAAGCGGTCGTTCATCCAATGGTGCGCTCTGAGGGGGGGACGCTGTGAGAGGCGGAGGGAGACCCAGGGGATCGAGTAGAAAACATCTCCCCGAGACCGGCGGCGCAAGCCGGAGGTAACGGGGGGATGGTGCCAAAGACCCCCTGGGTCCGACCGCCTGGCAGGCGCCGGCCCGCGGCCCGGACGTCCTGCGGACCGCCTCTGCCCCGACTAGATTCCAGGTGGAACACGTAAGCACCCTCCCTCCGGACAGGGCGGACGCACCGGCCACGGTGCCCGTCCGGAGGAGACAACCTCGCAGCATCGGTCCGGCGGCCCCATGTGAACGGTGTGTATGCCGGACCGTCTATGCTCCCGCCCAACTCACCACGGAAAGACCGAGATGCCACAAGAACTCGACGAAGTCGAAGGGCCGGACGAACTGATCGAGGGAGACCTCGATGAGTTGGCGGACGACGACGACCTGATTGCCGAAGAGGATGCACTGGTGCTACCGGACGACGACGACGCAGACGTCGTCGTCGTGGAGGAGGACCTCGTCGAAATCGACGACGCAGACGTCGTCGTCGTGGAGGAGGACCTCGTCGAAATCGACCCCAAGGTACCGACCAAGGCCGCTGCAGCCGGCGAAGAGGCCGAAGAGGAAGAGGAAGAGGAGCCGGACGACGAGGACGTCGAAGCCAGCCTGGACACGATCCTGAAGGAGCGGTTGGTCGTCGAGGAGGTCGAGGACGACGAGGACGCCCCCGAGCCCGAGGATCGGAGCGGGGACGGCGTGGAGCGGGTGCTGCCCAAGCAGCCCGGTGAGTTCGTCTGTCGGTCGTGCTTCCTGGTGAAGCACCCCAATCAGCTGGCGGACCGGAAGAAGATGCTCTGTCGCGACTGCGTGTGACGGGGGCCGACGATGCCAGTACCGAATGACGATGAATCCGAGGAGACGCCGCTGAGCGAGCGGTTGCTCGATCTGCTGGTCTTCATACCCGCCGGGCTGGCGGTCACGGCCGTGGACGAGTTACCGAAGCTGGCGGCCCGCGGCAGGGAGCGAATGGGCGTGCGCGTGTCGTCGGCCCGGGCGGTGGGGCAGTTCGCGGTGAAGGCCGGGCAAAGTGAGTTCCGGCGGCGATCCTCGGCATTGCGCCGCCGGGACCAGGGTGCCTCCGAGGTCCTCGGGGACGAGGAGCCGGAAGTGGCAGACGTTCCCAGGCCGACCCCGAAGACACCACGGGTCACCGATGCGCATCGCTCGGCCGGCACCGAGTCGGTGGCGGCGCCGATCACGACCACGCCTCCCTCGTCGCCGGGCACCCCGCCGACCGCGGCCACGCCTCCGACCGCGGCCACGCGACCTTCAACGCCGGCCATGCCTCCGGCGGGGGCACC
>Ga0224534_1002007_pt1 | contig 10013 bp, 9 predicted proteins | sample 714E12024metaG_FD_172012 | JGI IMG/M metagenome (GOLD analysis project Ga0224534, IMG submission 172012) | Peat soil microbial communities from Stordalen Mire, Sweden - 717 E1 20-24 | ecosystem: Environmental > Terrestrial > Soil > Wetlands > Peat | place: Sweden: Norrbotten County, Stordalen...
GACGAGCGGCACGGTCTCAGGGGATTAGTGACAGAACGTTCTCAGCTGATGCGTGACATAATCCAAGGTCTATGCCTTGGAAAGCGACGAACAAAGAGGAGCAGCGTTATGAGTTAGTGCAGCAGATACGGAGCGGTGTTGCACCCATAAGCGAGCTGTGTCGAGGGTTTCGGATTTCACGTCAAACGGCTTACCGTTGGTACGGCCGATTTCGGGCGAAGCGACTGGCAGGGCTGAAGGACCGTTCGCATCGTCCCGCGCGGGTTTTTGGGAGGACGAGTCGGCTTTGGTTGGACCGTTTGAGGCGGCTGAGGATTGAGCGTCCGACGTGGGGTGGGCGCAAGTTACGACACCGACTGGGACAGCGCTTTGGGCGTGCCGATGTGCCGGCGGTAGCCACGCTGAGTCGCTGGCTCAAGCGGTGGGGGTTGGCCTCTGGGCCCAGGCGCAGGAAACCGGGCCCGGTGGTGATTCATCGTGCGGTGCGTGCGGCGCGGTATTGCAATCAGGTTTGGACGGTAGATTTCAAAGGGTGGTATCGCACGGGTGATGGCAGGCGGGTGGATCCGTTGACAGTGCGTGATTTACACAGCCGCTACGGCTTGAGGATAGGTCTGCTGAGCAGCCAGAGCATAGCGCCCACGCGGCGGGAGTTTGTCAGGATCTTCCGGCAGCACGGGCTGCCGGAGCGGATACGCTGTGACAATGGCGCGCCCTTCGGGGGCGGGGGCCCAACGGGTTTAACACGACTCAGTGCCTGGTGGGTAAAGCTGGGCATTGAAGTGGATTACATGACCCCAGGACGGCCATGCGAGAATGGAGCGCACGAGCAATTTCATCGGGTGTACAAGCTGGAGGTGGCCCGGCATCCGGCAAAGAGCCTGGCTGGGCAGCAGCGCCGCAGTACGGAGTGGCTGCGCGACTATAATCACGAGCGCCCACACGAGGCACTGGGGATGAAGGTGCCTGCACAATATTACGTGAGAAGCCCTCGGCGGCTACCGCGCAAGATTACCCCTTGGCTCTACGCCGGAAACTGGGAACGGAGGCGGGTGAAAGGCAACGGAGAGATCAGTTGGCAGGGCAGACGGCGGTTTATAGGAGAGGCGTTCGGGCAGGACAACGTCGGCTTGAAGCCGGTGCGGGTCGGAGTATGGAAGGTATTCTTTGGTCCAGTGCTCGTTGGGGAGTTGCACGAGGGCGAATCAGGGGGCATCCGGCTGGCCAAATACCGACACAACAAATGAATTGGTCTGGTGGGCTCCGTTACGGCTCGCTTCGCTCGCCTCCACGCAGCCCACCAGACCAAAGTGTAACGCATCAGGTGAGAACATCTGTCACGCATCAGGTGAGAACATCCCAGCCGTCGCCACCCCGTCATGAATTGGCCCTGGGAGCTACTGTCCGAAAGTTCCAATCGACAGGATGTGCCATGAGGGTTAGGATCGGAGGCGTCACCCTCCGAAGACGGCTTGTCGGCCGCCGGCCAAGGCAGTGGTGTCTGAACGCAGCAACAACAGAAAGAATACCGCATCATGCCAGCAGTTCTCATTCGTCACACAGTGGCCGATTACGCCAAGTGGAAACGCGCCGTGCAGTCCTTCCGCGCATTTCGCAAGGAATCCGGCGAGCAATGTTTCCACTCATTTCGCAGCAGCAGTTCCCCGAACGACCTGACGGTCATTTGCACCTGGTCCACACCGGCCAAGATGCGAAAGTTCGTCAAGTCGGCGGAGCTGCGCAAAGCGATGAAAGAAGCCGGCGTCGTCAGCAAGCCGGCGATGCAGTTCTTCGGGAAGATGGAAGACCTGAGCGTGGGTTAGCCTGCGGATTTCATAAGTCAGGGGGAGCGCACGCCTCTGGCGTGCCGGTTGCGGCGTCGCGCCGCAACCCATGTCATTCTGACTTTTGTTTGGCAACGCGGGAAGTTTGTTGAATCCAGAGGGAACAAAGCCGCCGGCGCGACGCCGTCGGCAGCACGCGGGACGCGCGCGCTCCCCCGGAGGAGTGGACGTATGTTCATCGCTTGTTCCGGTCGGGAAATCATGCGATGAAGATGGGTGCAATTCGGATACCAGATGTCAGGAAAACGATCATGTCCCGCCACGCTGCAGAGACGGCTGACGCTTCTCCTGGCGGTCCTGCTGTGCGGCCGGGCGGTTGCCGCCCCTCCTGGACAGGCGCCACTCCGGCTCGGTTATTTTGCCAACATCACGCACGCCCAAGCGCTTTACGCGCGCGCGACAGGCGAATTCGAGCGGAGGACGGGTGTGCGGATCAAATGGGTGGTGTTCAACGCCGGTCCCACCGCAATCGAGTCCCTGTTTGCCGATGCTGTGGACGCGACGTTCGTCGGCCCGAGCCCGACGATCAACGGTTATATCCGGTCGAGGGGCGAGAAATTCGTCATTGTGGCCGGGGCCGCGAGCGGCGGCACGGGACTGGTTGTGCGGAGGGATTCGGGGATCCGGACCGACAGGGATTTTGGCGGGAAGACCATTGCCACGCCGCAAATGGGCAACACGCAGGACGTCGCGGCCCGGCTTTGGCTCGAGGAAAAGGGGTATCGTTTGCGCGATCGCGGCGGCACCGTATCGCTCGTCCCGCTGTCGAATCCCGACCAGCTCACCCTGTTCAAGAAGAAGCAGATCGACGGGGCCTGGACGGTGGAACCGTGGCTGTCGCGGCTGGAGGTGGAAGGGGGCGGCGAATTGTTTCTGGATGAAAAATCGCTTTGGCCCGGCGGACGGTACGTGACGACGCACCTGGTGGTGAGCCGGACATTTCTGGCGAACAACCATGAGATCGTGACGAAACTGCTGGCCGCGCTGGTCGAAGTGACGGAACGCATCAACTCGGACAAGGCGGCCGCGGCCGGCCTGTTGAACGAACAACTGCGGAAAGAAACCGGAAGGGCGCTCAAGGACGAAGTGATCCGGAAGGCCTTGAGCCGTGTTGAATTCACCTGGGACCCGATGTGCGCCTCGTTGAAGCAATCCGCGGACGCGTCGCGGCGGATCGGGTTCATTCATCAGGAGCCGGCGCTTGGCGGCATTTACTTCCTCAATCCCCTGAACGACGTGCTGAAGGAGAAAGGCCTGCAGCCGATTGCAGGGCCAACGTTTTAAACAGGATGGATGGCACAGACTCCAAGTCACCGGCCGCGCCCGTCGCGGGGCGCCCGGTCAAGTTGAAACTGAGCAACGTTTCGAAGATTTATCGGAACGGGACGCAGGAGATCCACGCGTTGCAGCCGGTCAACACGGAGATTCGAGAGGGTGAATTCGTGGTTTTCTTCGGCCCGTCCGGCTGCGGCAAGTCCACGTTGCTCAACATCATTGCGGGATTTGAAGACGTGACCGAAGGGGAGATCCTGCTGGACGGCAAGCCGGTGGAAGGGCCGCATCACGACCGGCTGATGCTGTTTCAGGAGCACGGGTTGTTTCCCTGGCTGAACGTGATCGAGAACGTCATGTACGGCTTGAAACGCCAGTTCCGGTTCAAACCGAAGGCCTGCCGGAATCGCGCGCGCGAGTTCCTCCGGCTGGTGCATCTCGAGGAGTTTGAAAAGGTGTCGATCCATGAGTTGTCCGGCGGCATGAAGCAGCGAGTTGCGCTGGCCCGGGCGCTGGCGCCCGACCCGAAGGTGCTGCTGGTGGACGAGCCGTTTCCGGCCTTGGATGCGTTGACTCGCGCCAAACTTTACGGGGACATCCAGGAAATCTTCCAACGGACGAAGAAGACCATCATTCTGGTCACGCACGATCCGCGGGAAGCCGCCTGTCTGGGCGATCGCGTGCTGGTTTTTTCCGGCCGGCCGGGGCGGGTCAAGGCGGACATCACCATCGACCTGCCGCGGCCGCGCGACATCAACGACCCGGTGGTTGCCGAATGCGCCGCGGGGATCATGGTTCAACTGGAGGCCCCGGGCGAATGAAGACAGCGCAACGCAGCATCAAGTATTACGTCCTGCTGTTCTACCTGTTGATCCTGGTGACGTGGCAGGCGCTGTTCTGGGCCCAGATCATTCCGGATTATCTGTTTCCATCGCCCGTGCAGGTGGCCCGGCGGCTGTGGGAACTGGGGGCGGACAATTATCTCTGGCCGAGCGTCAAGGCAACCTTCCAGAGAATGGGGATCGGCTTCGGCATTTCTGTTACGCTGGGCCTGCTCATCGGGCTGTTCATGGGCATGAGCCGGGTGGTGAACAGTTGCCTGCGGTCGCTGTTTCTCGGATTGCAGACGCTGCCCACGGCGGCCTGGGTGCCGGTCTCGTTGCTGTTCTTCGGCCTCAGCGACCACGGGATCTACTTCGTCATCATCATGAGTTCGGCTCCCGCGATCGCGATCGCGATCTCGGACGGGATCCAGCATATCCCGCCGATCTATCTGCGGGCGGCCCGGACGCTGGGGACGCCCGGCTACGCGATGCCGACGCGGGTCATCCTGCCGGCTGCGCTCCCGAGCATTGTGACCGGGATCAAGCTGGGCTGGACGCTGGCCTGGCACGGGGACGTTTCGGCCGAGCTGATCAAGTCCAGCATCGGCCTGGGCTATCTGTTGCAGATGGGACGGGAGCTGAACGATGCCGCTCAAGTCATCGGGGTGATGGTATTGACCATCCTCTTCGGCCTGTTGCTGGACCGGTTTGTGTTTGGGCTTGTCCAGAAGAGGCTACTGGTGCGCTGGGGCCTGGCGGAGAAAACTTAAGGGATTTACGATTGACGATTTACGATTGACGGGCTGCTTTTGGGCTCTGCGAGGTGGGAGGCCGTAACCTGCAGCTTGTAAATGGCAAATGGCAAATGGCAAATGGTGAATGGTGAATGGTGAATCGAGATCGTTTGGTGCGGTGCGGGGCAGGAGTTGAATGCGGGTCGTAAATCGCAAATCGTATATCGGAAATTCAAAATCATTCCATCGCGGCCAGGAGGTCCTCCACTTGGAGCGTTGCGAATGTCGCCGCGTAGTCGGACATGGCGTAGGGGATGATCAGCCGGCGGCCGTGGAGGAGGCTGCCGCAGGAATACACGACATTGGGGACATAGCCTTCGCGTTCGTGTGCGTTCGGCTTGATCAAGGGTTCGCGCAAGCGGCCGAGGACTTTCGTCGGATCGTCGCGGTCGAGGAGGAACGCCCCGATGCAGTATTGCCGCATCGGCCCGACGCCATGATTGAGCACCAGCCAGCCGGCATCGGTCTCGATCGGCGAGCCGCAGTTCCCGATCTGGACGAACTCCCATGAAAACGTCGGCCTCAGGATCAGTTGCGTGGAATTCCACACATGCGGGTCGTCCGAAAACATCACGTAAATGTTTTCATAATCCTGCCGGCTGAGCATGGCGTATTGGCCGTTGATTTTTCGAGGGAACAGAGCCATTCCCTTGTTCTGGACAGCCGGCCCGTTCAGTGTGACGAATTTGAACTCCAGAAAGTCAGGCGTCTCGATGAGTTGCGGCAGGATGAATTTGCCGTCATAGGCGGTGTAAGTGGCGTAATACGTCCAGGCGCCGTCCTCGTTCTGGAAGCGGACGAAGCGGGCGTCCTCGATCCCATTGCTTTGCGAGGGGGTGACGGGGAACAGGACGCGTTCGGACAGGCGCGAGTCCGGGGCGAACCGCACCTCGTAATTCGATTGGGCGAGCACCAGGACTTTCCGGGCGGCCGTCTCGATTTCCTGGTTCTGCGCCTTCAGTTGCCCCGCGGCACGGGTGACGCCGGCGCGGAGTTCTTCGAACGTGAACGAATCGGGCAGGTCCTGGAGCAGTTGCCGGGTGAAATCACCCGCCAGCCTGAGCTCGCGCAGTTCCCGCTCGAACAGCTTCCGGTTGTAGGAGGCATTGGGCACCTGCGCCGGCTCCAGGCAGTAGCGGGTGGGTTCGTTGATCGTGATGTTGCCGCCGGCATCGAGCATTCCGGTGCGAAAGGTGATCGAGGAGATGTGCCCTTCGCCTGTGGCGCGCAGGCTGAGGACGAACCGCAGCGAGCCCGGGGGCAGGTCGGATTGCTCCGGGTGCGGCACGATGGAGGGATTGAACAGCGCCGCGGCTTCCAGCGAATATTCATGGGTGAAATACGCGGCGAGCAACATCTCGCGCTCCTCTGAAAGTTTCTGATCGGTGGCGAGGTAAACCTTCACCTGGTCGAAACGGCGTTTGAGGAATTCGCTGGTCTTGAGGTGGCGCTCGCCGAACTCGGCCAGGACCAGCCCGAGGATCCGGCGCACCTCGTCTTCCGGCAGCGCCACGACGCGCGCGGCCATCCTGAAGGCGCGCTGTTCGGTCGTCGGATTGAACGGCCGGATCAAGACGCGGGCGGGGTCGGGGCGCAAGAGGATTCCTGTGCGCGTGATGGGGATCGATTTCATCAGCGAGGGACCTATGAACCGGGCTGGTTGAACACCATTGCGGAGTTTTGGATGAGCCGCATTTCGGTCAGGGAGAGGAGGAATGCCAGGGTGGATTCCGCCCCCTGGTTACCGTTGACCCGGTCCACGTGCAAGGCATCGCGGCAGCCGCCCGTGCTGGAGGAATACAGCTCAAGGCCGAGATCGTTCCAGCCGAGGAACCAGTCGAAGGCGCGCTGGGCCTGTTCGTACCACCAGACGTCCGCGGTGGCTCGATACGCGTCGAGACACGCCGACACCATCGCGTGGGCTTCGATGGGCTGCTGGTCGAAGTTGGCGCGCGCGCCGCCACGCGTATAGAAACCGTTGCTGCCGATGGGGCGAAAGTGGCCGTTCTCGGAGGTTTGGATTTCGGCCAGCCAGCGGAGGGCCTGGAGGCCCCGGTCGAGCACGGTCTTTTGCCCGGAGCCTCGACCGCTCAGAATCAACGCGTGCGGCAGCTTGGCGTTATCGTAGGTGAGACTGCCTTCAAACCAGGGCCAGTCGGGGAGCGCCGATTTGTCAAACCTCTCCATCAACCGCGCCGTGAGGGTGTCGCGGATCTGGGTGGCGAGCCGGTCCCCGCTCAGGCGCTGGAGGTATTCGTGGATGCCGAGCAGGCAGAACGCGCAGGCGCGCGGCGAAACGAACTCCATGGCCGCGGGCAGCGCCTGGGCGAAGATCTGACCGGACAGGAACTGGAAACTACGAAAGGGCGCGCGCCCGACGCCCGTGCCCAGCGCCCAGAGGGCTCGGCTGTGAGAATCTTCCGATCCGTGCTCATCCAGCCAGCGCCGGTCGAAGCTCAGGAAATTGTGGAAACGCTTCGATTTGGGGTCAAAGGCATGATGGAGAAACGCGGCGTACGTGGTGCCCAGCCTGCGCACGTTCTCCGGTTCCTCCTCCATTTCTTCGAGGAGCACCGCCAGGATGAATCCGCGCGCGTTGTCGTCCGTGCAATAACCCTCGGAAAAATTCGGCACGCTAAAGATGGCGTGTTGAAAGAGGCCGGTGGAATCGGTCATTCGCGAAAGATGATCCAGTTTCAGCTCCGGCAGCTCGCGCGGCTGCTGGTCGAGCGTTTTGGTGGCGAAGGATTTCCTGGACAGCACGGCGCGTTCGAGGCGGGCGGATTCGAAGGAGCGCATGTAGAGTCGCGCCACGTTGCTCCAGATCATTTCGCGCCCCAGTTTATAGGCGTTTTTCCGAATGGCGGTCCGGCGGACTTCATCGCGCAGCAGGGTGATGACCTCGCGCGCGATGGCTTTGGGGTCGCCGAAGGGCACCAGCGCGCCGCGGTCTTCGGCGAGCAGTTCGGCGGCATGCCAGTAAGGGGTTGAGACCACGGCTTTGCCGGCGCCAAACGAAAAGGCCAGGGTGCCCGAGGTAATCTGCGCCTCGTTCAGGTAGGGTGTGACGTAAATATCCGCCGCGCCGATGAACTCCTTCAATTCCTCGGTATTCACGAAGCGGTTGTAGAAGATGACATTTTTCTGGACCTTGTTTTTCTTCGCCAGTCGTTCGAGGCTCAGACGGTAGGCTTCGCCCTGGTCCCGCACGAGGTTCGGGTGCGTTGCGCCGAGCACGATGTAAACGACGTTCGGGAATTCGGCCCGGATTTCAGGCAGCGCGTTCAGGACATGCTCGATTCCCTTGTTGGGGGACAACAATCCGAACGTGAGCAGCACGAGCCTTCCTTCGACGCCGAACTGGTCCTTGTAATAGTTCGGATCGACAAACGGCATGTCGGGAATGCCGTGCGGGATGAGATCGAGCTTGGCGGGCGGCGCCTGGTAGATTTCCTGCAACATCCGCCGCCCGCGTTCCGCCATCACCACCAGCCGGGTCGAGCGCGCGATCAATTCCTGCATCACGCGCCGCTGCTCGGGGGTGGGGTCTTGCAGGAGGGTGTGGAGCGTGGTGACAATGGGCATTCTCAGTTCGCGCAGGAGTGCCAGCACGTGGCTCCCCGCCGGGCCGCCGTAAACCCCGAATTCGTGCTGCAGGCAGACGATGTCCACGTTGCTGATATTGAGGAAGTCCGCGGCGCGCTGGTAGGAGGACAAATCCTGCTCCTGAATCTCGAAGCGCACTTCCTCCGGGTACTCGTAGCCTTCCTCGATATCGTTCACCGGCACCGCGAAACAATGGGTTTGCGGATGCTCCGCCGCCAGCGCCGTCAACAGGTCGGCGGTAAAGGTGGCGATGCCGCATTTGCGCGGCAGGTAGTCGGCAATAAACGCGATCTTTTTGATTTGAGAGCGTGTTTCCACAGGTTGCGCCGCCGTGCGGCCTCCTTCCGGCTCCGCCAAATCCGTTCTCGGACGTAGTGCTGTGGTCATGCCTGTCCTTTGGAGAAGCAGGTCGGTTTTTGGCGAAAGATTCTTCCGGGACGAGCGGATGCGGCGCCATCGAGATGCGGTTGGGCCGACCCGCGCCCTGTTCGGGCAACGGGGGGTGAGGGTCCCCAAACGGGACCGCCGTCGGCTGATTTCATGGCTCAAGGTAAATTCAACACCTTGGATCGCGCAAGTGAAAGAAAATCCGGGTAGTGGCACAGTTTGGTGGAGCGAGACTCCCGGCGAGCCGCCGGTCGGGCGAACCTTTCGGTTTTCGGCTCGCGAGGACGCTCGCCCCACCCCCCGTTTGGCCAAACTGCACCACCACCAAAATCCGCGTTTGGCGATCGGGCGCAATTCTGGTGGCATCGGATCGGGATTTTCATGTAGATTGGATCAAAAGCGGCAGCGAAAGGACAGCGAATGGCGCAAGCGATCATGGACCCTGAAAAGGTGCGGCGGTTCGCGGACGAACTGCAGCGGTTCAACACGGACCTGGAGAACCGGCTGGTGTTGTTGCAGTCCCGGTTCAACGCGCTGGGTGACACCTGGCAGGACCAGGAGCACGAAAAATTCTCGGAGGAATTCAAGCTGGCGATGAAGGCGCTGAAGAAATTCATCGAGCTTTCCAAGGATCACACGCCGTATCTCCTGAGAAAAGCTCAGCGGATCGAGGAGTATTTGAACCAGCACTGACCCATGGCGGAGCGATCCCACGTCACTTCGGTCGATGCCATCGCCGCCTTCCGGGCGGACCTGATTCTTTTCCTGAACAAGGCCCGGCCGACCGTGGAGGAGGTGGCCGGGGAGATTCACCGGATGCGGCAATGGTTGGACACGGATCAGCGCCAGCATTGGACCCAGGAGATTCGACTTCTCGGCCGGCGGCTGGAGGAGGCGCAGCAGGAATTGTTCACCGCCAAACTCTCGAAGCTGCAGAATGCGACGGCCATGCAGGAGATGACGGTGCAGCGACTCCGGCGCCAGATGCGGGACGCCGAGGACAAGCAGCGGATCACGAAACGCTGGAGCCGGGAGCTGGAGGGCCGGACCGACCCGTTGGCGAAGGAAGTGGACGGCTTGCACACATTCCTGACCATCGACATGGTACGGGCGGCCGCCCGCCTGGACCAGATTGTGAAGATGCTCGAGGCCTATGCCAGGGTCGCTCCGGCCGGCGGTTCCGCCGCTCACGCGCCGGAAGCCGCGGAAGAGCCCGGGGCGCCGGCGACGGGGGCCGGTGGCGGCGGTCCCACGCCAGGAGACCGTTTATGAGCCTGAGTTCAACC
>Ga0224534_1002008_pt1 | contig 10008 bp, 5 predicted proteins | sample 714E12024metaG_FD_172012 | JGI IMG/M metagenome (GOLD analysis project Ga0224534, IMG submission 172012) | Peat soil microbial communities from Stordalen Mire, Sweden - 717 E1 20-24 | ecosystem: Environmental > Terrestrial > Soil > Wetlands > Peat | place: Sweden: Norrbotten County, Stordalen...
TTGCACATCGCGCAAAAAGCGCGCGATTCGCACTTTCCCACAGCCGCGACGACGGCGGGTTTAGGGTTACATTTCCAATGTCTCGACGAGCGGCCCCAAGGTTACATTCTTAAATGGCTTGACGCGTGGGCTGCCAAACTTCGATTGCTGTTGACAAGGATACAACCGGCGCTGTACATGGTTGTGTTCTTGAGCGCGGGACTTCTGCGCCGAGATTGCCATGCGTGGGGAACAGGACTCGAAGCGCGCGGAGGGCCAGCCATGATGTCCCGCGGCGCCGCGCCATAGCGGCTAAAACCGCTTGTGTGGCGGGTTCTGACGGCATGGTTGAAGCCATGCCCTTTCAAAACTATCCGTGAACCAACTTAGTCGGAGTTTTTTTAGATATAGTTGGAAAAAGGGGTTGATTTCGATTTGAGGGTCCTACTCATCAAACCGCGCTCCTCGGCAGTTCATTTCGGTCTCGCCCCCTTTTTCCGGACTGAGCCGCTGGGGCTGGAGTACATCGCGGCGGCGCTCGGCGCATGTGGGCATCGGGTCCGCATCGTGGATTTGTGTTTCGAGCGCCAAAGCATGGCGCGTCTCATAAAGCGTTTCCGGCCGGAGATCGCGGGCATCTCATGCCTGCACATCTTGGACGCGCCCGCCACTCTGCAGCTTGCCGGCGAAATCAAACAGATCGATCCGGCAATCTTCGTCGCCGTAGGCGGCCATGCCGCGGCTTCGTACGCAAAAGCGTTGGAGCAGAGCCGTTGGCTGGACGCGATTTGCGTCGGCGAGGGCGAGAGCGCCATGCCCGCCTTGTGCGACGCCCTGGCACAGCATAAACCGCTCCACGACGTGCCATCTCTGCTGTTGCCCACTGGCGACGGGCGGTTCGCCTCGACCGGCGAGGCGCGCGAGTGGCTCGACTTGGACGACGTCCTCTGCCCCGACCGTGCCGCGGTGGAAACGTGCCGGAAGCACTACGTCTGTCTGAATTACATGCCGGTCTGGACACTGGAGACCACGCGCGGTTGCCGGCACCGCTGCAACTTTTGCTCGGTCTGGCAATTTTACAAGGGATCTTGCCGCTTCCATGCCGCGCGGAACGTGCGCGCGGATTTCGAGCGCACCGGCAAGAACGTCTTCGTCATCGACGATTATTTCTGGGGAGACCCGGCGCGCAGCGAGGAACTAGCGCGTGAATTGCTCGCCTCGGGCGAGCGCAAGAACTGGATGCTGGCACAGTCGCGCGTGGATCTGGTCGGCGAGAGTTTCGAACTGCTGCGGCTCTGGCGGCCATTGGCGAGGAAGTTCGACATCTTCTTCGGTTTCGAATCGCCGACGCGCAAAGGTCTCGACTCCCTGAACAAGGGAACGGACCTATCGAAGACACTGGATGCCATTCGCGTGGCCCGGGAGTGCGGATTTGGAGTAACCGGAAATTTCATCGTGGATCCGGATTTCTCCGAGGAAGACTTCGCCGAGCTGTGGGACTTCATCGAAACTCACCAACTCTACCGGGTCGGCTTTACCATCCTGACGCCGCTGCCGGGCACGTTCTACTTCGAGCAGATCAAGGCGCAACTGAAAGTTCTGGACTGGAATCAGTACGATCTGCACCACCTGCTCTGGAAACCTCGCCTGCCGGTCCAGCGCTTCTTTGAACTCTACTGCGAGACTTGGAAGCGCACCGTGCTCAACGCCGCCGGGCGAAAGAAGTGGTGGGAGTGGGCGCGGGACATCGATCTGCGCCACATCGGCGATATGGCGAGAACCCTCGCCCGCGCTCAGAAATTGATGGATCCGCGGGCTTATCTGGCGGAGTTCAGCGTTCCCACGGACTTGCCATAGTGCCTTGTGGGGAGAATCGTGTACTGCTCCCGACTTTTACGACGGGATCCTAAGACCCGAGAACTAACCGGTCCCGGTCGCGCGCTCTCGCAGCTCGCGCTCGTACTCTGCAAGCTGCCGTTCGATGTCCGCTTGCTTTTTCTTCCGGGCTAACAGGTCCTCCCGGTAACGCTTCAAGAAGTAATCGATGGTTTCGACGCGCAGCTTAATGGTATTGACCGGCCGGTTTTCGTCCAGGTCTTTAAAGGAGAAATAAGGTGTGCCCGAGCGCTCCACGATCTGCTCGATCGCGCTGTAAATGGGCGCGTCGTGACCACATTTGAAGCTGGAAATCTCCACCGCCACCAGGTTGGGATGGCGGGCAGTGAACTTGGCGGCCCAGACCTTGTGGTTGGAACTGGCCGAGTTGGCGGTCTTCCACACATCGGAGATGTCAAGCGGGTGGCTGATTACACCAGCGCGTACTTCCTCGCCGAACAGGCGCTCCAGCAAGTCCTCATCCAGCGGCAACGTACTCTGCGAGAAGATCGAATAACCCAGCTTCTGGAACTGCTCCATGATCTCGTGGTTGATCCCGGGATCGTGGTGGTATGGGCGTCCCAGCATAACGATGCCTAACTTCCGTTCCGACTCCAGCTGGTCGAGGACCACGCGGGCACGGCGGCGAATGCTGGATTCATACCTTCCCAACTCCCGGTAGCCGATCTCGATGGCGCGTTCATTTTCCTCCTCCGAGAGGCCAAGAATCGGCGCCCACGTTTGGAACATCTGGCGCGCAAAGAGCTTGCGGTCCGAAAGGTCCACCAGCGGGTGCGCGTAGCGAATGCCGTGTTCGGCAAAGAGATCGGTTTCCTTCGTATAAGCGGCTTCCACGGTCTCCGGTGTCACCGAAACTGTGGGGCAGGCGTTGTGCCCCCTGGCGTTCACGAGGGGGGAGAGCAGCACGTCGAACATGGGGAAGAAAATCACGTGCAGCGGCTTGTGTCGGTGCTTGTTGAAGATAAGGTTGTGGACGTGCGCGATGGTGATCTTTGAGGGGTAGCATGGATCGATCGAACCACGGCTCGATCCAGCGCGGTACATCTCCCCGCTGGTGAAGTCCGAGTAAGCGATGTTTTCCGCCTGCACGCCCAAGCTTTCCAGATAGGAACTGAACAGCGGCGCGTAGGCATACATGTTCAGGACGCGAGGAATGCCGATGCGCAGCTGCCCGCGCTGTTTCATCAGCGCGACGCGCCGGCGTGCGGCGGCCGTCCACGCGCGGGTGGGGATTGGATCGGCGACGCTTTCTGGGTGGCGCGAACGCCACACTTCGCGGGCGGCAATCTCCACCAAGTTTGGATTGGCGGCCTTGGTGGCGTCGAGATTGGCCTTGATGCCGCGCATAGTTTCAACATCTTCCACTGCGCCTTTTTCACAGGTGGCGACGATCATGCGTTGCTCACCGGGCTGGAGCGGCACCTTGGTGAGGAAAGACGGTGGCGCCCAGCCATCCGTGATTCCGGTCTGTACATCGAGGAAAGTGCGCAGGCAGGCATTCTTGCAGAAGTGGCAGCGCGTTTCTTCGCTGTGCGTGGTGCGGTAGCGGATGTTGCGGACGGCGTCCAGGCCGATGAAGGTCGTGGAGTGCCCGTTGCGCCACAAGCGAATGGCTTCGATGCCGGCGCCGATCGCTCCCGATTCGCCGCAGTGCTGGTGGACAACAATCTCTGGTTCTTTCCCCATGGAGCGGAAGTTGGCGCGCAGGAAGTCCACCTCCGCCTTCACGGCGGCGAGATTGTTCTGCGTGCCGCCCTGCAGAATGAAACGTGTGCCCAGGGCGGCGAGGCTTGGCACCTTGGCGACATACAAGAAAACATTCCTGGGCAGCACCGTCGCCAAGCCGGCCAGGATTTCTTCCGCGCGCCAGCCCTGGCGCTGGAAGTTGACGATGTCGGACTGCAGGAACACCGCGCAGCCGTAACCGAAGACAGGCATAGTGCCGGCGCTGAAAGCAACGTCCGCATAGTTCTCGACCGGGATGCCAAATCCCTCCGCAGTGGACTGCAGAAAATAGCCGTTGCCCGCGGAGCATTGTGTGTTGAGTTTGAAATCCTTAACGCGGCCATTTCTGAGGATGATGAACTTGATATCCTGGCCGCCCACGTCCACGATGACGTGTGGGTCATTGTAGAAGCGCAGGGCCGACTCGGTGTGTGCCACGGTTTCGACCAAAGCCACGTCGGCGCGCAGCACCCGTTGCAGGATGTCCTTGGCGTAGCCAGTCGTGCCAACGCCGAGAACTTTCAGGATCGCGCCTTGGGATTCCACCTGCTGGCGCAAATTCTCCAAGAGGTCAACGGTGTCCTGTATAGGGTTGCCATTCGAGAGTTGGTAGGCCTTCGAGAGAACCTCGCCGTGCTCCGACAAAAGCACTGCTTTGGTGGAAGTCGAACCGCCGTCGACGCCGATAAAAGCCTGGACTCGTTCACCCGGCCGGAAGGTCGCCGGAACGAATCTTGGCCGCCAGTACTTGACTTTGAACTCGTCTAATTCTTTCTTCGAAGCACCCAAGCCGCGGTTGCCGGAAACAGCTTTTTCCTGCTGGCGCCCTTCGAAGATGTAGTGCTCAAGACACTCTGTCCCAAGATACTGCCCAATCCCCGCGTCCTCTCCTTTGCCGAATTCCACCGCGCCAATGGCCGCAAAATACAGCGCGTTCTCCGGGTTCTTGATCATGTCCTCGGGAGCGACATCGGGTGGCAGCTCGATTCCCCGCTCTTTCCAGATGAGAGGGATGTTGTGCTGCCAGGCCTCGCGCATGCCGCGAATGAACGTGTTCGGCCCGCCCAGCAGCAGCACGTGTGGGCGCAGCGTGTGGCCGCGAGTGAGGACGGTGAGGTTCTGCAGAACAATGGCGTCGAAAAGCGAAGCCATCAGTTCGTCGGCCGGGATGCCCTGCTTTTGCAGGCCATTGATGTCGGTCTCGGCGAAAACGCCGCACTTGCCCGCGACCGGATGAACCTTGATCCCCTTGTAGCCCTGGTTGCACAAATCGTCGGGCGGAATCTTCAGCTTGGCGTTGATCTTGTCGATGACCGCGCCGGTGCCGCCCGCGCACTTGTCGTTCATCGAAGGGATCTTCTTCCTGCGGCCGTTTCCGCCGTCCTCTTTGAAAATGATGATTTTGGCGTCCTGACCGCCCAGCTCGATGACCGAGTTCACTTCGGGATGGAGCTTCTCGACCGCGAGCGCGACCGCGTTCACCTCCTGCACGAACTTCGCGCCGATGAGAGCGCTGAGCGCATTGCCGCCGGAGCCGGTGATGAACATGCGGCAGTTCTCGGGAGCAATGCCGACTTCGGCTTCCATGCGCTGGAGGAATTCCAGAAGTTTCTCGGGTTGGCGCGTGTCATGGCGCTGGTAGTCGCGCCAAAGAATGCGGTCGGTCCCCTCCTCGCCGCTCGCCATTTCGCTGGTTCCGACTTCGACGACGACGGCCTTGACCGTGGTCGATCCGACGTCCATGCCCACGCGATAGCGGATGCCAGATGCGGCCCGCTGCGCCTGGTCCAGCAGTTCGGGCTGCCGATCGGCGAGGCACGCGCGTTGTGCGGTCGTTCCCACAGAATCTCTCACACTCCTCAGATCACGCCCGGCAGCTTGGCCAGGCGTGCTTTGCCATCGATCAGGTCGCCAACGTGCAAAACAAAGTTGGCGGCAACCCCAGCTATGCCTCGGCGGCGCGGAACCGGATAGAACGGACTCCGCAGTTGCCGATGCTGGGCGGCGTATGCCTTAATCTCGTCGAGCTTCTTGCCCGTGGAAGCCAGTGCCTGTTCGAACTCCGCCTTGGCCTTGATCTTGGCTTCGCCCAGGGCCATCTGCACGCGGCTGTGCGCGTTGATCTCTCCCTCGCCCGAAGTTTCGATGGGCAGAAAAATCATTTCCCGGAAACGGTTCACCACGACAGACTGCACGCCATCGGATTGTGAAGAAGGCATGCAACCGAATGGCTTCAAAGCCAGCACCATGTGACACAGGCGGTGAGTGGTGTAGTAAACGTTCTTACCCACTTCGAGATGCCCTTCGCCGCCACGGGCGAGTGAGTGGTAAAAGGGATGCGCCATGCGGGCCAGCTCGGTCTGTGGAGCGAGACGGTGCGCGAGCCTGCCCAGGTGGCGGGCGGTGCGCGCATGTTGGCGGTTCCAGATGCCTTCGCTCAGCCCCAACAGCAACCACTTTTTGCGGAATTTCCAATCGTTGGCCAGTTGCTTCTTCAATTCCCACCATCGGGCGCCGGGATAGGGGGCATCGAGGCCTTTTCTCGCTCGCGCGCTGGCCCGAGCCTGAGACAGGAGATAGGTAATCCAGCAACCGATTGGTTCCACCCACACTTGGGCGCCTTCCCGCTCCAGAAAGGTAAACATGTTGAAGTTGCCGTCGCCTTCGGTGAGTGATGCCCAAAACTCACCGGTGATCTTGACCAAAGGTTTTACGCGCGTGCGGTCCACTTCGACCTCGTTCAAACGCTCACGGGCGAGGCGCATCGCTTTGAGGAAGTCCTCGCCGTAGAGGTGATCGAGGACCTTGCCGAGCCCGTTGAGGATATCTTTGAGCTTCTTTTTCTGGGCCAGATGTTCCGAAATCCATCCGGGCGTACGCTCGAGGATTTCGTAACGCTTCCGGTGCTCCAGGAAATCGCTGAGTCGATCCACGACTTCTTTGATTGCCTGGTCGGTTGCACCCGGAACAACCTCGTAGGGACGGATCTGGTAAACCATGTCATTGATCGCATCGCCCAGGTTCACCGCGTTGAGCTGGCCCATGCCGAGGTCTACGGTGAACTTCAGGCCGGGGTTGCCGGTTGTAGCCTTGACGCCATGGTCCTGCTGGAAAAGCAGGACACGAAAGCCCCCGAAGCCCGCATTCTCGAGCGCCATTCGGTACTCCGACTCGTACGTGCCGAAGCGGCAAGGTCCGCAGGAGCCCGCGGTGAAAAAGATGTAATGGTCGAGGATTTCCTGGCGTGAGAGACCTCGAGCTTCGAGCGACCGCAGGAACTCGATGAGGTTGCCGACTGTAAAGTAAGTGGGATTGCACTGGCCGTTGTTGCCATACTCCTTGCCGGTCTGGAAGGCGGCTACGCCAGGGTTAGGCAACATCTGGAAGCGATAGCCGCAGCCGCGAAACACGGCTTCGATGAAACGCTCGTGTTTCCAGGTAAAGCCTCCGAAAAGAATGGTCACCCGGTCGCGTTCTTCCGCGGTAAAGGGCCGCTCCATGGGGCGGCGGAAGTGCTCGATGGGTTTTTCGAGGAGCCCCGCGGCCTGCGCCAGCCGCGACCTTTCCGCGGCCACGCGGCGAGCGATCTCTTCTTCCTCCAGCGGAGGAAGTGTAGAGTCGGCGGAGTTTATGGCGCATCTCATTGGTTCAGAGTCCCTCTCTCTTGACCAGGTCTGCGGAGGGACTTTGTGGAGACCTGGACTGCGAGAGCAGCAGCGCTTTCAGCGTTACCCCCCGGCGCGGATCGCTTCCGCCCTTCTGGCATTCAACGCGGAGGACGCACTTTGCTCTGTGACCTTTGTCACGCACCCGCGTGACGCGCCCCGCTCCAGGCGGTCACCCGAACGCCAAAATGCGATTGTAAATCGATTACAGTGAGCCAGTATTGAATAGCATATCTGAGCTTGACACAGACAGCTATTTGTACGATGGCGAGGACTGATCGCCTTCCCCGCGAAATGACCTCCAGCACAAGTTCGGAACGTTGGACTTATCCTTCCGAAGTGCAAGTGCGGCCACTCGATCAGCGCCCCGCCCAAGCAGAGCTTGGACGGGGCGCCCTCCGGATTTCAAATGATTGCGATAAGCCGGGTCATCCTCCATGCGGCGGTTCTACATCACGACGCAAATGCCAATGCGAACGCCGGGATAATACGGGTTGTACAGGTAATATCCGCCATCAACGTAATCAATGTAAACGTCGTCGGTGTAGTACCAACCTTCCGGCCATGGGTCAACGAATCCGAACCAAAAGCCGCCGTACTGGAAGCGAGAATATCCGTCGACCATCCTCGGACTGCCGATGCGGAATCTATGCCCGCGCCCAAAATGCGAACGGAAGCGATCGTCAGGTATGCGACCTTCGCCTCTGGCACTGAGTCGCAGTGCCGGCTCTGCTCGTTGTCTGGCCTCCGCCTGCGGTGTGCGCTGGGGCCGTTGTGAAGATCCAGCCTGGCGCTGACCCTGCTGCTTCTGCTGACCCCTGGCCTGCTGCTGCTGTTCCCTTTCCTGTTTCTGCTGACCCTTGGCCTGCTGCTGCTGTTGCTTTTCCTGCTTCTGTTGACCCTTGGCCTGCTGCTGCTGTTCCTTTTCCTGCTTCTGCTGACCCTTGGCCTGCTGCTTTTCAGGCTTAGCCTGCTGCTCCTGTTTCGGGGACTGAGCCTCTTGTTCCTGTCGCTCCTGTGCGTACGTGGGAGCAACGGTTCCGAGAAGAAGGAGCAGAACTCCTGTACTGATAAGTCCAACTTGTTTCATGAGTGTTGCCTCCATCACGGTGATTTCATGCGCCCTCGTGCGTTACGTCGGGCGCGGTTATTGTTTACGCGGTGATTGTCTCCGGTAGACGACATGCGGATCTTCCCGCTGTCGCTCATTCAGGTCCACTTACCTCTCAACGCAGATGCCGGAGAGCGGATGAAGCTCTTCCTTTACCCAACCCGGCGAAGCGTGAAGCAGGCGCCAGGAGGCTGACACCGGGGCCTCCTGGTGCTGGGACTCGTACTGCCTTTCTTCAAACGCCACTTCCCCTTCCGCTCACTAAGTTAATGATCAGAACCCCACCGCCACAACCAGCAGCAAGTGGATCAGGCTTCCGCCGATATGCAAACTGAAACCCAGAAGCCACAAAATCAGCAGAACAACGAAAATGGTCTAGAGCAATTCAACCTCCCGTGCTCATTCGCGAGCACACGAATGTGAATCTCATCCAACGTCCGCGAGAGAACTGCTTTGCGCGACCGGATAAGAAAACAAACGATGGACTGTGCTCCCACTCGAACACGCAGGAGGCGTCGGCTGATGACGAACAACCGTAAGTCGAGTCCGGAAGCCCTACTGTTTGTCGGTTTTGGCCTCACCTTTTGCGTGGCGAATTTCCTCAACGAACGGCTGGGCTGCGGGTGGAACTGGCACTTCGCCCAAGAGCAAAGCCCGGGTTGTGGCATCTCCGTACATCGCGTGCCGGGAATCGCTGTCTTGGCGGAGCGATGCACCGGTCAACGTGAGCCCAGCGAACGCACCCTTGGCGCGGGAGTAGGTCAGGATCTCTGTATCCAACTTCCAATCCGTACCGGCCGTGGCATGCCGTCCAACTGGACCCGCTGCCGCGGAAGCGTCCGCTCCAATTTGGAAATTACTCGAGAGCAGCCTTTGCATCGCTTTGTCATTCTGAAAGATCATTACCACGTCCACAGCTTCCACCCCGATCTGCAGTCCCCAGCTTCCGCCCGAAATCGTGATGAACGCCGGCGCACTCCAGCCATCCGCCGTGCGGCAGGTGGCTACGCCTTTGCCTCCTTCAGCTCCGAAGACAAAGCCGCCTTTGACCATGTGCGGTATAACCGCTATGCACTTTGCGTGCTGCAACACTTCTTCCGGGATTCCCTTGTCAGGCATCCCCATAATTTCGTGCATCACGCTGGTGGCGTTGTTCAGCCTATCGGTGGCCTCTTCGAGCGCCGACGCTGCCCAGCACAGCGTGCCGAGACTCAACATCGCAAGTAAGAACATTACCTTTTTCATGAGACAGGCTCCATTTCTGTCACCACCCGGACGACCGGGCAACCCGTGTCTGTGTCGGCCCAGTTCCGAGAGGGTAAGGTCAGGCCGTCTGGTGTGGCGGGCAAATTGCCCCTTTGAGACACGAATAGATTCGCTCGCTGGCTCTGGCAATACTGTGCAAAATGGATCACTTCGTGAACCATCAACCAATCTCCCCTCAATCCGGGCTTTCCCTGATTTGGATCCATCCAGCGCATGGCGGCGGCCCGTGGGTTTCCGATAAGTCTTTTCCAATCGAAGGATGAGCCTAAAGGGGAGCCTGGACGGTGGCGGAGGAAAGCTCCTTTCTGGATTGGATTCTGAGAAAGTCTAGCAGCCGCAGCCGGGGCGGTGGGAATGTGGAAAGCG
>Ga0224534_1002009_pt1 | contig 10006 bp, 12 predicted proteins | sample 714E12024metaG_FD_172012 | JGI IMG/M metagenome (GOLD analysis project Ga0224534, IMG submission 172012) | Peat soil microbial communities from Stordalen Mire, Sweden - 717 E1 20-24 | ecosystem: Environmental > Terrestrial > Soil > Wetlands > Peat | place: Sweden: Norrbotten County, Stordalen...
TAAGGGTTTTTTCTTGATTTGGCAAGGTTTATACGGCATTATCTTTAATTATCTACAAGTATCTTGGCCATACGTCACTTGACAACCGCGATCCAATTTCATGCAACGCTAATGATATTTAGTAAATAGTTTTTATAAATATTTAGAAGATGAAATGGAAAAAAAAGAATCCAGAATAAAAGAAATTACTTTACCCTCGAGTTATTATCATATTAATGCGCTACATAGTTTGTGGGCAATGTATATGAGTACGGACTATGAAACAATTAATGGGGATATTCTTCAGGAGGCAACAAATATATTTTTCAGATTGTACTTTGAATTCGATCAAATATATCAAATGTGGCAAACATATGTCCATGGTATAAGCTTAGTACACATAAATAGATATTATAGTAATATTGAAAAAACATTATCTAAGAAGGATGAGAATATCAAATTAATAGATAATGTTATAGAAAAAATAAATATAATGGAACCAAGTAATTAGAATCTAGGAGATAAACATGCGTGTTCTATTAAGATCTGAAAATACCATTAACAACCTGATATAGCACTTAAACCCTGGTAAAATTCCTGACGAAAAATGAAGAAATCACTCCTTGACAAGCAGGAATGGGCCCCTCCCGGTGTGGAATTCTCCTCCAAATGATATGAGGAGGACTCTGCATTGGCTGTACTTCCCGGTAATATCGATCCATGCGAGATAGAAAAGACATTAAACAAGATGTTCTCCCCGGAGTGGCTCAGGGAGACGGCAGCCAAAGTCGGGTACGTGCAACGTGAACGAAAGATTGATCCGGCAACTCTGTTCTGGGTCCTGGTGCTCGGTTTCGGGGTCGGGGCGCAGCGCACCCTCGCTTCTTTGAGAAGGGCCTACGAGACCAAGGCGGCGGAAACCCTCGTTCCATCCGCTTTTTATTACCGTTTCAACGGCAATCTCGTAGAGTTTCTCAAGGAGTGCCTTGCCCACGGCATCGCCGATCTCGCCAGCCACACGAGCCTTGTCCTGTCGGACAAGCTCAAAGGTTTCAAGGACATTATCGTGGCTGACGGCACGATCATCAAGCTGCACGATAAATTGGCCAAGCAGTTCCCGGGAGCAAGACACAAGGCCGAACTCAAGATCCACACTGCTACCGGACTTGCCGGCAATACCAAGAGCATCGGGTTCTTTTCCGGGAAGACCGCCGAGATCCAGACTATACGGATCGGCCCCTGGATCAAGGACCAGATCCTGCTCTTTGACCTGGGTTACTTCAAGTACGAACTGTTTTCGAGGATCAGAAAGAACGAGGGACACTTCGTCAGCCGGCTGAAGACAACTGTCAATCCCACTATTATGTAGAATACAAAAATTATTTTTCATCAACATTACGCTTTTTCCCTGTTTAATCAGAAGATGGATGATTATCCCAATAGAACTCGGCCCTCCACCTTGTTAGAACTCCTGCCGCAATGCGCAAACTATTCGCATCGTTGATCAGCTTTGCTCCTTCAGCGTCATCCGCCCACTGGCGTAGGTAGTGTTCGACGGCTGCGTAGTCCAGATGTTCTTGGGGCGTGTTCTGCTTCAAAATACCTGAGGGAGGTCCCTGAGCCAGCGCCCGGTCTACTGCCTCCCAGTCAACCTTGATGTGCGGAAATTTTTCTGCTACGTGCAGTTTAGCGAGATCGGACGCATAGAAATCGTGTAGGCTAGCCAAAGTGATCTTCCTGTACCGGCCAGCTTCGTAAACAGTGGCCACAAGCTGGGCGTATTGTCCACGCCATCTCACGAAAGCCATGTTGAACCTCCCTTCGTTTTTTGAGTGTAAAAAGAGGTATCTTTTCCGTACGTCTTTGCCACCAGGTGGCAAAGACCAATACTCAGCGTATTCGAATTCAATGCCCCTAATGACCAAAGTCGTCATCCTCTTTTGTCCTGATTTCTCCCCGGTCAATGAGTTGTTTCGGAGTTTGCCCAGAAGGTGTGGGTCTATCGCTCAGCATAGTGATTAGGCGATCCAGGGCATCTAGGTCTCCGTCAGCAACTGAACGTTCATCATCAGTGAGAGGCACTTCTTGAAGAAACCGCAGGATGTTGGTCTTAGCTTCAAGAAGCTGGGCGCGATTTGAATCCTTGGGGATACAGAAATCACACTTGGCGCAGGCCATTCGATGCGGACACTGGTCAAAGAACTCATAGGTGCAGAAGCAGTGGCCAAGATCGTAATACCTCCAGGGCTCACTAGTGGCGGCCGCAGCCGCTTTGACAGCGTCATTGTCAATGAGTACCTCGATAGCCCGGACATTGCGCTCCAGATACCCGGCATCGGCGTAAGCCTTGGCCAGTTTGGTAGGAGTTATGCTTACATAGCTTCTGGTGGAAACAGGTGAACGATGACCCAACCAGGCTTGCAGTTCAAATAAAGACATCGGTTCGCGAGAGTTAAAGAGCTGACTGGCAATGGTGGCGCGGGCGCGATGGCTTGTAATCTTGCCCCGCACATCTTTCAGTGGCACCCCGGCTTTATGACAAAGCATGGGGATCAGTCTCACATTGATGTAGTCCGACGGCAAGGGAGAAGCACGATAGCAGAACAGAAAATCAACAACCTCTCCGGTCTTGGCGTCCATAAATGCAGGCTGGCTTGGCCTGATCTGTTCCCAGGCTGCAACCGCTATGCCGACGACCGGATCCACCGGCTTGGTGAATGCGGTTCCCGTCTTGTTGACCGGAACATCGAGCAAGCATACGGTTCCCGGCGGCAAAATCTCTCCCGTTGACTGAACTTTGACCTCATCCTGTTGCCAGCGGATGCACCCCAGCCTCAATCGTACGATCTCGTTGCTGCGGAGGCCGGCAAAGAGCCATATCACTGCTAATGCCCTGACGAGCTCAAGGGGGTAAAAAGGCACCCCCGCATTTGTTGGAAATTGGTCATCGGGCGTCAGGTTCAGCCCCGCCCACATGATTCGGGCCCAGATGTCATCAGAAATTGTGCGGGGATCCGGCCCAATCAACGCCTTGATGCTGCGAGGCGTGGCAAATAACCGCCCGGGATCAAAGCGCCGTGGTATCCACTCCCACTCCTGGCAGTCTCGAAAAAAGGCTCTCATGACTCCGATAAGTTTATCTTTAGAACGGGGCAGCAGGGGCTGACCGAGCCGGGGTGATTGCCTTGGGAACACTACATAATCTCCGACCTTTGCGCGATCAACAGCGGCCACCCATTCCAGGCCCAACTCCCGGGTCCATTGCTGGGGCTGGGTAATTTCGGGATGATATTGCTTAAGCCACACGCCCACCTTGTGAAGATTATGCCGGACACGGCTCCGTGTCAAGGGAGCGCATGTTGTTGTCTCTTCCCATCTACTTATCCAATGCAGCCACTCAGGATGGATACTGTCTGTCTTATGGGCGGCAACTACCTTGATATTGGGGTACTCAAGGCGGTCGAGAGGCACCGTTATGCCCAATGCCGCCAACGCCTTACTGATTTGCAGATAATGGCACTGCCTGCTCTTGGGAACTTCCCGCCGGAACTCATCAAGCTTTTCGGCGCTCAGGTCATGCAGGTATGGGCTGCGGTTGAGCAGCAGGACCTCACTGATAACCGATTCAATTCTAGATGGTGAGTAGCCCCACTTGTTAAGCGTCTCTTTGATGGTGGTGACCGCAGATCCCACGGCTTCATCACCAAAAACCTTGCAAGCCAGAAGCATGCGGTTGAAGGCGCCCATAAACCGGATGTCGGTAAAACAGCCCAGAAGATAACCGGCGGCGGCCATGTATTGCCGCGTCTCGCCCGAGTTCCCATTTATCTCAGTAAACAGTTTTTTCGAAGCACCCAGAACACGTGACCAGGTGAGCTTGTCCCATCCCCAAAACGAGCGCCTTTCCCGACCACAGCCTCTCAAGAGAGCGGCAACCGCCCAGTTCTTGTTGCGGCTGCTCCCCCCTATCGATGCCAAGGCGTCACAGAGAGGTGTCACCAGGCGCTTCAGCTTGTCCCGCCGATGGGTAGTGCGCCAACGGAGCCTGGTCGAGATAAGTTGCTCAAGAGCCTTCTCCTCATCTAGGGTTAAGGAAGCTGATGTGTCGTAATTATCGCGCCTGACGGGTGGATACCAGCCGGATCTGACCTGAAGATTTGGAGCAGTCGTCTGCCTGTTCATAACGACCCCTCCGGCTTCAGGAAAGTTTCAGAAAGAACACGCAGACGCCAGTCATGGATCTGGTGCATGCCTTGCGACAATTTATTGGCAAGATCGCTGCAGGATAGATGGATGTACTGCTGTGTGGTTTCCAGGTTTCGATGCCCGGCAAAACAGGCAATCTCGTGGAGATCCCAACCGGCGCGAGCTAGATCGGTCAGACAGAGGTGGCGGAGAGTATGTGTTGAAAACTGCGGCAGTTCAGCCCGGTCGGCAATCCGGCGGATAACTTTTGACCAGGTCCAGAATGTGATGGGAACGGCCCGGTTCCGCTGTGATTCAGATAGAAACAGGAGTCCCCGTTCCTTACTCATGACGCGCCGGCAGGAAAGATAGGCTCTCAGCAACTCGCCTGTCGCCGGAGAATAAGGAACGACACGTTCGCAGCCACCCTTGGTGGTTTCCGCCCGCACCCGTATTGTTCGATGGGCAGGGTCAATATCGTCGTACTGCAGGAGACATACCTCTTCACGGCGTAGGGCGGCGTCATAGGCCAATCCGATCATGCAGCGATTACGGATGCTCTCTTTACGGGCCTCGGCAAGGAAGGACAGCCACTGCTCGTCGCTTGGAATCCACGGCAACTTCTTGAAACGGGGAAGCAGTCCTTGCTCGCGCTTACCGCCAAATTTCTTGCCAGGCGTGTAACGGCCCCTGCCAACAGGGTTGTGATCTCTGATGTCCTCTTCGATGAGAAAGTCAAAAAACAGCCGGACAGCCGTCAACCGTTGCTGCAAAGTGGCATTGGAAAGACCCGCCCCTGAATCCAGCGCCACGACATTAGGACCCTTTGGATTCGGACGACGGCGCAGGTCCCCCACGTAACGGGCAAGTTCATTTCGTGTGGCCAGCTGCGCGTTAACATCCGTTCGCGCGCAGTATTCCATGAAGTCCTGAACACTGCGGGCATAGGCTTCAACCGTATTCTTAGCCAACCCCAAAAGAACTTGGCTCTCCAACCATTTTCTTGCGATCGGATCGCTGGCAATAGTTGGATAGCGCTCCCATCTGATATCACCGGGATCAATAAGACGAGACACAACTTTCACCTCTTTTCGTGGTATGATGCTTATGTGCCTACGAAAAGAGCATAACATATCCTTTAATTCCAAATAACTTATATCGTCTCGGTACTCAGGACATACAGGGGCAACGCTATTGACATTGCCGGCCAAAAACTGCAGGATGTGCTGCCCCGCCTGAAGCGTGAAGTGATCGACGTCGAAGTAGAGGTCGCATTCAGGAGTCCCAAAGCCAAAAAGGATAGCGATGATACTTTCGAGACCTATCAGCCCAGAACGCCCAAGAACAAGGAGAACTTCCGGCTGGTAGGCATATTCGACGAGGAGAGCGCTTCTTACCATCTCTACCTCACCAGTCTCTCCCCGGAGCAGCTCTCGGCCGAGGACGTGGCGCTGCTCTACCGGGCACGCTGGAGCATCGAACTCATATTTAAGGAACTGGAGCGCCTGTACAAGCTGGATGTCATCTCCAGCGGGGCGCCTGATACCGTGGAATCACTGGTGCTGGTGGCCATGTTGACCCTGGTCGTGAGCCACCGGGTCTTAAACCAGGTACGGCTTCTGGATCCTGATAGGAGCGACCGTTATACCCCTCTTCGTTGGGGTGAGGCCTTCTTCACAGCGGCCTCTACCATAATGTCACAGACCCTCAAATACGGGGGCATTGAAGATAATCCGACCATGCTTTTGCTGTTTCTGATGGACGAGGGCGTTGATCCCAATGTCCATCGAAAACGTCTATTGTCGCAATGGGTGAAAGCAAATTCCCAGGGATTAAATGCTAGTAAGTAACATTTATGGTAAATAGATCACGCATGATCTGTCGAAAATGTCAGTCAAGGCTAACGGCTTCGTTGAGGAAGATGATGTGTATGAACTTGTTAACCTTTTGGCTGCTGCCTGGGATGATTTATCTATTGCCAGAGGCAGCGGAATGGAGCCAGATAAACTATATGATCGCATGGAGAAAGTGCATTGGGAGCCACCCCTACTTTTGTTTGTTATCGAAAGACATGGAGGTACAGTTCAGGGCTCCACCCGTGCCGAACTTTAAGGGTGGGGGATTAACGTGGAAACAGGCGAAGCATTTTATGGTACTGCAGGTCATAGACAACTGAAGCCTATGGCACCCCGAATTAACGTGACTGAGTTAGCACGTGATGTGGCTCTAGGAATTATAGAGGGGCGGCAAGACGATCTACGCATTCGATGGAAGGGGCATGACCATGTCACGGTCATTGCCACAAAGGTCTTACCGGAAACAGAGTATAAAGCAACACAGAATGGCCGGAGGAAAAAGCTATGGGAAGTGTTAGAAGAAATACTTGAACCACAAGGATGGAAGCGTGATAAAGGCGGCGTATTCGTCCGTCGCAGTGAGTGAATATGGTTACATGTGAGGTGGATGTGCTCAATGTTAACCGCTAATAATAATTCCCCGATGACCCTCGACCCTTGATTATCAAGCATCCGGCGCTCTCATAGTTTACTACGCTTGCTACAACCGAGGCTACATGTACACATTGAGTACCAGGTGAGTATGGATGTGATAAATAAAAAGGGGACGGGTTCTGGTAGAGGCATTGGTGGAGATGGTAGAGGTATTGAAACGATGCCTCTACCTAAAAAACGCTGATAGGATGCGCAAAGTGGAGGCAGTGGAGCAAGTGGAGGTATTTTTTAATAGTAAGAAAGGAATAGCATGATAAATATGTAAGAATGGAAAACCTGGAAGTCTTTAAAGTGGCAAATTATAATGGCTTTGAACAGTAAGGGGTGTATTGTTTATGGCAGATAAAACCGCTCCCAGTTTGTCCGCTTTGGCAATCAATTGGCGTAATTATGATGCGCCCTTTCTCACCAAGTTAAAGCTGCTCGTGCACAATAATATGATTAAAATTCGTCAACGCAGCAGTTGCTGCGGCCATCCAGGTGAACCAGGATGTTGAGTGACTGCCAATGTGCTCCGTGAGGGCAATCACAGACATTAAACCGGCACCACATGTAATTAAATGGATTCCCTATAATATCGTAAAAATACCTCCACCGCCTCCACGCCTCCACTTATTATGAATAGATCGATCAATTTTAGGTAGAGGCATTTTAGTTGGTAGAGGTATTGTCTCCACCATGCCTCCACCTTTACAATGCTTGCTATGAGGGCTTTAATAGGCATGGTAGACGTGGTGGATGGTGTTTAAGCGGTTCTTAGTGCTGTTATTCCAAATAAGATTAAAAGGAGTCATAAAGCTATGCATGCACTTTCTCATCTTAATCTCTGGCTACTGGGCATATTAATTGTCTGGAGCCTTATCTGGAAAGGAATTGCCCTCTGGCATTCTGCCCGCAACACTCAGACTGCCTGGTATGTGGTCATGCTTATTCTAAATACTGTTGGGATTTTGGAGATAGTGTACTTGCTGTTCTTCAGACCCAAGGATCATGGCAGGTTGCCATACATAAAATAGCCTTTTAAGGTCAAAAAATAGATGGGCTATGGGGGGCTAAGCAATGGCTGATATTAAATTTGAAATCAAAGAAACCGTCGCGATTCTTGCCACGTCAGCAAAGGGCTGGACAAAAGAGCTAAGCCTTATTAGTTGGAATGATAAGAGCCCAAAGTATGATATACGAGAATGGTCGCCGGACCACTCTAAAATGGGGAAGGGCATAACGCTTACAGAGGAGGAGCTAAAGATACTGAAGGAAAAATTGAATGAAATGAATCTTTGAAGCAAACTGTTTTTACTTGTTTCAAGCTCCAAGCGTCGACCGAAGCGGTTGTGCTAGAGAGTGTAATGATTCAAGAGAAGGCATCGTAAGGATATTGCTAAAATTTTGCAGTGAGGAGTGAATATTGTGAAAGTGTTGGCGGTAAACGGAAGTCCTAGAAAGAAATGGAATACAGCTACCTTGCTCAACAAGGCGCTTGAAGGAGCAGCTTCCCAGGGAGCTGAAACAGAGCTCATTAATCTCTATGACTTGAATTACAAGGGATGTATCAGCTGCTTCTCGTGTAAGTTAAAAGACGGCAAAAGTTACGGTAGATGCGCCGCTAAGGATGATTTAACGCCTGTCCTTGAAAAAATCCCATTAGTTGACGCTCTAATTCTGGGTACTCCTATCTATTTATTGGACGTCACTAGTGGAATGAGAGCTTTTCTTGAGAGGCTGCTCTTCTCGAATCTTGTCTATGATGAAAATCATTCAACCCTTTTTCCAAGAAAAATCCATACAGGAATGATATATACTATGGGTATGCCAGAGAGCAGTTTGCAGGAAGCAGGTTTAATGCAGCGTTTTAATGTTTATGAAATGTCAATGAAGCATTTATTTGGAGAATCGGAATCCCTGATAGTGACTGATACCTATCAGTTTGATGATTACTCTAAATATGTATCTTCATTATTTGATGCCGACAAGAAGGCGAGAAGACGGGAAGAAGAATTTCCAAAAGATTGCCAAAAGGCTTATGATATGGGAGTGCGCTTTGCTAAAAGTTAAAGGCTCAACCCTAAGGCAAAAATTTATTAATGTTAGAGATTGAATCTGTCTCAGTTGCCTATATCCCAAGCATCCGGCGCTCTCATATTTGACTACGCATGCTACCGACCGGGGTTACATGCTCACATTGAGTAACACTTTGAAAATGAGTGTCAAAACAATAGCTCCATATGGTAATGATTGCAAGTATAGGATATAATAGTGGTAATTCCGATTGGGAGGGGTTTAATGTGGGAGATAAAAGTCCTAAGAATAATGAGAAAATGAAGAAAAAAGCGGCTGAGAAAAAAGCGGCTGTTCCAAAGCCTGCTACCGTACCAGTGAGCAAAACGAAATAGCTGGCGACTTTCTCAGTGCTGGGAATATTCGTTTTAGGCTGACCGACATTTGTGCGGAGAGACTTCTGGGTTTTCGTAATGAGTTGCCGTAAGCCTAAAATAAAGTGCCGGAATGAAACTGCTGAATAGACCATAAGATATTTATCACAAGGCTTTGCGGGCTTAAAACTTACTACAACCGGTACTACAACCCAGGCAAGATTACATGAAATGCATGGATACCAGGTGAGCCTGGATGAGATAAAGAAAATGGCTACGATGCTTGGCGTGATTGAAGTTGAATGATCTCTGCATTTAACTTTAAAATGGGTAAATATGGCTGACCTGGAACTTCTAATCCGGCGGTCGGGGGTTCTAATCCCTCCTGGGACGCCATCTCGCACCCTATGTCCCGCAGTCATTTGCGGGCTTTCTTTTTGATTAGTCCGCCAGCCGGGAAGGCGATATATCTTCTGCGCTCATTGGCGCTATCAAGACCTTAGGATTTTTAGCCGGATCTAACCATCTCATAATTTTTACCAGTTGCGGTTCGTCTAAACCAACGCAACCATCAGTGTAGTGGCTGGGATTTATATGGATAAAGATACCAGCCCCTTTTTGAGGCTGCTGATTCCAATTGAAATCCAACACCATCGCATATTTGTATAAAGGTTGATTTTTAAGTTGCTCATTATCGCCACCAGGATTACTCTCTACCCAACGGTTATATGTCGGTGAACCAGAGTTTTCATCCCAGTATGAATTATTATCTGCCAATCTGTATGGCAACTTAGTGCCAGGGTTCGCAGCCCAGCCGAAAGCAAACACGATATCATAAATCCCAGATGGGGTCGTATTGGTGTCTTGGCGCCTTTCGGCGTCATTAACCATCCCGTTTTGCCCTATAAGTGACCTCATATTAGCATAAACAAGTGTCCACTGACCATTTATCTTTTCATAGGC
>Ga0224534_1002014_pt1 | contig 9996 bp, 8 predicted proteins | sample 714E12024metaG_FD_172012 | JGI IMG/M metagenome (GOLD analysis project Ga0224534, IMG submission 172012) | Peat soil microbial communities from Stordalen Mire, Sweden - 717 E1 20-24 | ecosystem: Environmental > Terrestrial > Soil > Wetlands > Peat | place: Sweden: Norrbotten County, Stordalen Mire...
GATGCCGTGGGTGAACCAGGCGGCGAACTGCTTCATCTTGCCGACGGCGTCGCGCTGTCGGAGGTCGCGCGCGATCTGACCGGAGGCGATAATCGCTGCGGCACGAGTGGCTTCGGCGGCCTCTTCGAGGGCGATTTCATCCACGAGCATCTGGAAGTAGGTGCGGATCATGCGGTAGCGGTCCTGGTCGGTGGGGATGTCGTAGGCGCCGACGCCGGTGGCTTCCTTGGACGCGGTGTACTGCGCGATCTGGCGGAAGATCCAGGGGTTGGCGGGCGCGCCGCGGCCGATCATGATGGCGTCGCAGCCTGTGGCGTGGACCATGGCGGCGGCGTCCTCGGGGGTGCGGATGTCGCCGTTGCCGATCACCGGGATGCGCACGGCGTCCTTGACCGCGGCGATGTACTGCCAGCGTGCCTGGCCGGTGTAGCCGTCCTCGCGGGTGCGCGCGTGCAGGGCGACGGCGTTGAGACCGCAGTCTTCGGCGAGGCGGGCGAGCTGGACGCAGACGATCTCGGCGTCGCTCCATCCCATGCGGAACTTGACGGTGAAGGGGATGGAGACGGCGGCGCGGATGGCGCGGAAGATGCGCTCGATCAGTGGGAGATCGCGCAGCAGACCGGAGCCTCCGTTGCAACTGACGACGCGCTTAGCGGGACAGCCGAGGTTGAGATCGACCAGGTCGAAGCCGCAGTCCTGGACGATGCGCGCCGAGTCGGCGAGCGTGACGGGGTTGGAGCCGAAGAGCTGCGCGGAGATGGGGTGCTCGTCGTCGTAGTAGGTGAGGTAGCGCTTGCGCTTGGACTCGCGGGTGCGGGAGAGGCCGTCGGCGGAGGTGAACTCTGTCATGATGAGGCCGCAGCCGGACTGCTGGTTGGTGGTGGGTGTCTCGATTTGGCTGCCGAGAGAAGCAGATTCCTCCGCTGCGCTACGGAATGACAAATCTTCTGTGCTACGGAATGACAAAGGATTTTGCGAGGGAGTCGGAGCTGTAGAAAAGAGGCTGGCGTTCTTGATGAAACGGCGGAAGACGGTGTCGGTGACGCCAGACATCGGGGCGAGGACTGTGGCTGGAGCGATGTGCACATTGCCGACGGTGAAACTGGCGGGGACGCGGCTGTGCTCGGGCATCGCGTGGGTGGCGGGCGAGTCCCACTTCTTCTGCTCGAGGGTGTAGCGCTTCTTCATCTACGTCCAGTTTAGCGGTTAAGTGGAAGGGCCTCCGCGCTGGCGGAGGCCCCTCGCGTGTGTAACGGTTGCGGTTATTTGGCTGCGGCGGTCTTGGTCGCGGCGGCCTTGGCTGCGGCGGTAGCTTTACCGGCGTCGGCTTTGGCAACCTTGCGGCGGAAGCGCTCGACGCGGCCGGCGGTGTCGACCAGCTTCTGCTTGCCGGTGAAGAACGGGTGGCAGGCGGAGCAGATCTCGACTACCAGTTCGCCCTTGTGCGTGGAGCGGGTATCGAACGTGTTGCCGCAGGCGCACTTGACGTGGATGGTTTCGTACTTCGGGTGAATTCCTTCTTTGGGCATAAATCTCTCTCTCTTGGCTCGGATGTTGCCTGTCGGCTCGCGGTTCGCTTGCAACGGGGAAGTGGCACCCGTCACATCGATCGGCCTGTCGCGGAAGCCCACAGAGCCCCGGTCTGTTTCAGGGGCACGATGGCTAACTGTTGTGATTTTATCATGGCGAGCTGGCATCTATTTGCCGTTGCTAGCTTTCCTCTTTTGGCCGTGGATTCCCACACTGCGCGATTCGATTCAGGGCGGCGGCGAGGGGTGGTTGCTGCGATACTGAGGGGGACGGGGTTGCCGGCGATGGAAGAAATTTGCAGTTTGTGCGAGGGGTCGGGGCTGTGCATTGTGGAGGAGGGCGGGCGGCAGGTGGCGCGGCCATGCGAGTGCCGCGTGGCTCGGCGCGCTGCCCGGATGCTGGAGCAGGCGCGCATCCCGAAGCGCTATGAGCACTGCTCCCTGGACAACTATGAGAGCGGATTTAGCGGGGCTGATCGTACACTCGCAGGTGCCCACTTCAGAGCTAAGAAGTTCGTGGAGCTTTTCCATCTCCAAACCTCAGGAACCGGGCTTCTCTTCTCTGGTTCGGTGGGCGTGGGCAAGACTCATCTTGCTGTCGGAATATTGAAGCAGCTCATTCAGGAGCAGGGCGTGCAGGGTCTGTTCTGCGACTACCGGGAGTTGCTGAAGGAGGTGCAGAATAGCTACAACCAGACGGTGGCGGCGACCGAGCTGGAGGTGCTGCGGCCGGTCTTCGAGGCCGAGGTGCTGGTGCTGGACGAGCTGGGCGCGGCCAAGCCGAGCGACTGGGTGTGGGACACGGTGGCGCACATCCTGAATTCCAGATACAACGACCGCCGGATCACGATTATCACTTCCAACTTTTTGAACGCAGGTTTGCTTGGAACTGAGACTACTCCGGCCTTTGAGTCGGAGCCTGATACTGACGCAGGAAGAGAGGCCCGTGAGGCTATGCGTAAGGAGACGCTGGGCGACCGCATCGGCGAACGGATGTGGTCGCGGCTACAGGAGATGTGCGTGATGGTGGAGATGTATGGCAAGGACTTCCGGCAGAGCGTGAAGCGGGCTAGCTTCGGGTAGGGCGGAAGCGGACCTGCTCAACGGGACCTGCGCGGTATAGAATTTCGGCTTATGAGCGAACAGAATCGTTCCCCCATCGACGAGCAGAGTGGAGCAGGCAGGGAGGCTCCGATCTTTGCTGAGGAACTGGAGAAGCGCGGCGGGATGCCGATGGCGGCGTGGGGCGTGGCTGCGCTGATTGTGGTGGTGCTGGTTGGCGCGCTTGTGTATTTTGGGCGGAAGAAGCCGGCGGCCGTGCCCAGCACGCTGCAGCCCGCCGACGCGTACGCGGCAAGCCTTCCACTGACGCAGTTCGCGATGAGCGAGTCGGAGAACCTTACGGGCGGCAAGCAGACGTATCTCGACGGGCACATCGTCAACACCGGCGGTCGCACGGTGACCGCGGTTACGGTGCAGGTGGTCTTCCGCAACGATGAGGACCTGGCCCCGCGGATCGACACGCTGCCGCTGACGCTGATCCGCATGAAGCAGCCGTACATCGACACCGAGCCGGTGAGCGCGGCCCCGCTGAAGCCGGGCGACGACCGCGAGTTCCGCCTGACCTTTGAGACGGTGCCGGAGAACTGGAACCAGCAGATGCCCGAGGTGCGCGTGATACGCGCCGGCCTGCGCTAAGAGTTGGTTGTTGGTTGCTGGTTGTCAGTTGTTAGTCAATGCAAAACCAGGACTGAGAACCGGTCAGGCGAGGGTGGTTTCTTCGAGCGGGGAATCCGTTTCATCCTCGCCGACCGAGGAGTTCTTGCTTTCCTTGGCGACAGAGGGTTTCGTGCTTTCCTTGCCGGCGGAGGACTTCGCGGCGTCTGCCTGAAGATCGACCCCGATCTGGACCGCCTCCTGGGGCGAGATCTGAGGGAAGTACGCGTTCGAGAAGTATTGCCCCAACATGCGGTGGGTGTTGAAGAAGGTGCCATTGATGCCGATGCAGTGCTGCTGCATGCGCGCCCATGCGCTGGGCCTCTGGTAGAGCGGCGCGATCAGGTTCTCCAGCTTGTCGTAGAGGCTGGCCGCCTCGCCCTCCTCGGTGTCGGCCCTATCGATCGCCCACCCGGTGAGGTTCTCCGCGCAGCCCTCGATCCACCATCCGTCGAGCACGCTGAGGCTGGGCACGCCGTTCAGCGCGGCCTTCATTCCGGAGGTTCCGGAGGCCTCGTATGGGCGGAGCGGGGTGTTGACCCAGAGGTCGACGCCCTGGGTGAGCAGCGCGCCCAGCTCCCAGTCGTAGCTCTCCAGGTAGAGCATGTTGACGCTGTCCACCTTGAGACTGGCGGCCGCGGTGAAGACATCGCGGATAAGGCCCTTGCCCGCGGCGTCCGCGGGGTGGGCCTTGCCGGCGAAGAGAATTTGTATTCCGCCGATCTTCTTGGCGATCTTTGCCAGACGCTTGGGATCGGAGAAGAGTAGGCTGGCGCGTTTGTAGGTTGCCACGCGGCGGGCAAAACCGAGGGTCAGGACATTGGGGTTGAACTGCTTATCGGTGCGGCGTGCCACCTCATCGAGCAGGCGCTGCTTGCTTTTGGCGTGGCAGTTGGCGATCTTGGTCAGCGATACGCCGTAGATGGAACGGAAGTACTGGTTGTCGCGCCGCCACTCGGGGACCTCCGCGTCGAGCAGCGCCTGCAAGGGCCCGGAGATCCACGTCGCCGCATGGACGCCGTTGGTGATGGAGTGGACGCGAACCTCGGGGTACATCTCCTGCGATACCTTGCCGTGCTGCATGGACACGCCGTTGACATAGCGCGAGAAGCGCAGCGCCAGATAGGTCAAGTTGAGCAGTGAATTGTGCAGGTATCCGAAGCGCTCGATGGTTCTGCCGCGCTCGTCGCCGAGCACGGCGTACATCTGGTCGATGCCGAACTGGTCGTGTCCGGCGGGCACCGGCGTATGGGTGGTGAAGACGCAGCGTTGGGCGATGGCCGCAACGTCGTCCTCGGTCGCCTGATCGAGCGAGGCGGCGCCCAGCCGCTCCTCCAGCAGGCCGATGCCGAGCAGTGCGGCGTGGCCCTCGTTCATGTGGAAGACCTCGGGCTCGATGCCGAGCGCGCGAAGCAGGGCCACTCCGCCCAGGCCGAGCACCGTCTCCTGGCAGAGGCGGTAGTAGGTGTCTCCGCCGTAGAGGGTATCGGTCAGGGTCCGGTCGTAGGGGTCGTTGCCCTCGAGGTCTGTGTCCAGCAGAAAGACCGGGATGACGTATCCGGCGTCCCCCTTTATGTCGTACCGCCATGCGCAGACCGCAACCTTGCGCCCCTGCATGGAGATGGACACCACCTGCCGTGCGCTGGGAAGGGTGGTCTCTGGCGACCACGGAACGGGAGACTCCGTCTGCTGGCCGACCGAGTCCAGGTTCTGGCGGAAGTACCCGCGGCGATGCGCCAGCGAGACGGCGACCATCGGCGCGGCCATGTCGGCGGCGGAGCGCAGCGTGTCGCCGGCCAGCATTCCAAGGCCGCCGGAGTAGGTCGGCAGCTCCCTGGAGAGAGCGATCTCCATGGAAAAATACGCGATCCGGCGCTTGGAAAGATCGGGGCCGTCAACATCGAGGTCGCGCGGGTCGGAGGTTGGCAGGCCCATGGATGAATCGTCCTTTTTTAAAATGTGCAAGTACTACAGAACCAGGATTCACGACGGGAAACGATGGACGTACTATTTCCCATCCGGGATATTACCAATACATCGGAAAAATTGTCTGGCAACGGTAGATATGTGAGAGACGTCAGCCCCTGGCTACAGTCTAGCAAACGCAAGCGGGGCGGATCGTGCATAGCGGCAAACGTTCGCCGGTCATGGGCTGAGAGAGACGAACAAATTCCCTGTCGCGGCCTATCTGTCGAAGCTCATGAAGCCGAACTTCATGGCAAGTCCGGCGACCGCGGCCAGCGCCAGGGCCAGCGCCGTCCACGGGGCGGCCGAGCGAATGCGCTTGCGCAGGACCTCGATGAGGAGAATGAGGACAAGGAGCGCGAGCATCAGGAAGACGCCGTCCCACTGGAAGCCGCGCGTCCCATCCGCCCACTTCGTCATGACCGAGGGCACGCGCAGAAAGCTGGGGAGAAAGACGCTCAGGATCGGCAGAAAGCCTCCGATCGCAAACGCAACGAGGAACAACACGAACTGGAGGACGGTGAAGATTGCTCGCTTCATTGGCAACTGGCTCCTTGGGGCTGATGGCTCTGACTGCTTCGCCCCATTCCGATCTTAGAACGTGCGGGCTGAGCTTGCGAGGGGGAGTCAGGGCTTGGTGAAGCGCGTCTGCTGCTTCTCGCGGTGCCGCTCCAGGGCGAGCGCGATCAGGCGGTCGATCAGCTTCCTGTAGGGGATGCCGCTGGCCTGCCAGAGCTTGGGGTACATCGAAATGCTGGTGAATCCGGGCATGGTGTTGATCTCGCTGAGAAAGATGCGGGGCCTGGATTTTTTTCTGCCCTTGCCGCTGGCTTGCTTGCTGTTGCCTTTGGTCGCAGGTTCCATGAGGAAGTCGATGCGGGCCAGGCCGGAGCAGTCGCAGGCGCGGAAGGCGGCCAGCGCCATCGCGCGCATCTGCTTCGATTCCGCGGGGGTGAGTTTGGCGGGGATGATGGGGATGGAGGGGTCTTCGGGCGAGTCGGCGTACTTCGAGTCGTAGTCGTAGAACTCCTTGTTGGGGATGATCTCGCCGACCACCGACGCCTGGGGCGCGTCGTTGCCCAGGACTGCGACTTCGAACTCGCGCGGCTTGACGCCCGGGCCGCCGACTCCCTGCTCGACGATGAGCTTGCGGTCGAATCGGGCTGCGAGGTCGATGGCGGCGGCCAGTTCGCTGCGGCCGTGGACCTTGCTGATGCCGACCGAGGAGCCGAGGTTCGCCGGCTTGACGAAGAGCGGATAGCGGAGGGACTTTTCGATGAGCCGGGTCGCGCGTTTGGGGTTGGCGCGCCACTGGCTGCGCAGCAGAACAACGTGCGGAGTCTGGGGCAGGCCGGCGGCGGCGAAGAGGCGCTTCATCACGTCCTTGTCCATGGCCGCGGAGGAGCCGAAAACGCCCGAGCCGACGTAGGCGATGTCGGCCAGCTCGAAGAGGCCCTGGATGGTGCCGTCTTCGCCGAAGGTGCCGTGCAGCACGGGGAAGACGACGTCGAGCGAGGCTGCGAGTGGGTTGCCGGGCTGCGCGAAGTCGGCCCCGGCGCTGCGTTGCTGAAGGTCCGTGGCGCGCCGCATCGGGTGCGGGGGTGGAATCTGGAGCGGCTCGCCGCAGCGCAGGACGGCGGCGGCGGTGGCGAACTCAAGGTCGGCCTCACTTGTGGCGCTGAGCAGGGCCGGTGCCAAGAGGGTATTGCTGCCGAGCAGGCGCAGTGCCTCCGCGCCGCAGAGCCAGCGGCCCTGCTTGTCGATGGCGATGGGGACGACCTCGTACTTCTTGCGGTCGATGGCCTTGAGGATGGAGGACGCCGAGAGCAGCGAGACCTCGTGCTCGCCGGAGCGACCGCCAAAGAGAATGCCGATGCGGAGTCTTTTCTTCATGGGGAGGTTGAGAGAGCCTGAGCAAGTTCAGTATAAGCGCACCCGGATTTGAGGGCGTCATTCTCCAGCGCGAGAGCAGGACCGCGAGAGTGGGGTAGACTTAACGATTGTGTTGAACAAGCTGATCTTCGCGAACCTTACCCACCGGCCGGTGCGGACCCTGTTGAGCGTGCTGGCGATCGCCGTCGAGGTGACGATGATCCTGACCCTGGTGGGCGTGAGCTATGGGACGCTGGACTCGCAGTCGGCGCGGGCGCGCGGGGTGGGCGCGGACATCATTGTGCGGCCTCCGGGGTCATCGTTGATGGCCGCGTTGAGTTCGTCGCCCATCAGCGACAAGTACGTTGCGTGGATGATGCAGCAGCCGCATGTAGTGCTGGCGACGGGAACGGTGGTGCAGGGGCTCTCCGGCTTCGACTCGATTACGGGGATCAACTTCGCCGCGTTCAACAAGATGAATGGCGGCTTCACCTATCTTTCGGGCGGCGATCCGGCGAACGACAACGACATGGTGGTGGATGAGTACTATGCCCGTCAGCACAAATTGCAGGTTGGCAGCACGCTGACCCTGATCGACCATAACTGGAATGTTTCGGGGATCATGCAGGGCGGCAAGCTGACGCGTATTGCCGTGAAGCTGTCCGCGCTGCAAACGATCATGGGAAGTCCGGGCCACGTGACTGTTCTCTACGCCAAGCTGGACGACCCGAAGCTGGCCGACCAGGTGGCGAATGACCTGAAGACAAAGCTGCCTGGGTACCCGATCTACACGATGGAAGAGCTGACCTCGATGTATTCGATCAGCAATGTGGGGATGCTGAAGGACTTCATCTGGGTTGTGATCGCGATAGCGGTGATCGTGGGCTTCATCGTGGTCTTCATGGCAATGTATACGGCGGTGCTGGAGCGGACGCGTGAGATCGGGATCATCAAGGCGGTGGGCGGCTCTTCGGCTCTGGTGCTGGGCCTGCTGCTGCGCGAGACGCTGTTGCTGGCGGTTTTGGGGACGCTGCTAGGCATTGCCATGACCTACGGGACGCAGTGGCTGATGCAGCACGCCGTGCCGGCCAGCCTGGTGCAGGAGACGGTCTACTGGTGGTGGCTGTATGCGGGTGGGATTGCGATTGCGGGCGCGATGCTGGGCGTGATCGTTCCCGGAGTGAAGGCCGTGAAGCAGGATGTCACCGAGGCGTTGTCGTATGAGTGAGGGCGGAGTGGGTGCGGTGCGAGCGGGCGCGCAGGCGGGGATTGCGCAGCCGATCATTCGTGTGCGCGGGCTGACCAAGGTCTACCATGTGGGCGATGTGGATGTTCATGCGCTGCGCGGCGTGGACCTGGAGATTGCGCGCGGCGAGTTTGTGGCGATTGTGGGCGCGTCGGGGTCGGGCAAGTCGACGCTCTTCCACATTCTGGGAGGACTGACGCCGGCCAGCGCGGGGACGGTGGTGATCGACGGCAAGGACCTGGAGCTGATGTCGAACCGCGAGCGTACAGACCTGCGCAAGACGACCGTGGGCTTCGTCTTCCAGAAGTACAACCTGCTGCCGACCCTGTCCGCCGAGGACAACATCAAGATCGTGGAGTTCATCGGCGGGCGCTCCACCGTGTTTACGCCGGAGTTTGTGGAAGTGCTGAAGCTGCTGGGGATTGACGACCGGCTGAAGCACAAGCCGCGGGCGCTCTCCGGCGGGCAGCAGCAGCGGGTGGCGATTGCGCGCGGGATTGTGAACCAGCCGGCGATCCTGCTGGCCGACGAGCCGACGGGCAACCTGGACAGCCAGAACTCGACCGCCGTGCTGAAGGTGATGAAGGACCTGAACGAGCGCACGGGGCAGACCATCCTGATGATTACGCACGACCCGGAGGCGGCGTCCTACGCCAGCCGCAAGGTACACATACGCGATGGGCGGATTGTGTAGAGGCGAACCCGCAGTTGTGGATATAACGCGTGATACCTGGACTGCTGTGACGAATTGCGCTATTTTCGTCTTCATGCGATTCTGCGCTTGAGGTGACCGAACGATGAGTAAACACGTCGCGCGACGGTGGCGATTCAGGGGAACATTCTTCCTTCTTGTGGTTGGCTTAATGGGTACCGCGCCCGTCGCAAGCCTAGCGCAAACAGCCTCCGTGCCCGACTGGCAGAAGGCAGCGGGCGGAAAGATGAAGTTTGAGGTCGCGTCCATCCGGCCGACGCCGCCGGAGATCGACCCAACCCATCCAGCGGAGCCGCCAAACTTCCCGATCAGCAATGACGATTCCTACACCGCTCACCCCAACGACTCCTTCATCGCCGATTTCTCGCTCGTCACCTACATTCAGTTCGCATACAAACTGCGCCTTGCCCCCGAGCAGTTGAAGGCGTTGCTCGCCGGAGCGCCGAAGTGGGTCAGCGACGACAACTATGCAATCCATGCCAAGGCTTCGGGTCCCGTAACCAAGGACCAGTTGCGGCTCATGATGCAGGCGCTGCTGGCAGACCGCTTCAAACTCCGTGTCCACTTCGAGACCAGAGAGGCTCCCGTGCTCGCACTCACACTCGATAAGCCAGGCAAGCTCGGTCCTACCCTTCATCCGCACGCGGAAGGTCCTGCCTGCGATCAGCCCGACGCCAAGGTGTTTCCCGCCCGATGCTACGTCGATGCGCGCATGAGAATCGGCAACGGCTGGAGAGAGGGATCGCGCAATAACTCCATGGAGGTAATCGCCAAAATCCTGACCGCAACCGGCGCTACGGACCATCCGCTGATCGATCAAACCGGTCTCACCGGCAACTACGACTTCTCCATCGAATGGTCGCCCGCCTCCAGCCGTGTTGCGGTCACCGACTCCGGCGCGGCTCCCGCCGATGAAGCGCCGACGTTTCTGGAGGCACTGCACGAACAGCTCGGGA
>Ga0224534_1002015_pt1 | contig 9996 bp, 7 predicted proteins | sample 714E12024metaG_FD_172012 | JGI IMG/M metagenome (GOLD analysis project Ga0224534, IMG submission 172012) | Peat soil microbial communities from Stordalen Mire, Sweden - 717 E1 20-24 | ecosystem: Environmental > Terrestrial > Soil > Wetlands > Peat | place: Sweden: Norrbotten County, Stordalen Mire...
AACAACAGCGACAGCCACAGCGGGCCCAGCAGCCTCAGCAACAACGGCAGCAGCCGCAGCGGGCCCAGCAACCTCAGCAACAACCACAGCGGCAACAGCGGGCTCAGCAGCCTCAGCAACAACCACAGCGGCAACAGCGGGCTCAGCAGCCTCAGCAACAGCGGCAACAGCGGGCCCAGCAACCTCAGCAGGCCCGGCAACAACAGCAACCGCAACGTACCCAGCAGCAGGCAGTGGCGTGGCAACAGCGGCGGGGATGGGCAGGAAACGGCGCCTGGCAGGGACATGGTTCGTTGCAGCAGGATCGTGCGCAAAACTGGGCCGGCCAGCATCGTACCTGGGCCCAGCGGGGAGGTTATGGCGGTTACTACATTCCTCAGGACCGCTTCAGTCTCTCTTTCGGGAGTGGACACTGGTTCCGCATGGGCAGCCCCACGATCTATATGGGGTATCCGCGCTTCTCGTACGGCGGCTTCTCGTTCATGCTCCTGGATCCCTGGCCGGAATCCTGGGCGGAAAACTGGTACAGCACCGATGACGTTTACATCGGTTATGACGACGGGTACTACTTATATAACCGCAGGTATCCGGGCGTTGGCCTTGCGCTCACGGTGGTAATGTAGGCGGCGAGACACAAGGCCGATTGACAATCGGCCGCAGGTTGACAATCTGCCCCACAGGGTCACTGGCATTTTTCAACGACTACGAAGGTGATGTCATCGGTTTGCGGCATGCCCTGAGTGAATTCCTCGATGGCTTTCAAGAACTTCTGCTCCAGCGCGTCGCTCCCCGAGGGGGCCTCTTGCCGGATGATATCGAGCAGCCTTTTCTCTCCGAACATTTCTTCCTGCTGGTTTTGCGCGTCGGTAAGGCCGTCGGAACACACCACCAGAATTTCTCCTTTGTCGAGACGGAAGGCGCGGGATTCATAAGAAGCGAAATCGAACATTCCCAGGATATAGGAGTCGGAGATCAGCCTTCCGATTCTTCCCGTGGCGGAACGGAACAAATAGGCCGGATTATGTCCCGCGCTGATGAATTGCCCCGTGCCATGCGGGCCCAGGAGAAAGAGAAAGAGCGTCACAAATTGGAAGGGAAGGGATTTTTCGCAAAGGAGCCGGTTCACCCGGTTCAAAACCTCCTGCGGTTGGGTCCCGGAGTGAAACTCCATGCTGAGAGCGCCCAGCACCATCGAACTTAATAGGGCCGCGGACATCCCCTTGCCGGAGACATCGGCCAGAACCCCCATCCATTCTCCCGAACTCAGTTGCAGGAAGTCGTAGAAATCCCCTCCCACATAGCGTGTGGGACTGTTGAATGCATGGATGCGAAAATTCTCGAACTCGGGCAGGGAACGGGGCAGCAGGCTTTCCTGAGTTTCCTGCGCCAAGGCTAATTCGCGCTCGCTCGCCTTTTGCTCCTCCAGGGTTTTCAGACGAATCACTTCGCGGCTGGCTTCGAGCTCTCGGACCGTCTCCTCCAGCACCCTGCTGTAGTTTCTCGTTTCCAGGTGCAAAAGGCGCACTTCCAGAATGTTGTGAACGCGCGCGCGCAGCTCCGCCAGGTCAAATGGTTTGCTCACGAAATCCTTGGCGCCGGCTTCGAGAGCGCGCAGCTTGTGAGCCGGCTGCGCGGTGATCACCAGGACCGGAAGATAGCCGTCCTCTTCGATTTCCTTCAGGCCTTCCATCACCTGGAATCCGTCCATGCCGGGCATCTGAAGATCGAGCAGGATCAGCGAGTAGCGGTTCTTGCGGTGAAGTTCGCAGACCTCGGTCGGATCGGTCGTAGATTCGACGGAAGCGTAGCCGGCGATGCGCAGCATGCCCTTAAGCAGAAGGACATTGGCTTCCAGATCGTCAACCACCAGGATTCTGGCGTTCAGAATGTCGGCTGGGCTGACCATAACCCTCGTCCCGGTTTATTTGGCACGACCAGCCTCGTGTCTGGCGAATTCCAGCGCCACGTCCAGCGTCTGCATGAACTCATTGACCCTGATTGGTTTGGTGAGATACCGGAAGAACCCCGCCTCCAGGCCCTTCTCGATGTCGCGCGGCATGGCGTTGGCACTGAGGGCAATAACGGGAATGTGCGCCGTTGTCGGGTCTTCGCGGAGGATTTTCAGGGCTTCGATGCCACTGATACCAGGCAGGTTGATGTCCATCAGGATCACTTCCGGCTGGTTCGCGCGCGCAAGCTGGATGCCCAGATTCCCGTCTCTCGCACTCAGCAGGCGCATATCCGGGCGGCGCGCGACGAGTTGCTCGATCAACATCAGGTTAGCCGGGTTGTCCTCTACATAGAGCAGCGTGCGCAGCGACGCGCCCGGCTGAACCTGCGCTGGTGGATTGGCCGCGGGTTCGGCTCTGTCGACTGCCAGTTGTGGCGCAGAGGCCGAGTTCAGTTCGAACCAGAACACACTACCCAACCCGACCGTGCTCTCGACGCCGATCTCGCCTCCCATCAGTTCCACCAGCCGCTTGCTCATCACGAGGCCGATGCCCGTGCCTTCCTCAGTAGAGTTCCTCTCTTGTCCGAGACGGTTGAACGGCTGAAAAAGCTGCATCAGCATGTCCGGAGGCAAGCCCGCGCCGGTGTCCCTGACGCTGACGCGAGTGTGTTCCGGGGTGCACCTGCGGTCCACGTCCACGACCACCGTTCCGTCCGGCTGGTTGTACTTGATGGCGTTGGAAAGAAGGTTGATGAGAACCTGCTTCAAGCGGGTCCGATCGGCACGGACAAAGCAAGCGAGGTCGAACTGGGGAAAAGTCATTTTGATGCCGCGCTTTTGCCCCTGCGGCTCGATCATGGCCTGGCATTCGGCCATAACTTCGGCCAGCGACGTCGGTTCGAGCGACAGCGCCAGCCTTCCGGACTCGATCTGCGCCAGATCGAGGATTTCGTTGATCAGCTCCAGCAGATACCATCCCGCGTGGAGAATCTGATCGATGCTGGCCGTCTGGGAGGGCGTGGGCGGCGGGGAATCGGAATTGATGAGCTGGGCGAAGCCGAGGATCGCATTGAGCGGGGAGCGAAGCTCATGGCTCATGCTGGAAAGGAAGGCCGATTTCGCCAGGTTGGCTTTTTCCGCCGCGGACCTGGCCCTCTTCAACTCGACGTTCTGCTCCTCGAGCGCGTGGTCGAGACGTTTGCGCTCGGTGACGTCGCGCGCGGCGGCGAATACGCCTTCGAGCTTCCTGTCGCGGTCGTAGAAGGTGGTGGCGTTGAAGGATACCACGGTCGTCTTGCCGTCCCGGGCGCGAGCGGTCAGCTCGTAGTTGGTGATCTTCTTCTCGCGCAGCACCTGCTTGATGCTCGCCTCGGCCCGCCCCGGATCGGTGAAGTAGTTCTTGAACCATGCGCCGATCAGCTCGTCGCGCGTGCAGCCGGTGAGCGCCTCCATCTGCTTGTTGACGTCGGTGATGATGCCGGCCGGGTTCGTGGTCATGATGGCGTCGATGTTGGATTCGATCAGGGAGCGCGTGTAGAACTGCTGGTCGCGCAGGCGTTGATCGAGCTTCATCTGCTCCGCTTCGACCTGTTTGCGCGCGGAATTATCCGTGCCGATCAACAGGTAGCCGATGATGGCGCCCTGGTCGTCGCGCAGCGCCGTGACCGACACCACCGCCGGAAAGCGGCTGCCATCCTGGCGGATGTAGGTCAATTCGTAGATGTCCTCGATGCCGCGCGAGGCCTTGAAGACCAATGCCTGGAAGCCCGGCGTAATGGTGGTGGAGAGCTCGGCGCTCAATGCCACCGCGCGCGCTATCAGCTCCTGCGGATCGGAGATATCGGCCGGGGTGATCTTGTTGACCACGTCGGCGGCGGCGTAGCCCAGCATGCGCTCGGCGCCGACATTGAAGATTTGAATGACGCCTTTCTCGTCGGTGGCGATACTCGAGAAGTTGGCGCTGTTGAAAATCGCGGCCTGCAAGGCCCCCGCCTTCAGCAGAGCCTCTTCCGCCTGCTTGCGCGCGGAATTATCGGTGCCGATCAACAGGTAGCCGATGATGGCGTCCTGGTCGTCGCGCAGCGCCGTGACCGACACGACGGCCGGAAAGCGGCTGCCGTCCTTGCGGATATAGGTCAATTCATAGATGTCCTCAATCCCGCGCGAGGCCTTGAACACCAGGGCCTCGAAGCCCGGAGCAATCTCGGTTCCCAGTTCCAGGCTCAACGCCTTGGCACGCGCGATGACTTCCCGCGGATCGGAAATGTCGGCCGGGGTAATCTTGTTCAATACTTCGGCGGCCGTATAGCCCAGCATGCGCTCGGCGCCGACGTTGAACAATTGAATGACACCCTCCTCGTCGGTGGCGATGCTGGAGAAGTTGGCGCTGTTGAAAATCGCGGCCTGCAAGGCCCCCGCCTTCAGCAGAGCCTCTTCCGCCCGCTTGCGCGCGGTGTTATCGGTGCCGATCAACAGGTAGCCGATAATGGCGCCCTGGTCGTCGCGCAGCGCCGTGACCGACACCACCGCCGGGAAGCGGCTGCCATCCTGGCGGATGTAGGTCAATTCGTAGATGTCCTCGATGCCGCGCGAGGCCTTGAAGACCAATGCCTGGAAGCCCGGCGTAATGATGGTTGCGAGCTCGGCGCTCAATGCCGCCGCGCGCGCTATCAGCTCCTGCGGATCGGAGATATCGGCCGGGGTGATCTTGTTCACCACGTCGGCGGCGGCGTAGCCCAGCATGCGCTCGGCGCCGACATTGAAGATTTGAATGACGCCCTTTTCGTCGGTGGCGATACTGGAGAAGTTGGCGCTGTTGAAAATCGCGTTCTGCAGGGCCCCCGTTTTGAGCAGAGCCTCTTCGCGGCGGACCTCGGTGATCACATCCACCGCGCCAGCGGCATCCTCGGCGAGGGCCGCTATCGCCAGTCCATTTGCCATCTGGTTTTCCTCCCCGACTGGGCAGAATGTCGTCTTGCCGCGCAGCTACCCGAGATAATCCATGCACGCGTGATGCCAACGGTTCAAAGCAATGCATGCCGACGATAGAACCAGGTCTTTACGGCCTGCACTAAAAACAGGTATGTCAGGGCCAGCAGCGAGATCGCACCCAGCAACGACAGCGGCAATGGGGTAAACCCGAGCAAGGGGCCGAGGGGCGTATACGGCAGCACGGCGCCAACGACAGTGACGGCCGCTACGCTCATCAGCAACTGCCCGCTGGGCCGGCTCTGGAACGGGTTGCCCGCCGTCCGGATCACAAACACCACCAGCGTCTGGGTGGCGAGGGACTCGACGAACCATCCGGTCCGGAACAGCGGCGGGTTGCTGGCAGCGTGGAACCACCAGAGGAGGACGCCGAAAGTGAGGAAATCGTAGAGGGAGCTGATGGGGCCGATGATCGTCATAAACTGGCGAATGAACCCGATTTGCCACCGCTTGGGCTTCTGCAGCAGGGCCGGATCGACGTTATCGCCGGGGACGGCGATCTGCGAAGTGTCATAGAGGAAATTATTCAGCAGGATTTGGGTCGGCAACATGGGCAGGAATTTCAAAAAAAGCGATGCCGCGGCCATGCTGAACATATTGCCGAAGTTGGAGCTGGTGCCCATGATGATGTACTTCATGATGTTGGCGAAGCACCGCCGCCCTTCCATTACCCCATCGTTCAAGACCGCCAGGTCCTTCTCCAGCAGGATGATCTTGGCGGCGTCTTTGGCCACATCCACGCCATTCATTACGGAAATGCCGACGTCCGCGGTGTGCAGCGACGGAGCATCGTTGATGCCGTCGCCGATGTACCCGACGACGTGCCCGCGCGCCTTCAGACCGAGGATGACCCGGTTCTTTTGTTCGGGAGACACGCGGGCGAAGATGGCGCCGTGTTCGGCCTGGTAAGCCAGGGCGGCATCGTCCATGGTGTCCAGTTGATCGCCGGTGACGATGCGGTCGGTAGGGAGGCCGACATCGTGGGCCACCTTCTGCGTCACGTACTGGTTGTCGCCGGTCATGATGACCACGGAAACGCCGTTCTTCTTCAGCGCTTCGAGGACCGCGACAATCCCCTCCTTGGGCGGGTCGAGGAATGCCGCGAACCCGGCCAGCGTCATCTCTTGCTCGGCCGCCACCGCATAAGCATCCTGCTTCTCCACCTTCCGGAAGGCGACCCCCAGGGCGCGATATCCGTCGGCGCTCAACTTCTTCAGGGTTTCCGACGCCTGGGCTCGCCGGCTGTCGTCGAATGGTTGCGCCACTCCATCGATGCTGACGGTCGCGCAGATGGCAAACATGCTCTCCGCCTCGCCCTTAGTGATGAGGAAGTCCTCGGCGCCGCGGCGCACCACCACGGAAAGGCGTTTGCGGTTGAAGTCGAAAGGGATCTCGTCCACCTTCTCATACTCCGTAATGGCGGGGCGCTGATACTTGAGGATGGCGTCGTCGAGCGGGCTCTTGATGCCGGTTTGAAAGTAACTGTTGAGGTAGACGAACCGGAGAACCTCGTCGTTGTCCCGTTCCTGAACGTCCACGTGCCGGTCCAGCGCGATCTCGCCTTCGGTGAGGGTTCCGGTCTTATCGCTGCAAAGAATCTCCACGCTGCCGAAATCCTCGATCGCCGTAAGCTGCTTGACCAGGACCTTCTTCCTGGCCATCCGGCGCGCACCCTGCGCCAGCGAGATGGTGATGATCATGGGCATCATCTCGGGCGTCATCCCCACGGCCAGCGCGACCGAGAACAAGAACGATTCCAGCAGCGGACGATGCAAGACGATGTTCACCAGCAGGACGAAGAGCACCAGCAGCATCATCACGCGCGTGATCATCATCCCGAAGTGGCGTATGCCGCGGCCGAATTCGGTTTCCGGCGGCCGCGTGCCCAGCCGCTGGGCAATGGCGCCGAAGGCGGTGTCCTTGCCGGTGCGAACGATGACCGCGGTGCCGATTCCCGTCTGCACCGCAGTCCCCAGGAAAAGGCTGTTGCTGGCGTCGGCAATGGTGTGTTGTCCCGCCGGAAGATCGCCCGCCGCCTTATCGACGGGCAAAGACTCTCCCGTGAGCGCGGACTCCCGCACGTGCAGGTCCTTGCTGTCCAATAGACGGGCGTCGGCGGGCGCCAGGTCCCCGGCACTGAGCCGGATGATATCCCCGGGAACCAGCTCCGCTACCGGCAGCTCCAGTTGGCGGCCATCGCGCAGAACGGCGGCGGTGATCGCCACCTGCTTGCGAATGTCCTCCACTGCATGTCGAGCCTGAAACTCCATGTAGAAGTTCACGACCACGCTGAGCAGGACGATGGCGATGATAATGGTGCCGCCCACGTGATCGCCCAGCATGATCGAAATGACGCTGGCCGCCAGAAGAATGAGGACCAGGGGATTGGCAAAGAAGCGCAGAAAACCGATCAGCGGAGCGAAGCGGGACTCCCCTACCAGGCTGTTCGGGCCATGGACACGCAGCCGTTGTTTGGCCTCGGCGGAAGTCAGCCCGGCTGGAGTTGCTTCGAGTAGGGTCAGGAGGTCCCGCTGGGGCATATCCCAGAAGCGGTCCAACGTCTTGTCCGGTGTGCTCATGTGCAGTCTCTCCCTTGAATTCTACACGCTGTCTGGGCTGGGCGACCTCCCGGGCGAGGCATGCCTTGCCCCTACAAGGGTGCGGCGTAGGGGCCGGGCATGCCACGCCCGAGGCGCTGCTGGAAATTTGACCTGCACGAACTGCCAGGCTCGGTGCAGATTCTGCACCTTGCAGTGCGCCAGCCGGTCCAGCGCCCCATATAGCTCAAACTTCGCCGCTTTGGACCCGCGCTTGCAACCATCTATCGCGAAGGAGAAAAACGATGGTTTGGACAATTTGTGTAATTCTGCTGGTTCTGTGGGCTCTGGGAACGGCCACCTCCTACACCGCCGGCGGGCTGATTCACGTCCTGTTGGTCGTTGGTTTGATCGTGCTGGTATTCCGCCTGATTCAGGGGCGCAGGGTGCTTGGTTAGGACCGTTCACGCAAGCTGCCTGCGATTGGGCAGCGGATTGCTGCTAAGTAGTTAGGAGAGTGAAAGAAAATGCCTTTGGCTGGTATTCCCTTGCTAAACATTGTCATCGTGCTGGTCGTGGTCGGGGTGGTATTGTGGCTGATCAACAATTACATCCCCATGGCCAGCAGCATCAAGACGATTCTGAATGTGGTGGTTGTGATTTTTGTCGCAATTTGGGTTCTGCAGGCCGTCGGAATGTGGGGCCGCATAACCAGTTACAGATTTACGCAATGAGCCGGTGCGGTCCTGCCCGGCGGACCAATGGTGCCAAGGAAGGATCTCGATCCATGCGTTCGATACTCGTCGTCGCTATAGTCCTGGCGATTCCCTTAACGGGATTCGCTCAGTCATTCCTGCCGCTGGACGTGCACGACAAGCTCGACTACCACATCAAGCAGACCGTGGGTCCGTTGGCGATTCTCGGGGATGTGGCATACGCCGGGATCCTCCACGAAATCGATACCCCGACGGAATGGGGAGAGGGCTGGTCCCCCTACGGCAGGCGCTTGGCATCGACCGCCGCCTGCTCGGGGATTCATAGTGCTCTGGCTTTTGGTTTGGATTCAGCCCTGCACGAGGATCCCCGCTATTTCCGTTCCACCGGCGGCAGCTTCTGGCACCGCACGGGACATGCGTTCCGCGGCATCATTCTCACGCACACGGACCGTGGAACCGAAACCTTCTCGGTTTGGCGCTTCGGCAGCGCTTACGGAGCGGCCTACGTTTCCAATCAGTGGTATCCGGGCCGGCTCAACACGGTGGCTCTGGGATTCGCGCAGGGTTCTCTGCAACTCGGGTTCGATCTGGCCCGCAACCTGGCATCCGAGTTCGGGCCGGAACTCAAACGGACGATATTTCACCGAAAATGACGGCTTCGCCCGTCCCGTTTCCGCCGCGGCTTGCTAAACTAGGAGGCGATGCCCCGACTGCCTGCGGTTTCGGGCCGGATTCTCATTGTTGACGACGACGAGCGTCAGCGCACGGCCATGGCTGCCATGCTTGCCGATTGCGACTTCGACACGCAGGTCGCTGCCGACGGGCAGGAAGCGCTGGAACGGCTCACCGCCTTCAACGCCGACGTCATCGTTTCGGACCTGGTCATGCCGCGCATGGACGGCTTCGAACTGCTCAGGAACCTGAAGGAACGGGGCGACCTCACTCCGGCGATCGCGCTCACCGCCTTCGGCAGCATGGAAAAGGCGCTGTCCGCGGTTCACGATCTCAAGGCATTCTGGTTCCTGGAGAAGCCGGTGGAACCGCGCGCCTTTAAGACCCTTCTGGAACGCGCGATTCGCTACAAGAGAAGTCTGCAGAGAACCGACGAGCTCAAGCGCGACCTGAGCCTTCGCGGCGTACTCGGGGACCTGGTGGGAATCTCCCCGGCCATGCAGCAGATCTTCTCGTTCATCAGACAGGTGGCGCCCACTTCGGCGCCCGTATTGATCCGCGGAGAGAGCGGCACCGGGAAGGAACTGGTGGCGCGGGAAATCCATAAGTGCAGCCCCCGCTGCGATGGCCCTTTCATCGCGATCAATGCAGCCGCCTTACCCGAGGCTCTGGTCGAGAGCGAGTTGTTCGGCCACGAGAAGGGCGCGTTTACGGGAGCCATGGAGCGTTCGGCCGGCTGCTTTGAGCAGGCTCACGGGGGCACCTTGCTGCTCGACGAGATTGGCGAGATGCCGCAGTCCATACAGCCAAAGCTGCTGCGCGTGATCGAGGACTTGCGAGTGCGGCGTCTGGGCGGCAAGCACGAAATCGCGGTGGACGCCCGCATCCTGGCCGCCACCAGCCAGGAAGTCGGAACGCATTTGCGCGAAGAACTTTACTACCGGTTGAGTGTTTTCCAGATCGTAGTTCCGCCGCTACGCGAACACAAAGAAGATATCCCGTCGATCGCCGACGTCATGCTGCAGAATTTGAACAAGAAATACAGCACGCGCGTTACCGGGGTCGATGCCGAAGTGATGGATCTGTTCCATCGGTACGATTGGCCCGGTAATGTGCGGGAGTTGCGCAACGT
>Ga0224534_1002019_pt1 | contig 9978 bp, 9 predicted proteins | sample 714E12024metaG_FD_172012 | JGI IMG/M metagenome (GOLD analysis project Ga0224534, IMG submission 172012) | Peat soil microbial communities from Stordalen Mire, Sweden - 717 E1 20-24 | ecosystem: Environmental > Terrestrial > Soil > Wetlands > Peat | place: Sweden: Norrbotten County, Stordalen Mire...
TGTGCATCAGGCGTGCGCTGCCCGGACGCCCCTTGTTGTGACGCCGACGCAAGCCGTCAGCGCAGGTCCAGAGACGTGCCACGAGGTCGATCCCGCCGCTCACCCCCTTCCTCGTGCTCAAGCGCATCTCACGCGCAGGCTAACAAGGACGCCGGAGGAAACGGGGGGTGCCGGGGGGTCGATCAAGACCGGCGAACCGAGCCTCAATCGGGGGTGCGCGACGCGGTGATCGACGAATCCGGGCTGTGTCGGGTCGTCTGGCTGCTCTTGCAGTCCTGCCCGGGCAAGGCCGCCGACATCGAGGCCGAGACCCTCGCCGCGTTCTTGGCCGCCGTGGCCTGCGGCGAGCCGGGCCGTGCGCGCCTCGCGTCTCGGTTGTGCCGGCTGGCGAGCATCGGCGCCAGCCGGCTGGTGCAAGGCGAGGGGGCCGAGCGCGCCCGGCCGGGCGCAGATCCGGTCTCCGCCGCGCCGCCCCGACCGTAGGGACACCCCGACCTTGTGATCGGTGCGGCGGACGCCAAGCTGATCGGGGCCACCCGGGTCGGTGACGTCGAGCTGGCAGCGGTCGCGAACGCCCTGGGGATCAGCGACAAGGTGGCCACCAACCGCGTCGCCGGGCTCAGTCGGTGCTCGTTGTATGGCTGAGTTCGGATAGGTATTCGCCGTTCGAGTTTGTGTTCAAGGTGGTCCGCACTTCGGATCAGCAACCAGTCAAGGCACTCGCTCCTTGCGGTGTGTAGCAATCGATCGGAAAACGTGTTGCCCCGCGGGGAGCGCACCGGCGCGTGGATCGTCTTAACGCCGGGTGAGGCTAAGAGCCCATAGAAGCTCGACGTGAACTTGGCATCCCGGTCCCGGACCATGAACTGGAAATGTCGGCTGGCGTCTTCGAGATCGGAAGCGAAGTCATCCAAATGTGCAGTGAGCCCTCAGCGTCGCTCTACGGACAAGGCAGTAATCTTCTGTCAGCTCCGCAACTGAGGGAGGACGTGGGACTTGGCGAGAAGGAAACGGACCCAGCCGGCGGACCTGCTCGGCCCTCTAGAGGCGCAGATAATGGCGACGGCCTGGCGCCATCCCGGTGTGAGCGGCGTCGACGCGACCGACCTGATCAACAAGAAGCGTGAGATCCCGCTCTCGCACCGGACCATCCTCACCGTGCTCAGCCGGCTCGACGCCAAGGGATACCTCACCCATGTCGTCGAGGGAAGGACCTACCTCTACACGGCGGTCGTACCCGAAGGCGAGTTCGTCGCCTGGCATGCCGAGCGGGCGGTCAAGGCACTGCTCGAACGCTACGGCGACGACACGACCATCTCCGGACTGGTCGGTGCCGCCGCCACCGACCCTGCGATGCTCGAGCGGCTCGACGATCTTCTCGATCGGCGTCGCGGCAGTGCGACGTAGCTTCTGGCTCCTCGTCACCGTCGCACTTGGAGTCGAGGCGACCGCGGCGTTCTTCGCACAACGGGTGCTCGTGCAGGTGCAGTGCTATGTGCCCGGATGGAACCCGAACGAGGCCGGCTTGTTCGCCTGCATGGAAAAGGTGCCGCTCGTCGGAAGGCGACCATGGCTCCCGGCGCTTCCTATAGGCGTGGTCGTGGTCGTGTCGGTTGGCCTTGGGGGCTACGAGTGCGTCCGACAACTGCATCGTCTTTATCGGCTGCAACTCACGCTCCGGTCCTTGGGCGAGCCTCCAGCGGGCCATGTGGACAACCTCGCCCGCTTTGGTTTGAGAGCGGTGCAAGTCGTCTCCACCGACGAGGTCCTCTGTTTTTGCATAGGGCTCCTCCGCCCGCGCATCGTGGTGTCGACCGGGCTGGTGAACCTGCTGGACCGAGCCGAGCTCGACGCGGTGCTCGCACACGAAGCTTCTCACCAGCGCCGTCGGGATCCACTGCGTCTCATGGTCGCCAGCGTCGCGATCCGAGGCCTCTTCTTCGTCCCGGCGCTCACAGATCTAGCGAGGGCCGCGCGCCTGACGACCGAGGTCGAGGCCGACGCGGCCGCGGTAGACCGATACGGGTACTCAAACATGCTACGCGCCTTGAAGACCGTGCTCGAGGCAGTCCCCCTTACACCCGCCGGCGCAAGCGCCATGGTGGCTTCCGACTTGATGAGCGAGCGAGTCCAAGCGCTCGGTGGCGATCACCCCCGCTTCATCATCCGCTGGCGCCGCTTGGTCGCGAGCATCGCGGCGCTAGTCGTCCTCTTGACTCTGGGCTTGGCGGTGCCGAGCGCGACGAAGACGCCACCGCTGGTGCCCGTTCACCGAATCGTCGTACCATCGCGCAGTTAGTGGCAGCTCCCTCCGACCGCCCTGAGCGAAGAGCCTTTGACTTGCCGACTCGTCACGACTACAGTGACGTAGTAACGTAAGACTACGAAGTAGTAGTCCTTACGAGGTACGGTGGAGGCGGGGACATGTTGCACCGAATGATCTGTTCCGCGGTAGTCACGGTCGTGCTGGCGGCGTTCTCAGCCGCTGTCGTACTCGGAACCGCGGGGTTCGCGTCCGCAGGCGTCACGAGCGTCCCAGTCGTCGTTGGCGTTCCGTCGCCCTCGCCGCTGGCCCTAATTGATTGCGCGGGTAACACCTGCCAAGCCATTGCAAACTCGGGGACGACAGTGACGAACTGGGCCACCAGCACCACTGCCCCGAACTCGGTCTGCACCTACGCCGAGTTCTTCGAGAACGGCACGATCATCGCTGAGAGCGGGACGACGTGTCTTTCCGCGGGACAGCAAGGCAACGCGGACTGGTCGGACCCAGGTAAGTTCCCAGCCGGCGCGCAGCTCTGCACAGCTTGGACCGGAGTCGCGGGAAAACCATGCAACACGATCTGACGACGCATGGCGGCTTGCACCGTCTTTGGACAGGAACCGACCAATAGGTGGGTAGTCGTAGCTGCTCTTTCTCAATCCTGCGTGAGGGAATCCATGAAGTGTCGCACGCGGAGTCTTTGATTCTGAGAAACCGCTACTCAATGCGATCTGGCGAAGAGCCCGGGACGATGTGTCCCAGGCAGGGATCACTGGGAGTTCAATAACTGAGCCATCGACGAGTGGGAGGATGAAATGCGGAAGAGCGGTGGGTGCCGAAAGATTCATCTTGTCGTTATGTCGATCCTGTTGATGGCAACAGGTATCGCGATTGCCCAGCCGAGCACAGCGGCAGTCATCGTGCCGAGTGGAATCATCTTCGACGGATCCCCCGGTGTGAACGCTCCGCCGTCGAGCCTGGGTCCATACGCAATGGCTGGCTTCGGCACTGACCCTCAACCGCTCGGCACCGATGTGGCAGGGGTCGACGACGCATCGACCGGCGCTGATATCGGTTTCTCACCATCTCTGGTCCACCTTCGCGTTGCCCAAGGGTGGGCCACATGGAGCAACGACTACACGGGAGACCTTTACGCGACCTACCCGGCGACCAGTACAACGATCTCATTGCCGCCAGGCACGAACGGATTCTATTTCTATGCTGAGCCGGATCTTTTCTCGACCTTCACCGTCACTGCGACGGCACAGAACGGCACATCCTCCGGGCCCATATCTGTACAAGGAAATGCCGGCGCTAGCTATTTTGGCTTCTATACGAACGGGTACATCTCGTTGACGAGCATCTCCATTGCGTCATCGGCCGACTTCGCGATCGGTGAGTTCGGCATCGCCAATCGATTCGCACCCGCCTTGACTGGATATGCTGCTCTGGGTGACTCCTTTGCTTCAGGAGAGGGGAACCCGCCTTACGATGCTGGTTCCGACACCTCGTCCGACAGCTGCCACCGTTCGACAGTTGCGTACGCGCACCAAGTGGCGCAGGCACTTGATCTGCCCCTTTCATTCTACGCATGCAGTGGAGCGAAGACGGATCATGTGCTCACTAGCCGGCTTGACAACGAGCTATTTGAGCTTGACCATCCGGACAGCATCAATGGCACGACTGCCCTGGCTACGGTAACGGTGGGCGGCGATAATATCGGTTTCAGCCACATCTTGATCAGCTGCATAGTGCTAGATCTGGAGTTCGAAGCGGCCGCAAGCGCTCTGGGTATCCTCAATCCCCTCAATCCCTTCTCTAGTCCGAGCTGCGTAGATAATCCAAATGATCCGACGTTCCAGTCGGACGTTACCGATGCTATTCTGAACCTGCAAGACGCAAATACGAGCTGCACCGACCCGACCACAAACGCGTTGTGCGATACGTTTCAATCGATCGCAGATAAAGCGCCGAACGCATCGGTGATCGCCACGGACTACCCGGAGATCTTTCCGAGCGATCTTGCAACCCAAGAATGCCCAGGCCTCGCTCAAATCCTGACCCCAGACGACATGAATTTCTTCAACGTCGCAACAGACCTTCTCGACGCCCAGGAAGCGGTTGCCGCAAGTCGGGCGGGGGTCAATTTCGTGTCCGTGAAGCGGGCGTTCGTCGGCCATACCGTTTGTAGCGCCGGAGAGTGGTTCAACGATCCGGTCAGCCTGCTGATCGATATCTTGAACCCGTTCAGCCAAGCGTTCAGCCAATTCAGCAGCTTAGGCGGCTCCTTTCACCCTAATAAGCAAGGCCAGAGCGCGTACGCCGCCACGATCGAGAGCTTCATCCGTTCCGCCATCTCGAGCGGCGCTCCGCTTACCGCAGCTGGACTGCCGGCCGATCCACCGCCGGTAAGCACCGGTGGTGGTGGTGGTGGTGGTGGTGGTGGCGTGCCCGACCCGACGACTGACTACGGGGCGCTCAACATCCTCCCGCTTTCCGCCCAGTTCAACGCGTCGTGCGAGGATGCGTTCCAAGCCGGCCAACAGGTCGAGGTGCAAGGGGACGGCTACGAGCCAGGCGCCCTGGTCACGATCACCCTCGCCTCGCCGGGATCGGCCTCGGCGGAGGACGGCTTTGCCGATGTGCTCGGTACAATCACTGCCGACTCGACCGGTTCCATCGATACCGATGTGACGATCCCGCCTTCGGCAACCGGGTTCTCGATCTCGTCTGGGGCTGCCAACGCGGTCTTCTTCGACGCGACCGGAGCCACTTCGGATCCCAACGCCGAGACGGAGGACAACAATGGGATGACGGCGTTGATCTCGCCGTCTAATCCGTGTGCTCTGCCGCCGACGGCAGCGGCAACGATCAGCCTGTCGGGCAACGACACGCCGTTCCTTCCCATCACAGGAAGCGTTTTCGAACTGACCGGACCGAACCTACCGGCCCCGAATCTGACGCCCCCCGCGCCCGGAACGTTTGCCGAGCTCGACGGCACCTCCGGTGGGACGATGACATGTCCGGCGACAGAGCCCACGGGAGTCTCGTGCGCGAACGGGGCGATCCAGGATCTGTTCACGACTGCGCCCTACACCGTGACCGAGGTCCAAACACCGGAGGGGTACGCGACACCGTCTCCCCAGACCTTCACTTCGGGAGCCAGCGGGAGCACAACGGTGGTCGATGTGTCAGACACAGCCATCGTCGGGAACTACACGACCGGCAGTGGGGCTCAGAACTGTACGCTCTGTGTCCTTTCCCCCACCGGAGATGCCCTGTCGGCGACCGGGTCGTCCGCATTTGCTTGGTCCGGCTCTGCAACCGTGGATTCCACGTCGTCGTCGGCGACGACGGGGACAGGATCCGCGGTTTTTTCTGGGGGGTCCTTCTTCGGTCCCGGCGGTGTCTCACTGGTCGGCTCAGCTGCGCTCAAGACCTCGGTCCCACCAGCCTCCGGAACCGTATCTGACCCGTTCTCGTGGTTCACCTATCCGTCCGGGTCGGGGTCGTCTTCGTCGCTCTCAGTGAGTGGATCCTCGACAGAGACGGCTTCTCCCGGTGTCTACTCGACAATCAGTGTGTCGGGTTCTGGGCGACTCACCCTGTCTCCGGGTGTTTACATCGTGACGGGATCGCTGAGCGTATCGGGATCCGGCAAGGTGACCGGGACGGGCGTGACCATTGATCTCGAGTGCTCCTCGTTCCCGTCTCCATGTGCGAGTGGGGGAGCCGGTCTAAACCTCTCGGGCAGTGGGGGCCTCGACATCACGGGTGGGGCTATCGGCCCCGGAGACGGGTTCGCTCTCCTGGCCGACCACGCCGATGCGAACTCCATCTTGGCCACGGGTACCAGTAGGCTTTTGCTGGTTGGCAATGTCTACATCCCCGACATGGCTCTTCAGGTCACCGGCAGCTCAGCAGTGGCGGTCAATACGGGTGAGCTTGTCGTCGATGAAGCTTCTGCAACGGGCGCGGCTTCCGTCAAAATCACGGACGGCTGAATTGGACACCGGGCACAATTCGATGAAGCGACGGCCTTCGGCCCGCCATACTCTGAACGTCATCTCCCTGAGGGCGCCTGTCCGTTCACTCCTGTTCCTGGTACTCATGGCGACCGCGGGAGTGGTGCTCGCGGCATGCGCGCCTGGACCCCCACCTGGGACCGGCGATCCGGGGAACGTTCGCCTACACGAACTCCAAGCCGACCCGGTGGTCAAAGAGCTTCCACCCGACTCACATCTGATCTCTCGGACGTCGTCGCCGGCGAGCTGGGACACCACATACGGCGGCTGGAGCGGACCAGCGGTAACGGTCGAGTTCACCTCGTCGCTCACCATTCAACAAGTCTTCGACTTCTACGCGACGCTGGCAGCAAAGGCCGGATGGCAGGCGAACGGATTCTCCGACTTCGGACTACCAGATGAGTGGACCAAGACATACCAGTCCGACAACCAAGCGGATATGGAGCTGTACTGGGGAGGAGAGCGCTTGCCCCTCCGCAGCAGCGTCGACTCCCAGCCCTACAACCTGGGAATCGGTGACTCGGCAATCGTAACGACACCGGGCTAAGGGTGGTTGCTATGACATCCAGAGACCGGGCGTCTGGGACGTTCCCGGTCTTGACCAGGGAGCGCAGGACGAACCTGAAGGGTGCAAGCACGCGATTTTGCGTCTGGATGCCGAGATTGCCGGCTGACGATTCCAGGTTTTGCGTGAAGGGTGCAAGCACGGGACTCTGCTTCTTTGTCCAACTGGCGGAGCGAAAGTCCACGGTGTATCGGGTCGACAAATGCTGTCGTGTGCGCGTCAACCGAGAGACGAAGCGCGGGCACTCGCTCTCGTCCGAATCGGCAGCGCGTTGATGACGGTCGAGAATGCGCGGGCGTGCGTTCGCCGATGTCTCGTTTGGTCAGGCCGCGATGCTGTACTCCGCTCAGCGATTGAGCCGACGGTTCGGCTGGCAGCCACATTGGCAGCCAAGAGATTCGATATCAACCGACACCGGTCGACAACCACCGAACACGGTCCCAGGTCGCAGGCTCAAATCGACGCTAGTCGACACGCCGAGGGTACCTACGGATCAGCTGTCGGCTTCGTCTGAGTCGGAGTTCAAGGCGCTTAGGGTCGACTCAATAATAACTACCTGACTTTGAGGGTACATCTATCGAGATGCGGTTCCGGGGGCGCGGCGTAGGTGAGCGCCTCGTAGTCCTGTTGTCCCAGTAACTCCGAGGTGTTTGACGTGTCGTCCCGATCACCGAAATGGGAGCACGGCCGAGGTATTATGAGAGAGTTACTCCTAACGAGGAGGAATGCTCTCATTATGAGGACCGAGCGGTACGACCCCGAGACGCTGATCACCTTGCTGCGACAACGAAAGATCGCCACCATGGAGGACCTCAAAGAGGCGCTCGGCACCAGCGCGGACGCCACGGTCTTCCGCAAGCTGGCCCTGCTGGAGTACCGCACCAGCTACTCGCACCGGGGTCGGTACTACACCTTGGACGAGCTCGCCCGTTTCGACGAGCTGGGGCTGTGGTCGTTCCGCCAAGTGTGGTTCAGCCGCTTCGGGACGCTCGTGTCGACCGTGGAGGCCTTGGTCGTGGCCTCCGAGGCCGGCTACGACGCGGCGGAGATGGAGGCGTTGCTCAACGTCGAGGCCGACCAGGCCCTGCTCGAGCTGGTGCGCTCCGGCCGCCTGGCGCGCCAGCAGGTGGCTGGCCGCTATGTCTACCTTGCAACCCAGGCGGCGGCGCGACGCGCCCAGCTGGCCGCCCGCTCGGTCTACGACGCCGAGGCCAGCCGCCTCTCCCTCGGCCCGGGCTTGCGGGTGCTGCCTGACGAGCTCAAGGCGGCCATCGTGCTCTTCTACAGCCTCTTGGACGAACGCCAGCAGCGGCTCTACGCCGGGCTGGAGGCCATGAAGGTCGGCCACGGCGGGGACGCCCAGGTCGCCGAGCTGCTCGACATCGACCCCGGCACCGTCGCCCGGGGCCGCCAAGAGCTGCTCGCCGGCGAGATCTCCCCGGGGCGGGTGCGCCGCCCGGGTGGGGGGAGGCCGTCGGCAAAAAAAGCGTCCCCGAGGTGATCGAGGCGATCGGCCGCCTGATGGAGCATGACACCGCCGGCGACCCGGTCAGCGGTGTGAAATGGACCAGGCGCACCACCGAGAAGGTCGCAGCCGAGCTGGGCGCGGCCGGCATCGTGGTCTGCCCCAACACCGTCGCCAAGCTCTTGAAGGGCCTCGGTTACCGGCTCCGGGCCAACGCCAAGAAGCTCAACCGGCAAAGAGACCCCGGCCGCGACGCCCAGTTCGCCTACATCGCAGCCACGCGCGAGTCCTTCGCCCAGGCGGGCCTGCCGGTCGTGAGCGTCGACAGCAAGCACCGGGAGCTGGTCGGGGACTTCAAGAACCCCGGTGCCACCTGGGACACAGAAGCGGTGTTGGTCAACGACCACGACTTCCCTTCCCAGGCCAAGGGCGTCGCCCTGCCCTACGGGGTCTACGACGTCGCTGCCAACCACGCCTGTGTCTCGGTCGGCACGACCCACGACACCCCGGACTTCGCAGTCGACAACCTGGCCAGGTGGTGGGCCTGCCACGGGCGCCGCCACTACCCCGGGGCCACCGAACTGCTCGTGCTCGCCGACTCCGGTGGCAGCAACGGGGCACGCACCCGGGCCTGGAAGTACGGGCTCCAGCACCGCCTGTGCGACCGGCACGGCCTCACGGTCACCGTTTGCCACTACCCGAGCGGCGCCTCGAAGTGGAACCCCATTGAACATAGGGCATTCTCGGAGATCAGCAAGAACTGGGCGGGCCGGCCGCTAACCGACTACGAGACCGTCGTCAACTACATCAGCACCACCCGGACCAAGTCAGGGCTCCGGGTCGACGCCCACCTTGTCCGGGCCGACTACCCCACTGGCACCAAGGTCAGCGACAACGAGATGAAGGACCTATCGGTCCGCCATCACGACACCCAGCCCAACCGCAACTACACCATCAGCCCCAGGTGACTGACTATCCGAAAGTGGGAAGTTGTTCTTGCGTCAGCCCTTAGCTGCTCGGTGAGTGTCCGGACGATTCTGGCAGCCGAGCTGAAAGCCCATAAGCCCAGCATCAGCAGCCGCTGACGGGCGCCAGCCGAACAGCGGCTCAGTACGCGACCACGACTCGACGCCGACCGACAAGCCGACGACGTCTACGGGTACGGACGCATCGTGGGACCAATGTCATCCCGCGGATATCCCGGGGCCGCTGCCGTTCGTGCGTGTTCGCCACTGACCACGCACCCACTGTGACCTGCCACTTCTGTACGATGTAGTTCGCCGCCGTACGTTCCTGCCAGCCTTCCAAACTGGCCAACGCGCGGCGACCTTGACAGCGGAGGAGCGGTCGGATCGGAGTGCAGCGACCGGGGAACTTCAGCTGATGGTGCCCGAACGACAATGCGGCGTGCGCCTGCGCGTCAACCGCTCGCCACGGCGCGTGACACTCTATGGAAAGACTGGGATGTGAGGCCGGCTCCGCTCGAGGCCCCGGAAGAACCCGTACAGGTCAGTACTCCGGGCCTTTGCATTGCTGACCGCGCACGTTAGTGAAACCACGCCACAGGACTAAAGGACGTCAGGTGGCCGCCTGGCCTCGGGCGAACCGAATTAGGTCGGAGTAGTCGCCGCTGGAGGCGGCCTTGACGAGCGCTGCGATG
>Ga0224534_1002021_pt1 | contig 9975 bp, 8 predicted proteins | sample 714E12024metaG_FD_172012 | JGI IMG/M metagenome (GOLD analysis project Ga0224534, IMG submission 172012) | Peat soil microbial communities from Stordalen Mire, Sweden - 717 E1 20-24 | ecosystem: Environmental > Terrestrial > Soil > Wetlands > Peat | place: Sweden: Norrbotten County, Stordalen Mire...
TCCGTTTTTCATGCTGATGATCACTGCCCATCATGCGGCCTCCCATCCCCTTCAGGCTCATTCTGCGTTAGAAACACGCCCAGCCTCCAGGCTCATCCTGCGTTATACAAGACTAGCCCTTGACAGATTCTCCCTTCGGGCGCATAGTGTAACTGGGGACGGTTTGACGCCGTTCTCCAGACCCCTCGTCTCTGAGAGGGGTGATCGCGATCCCCTTCACGGGGGAGCCACTGATAAGGAGGAAGTGCATAGAACCAGTCCACTACAAGGGCGGCTTCCGGCTTCCTCGGCTGACCGGCTGTAAACCCTGACGCGCCGTAAGAATCAAGACTTGGCGCCGCGGTTTATGCACCGCAGTCTTAGCGGTTTGCAGGCATGGCGATGACAGGAGGTGTCGGCGGCCGCCCTTTCTGTTATTTCCCACACATCCCACCCCCCGCAGGCTTTCCGTTACACTGGTCTTTCCTTCTGCAACCGTGAACGCCGTCGAGTTTCAGGGTGTTTCCAAGAGCTACGCGATCTACGACGCTCCGGGCGACCGGCTCAGGGAATTGGTGTCCCTGAACCGTTTCAAGCGTCACAGGGACTTCTGGGCGCTGCACGATGTCACCTTCGAGGTGCGGCGCGGCGAAACTTTCTGCATCGTCGGGGAGAATGGTTCGGGCAAGAGCACGCTGCTCCAGATGGTGGCCGGGATCCTCCAGCCCAGCTCGGGAACGATCACGGTGGACGGGCGCGTCTCGGCGCTGCTCGAATTGGGCGCGGGATTCAATCCGGAATTCACCGGACGCGACAACGTCTACCTCAACGGCTCCATTCTCGGCCTGACCACCCGGCAGATCGACGAGCGCTACAAAAACATCGAGACCTTCGCCGAGATCGGCGACTTCATCAACCAGCCGGTCAAGACTTATTCGAGCGGCATGGTGGTGCGGCTGGCCTTCGCTGTGGCCATCAATGTGGACCCTGAAATCCTGCTGGTGGACGAGGCCCTGGCCGTCGGCGACATCTATTTCCGCCAGCGCTGCATGCGCAAGGTCCACGAGATGCGCTCGCGCGGCATCACCATCCTGTTCGTTTCGCACGCGGTGGCCGACGTCAAGGCTATCGGCGACCGGGCTCTCTGGCTGGACCACGGCCGCGTGGTCGAGTTGGGCGACCCGGACCGCGTGGTGGCCAGGTACCTCGCCGCCATGGTCGAGAAGGACTCCACCTACCTCCATATCAAGGCTGGAACCGAGGTGAAACGCCAGAGCGCCGGGCCAGTGCACGCGCCGGAGGTGGTGGAGACCATTCCGAACGTCGACCACCGTTACGGCGATGGCCGCGCCGAGGTGCTGGGTATCGCGGTTCTCGACGAGCAGGGCCGGCCGCTTCACATGCTCGACCCCGGGTCCAACATCCTGGTGCGCATCAGCGTGCGCGCCAAGGAAGAAGTGCCCCTGCCGATGGTCGGGTTCATGCTGCGCAACCAGTTGGGCATGGACTTTTCAGGCACCAATACCGCGCGCGAGGGTCACGAGTTAGAGCCCATGCAACCCGGCGACATCTATACGGTGGATTTCTATCTCGACCTGCCGGAGCTGTACCCGGCATCGTTCTCCTTTTCGCCGGCGATTGCCGACGGCACGCTGCTCGGCTACCAGATGTGCGACTGGATCGACAACGCCGTGGTGCTGCAGATGGGCCGCTCCGAGGCCCAGATCTACGGTTACATCCATCTCCCCTGCCGCGTGGAAGTCAACTCCCGCGTGAAGCGGGAACCGCTCCTGGAGAAACGCATTGGCTGAGTTCACAGGCGAACGGATTATCCCCGGGAAGGTTGACGTCGATCTCCTGAACGAACACGTGGCGCGCTACACCTTCGCGGCGCGCCTGGCCCGTGGCAAACGCGTGCTGGACGCCGGCTGCGGCGCCGGTTACGGCTCGGCGGAACTGGCGCAGACGGCCGATTCCGTGGTCGGCGTGGACCGGGCTCCGGAAGCCGTAGACTTCGCGCGGGCCAACTATGGCCTCCCCAATCTGCGCTTCGAGCAGGCATCCTGCGAGGCCCTGCCCCACCCCGGCGGCAGCTTCGACCTGGTGGTGGCCTTCGAAGTCATCGAGCACCTCGAAAACTGGCGCGAATTCCTGCTGGAAGCGCGGCGCGTGCTGGCGCCCGCCGGACAGCTTATCATCTCGACGCCCAACAGGCTCTATTACACCGAATCGCGCGGGCCCACCGGGGCCAACCCGTTCCACGTGCACGAGTTCGATTTCGAGGAGTTCCAAAGCGAGCTGCACGGCGTCTTTCCGCACGTTTCCATGTACCTGGAGAATCACATCGAAGGCGTTACGTTTCAGCCGTACGAAGCCGGCCAAACGGTGGAAGTGCGGGTGGACGCGGGAGATCCCGCGCCGGACGAGTCGCACTTCTTCGTGGCGGTCTGCGCCCATCGACGCCAGCTCGGCAACCCCACGTACGTCTACGTGCCGCGGGCCGCCAACGTGCTTCGCGAACGGGAGCGCCACATCGCGCTGCTCGAGGGGGAACTGGCCACCAAGGACGAATGGCTCGACAAGGCCCAGCAGGATCTCGCCGAATGCGACCGCGTGTCTAGCCAGCAAAAGGACGAGCTGGAACGCAGCAACCAGTGGGCCGATACGCTGAACCAGGAACTGGAAGAGCGGCGCGCGCGCATCGTCGAGCTCCAGGAGGAATTCGCACGCGAGCAGGAGAGCGCGCGGAAGGTGGCCGAAGGCTACGCCGCCAGGTTTCGCGAGCAGGAGGAGGAACGGGAGCGCAGCAACCAATGGGCCGAGGCGCTCAATCGCGAACTGGAAGAGCGGCGCGCGCGCATCGTCGCGCTTCAGGAGGAATTCGCGCGCGAGCAGGAGAACGCGCGCCAGGTGGCGGAAGGCTACGCCGCCAAAGTGGCCGACCTGGAGCGGGACATTCAAGACAAGACGAAGTGGGCCATCGACACCGAGACCAACCTGACCGGCGTGATACGCGACCAGGCGGAACGGCTCTCTCGCGCGGTGGCCGATCTGGGCACTGCGGTGGAGGCGCTGCACCACACCGAGAAGGAACTCGAGGAGCGCACCGCTTGGGCGCTCCGTTTACAGGACGAGGCGCGCCGGCTCGAAGAGCAGGTCGCCTTGTTCCGCGCGTCCCGTTGGGTGAAGCTGGGCCGCACGGTCGGTTTAGGCCCCGTTTGACATGCTCCTGCTGAAACGCCTGGTCCGCGCTCTCCCGCTGCTGTTGCTGTCGCCCTTTCTGATGGCCGTCAGTTTTGTGACGCTGCTGCTGACCGACATTTTCAGAAAGACGCTCCCTGACGGTCGCGGCTCGGATATGCCTTCGGAGCCGCGACCGTCAGGGAGCGGTGCTGCGTCCGTCGTGATCCCCAACTGGAACGGAAGAGACCTGCTGGAGAAATACCTCCCCTCGGTGGTCGAAGCCCTTGCCGGCAATTCCGACAACGAAATCGTGGTAGTCGACAACGGGTCCATCGACGGCAGCGCCGATTTCGTCCGAGCCGGGTTCCCGCACGTCAAGCTCGTCGCGCTTCCGCGCAATCTGGGCTTCGGCGGTGGTTCCAATGCGGGTATTCGCGCCGCCAGAAACCGCGTCGTGGTGCTGCTCAACAGCGACATGCGCGTGGCCCCCGGCTTTCTCGCTCCATTGCTCGAAGGCTTCCGCGATCCCCTGGTCTTCGCCGTCGCCTGCCAGATCTTCTTCCCGGATACCAACAAAGTCCGCGAGGAGACCGGGCTCACGCAGGGCTGGTGGCAGGACGGCGGCCTGCGCGTGCGGCATCGCATCGACCCCGCCATCGACGATCTCTTCCCCTGTTTCTACGGCGGCGGCGGGTCCTGCGCCTTCGACCGGGGGAAGTTTCTCGAGCTGGGCGGCTTCGATCCGCTGCTCCATCCGTTCTATCTGGAAGACACGGACCTCGGCTATCTTGCCTGGAAGCGCGGCTGGAAGGTGTTGTACCAGCCTCGCAGCGCCGTCTACCACCAGCACCGGGGCACCATCGGCAAGGTTTTCAGCGAGGAACGGATACAGGCTGTTCTAAAGAAGAACTACGTGCTATTCTGCTGGAAGAACATTCACGAGTGGCCGCGGCTGGCATCGCATTTCTTTTTCTCCTGGACGGGCGCGGTTCTGAGCGTCCTCTTCGGCGATGCTCCCGGCCGGCCGAACTTCTACGCGCTGTGGCGCTCGTTCCTCCAATTGCCGCAAGCGGCGCGCTCGCGATGGCGCGCCCGTGGCCTCGCCAGGGTGAGCGACAGCGAAGCCTTCCTGCGCCCGCTCGGCGGCTATTTCCGCGACCGTTTCGAGCCTATGCCCCCCGCTCCGGAGAGATTGCGCGTGCTCTTCGTTTCTCCGTACCCCATCTGCCCTCCGGTTCACGGCGGCGGTGTGTTCATGTACCAGACCCTGCGCGAGCTGGCCAAACTGGCGGAAGCGCACGTTGTCGAGTTGCTCGACTATCCCTGGCAGGAGCAAGCCAACCAGGAACTGCGCCAATTCTGCGCCTCCGCCGAGTGGATTGTTCACCGGGGTGGAAGGCCCAAGGGCATAGGATCCCTCGAGCCGCACGCCGTCCGGGAATTTGCCAACGGCGATCTGGACTGGCTCATCCACCGCCAGCTCTATCGCCAGCGGATCGATGTCCTCCAGCTCGAATACACACCCATGGCGCAGTATCGCGGCGCGTATCGCCGCATTGCCAGCGCGCTGTTCGAGCACGATGTGCACTTTCAATCGATCGCCCGCGGCCTGGGCCACATGGCCAGCCTGCTGGGCGAGGTGAGGGCGCGCATCGAGTATCTCCGCGCGCTGCGCTTTGAGCTGCGCACGCTTCCTGCATGCGACCAGGTGCAAGTCTGCACGCCGGCCAACCGGGACTACCTGCTTTCCTTTCTTCCCAAGCTGGAGCCCAAGCTGCGGTGCGGTCTGCGCGCCGGCATCGACGTTTCGCGTTACCAGTTCCGCGCCGGCGGCCGCGAACCCTTTACCATGCTGTTTTTGGGAGGCTTCCGGCACGAACCGAACCGGGTCGCGCTGGACTGGTTCGTCCAGCGCGTCCTGCCGCTCATTCTGGCGGGGCAGCCGAAAGCCAGGCTGGTGGTTGCCGGATCCGATCCCCCGCCGGCCCACACCTACGCCGATTACTCGGCGTCTCTCGATATGCTGGGATACGTGGAGGACGTGCGCGAGCCGCTGGCGCGGTATGCCGTATTCGTCTGCCCCATCCTGAGCGGCTCCGGCGTGCGGGTGAAGCTGCTGGAGGCGTTCGCGGCGGGCATCCCGGTGGTTTCCACCACGTTGGGGGCCGAAGGATTGGCGCGCGTGGACGGCCAGGTCTGCGCGCTGGCGGACCAGCCGGCGGCTTTCGCGGAACGGGTGCTGGCGCTGTTCGAGAATCCCGAGACTGCCGCCGGCATGGCGGCCCGCGCACGGGCCGAAGTGGAGGCCAACTGGAACATGGCGGCGATCACCCGCAAGCTGGTGGATAGCTACCGGGAGATGGTGAGGGAAAAACGGTCTACTTCCCTTTCAGATCCCGCTTGAGGCGGCTTACAATGTCGGAGGCGGTGCGATCCAATTCTTTGGCGCTCGAACCCTTGGGGAGCTCGTATATCGACCAGACCACCTGGCGCGACTTGGCGTCCACCAGGAACACCGTGCCCTTGCCGCGGCCGAACGAGGAGCTCGTCCCGGGGGTGTCCAACTTGTTCACCGTATCGCCGACCAGGGAATTGCTGGGAAGCTCCTTGTCTTTGTCCTTTTTCGCGGTTTTCTCTTCCTTCTCGTCCGGAGCTGGTTTCTCGGGTACGGGCGGAGGGAAAATCTCCTCCAGTTTGGCTTGCAGACTTTCTCCGACGCGGTCGGTGAGGAAGGCGTCGGCCAGCTTGGGGTCGGTCACCACCTGGAACAAGTGGTCATTCGCCAGCCGGTTCGCCAGGTACTGGTCGAGACCTTTGGACATCGACAGCACGTACACCGTATGTACGCCAGAAAGTTCCGCGCCGCCGAGCAACGCGCCGGAACAAGATAGGAGGAGCAGAAGCCGCTTCATTACATCCATGATATCCAGACGCTGGGGAAATCCAAAAAGACGGAAGGTGGGGCATGCTTTAGCTTGCCAGGGGTTTGCTTTCCATGTATAAGGGCCAATCCATCGCCGTCATCATCCCCTGTCTCAACGAGGAGCAGGGGGTCGAGAAAATCCTTCGCGGGATGCCGGACTTCGTCGACGAAGTCATCGTCGTCGATAACAACTCCACCGATCGCACTTCCGACGTCGCCGCCTCTCTCGGCGCCAAGGTGATTCGCGAGGACGTCCGCGGCTACGGCCGCAGCTACAAGCGCGGGTTCGCCGGCGCCGCGAGCGACCTCATCGTGACGCTCGACGGCGACCACAGCTATCCCGTGGACGCGCTCTCCTATCTGCTGGAGGCCTTTCTGCACCTGAATGTCGATTTCCTGAACGCCTCGCGCTTCCCCGTGCGCGACCGGCACGCCATGAGTTTCAAGCACAAATTCGGGAACCTGGTGCAATCGCTCGCCATGTCGATCCTGTTCTTCCGCTGGGTGCGCGATTCGCAATCCGGAATGTGGGTGTTTCGGCGGTCGATTCTGAAAGAAATGAAGCTGGAGTCCGACGGCATGGCCTTCTCCGAGGAGATCAAGATGGAAGCCGTGCGCAACCCGCGAATCCGTTTTGGCGAGATCTCGATCCTATATTCGTCCCGCCTGGGTGAGACCAAACTGAACCCGTGGCGCGATGGTTTTCACAACCTCGCTTTTCTGGTGAAGAAACGCTTCTTCCGATGAGCATTACCGCCATCGTGCCGGTGTGGAACGGCCGCGAGCTTCTCGAGCGGTTGCTGGCCAGCTTGGAGGCCCAGACCGAGGCCGCCGGGGAGTTGCTGGTGGTGGACAACGGCTCGACGGACGGCGCGCCCGAGCTGGCCCGCACACGTGGAGCGCGCGTGATTCCGATGGGCCGCAACGCCGGTTTCGCCGCGGCCGTGAACCGCGGCATTCGCGAGAGCCGCGGCGAATGGATTGCGGTGCTGAACAGCGACGTCGAGCTGGCGCCGGATTATTTCGCCAGACTTCTCGCCGCGGGTAGCGCCGGCGGCTGGTTCGCCACCGGCAAGATCCTGGCCGCGGGATCGAGCCATCGCATCGATGCCACTTTCGACGTTCTCTGCCGCGGCGGCGCCGCGTGGCGCGCAGGCAACGGCCGCGCCGACGCCTCCGCATTTTCCTCCGCCCGTCCCATCTGGTCGGCGCCGTGGACCGCGGCCCTGTTTCGCGCGGAACTGTTCCAACGGGTGGGCCTGCTGGAAGAAAGCTTCGAATCGTACCTGGAAGATGTGGACTTCGGCCTGCGTTCGGCCGCGCAGTCGCTCGCCGGCCAGTACGTCCCCGAGGCTCTCGCCTGGCATCGCGGAAGCGCGACGCTCGGCCGGTGGCATCCCGAAACCGTGCGGCGCATCGCGCGCAATCAACTCTTGCTGCTGGCCCGCCACTATCCCCGGCGGCTTCTGGTTCGATGGTGCTGGCCGATCTTTGTAGCGCAATTCTTGTGGGGCGCGGTGGCCTTTCGGCACGGTGCTGGTTTCGCGTGGATGCGCGGCGCATGGCAGGGGCTTCGTCGTTTCTTCGCCACGCGCGGCCAGACCCTCGACGCAAAAGTGCTGGATAGCGTGCTCCGTACAAATGAGCGGCTGATCCGCAGCATACAATTGTCCACTGGCTTCGACCTTTACTGGAGGTTGTACTTTCTTCTGACCCGTGGCGGGGCAAAGTGACACATGTCTGAAATCGGCATCATCATCGTCACTTATAACTCGGAGACCGAAATCGGCGCCTCGCTGGACGCTGCCCTGCTCACCGGCGCCGACGTGGTGGTGGTCGACAACGGCTCCCATGACCGGACCATCGCGGAGGCCGCCCGCCGCGGCGTCCGGCTGATCGCCAATCCGTCCAACCAGGGCTTTGCAGCGGCGGTGAATCAAGGGTTTGCAGTATTGGACTCCCCTTATGTCCTGCTGTTGAACCCGGATGCCGTTCTCGAGAGCGGCCTGGAACCACTTCGGGAGGCCTGCGATCTTCCCGGCTCCGCGGGCGCCGGCGGCCGGCTCTTGGACGCCGGCGGACGCCCGCAGATCGGCTTCATGGTGCGCCAACTGCCCACACCAGCCGCCCTGATTTTGGAAGTCGCATTGCTTAACCGAATCTGGCCGGGTAATCCGGTTAACCGGCGGTACCGCGGTTTGGCGCTGGACTACTCCACGCGTCTGGCGGTGGAGCAACCGGCGGGAGCGTTCTTCATGGTCCGCCGGGTGGTGTGGCAGGAACTGGGCGGCTTCGACGAAGGCTTTTTCCCGCTCTGGTTCGAGGACGTGGACTTTTGCCGCCGGGTGGCGGATCGGGGATACGATCTCTATTACGTCCCGGAAGCTGTGGCGAAACACACGGGCGCGCATTCCATCCGGCACTTGACAGTGGAGATGCGCCGCGTTTACTGGTATTGTAGTTTACTAAGGTATTCAGCCAAACATTTCTGTCCGAGAGCCTTTCGGATGGTCTGTCTGGCCGTTGTAATGGGCTCCTTCTTGCGTGGTATTGCAGAATCGATCCTGGATCGGAGCCTGAGGCCTTTGGCAGCGTACGGGAAAGTCGTGGGGATCGCCAGCCGCTGCTTGTTGTTCGGTGCGGCCCCCAGTCTTAGGGTACAAGGGTGAAAGAAACGATCGGCCTCTCTGGTTCTGGTTCATGGCGCAAAACGACTTCGTCTCCGTCACGATAGTTACGTACGACAGCGGCAGATTCATCAAGCGCTGCCTGGAATCGGTGCTATCCCAACGGTATCCGCTCAAAGAGGTCATCGTTGTCGATAACGCCTCCACCGACGGCACCATCGACATCCTCGAACAGTTCGAGGGCCGGTGCCAGGTGTACTACAACGAGGAAAATATGGGTTTTGCGGCGGCGCAAAACCAAGCCATCAAGCTTTCGAACGGCGACTGGGTGCTCACGCTGAATCCCGACGTCCTGTTGCTGCCCAACTTCATTCAGGCGTTGGTGGATGCCGGCCAGTCCGATTCGCGGATCGGGTCGGTCTGCGGGAAGCTGCTGACTATGACGTCGCATTTCGAGATTCCCCAGAGGCCGGTAGTGGATTCCACGGGTATTTACTTCAATCCCATGCTGCGGCACCTGGACCGCGGCAGCCAGGAAGTGGATAACGGCCACTACCTGCAACACGAGTACGTCTTCGGCGCCACCGCCGCGGCCGCCCTGTACCGCCGCGCCATGATCGAGGACCTTTCGGTCGACGGAGAATTCTTCGATTCCGATTTCTTCGTCTACCGCGAAGACGCCGATGTCGCCTGGCGCGCGCAATTGATGGGCTGGAAATGCCTGTACGCTCCCCACGCCCGCGGCTACCATGTGCGCAAAGTCCTGCCGGGCAACCGGCGCGCACTGCCCCCGGAGATCAACATGCACTCGGTGAAGAACCGCTTCCTGATGCGCATCAAGAACATCTCCGGAAACCTCTACTGGCGCAACTGGTTTTCCATTACGGCGCGCGACCTGATGGTGGTCATGTGCTGCATGCTTTGGGAACACACTTCGCTCAAGGCCTTCTGGTATTTGGGGAGGAACCTGAAGCGGGTGCTGGCCAAGCGCCGCCAGATCCAGGTCCGCCGGCGGGTGGACGACGAGTACATGGCGAGCTGGTTCCAGTACGCGCCGGTGACCAAGAAGGCGCCCAAGAAAATGGTCCGAGTGCTTTCTCGCTCCGCCACCGCGAAGACGTAGGGTGTGGCGCAGGCACTCTTGCCCAATGCCACTAAGCTACTCCTTTCCTGCTCTTGCGAGCGCCACCGTGGTTCGCCAGTTTGCGCTTTGGAAACGAGCAGGGTCGAGGCCAGATTTCCCGAGGAGCGGAGCGTCGTTTG
>Ga0224534_1002022_pt1 | contig 9970 bp, 9 predicted proteins | sample 714E12024metaG_FD_172012 | JGI IMG/M metagenome (GOLD analysis project Ga0224534, IMG submission 172012) | Peat soil microbial communities from Stordalen Mire, Sweden - 717 E1 20-24 | ecosystem: Environmental > Terrestrial > Soil > Wetlands > Peat | place: Sweden: Norrbotten County, Stordalen Mire...
AAGCGAAATAATATATATTTACATGACTACACATGTAGCAGCAAAAACCACCCAAATCGATTAGCGGAAACGGGTTAAGTCACGTTAGATGGCGGAAGATCCGTCGGAAAAAGTCGTGCCAGGGGGTACCGTCCTTTGAGACGCAAGCGCGGGCGGCGGCAAACCGCGAGCAGCGCCCCCCAGGTCCGCTTCGCATGGGCACTGGAGCCTAGCGGACGCGCCACGACCGCCCGGTCGCGCGCGCCTGGTCTCGACGGCGCGTTCGGCGTGTCCGCCAGCGCGGCGGTGCCTTCGTTGGCAGCGAAGCCTGGGCGTCTTGGCGGCGGCCCAAGGAGAGATTTCAGGCATCGCGCACTACCTCCGAGGGAAGGGCCAAAACTCCGTTCGAATCCCCGGTTTATCCCCTCCCGAGATCTCGTATCCCATAGAAAACACGGAACCGGCCTCCTTTCCTAGCAGTCCGGGTCGCGTCGGCGGTAGTGCGCGATCGCCATGCCTCAGTGTGCCAAAAACCGTCTCCAACGGCTTCCAATGCCCCAGGATCGACAGGTCCGACTCGTCGGCGCGCTCGGACTCGCCTGCGCGCGAAGCGCTGGCACCGTGCGGGCTCCGGGCCGGCGAGACGCGAACGGGGGCGACGAAGAGTACGAGCAGCGCCGGCGAAGCCCCATGCGCGTACGCCGACGCGCCGTGACCGCCCGGCCGCTCGCGTGCGTGGTCTCGGCTGCGCGTCTTCGGCGCGTACGCCGGCGCGGCGCAGCGCAGGAGAAATGGACGCGCGAGGCTCGATTCGAAACGCCGCTTCACGGGCGGCGCTGCCTTCGTCGGCAGGGGAGCCTGAGCGTGGCACAGCTCGTCCCGTTCCGTGCCAGGGCTACTTTCGAAGCCGCGCCGGCGCGCAATGATGCCCGGCCGCGTGCGCAAGTGGCCCGGTTGCGCGTCCTCCGCGACTACTCAGCGGTCACGGGAACTTTCGCAGCTCGGCGACTACTTCTGGATGTCCGACCATCCAGCGGAGGCAGCGAAGACTCGGGCTTGCGCTACCATCAAGGATTGACAGCACTGCCCGAGCAAGCGCTGCGGCAGATTACCACAGCCGCGGGACATTCGTCTGGTACCCGGCAGCGCATCGCAGGGGCAACGCAACAATCGACGAAATCTCGCAGGCTGCAGGAGGGCCCATGAACGACCGCCTAGAGTTCGATACCGTGTGTCCGAACAACCACAACCAGACAGTTACATTCAGTCAAAGAGAATTCGAAGAAGCGCTGAAGTCCGATACGCTGGTATTCCACTGTAATACCTGCGACACGGACTGGCCCCCATCCAGTGAAGAAATCGCCAAGCTTCGAAAGCACTTCTCGAAGAATTCAAGCTAGGGCCCGTCAGCATCCAAAGGACATAGAGCGCTACTTCGGTTGCAGGCAACATCTTTGGAACGCAGTCAATGACCGGCATTCGTCGTGAACCCCGGTCGCTACCAATTTGCCGTCGGTTCTCACGGGCTATCCGGAAGTTCGCCGGACCTGGATGGATCCTCCCCGACGCCGTAGCGTTTAGCGTGCGCGCCGGTTTCCCGCCAGCGCCACTCTCGCGCCGCGCCGGCGCGCGAGGCTCGATTCGAAACGCCGCTTCACGGGCGGCGCAGTCTTCGTTCGCAGCGACGCTGGAGCGCCGCGCCGGTTCCGCACCAACGCCACTCTCGAAGCCGCGGCGGCGCGCAGCCACCGCCCTGGCGTCGGGTCGGTGAGACGCATAGACACACCCAGCGCGCCCGTGCAGAAAACTGAATGTTGCTGAAAGCCCCTTTCAGTCCTAATCTGGCTCCTTGACGCCAGCATCGCGGCGCTGTATCGTCAGGGCCAACCAAAGCCTTCTCATTGGTTACGTGAACAGGTGCTGCGGAAGAGTTGGGATGGCTATGTCCAATCCGTTTTGCAGGAAGGCGTTCCCGGAAGCGGTTCTGTGCGTAGGGCTCGGTGTCGCCCATTGGCATCACCGCAAAGGGAAGCCAGTCTGGACGCCGGGCGAAGTCCATGCAGCGATCACCGCTGGGTGGTATGATGCGGCCAAACGGAGGCCGCCCGGACGATCGGGCCACGGGCCACCGGAGGTGAGAAATGCGAAGCAGCACTTTGCTCAAGCCGTTGCTTCTCGGAACAATCTGCGCCCTCGCAGTCCTTGGCGCCGACAACTCGCTTGGCACGTGGAAACTCAACGTAGCCAAGTCAGCCTATTCTCCTGCGCCGTTGCCGGTCAGTAGCCTCACCACGACACGGGCAGCATGGAACGGCGGCGTGAAGGTGACGAACACGGGAGAACTGGCTGACGGCTCGCCGATCAACTCCGGCTACACGGCCAAATATGATGGAACCGAGTCGCCGGTCACCGGAACATTCTGGGACACGATCTCAGTCAAGCAGGTGGATGCGGATACGTTCACCACCGAAACCAAGAAGACCGGTGACCGCTATCACTCCACCGGCCAGGTGAGGGTTTCCGGTGACGGCAAAACGATGACGGTCACATCCAAGGGCACAAATGCCGAAGGCAAGCCGTTCACTGCCACCTACGTTTACGAGAAGCAGTAGCCAAGATTTCGGGTTTCTTCGAGTTTTTTCCGGCGCGAAAAAAGCGCAAATGGCCTCTTTTCGCTCCTCAATCTCCTTCCCACCGCCGCGCAGAACGCCTCGCAGGCGAACCGCTGGCCACTCTCACGCAACTCGGCCATCGCTTGGCGGTCGCGCGCGGATGGCTTCCCAGCGGTCGTGGGTGGCGGACTTCATAGCGCTACTTTCGAGCCGCAGCCGCGTGCGCACGCACCACACGTCGCCGGGCCGACGAGCCGCGCGCGCGGGCGGCGGCGAAGAGCACGAGCGGCGCCGGCGAGGCTTCCGTGGACGTGCACGGGAGTTTGGCGGACACGCCGTGACCACCCGGCTGCTCGAGCGGCTGACCCCGACTGCGCGTTCGGCGCGTACGCTCGCGCGGCGGGGACACCGAACGGGAAATGGCGCGGCGGGGCATTCTCGAAGCCGCGGCCGCGCGCGCAAGCGCAGCACTGCCAGCTCTTCTCAGAAATGAATGTGATATGGATAGAAAGCGCGTATGATCCCAAGGCAGTATTCGAATGTCTCGGTTGCCACCGCCGAATCAGGCGCCTGGCCGCCAAATCCGCTCGGATGTGCCAGCTCGTTCCTTACCCGACGGAGCCTGTCGAATGCTGCTTGGTCGAACGGTTGATTTTTCGCCTGGAGCAGGAACGCAACTCTATCTCGAAGCCGCCGCTTCGAAAGTTTGCCACTGTGGCCCACGTTGCGCAGTCGATGTAACTCATCGACCACGGCCGCTTCGAGCCCGACCCAGCTTAGAAATATCACGGCCCTCATGAACCTGTTCCTCCGTTCACGTGCCGAAAGGGTCCTCGGCCGGCTGCTTACCTGCGTCACGAAATAGTGCGCATCTGACAGAGCCATAAACAGGACTGAAACCGACATGTTTCCGAGTCTAGCTCTCTACCGCCCAGCTCTGGATGATCGATGGGGGCCGACAGGCAGCCGCGCCCGCACCCGATCAGTCCTCGATTGTCTCCCGTACTCGCGATGTGATCACGGACGGATCATCGTCGATCGCGAACACCGCGGAACGCTCAAGGCCGGACGAGACGCGAACGCGGGCGGCGGAGAGCACAAGTAGCGCTGCCCAAGCCCCCTTGCACGAAAGCCTGGGGGCCACGGCGTGACCGCCTCGCCGCTCGCGCGCCTGGCCCCGACCGCGCGTTCGGCGCGTCCGCCCGCGCGGTGCCGAGCAGGAGAAGCCGGCGCGCGAGGCTCGATTCGAAACGCCGCTACACGGTCGGCGCTGCCTTCGTTGCCAGCGAGGCCTAAGGGCGGCGCTTTTTTTTCCAGCGCCACTTTCGACGCCGAGCCGGCGGGGCGCGGGCGGCGGTGACAAGCACGAGCAGCGTGCCCAAGCCGCCCTGCACGTGCACCTGGAGCCTGGCGGGCGCGCCGTGACTGCCCGGCCGCGCCCGGGCCAGACTGCGCGTTCGGCGCGTACACCCGCGCGACTGGGACAGTGAGCGCGGTGCGCGCCTGCACCGCACGGGCGCCGAGCCGGCGCGAGCGAGCGGGTGGCGGCGCAGGCGTGAAGGCGCGCCACCCAGTGCCCCCTTGCCCGTACGCCGGAGCCTACAAGGCCCGGCGTGAGCACGCGCTTGCTGGCGCCGCAAACGTAGGAGCGGCTGTATCAGAACCAATCGCTGCGATAGGCAACCCACCAACTCAAGAAGCCAATTGGGATTGTCGCGCCCAGCGCCCACCAGAGCGGAAGAAGAAAATCAGCCATTAGACCCAGGACCGTGAAGGTGGTCCAGAATATCTTCCGTTCCATGCATCAAGTCTACAGCCTCTGTCACTACTCGTCAGTGCTGGGCCTCGGTGTAGATCGAGGGAACAGCGTCGGCGAAGCACCAGTGCACGTGCATGGGCAGGCGGAAGTGCCGCGACCGCCCGGCCGAACCCGCGCGGGGCATGGCGCGGCGGATTCGTGCCAGCGCCACTTTTGAAGCCGCGCCAGCGCGCGCCGGCACCGCCCTGGTGCCGGGGCGGTAAGACGCGCGTGTGGGCGGCAGCGAAGAGCGCGCGCAGCGCCGTCCGGGCCCGCTTCGCACGTGCACGGGAGCCTGGCGGGGCGCGGCGTGAGCGTCTGGCCGCTCGGACGGCATGAAGGTTACCACGAATACGGTCGAAGAATGCTTCTCGCTTTTGAACCGCGCCTGACCGTTCAACAGCAGTGCGAACTGCTCGGCGTGCCGCGCTCGACCTACTACTACCAGCCGCAGCCGGAGAGCGCGGAAACCCTGCATCTGCTCCGGAAACTCGACGAGCTGTACCTGGATTGCCCGTTCTTGGGCAGTCGCCGTATGGCCGTCATGCTGGAAGTCAACCGCAAGCGCATCCAGCGGCTGATGCGGATTCTGGGTATCGAAGCTCTGTATCCGAAACCGAATTTGAGCCGTCCGGCGGTAGGGCGCGAGATCTACCCGTACCTGCTGCGCGGCATCTTCATCGAGCGGCCCAACCAGGTTTGGAGCAGTACATGCCGATGCATGGCGGCTTCCTCTAACGGCCCGATGAGTGCTCTAAGAGATGCGAGGTGAATTTATGCGCGTATTCAGGTTTCTCGTGTTAGCGGCTGTTGTTGCTGGAATCGGCTTCACCACTACCACGCCCAAAGCAGAGGCTCAAGCCGGCATCGAGGTCGGAGTAGCCCCGGACTGTCCTTATGGTTACTATGACGTCGCTCCTTATAACTGTGCTCCCACTGGCTACTATGGTCCGGAATGGTTTAACGGGGACGGCTTCATTGGCGCCGGCCCGTGGTTTCACGGATCTAGCGACTTCCAGGGCAACGTGGATAACCGTTTACATCCAGAGCACGGCTATACGGGCCCAGTGCCAAAGCGTGGCGAGAAAGCCGAGCCGTCAAAGCGTGTCGATAGTGCGCACTTCAAAGGAAACGAAGTGCGGGATGGACGTGGCCACGTAGCGGCGGGCAAGAAATAGCCGTGTCCGACGGTCACCCGCAACACGATATCGCCGCCTAACGAAGTGGCCGACGTTCGATCAGAACACGAGTCCCGGAGCCACTGCTGCCAAAGACGTCCATCGGGACCGCCTTCCGCTGGACCAGGCGGGCACACCACGGCCTCCATCGCGAGAGGCGGACACCGCTGGGTGCCGACACGCCGAGGCAGCGAGAACTGCACTATCCGAGGCAGGATCTGCACTTGGCCTGCCGCCCGGTCTTTCCCGGGTCCGCGGTCCCAGTGTTGGCCGCAGACGATCCTCGCCAGATTGTGGGCAGTTTGGTGGCGCGGAATGGCAAGGTCCGACCGCGTCCATTGGTTGCTAAGAGGAGGAATGAATGCGCACGGAGTCCTTTGATTCAGGGGCCGCGGCCATCGTCGCGGCCATCGTCGCGGCGATTTTCTGTGCGGCTAGCGCCACGGCGCAGACCAGCCGCATTACGCAGGCCGTCGATAATAGACAGCGCACGGTCCTGGCGGGGAATCTTCATCCAAAGGCCCTGGCCGCCAATGACCAGGGGCGAGTGGCGCCCTCGCTTGCGATCTCTTACATCACGCTAACGCTTGCGCCGTGGGCGAGCCAGCAGGCCGACCTCGAAAAACTTCTGGTGGAACAGCAGACGCCAGGCTCGGCGAACTATCATCACTGGCTGACGCCGGAAGAATATGGCCAGCGCTTCGGCGTGAGCGATGCCGATATCGGCAAGGTCACCCAGTGGCTTCAGGAGCAGGGCTTGCAAGTCGTTTCAATCGCGCGCGGGCGGCGCTGGATCGCGGCAAGCGGAACGGCGGCGCAGGTCGAGGCGGCCTTTCAGACCGAGATTCACGGCTACGTGGCCGACGGCGAGACGCACTTCGCGAACGCGTCGGAGCCGTCCGTGCCCGCGGCGTTTGGCTCGGTGGTGAAAGGCATTCGCGGCCTGAACGATTTCCGGATGAAGCCGCGGCTGCGCGCATCGCACGCCGAGCCCGATTACACAACGGGACCAGGCCAGACTCACTATATTGCGCCCGGCGATCTGGCTACGATTTACGACATCACGCCTTTGTACACGGTCGGAATCAACGGAACCGGGCAGAAGATCGCGATCACCGGGCAAATCGAGGTCAATCTTTCCGACATCGCGCAGTTCCGCAGCAAGTTCAATCTACCGGCCAACAATCCCCAGACGCTGCTGGTGCCAGGGTCGAGAAACCCGGGGAGCAACTCGAGCTCGGGCGATCTGGCGGAGTCGGACCTGGATCTGGAATGGTCCGGGGCGGTGGCGTGGAACGCGACCATCATTTTTGTGTATTCCACCGACGTGATGACATCGGTGCAGTACGCGATCGACCAGAAGCTCGCGCCGGTGGTCAGCGTAAGCTATGGCTCATGCGAGCTGGAGACGCCGGCGTCGGATGTCGCTGCGTTTCAACAATGGGGGCAGCAAGCCAACGCGCAGGGAATCACGTGGTTCGCCGCGGCAGGCGACAACGGCGCGGCGGATTGCGACGATACGCAAAATCCGGGGCTTGCCGTCGACCTTCCAGGCAGCCTGCCGGAAGCGACGAGCATAGGCGGCACGCAGTTCGTCGAGGGGAGCGGCACGTATTGGAGCCTCGCCAACAACGCCAACGGGGCATCGGCGCTCGCCTACATTCCAGAGACGGCGTGGAACGATAGCGCGGAAGACGGGGGGCCGTCGGCGAGCGGCGGCGGCGCGAGCATTCTGTTTTCGAAACCTTCGTGGCAAACCGGTCCGGGCGTGCCGGGCGACAACGCGCGCCACGTGCCCGACGTATCGCTGAACGCGTCGGACTATCACGACGGCTATCTGGTCTACACCAGCGGAAGCCTTCAGATATACGGAGGGACGTCGCTGCCCACACCCTCGTTTGCCGGGCTGACGGCGCTTCTGAATCAAGAGGCCGGCTCGGGCGGAGTGGGCAACATCAATCCGAAGCTGTATTCGCTGGCGCCATCGGGTTGGGGTCTCGGCATGTTTCACGACATCACGGCGGGCAACAACATTGTCACGGTGCCTTGTGCTCGAAGAGAGCCGGCTTGCACGCCCACTCCGGTGGGATACTACGCAGGCGTGGGCTACGATCAGGCGACGGGGCTCGGGTCGGTGGATGCGTACAAGCTGGTGATGGGATGGAACGGCGGGAGCACGACGACGCCGGGCTCGGCCGCAAGCGTCACGCTGCTTAGCAATTTGAGCACGGTGGCCGCCAATGACGTGGTGTATTTGATGGCGATGGTAACCTCGACGAATGGAACCACGCCGTCCGGGTCGATCTCCTTTTCGATAGGAGGAACTCCCTTGGAATCGGTCGTGTTGACCGGATCGGCGGGCACTGCGACGGCAACGCTGGCGGTGAACGGCTTGCAGTTGCCGTTGGGTCCTGGAACGATTACAGCGACGTACAACAACACCAGCAGCGCGTCGGTAACGGTCAATGTGACGGCGTCCGGATCGGGCTCAATCGCCAAGCCGGCGATCACCAGCGTCGCCAATGGAGCCAGCTTCAAACAAAGCTGCGCGCCGGGATCGATTCTGAGCGTGTTCGGATCGCAGCTCTCGCCCGCGACCCAGAGCGCGTCAAGCGTACCGCTGCCGCTTTCGACCTCGGGGGTCGCGGTGCTGGTGAACGGAATCGCCGCGCCGCTATATTACGTCGCTCCGGGGCAGTTGAACGTGCAGATCCCGTATGAGGCGACGGCCAACAGCACGGCGGTGCTGAGCGTCAACAACAACGGGCAGGTGACCACGCAATCGTTCCAGGTGGCTGCGGCGGCGCCAGGGATTTTCACAAACTCGGCCGGCGCGCTGGTTCCCACGGCGACTGCGGCGGTCGGACAGGAGATCGCGTTCTACATCACCGGCGTGGGGGCCGTTTTGCCGGCGATCTCGGATGGCGCGGCGCCCGCGGCGTCCACGTTGCTCGCGGACCTTCCGATGCCGGTGCAGCCAACAACCGTGACGATTGGCGGAACCGCAGCGACGATCGATTTCCGCGGCATTCCTTGGGGGCTGGTGGGCGTAACGCAGATCAACGTGCAAGTTCCGAACGGGATCCCGACCGGCGCGCAGCCGGTGGTGGTGACGGTAGGCGGAGTCGCCAGTGCGCCGGCGACGATCACGATTACCAACTGACCGGCGCGCGCTTTGCTCGAATCGGCTGGCCGAGAAACATCACGTCCCTCTGGTCTACTTCGACCCCTTGCTCAGCCAACCGTTCAGCTTCAGCCACTCCTCCAGCCGGTCCAGGTAGTGATCGGCGCCGCCGCCCTTCTTGGCGAAGCCGTGCTGGCCGGTCTGGAAGACGTGCAGTTCGGCCGGCGCCTTGGCTTTGATCCAGGCGCCAAACAGGTCGATCGACCCCTGCATTCCGACTGCCTGGTCATCCGACGCCACGGCGATGAACAGCGGCGGGGCTGCCCCTTCCGGCGGCGGATTGGAGTTCGCGCCGGCGGCATAGATGGCGGCGGCGAAATCGGGTCTTCCATCGGCGGGACCATATACCGTCGAGAGAACCACCGCGCCGCCGGCGGAGTAACCGATGATGCCGATTCGGTTGGAGAGCACGCCGAATTCGCCCGCGCGCTGCCGCAGCAGACGCACCGCTTGCTGGCCGTCCTGGCCTGCCATCTCACGCACATTCTGGCCCGCTTGCGGACCGGTGGCGGCTGGCCCCCTTCCGGCCGCGGCGGCAGGTGGCGCATCAGGGTCGACGTAGGTAGTGCGGTACTTCAACACAAACGCGTCGACGCCCATTTGGTTCAGCCGTTGGGCTACATCCACTCCCTCATACGACATCATCAGGGTCCGGAACCCGCCACCCGGCGCGACGATCATCGCCGTCCCCACGGCATTGGCCTTCCCGGCCGGGTAGTAGAGCAACACCGGCCGAACGATATTCTGCGCCTGCGGCCGGTCCGGCGTGCCGGCCGTTCTCTCCGGATAGTTCCAATTCTCCGAACCCGGAGCCACGCCCGGATAGAGCGGAATCTCGCGCGCCGGCGGCGCAAGTTGAGCCCAAGCCGCGATCGCCAATCCAGCCAGAATCAGGATCGCGCTCTTTTGAAGGTTCACCGTTACCATTCGAAACCTCTTTCTCCGAAGATGATATGTTACCTCAGCAGCACCGTTGGGAATCATCCCAGGCCGTCGGCGGAGCACCTGCCCGCACGGGAGGCCGCTAAAACCGTGGTCTATCCGACGGTTGTCTCACTGGCGCGCGTGGAGGTCGCGCGGGCACGGCTGGTAGTCACGCGGGCCGAACAGGGCCGGGCGTGCCCCATAAGCGCTAATATAATGATTGCTTTTTGTTCGCCTTTGGTCTAAACTCAGACCATGCTTGGCGCTCAAGATGAAAACTGGCAAGTACTTACCA
>Ga0224534_1002026_pt1 | contig 9965 bp, 9 predicted proteins | sample 714E12024metaG_FD_172012 | JGI IMG/M metagenome (GOLD analysis project Ga0224534, IMG submission 172012) | Peat soil microbial communities from Stordalen Mire, Sweden - 717 E1 20-24 | ecosystem: Environmental > Terrestrial > Soil > Wetlands > Peat | place: Sweden: Norrbotten County, Stordalen Mire...
GATGATTCTGGCGCCCTCTCCGGGTGCGCTTCGTACAGCGAGCGTTCCACCGAGGAGCGCGGCTCGCTCCCGCATGCCCGCCAAGCCGAATGACATCGGCTGATTCCGTGCCGTTTCCGCGCAAAAGCCGGCGCCGTTATCCGCTACGCTCAGCCTGATACTCTTATCGGCGGAGCGAAGCGAAAGGTTTACCTGAGTCGCCCCGGAATGTTTGGCAATGTTCTGGAGGCACTCTTGGGCCACGCGGTAGATCACCTCCTGGGTTGGCATGGGAAGGTGCTCGGAGGGGGTCGAAATCCGCAAGCGCAGTCCGGCTGGGTGCATTTTCCGGAACCGCGAGCCCAGTTGACGGAGCGCGGATTTCAGGCCCAGGCGCTCCAGTACGGCGGGGCTGAGCGCCGCCACCAGACGGCGCAACTCGGCTACCGCTCGCTCGGCGACGGCGCGGGTCTCCGCCAGGCGTGGGCGCAAGGGCGCGGGAGCGTCGCGCTCGATCATCTCCAGTTGCAGGCGCAGTAGCAGCATGGATTGGCCGGCTTCGTCGTGGAGCTCGCGGCCGATGCGGCGACGCTCTTCTTCCTCCGCGCACCGCGCCTCGGCCTCCAGGCGCCGGATTTCCCCCTCCAGGCGGGCGCGTTCGAGAGCCTCGTGGCAACGCTCGCCCACGGCCACGAGCAGCGCCAGTTCGCGCGGCAGCCACGGATAGCGCATTCGAAAACCGAACTGAACGAGCGCCGCCGAGCCCTTGGCAGGGCGGCATTGCGCCTCTGGCGCAGAGGCGGTGCTCCATGAGACCGGGGAACGGTCAAAACCTGTTTGCGAACAGCCTATCGGGTACGACCAATAGGAAGCGTAGCGGCCGCGCATCTCCGGATCGGCGATGAGCCGCTCATCGGGCTGGCCGCGCTCGATGTAGAGCGGGCGCAAGAGTTTTCCACTTGCGGGCCGGTCGAGCAGGAAGAGGCGGCCGGCGCTCGCCTGGAATGCCGGCGTGAGGATGCGGACGATACGGCGGAGCAGGTCCTCCAGACCGGCAGCCTCGGTTTCGGCGTGGTAAAGGCCGAAGAAGGCCTGGCACTCGGCCTCACGGACCTGATAAAAGGCGTCGTTCAGGATGAGGATGGTGGCCAACTGGAGCTGCTCCCGCGCCGGCTCGAAGTGGCCCGCGAGCACCGGGTCCAGGAGGCCGCCGAACTCCCGCAGGACTTCGTTCACCGCGGCCGGGGGAACATTCAGCTTGGCCAGGCGGCGGCCGTTGTATTCCACTTGCTCCAGAAATTGGGGCAGCGAGCGGAGGCGTGAAGCAGCCGCGGGGGTGATGGCCAGGAAGGCTCGGACTTGCGCGGCATCGTAGCGGCGCTGGCGAAGCAGGGTCGCAAAGCGGCGATCCAGTCGGCCGGCCGCGGGAGCGATGGCGCGGAGCATGCGTGCCACGTGGCGGCGAGCCGCGGGGGTGAGTAGCCGGCTGGTGAGAGGCATGTTGGCCAATCACAATATCGGCAATCTCGGCCTGTCCCTGTAGGGTTTAACCTTGGGTCAGGCGAATTTGTCCGTGGCCGCGACGAGGGCGCGACTGTTTGGGGGGTCGAAGGCGCTGTGGCCGCTATCGGGGGTGACGATGAGGTCGGCTTCGGGCCACGCACGGTGGAGCGCCCACGCGCTTTCCATGGGGCAAACCACGTCGTAACGGCCCTCGACAATCACTCCGGGGATATGGCGGATGCGCGAAGCGTTCGACAGCAACTGGTCGTCGGTTTCGAAAAACCCCTTGTTGGAGAAGTAGTGGACCTCAATGCGCGCGAAGGCGAGGGCGAACTCATCCTCTTCGTAGTGGCCAGCGAAAGCGGGGTCGGGCATGAGCTTGGAGGTGGCGCCCTCCCACCCGCTCCAGATCTTCGCAGCCGCCAGCCGCACGGCCGGATCGTCGCTGGTCAGACGGCGGTGGTAAGCGGAGAGCAGATCGCCGCGCTCGGCCTCCGGGATGTGGGCGAGATACGGCTCCCACGCGTCGGGATAGAGGACCGACGCTCCGCGCTGGTAGAACCAGTCGATTTCCTGCTTGCGCAGGAGGAAGATGCCGCGCAGGACGAGTTCGGTGACGCGCTCGGGATGAGTTTGGGAATAGGCGAGGGCGAGGGTGGAGCCCCACGATCCGCCGAACACCTGCCAGCGCTCAATGCCGAGGCGCTCGCGGACTTTCTCGATGTCGGCGACGAGGTCCCAGGTGGTATTGGCTTCGAGAGACGCGTAGGGCGTGCTCTTGCCGCAGCCGCGCTGGTCGAAGTTCACGATGCGGTACTTTTCGGGATGGAAGAAGCGGCGCTGTTTGGGATCGGAGCCTCCGCCGGGACCGCCGTGCAAAAAGACCACCGGCTTGCCGGAGGGGCTGCCGCTTTCCTCGAAGTAGATCTCGTGGACGGGTGAGACCTGGAGCCGGCCCGTGTTGTAGGGCTCGATGGGAGGGTAGAGCCAGGTGACGGGATCCTTCATGGTGGATACAGGCGGGCGGTGGTTGAGCATCGCTGCCAGTATAGCGGATCGGCGGTGTCTTGCCCTACCCTACGTACTGCACCTCTTCTTCGAGATCCATGCCGAAACGCGCGCGCACGCGGGCCTTCAGGTCCTCAATGAGCGCGCAGAGGTCGGAAGCGGTTCCGGCGCCGGCGTTGTAGATCAGGTTGGCGTGATGGCTGGCAACGCGAATGTCGCCGCGCTGAACTCCCTTGGCGCCCACCTGCTCCAGAAACCACGCGGCGGGGACCTTGCCCTCGCGCACCGCGTTGGCGGGGACTTCGGCCGCCACCGCCGGGGGCAGATCTTCGAGCAGCAGGTTTTTGAAGATGCTGCCGGCGCACTTCATGGTGACGGGAAACTTTTCGTTGCGGACCTGGAGAATCCCGGCGGCGGTCTCGCGCAGCCGGCTGGCGTCGGCAGGGTCCAACTGCAACTCCACCGAGAATATGATCCAGTCCTTTTGGCGCTTGAAAATGCTCTCTCGATAGTGAAACTGGCACTCTTCGTTGGTGAAGACGCGGATTTCGCGGCCGTCGTGGAAGCGGACATTCGTCACCCGCTCGGAGAGGGAGTGGCCATACGCGCCGGCATTGCCGTAGAGAGCGGCGCCGACGGAGCCGGGAACGCCGGCCAGGGTTTCCAGACCCTCGAGGCCGCGCTCGATGGCGAAGTCCACCAAATCCTGCAGGGCCGCGCCGGCCTCCGCTATGACGCGCCGGCCGGCGGCCATGAGGCGGTCGCCGCGGTAACGCAGCACGATGCCGCGGAAGCCGCTATCGGAAACCACCAGGTTAGTGCCCCCGCCGATCACCATGGTGGGAATGCCGCTCGAGCGCGCGGCGGCCAGGGCGGCGAGGAAAGCTTCGACATTGCCGGTCTCGACGTAGAGATCGGCGGGACCCCCAATCCCGAATCGCGTATAACGGGAGAGCGGAGCGCCGGCGAAAACAGTTAAATTAGGAATCTCGGCGAGACGCACGCGCGTTTCTTCCATGGCCGGCATCACCTCAATTATAAGGGAGGCATTCCATGCGTTCCGCATTTCCGGGCTTTCCGCGCGAGGCCATTCAATTCTTCCGCGGTTTGGCGCGCAACAACAACCGCGAGTGGTTCCTGCCGCGCAAAGCGATTTTCGAAGACAAGGTAAAGCAGCCGATGCGCGAGTTGGTGTCCGAGTTGAACGCGGCCATGATGGGGTTCGCCCCGGAATACGTCACCGATCCCGACAAGGCCATTTACCGGATCTATCGCGACACGCGCTTCAGCCAGGACAAAACGCCGTACAAGGACCACATTGCGGCCAGCTTTCACCGCCGCGGCACGGTGGCCCACTCCGACGCCGGCTATTACTTTGCCGTGTCGCACAAGGAGGTCGGAATTGGCGGCGGCGTGTACATGCCCGCGCCGGAAACCCTGCTGGCCATTCGCACTCACATCGCCGCGCGGCACCAGGAGTTTCGGCGGATTGTGGGGGCACGCGCGGTACGGCAGTTGTTCGGCGAGCTGCAGGGGGAGCGGCTGTCGCGCGTGCCGAAGGGCTTTTGCGCGCAACATCCCGCGGCAGACCTGCTGCGATTCAAGCGATTCACTCTGTATGTTGAGCTTCCGGGGGATCTCGCCACCACGCCCGCGCTGTACGGGGAAATCGTGAAGCGTTTTCGGGCGATGGCTCCGTTTCTAGGATTTCTCACCGCACCGCTGAAGGGCCGGCGAAACGCGATCGAGGCGCGGGGTCTATTGCTGTGAACGGAGCTGTAACGCAATTTGTCACGAAACTGTCACATTACCGGCATAAAATGGGTGATGACCGAAGCGTCCCTCATATGAGCGCCTTTTTGATCGTGGTTCTGGTCGGATTGGTTTTGCTGGTGGCTTATCACACAGGGACGTACGGCCGCCGTGGCCGCCGCTGGGGCGGCTAGACCTCCTTTTCTTCCTCTTCCGGCGGCTCGAATGCATCCAGCAGGTCCGGGTTCCTGGCGAAGCGTTTGAGCACGCGGATAATCTCTCCCGAGCGGAAACCTGCGCGCAGCAGTCGGCGATAGGCGGCGGCGAGGTCCTTGTCCTCTCGAAAAAGCCCCTCACGCGGCGCCAGGCGGTACTTACGGCGGATCAAATCTTCAATCAGGGCTTCCTCGTCAACGTCCTGGTAGACCCTTTGCACCGTGCGTTCGGCCAGGGACGGCGCCACGCGACGTTGGCGCAGGTCCTGGATGACGCGCGTCCGGCCGAGTTTCTCGTTGGCCAGACGCGCGGCGGCGAATGCCTCCGCGTAGCGGCGGTCGTCCAGGTAGCCGACGTCCTTGAGCCGGGCCAGCACTTCATCCACGTCGGCGGCGCGCTCGGCCCGGCGGCGCAGCTTTTCCCGCATCTCGCCGGTGGAATGGGCCCGCCCCGCGAGCGCCTTGACGGCGTATGTCCATAATGCGCCGCCATCCAGCCGGCGTATTTTGCGCTCCTCCATCAAAAGGATTCTCATTGGGGAGTATACTGGAAACTGGTTCAAGCTGTTGGCTTGAATGGGAGGATACATGGATAAGAATGGGCTTTCCAGCTTTTTGCTGGGACTCGGCGTGGGTGTTGGCATCGGCATGCTGTTCGCGCCGAAGTCCGGAGAAGAGACCCGCAAAATCATCAAGGACAAAGCGGGCGAAGGCACCGATTATGTGAAGCAGCGCGGCTCAGAGATCAAGCAGACCGCCACGGAATGGGTGGAGAAGGGCAAGGATGCTCTCGGCCGTCAGAAGGAAACCATCTCCGACGCCGTGGAGGCCGGTAAGCAGGCTTATCGCGACGCCGTTAGCAGCGAAGGCGCGGCGACGTAAACCAGGAACTGAGGGAAGGGTCCTCGCGCGTGACTGAAGACACGTTTCGCATCGTGGTGGCGGCGGCCGTGGCGCTGGCGTGCATTGCGTTCGTGGTGCAGGCCATGGCGATGTTCGCGCTCTACCGCGTTGCCCGAAGGATGCACCAAAAGGTCGGGCCACTGGCGGACCGGGCCGAGCCTGTAATCGGGAAGCTCGGGCCGATGATCGACAAGATCGGACTGGCGGCCGACAAGGTGGGGCCGGTAGCCGACAGTATCGGAGTCGTAGCCGGCAAAGTGGCGCCGGTGGTCGATGAAGTGGGGATGGCTCTGGCCACCGCCAACCGGATCATGAAAGAGATCCGCCCGCGGATTTCCGAGCTTTCCAACGAAGCCGTGGAGATCGCCAGATCGGGAAGGCAGCAGGTGGAGCGCATCGGCGAACTCTTGCATGACGCCGGCGATCGCGCCCGCACCCGGCTCGAGCAGATCGACCAGGCCGTCGACAGCACCGTCGAGCAGGTCGAGCAGGTGGGGGACGCCATGAAGCGCGCGGTGTTGCGGCCGGTGCGCGAAGTAAACGGCTTGGCGGCCGGGATTTCGGCCGCGGTTTCCACCTTGGTGCATCACTCGCGCAAGCCCTCCGTCGATCAAGCCACGCAGGACGAGGAGATGTTCATTTAGCCTCCTCTCGCCGCACGAATGCCACTACCAGGCGAATCTGTTCATAGGTGATCTCCGCCGGCAGCGCTTCGCGTAACGGCTTCAGCCATTGCGAGCCGAGGCGGCGCACCACCTCTTCAATCTGGCGGTGGTTGGCTTCTCCCACCCACTCCATGCGATACTCCAGCCGCCCTTTTTCGACCAGGTCGGCTACCATGTTGATCACCGTCTCGAACCGGCGGCCGCGAATCTGCGCGATCTCTTCGAAGCTCTTGCCCTCCGCCAGCAGGCGCATGGTTTCTTCGGCGGGCGAAACCTGCGACACCTCGCGGGCCGCGGCGCGGGCCCCGTTGCGGTAAGCCTCGAAGGCGGCGAAGATCTCGCCTCCGTACAGTTCCGCCTTGCGCTCGCCGATCCCGGCAACGCCCAGTAATTCGCGAAGATTCGAAGGCTGCTTGCGGCACAGATCCTCCAGCGCGGCGTCGCTGAGCACGACATAGGCCGGAACCGCGGCGCGCTGGGCCGTGCGGCGGCGCCATTCCTTGAAGAATTCGACCAGGTCGCGATCCGGCGGTTTTTCGAAAGGCGGCGGGGCAGCCCGGGCTGGCGCGGGCCGGGCTTGCCCGGCCCCTACGGGAATCGGTTCGCGCGGAGCTACCACTTTCGGCTTGCGCTTCTTCTTCACGGCCAGCGGCTCCTCCGGTGTCGCCTTGAGCCACTCCGGAATATTTCCGCAAACATCGCACATCTCGCAGCGCTGCCATTTGGGAATCTGGCCGAAGTGCGTGCAGATCTGCAAATGCCGGCACCGGTCGCTTTCGACGAAGCGCCGGACGGCGTGGTACCGCTGCCAGGCGCGCTCCTTCTCGCCGGGGTCGTTCAGCTTTTCGATGAAGTAGGCCAGGAGTCCCGCGTCCTTCGGCTGCCACAGCAGCGTGCAATCGGCGGGCAGCCCGTCGCGCCCCGCGCGCCCCGCCTCCTGATAAAACTGCTCGACCGATTTCGGCAGCGCGGTGTGGATGACGGCGCGCACCGCGGGCTTGTTGATCCCCAGCCCGAAGGCGATGGTGCCCACCAGCACGCGCACTTCGTCGTTCATCCACCGCTCCTGGTTGCGGCGGCGGGTTACGTTCTCCATCTGGCCGTGGTAGGGGACGGCCGCAATGCGCCGGTCCGCCAGAAAATCCACCGTCTGTTCCACCGTGGCGATGGTGGGGGCGTACACGATCGCGCTTTCGCCCTGGTAGGCGCGCAGGGCCGCCAGCAGCAGGCGCGGGTGCGTCTCTTTATCGCACTGATGCGCCACGTAGCGCAGGTTGGCGCGGTGAAAGCTGGCGATGTATTTGTGCGGCTCGCGGAGCCGCAGTTGTTCCAGAATGTCGTGCCGGACGCGCTTGGTGGCGCTGGCGGTGAACGCCGCGATCGGCTTATCGGGGAAGTTCTCGCGCAGCGAGCTGAGCTGGCGGTATTCGGGGCGGAACTCGTGCCCCCATTCGGAGATGCAGTGCGCCTCGTCGATGGCGAAAAACGCCAGCGGCAGCTTCTGCAGCCAGCCGATGGTATCCGGCCGCGCCAGCCGTTCCGGCGAAAGGTACAGCAGCCGGAAGGCGCCCTGCGCGGCCGCGCGCATCACCCCGCGCTGCTCTTCGGCCGCCTGCGTGCTGTTGAGGACGGCCGCCGGAATCCCCATGTCGCCGAGCTGCGCCACCTGGTCCTGCATGAGTGCGATCAGCGGCGAGATCACTACCACCGTCTGGCCCAGCACCAGCGCGGGCAACTGGTAGCACAGCGACTTGCCGCCGCCGGTCGGCATGATCACGGCCACGTCGCTGCCGGCCATCAGGCTCTGGACGATCCGCTCCTGCATGGGGCGGAACGAGTCGTAGCCCCAGTACTTCTTCAGGGCTGCGTAGAGGTCGGGCACCGTAGACCTACGAGTGTATCAGGCGCACCGTCTGCGCCGGCGCCGCCTCCAGCATCTCGCGCACCGTCTTGTGCATCACGGGGTGGCGCAGGCCGGGCGCGAGATCCGCCAGCGGCGCCAGCACGAAGCGCCGCTCAGCCATCCTCGGGTGCGGGATTTCCAGCCTCGCGCTGCGCACCACGGCCCGGCCGTAGAGCAGGATATCGATATCGATGGTCCGCGGCCCCTTGGCGACCGCGCGGACGCGGCCCAGCGCCCGCTCGATCCTGCCGATGCGCGCGAGCAGTTGCATGGGGAACAGGCCGGTCTCGGCTTCCACCACCAGGTTCAGGAACCAGCGCTGCTCGGTGTAGTCCACGGGCTCGGTCTCGTACACCGGTGAGGTGCGCAGCACGCGCACGTCCGGCGCCGCCAGCCGCTCGATGGCCGCCCGCAGGTTGGCTTCGCGGTCGCCCAGGTTGGAGCCGAGACTGAGGTAGATGGTTTTCATTTACCGTGGCGCAGGCACTCTTGCCCAATGCCACTAAGCGGCATATTTTCAGTTGCCAAGAGGGAGAACGTAAAACTATGAAAATGTTCCAGAATGCGGTATGACGATGAGTGGACCAACGAGAGTTTCGTTTTGAGGAAGAGAAGTGTTTCGACAGGAGCGCTGCCGAAACGGTTGTCAGCCCAGCGAAGGTGACAGGGGCGTTCGAGCGATACCGGCTGGCCGTTCCCGAGCAGCAGGTGGCACGTATGTTGCTCGGGCGTGCGCCGTTTTCGCGCCAAGGCCCCCTGAGCGCCTGGGTGGTGACGTGGCTGATGATCTTTCAACGACTGGATGGCAAAGGTACGCTCTCGGCGGCAGTGCGTCATCTGCTCACCGCTCCGGTGCGGGAGTTGGTACTCTGGCCGGAGGGCGCACACACGCTGCCGTTGTCGGCCAACACGAGCGCCTACAGTCAGGCCCGTTGCAAGCTGCCGCTGGAAGTGGCCGAACAGGTGAGCGAGTTGCTTTTTGAATCGTTGCAGCAGCAACAGCCGAGGACACTGCCTGGTCTGGAGAGACCGGTGTTTTTGTTGGATGGCTCCACGATTCTGCTGGCGTACAGCCCCGAGTTGGCGAGAAGTTACCCGCCGCCGCGCAACCAGCATGGCGCTTCGCACTGGCCGGTGATGCGGGTGCTGGTGGCTCACGATGTGGTCAGCGGGCTGGCTGCGCCACCCTGCTGGGGGCCGATGGACGGACCCCAGGCGGTGAGTGAGCAGGGGTTGGCCAAAGACATCATGAGCCGGTTGCCGCCTGGTTGCGGGGCTATGGGGGACCGCAACTTCGGGGTCTTTTCGATGGCCTACCATGCCACGCAGCAGAATCACCCCGTTTTGTTTCGACTGACTGAGGCGCGGGCCAGGAAGTTGAACGGAGGGGGTATCGCTCCGCCGGCGAAAACGGACCGAGCGATTCTCTGGAGTCCCAGTCGCGAGGACCTGCGCAACAATCCGGAGATCCCCGCCTCGGCCTCGGTGGCCGGCCGCCTGCTGGCGTTCAAAGTTCGCGATGCCCACGCGAAGTGGCAGAAGCTGTACTTCTTCACGACTTTCACTTTGCCCCCGGAGCAGATCTTGCGAGTGTACGGCTACCGCTGGAACATCGAGACCGACCTGCGCTCTCTTAAACGGGAGGTCCGGCTGCATATGCTCGATGTCAAATCCCCGGATATGGCGGGCAAGGAACTGGTGCTCGGCGTGGCGGCGTACAATCTGACGCGTGCCGCCATGAACGAGGCCGCATCGGCGCTGCACCTGGATCCACGACAGTTCAGCTTCTCGATGGCCCAGGACACCATCCAAGCCTTTCTGCCTGTCTTCGCCCAAGCGAGGAGTGACGAAGAGCGCCGGAAGATCATGCAGGAGATGCTTCGCGTATTTAGCTACTCGATGCTCCCGCATCGCCACAAACGACGCTCCGCTCCTCGGGAAATCTGGCCTCGACCCTGCTCGTTTCCAAAGCGCAAACTGGCGAACCACGGTGGCGCTCGCAAGAGCAGGAAAGGAGTAGCTTAGTGGCATTGGGCA
>Ga0224534_1002027_pt1 | contig 9959 bp, 8 predicted proteins | sample 714E12024metaG_FD_172012 | JGI IMG/M metagenome (GOLD analysis project Ga0224534, IMG submission 172012) | Peat soil microbial communities from Stordalen Mire, Sweden - 717 E1 20-24 | ecosystem: Environmental > Terrestrial > Soil > Wetlands > Peat | place: Sweden: Norrbotten County, Stordalen Mire...
TTCGCTGTCCTCGGTTCTGATGACCCGCTTTTTGGTCTTCCAGGCAGCGACGTGGAGACGGTCACCAGACCCAAATCGTCCATTCAAGAGGCCGGCTGTCGAAAGGAGGCCAATGTGCCCCTTGTGAAGAGGAGTTAGAGGTTGTGTCGTGATGGAAATAGGCTGAGGATTGAGTAACTGGGCAACCTGCCGGTACGCCGGCGATGTGGGCAGCAGATCTTCGATGGTATCGAAAGGCAAGCCAGCGTAGGAAACTTCGGCGGGACCGGTCGGTGGAACCCGCAGTTCGACTCGTCTCTCCGACAAGATCGGCAGCATCTCATACTGCCGTGCTGTGGAGACCAGGCGGTTCCGGCAGAATGAAATTTCCGAGTCGCGAACGCGGTCCCGCTCTCGCCGTGAGCGTGCAATGGCGAAGACAACAATCTGTTCGTACAGAACACACTCGGCGGATTCCAGCCGAAATACTTCGGTGTCCCGGAAATGTGAGGCAAGAACCTGGGCACACCCCGCCAGTTGTTGTGCCGGCAAGACGTAGATGAGCACGCCGCCAGGGACAAGCCAGCGGGCGAAGTGGGAGAGGAACAACACTTCATAGCGTTGGTTGCCCGACTCCCCGAATTCCGCATCAAAGGGCGGATTGCAGTAGGCTAATCCGAACGATTCCACGCGCGCGTGCGCACTCAAGGCATCGCCCTGGATGACACGGTCCAGAACCCTCGTGGAAGCTTCTGCGCGGTAGGAATCCAGCTCGATCCCATACCTGATGGCCTTCGAGGACCCTGTGATTACTGCCATGGCCCGGCCTTCGCCGGCGCAAGGGTCCAGTGCAGAGAATGGTTGGTCGGGAAACATGAGGCAACTTCGAATCAACTCCGCTTCCCGGTCCGGAAGCGGGTAGTAATTGCAGCGGGCCTTTGCGGCGAGCCTGGCCATTGAAGAAAGCTCCTTTTCGTTGCCTATCGATTGTTGTTCTTTTCCCTAGAGCCGATGGCTCGGGATGCCGACCGGCTGGCTCACAACGGCGCGCTTGATTCAATGCCGACCGAGCGCAGCGAAGCCGCGATCAATTCAAGAGACCGCTTGTGAATCTGTGAAACGCGGCTCTCGTTGACCCCAAAGCGATTCCCGATTTCGCGCATGGTCAGTTCCTGGCGGTAATAGAGCTCAATGATGCTTCGTGACCTATGCGGCAGCGCGGTCATCGCGCTAATCAGTAGTTCCTGGAGGCGGGAGCTCGCGCTTAATCGGTCTGGCTGGTCGCGCGGATCTGCCATTGCCTCACTGCGAATGGTTACTTCTGTCGCACCCCTTTGGCGCTGGCAGCCCAAAGCGTTCACGTCGGTCAGCAGCTTTCGTACTCGCTTGAGAGCGATCCCCAGCCTTGCCGCGACCTCAACGTCAGTTGGGGTCCGTCCAAGCTCTGCCGCAAGCGCTCGCGTGACCGCTTCGATTTCTTTCTGGCGCTTCCGGAGACCGCGCGAGGCCCAGTCCGCATTGCGTAGGCTGTCCAGTATGGCCCCTCGGATTCGGTATTTCGCGTAAGTCTCGAACAAGACCTTCTTCCCGGTGTCGTACTTACGGGTTGCGTCAAGGAGACCCAGAGCACCAGCCTGGACGAGGTCGTCCAGGTCCACATGCGCCGGGAGGTTCCTTCGGATTCCCGCGGCGATCGCTCTTACAAGTGGCATGTGCTTCATCACAAATTGATCCGGCCCCAGTTCCTGCCTTACGTTCCGGCACTTGGATACACTCCGACTTTCCATGGTTGTCTCCTGATTGTTCGGTAACCGTTTCGATTCAATTACTTGCAAGACGGCCCGCCGAAACGGGTCGAGTTCAGCATTCAGGGCGGATGCCCCCTTTTTTGGCGCATCCTCAATCTGCATTTAGACTTGAAGCAGGCGACGAGGAGGAGTTTGCCCGACATGTCGTGCCCCGAATGCGGATTCAGGTTTGATCCGGACAATGAATCTCAGGTGGTCTGTCCTGGTTGCGGCGCCGGTCCGGCTAGTTCACTGGCGGACGAGGGTGCCGAATTCGCCGCCGCAATCGAAGACGGCGAAGCGTTCGCGGAAGCGCCCGTGACCCTGACCCAGGTGCTTGGATGGGATGCGCCCATGGAACCGGAAATCGATTACGTTCCCGATCCCGAACTGGACCTCGCAATTGCCGACGGCGAAGCCTTGAGGGAAGCGCTGACGGAAGGTCCCATTCTGGTCGCCGGGAATACGCTGATCAATTGAGGCTCGTCTGTGCCCGAAGTAGACGTCAAGGCTGCCAGCCACCCTCGCCAAGCCGGGGCGGTGTTGCGCATTCGCGGTCTCCGACTGGACGGTCCGTCAGTTCGATGCGCGACTGACGGTGAGGACGTCCTGGTGCCGCGGATACCTGCCAGCTACTTGCGACCGGGCGATGACCTACGCGTCGCCGTGTTCAGTTCGCCAATCCATGAGTACCTGGCCACGCAGAATGGCCTGCGCCGGCAAACGCGGCAACTCTACTTCGGCCGGATAGGCTATGTGGCGCAACCGAAAGCCGACAAACGGGGTGAGCACTTCGTTCGTGCGGAAGTCCTCGAAAGCGCCCTTGGCATTCGCTCGCTCCATCTACCGAATAGCTCTGTGCGAGACTACTTCTACTTCTTCACGCAGGCGCCACCCGGGAACAGCCCGCCGACTCTCTACGAAGTCTTGCGGACGCTGCCCACAGCGACGCCCGCCGATTTGCGGCTCTCGTACAGAATTTGCCGCCTGGAGCATGAATCCGATTCCGCCGCCAAGCCGGAGATCCGGAGTGCAGAGCGGGCCTTCAATCTCTTGGCCCATCCCGACCTTCGCTCCTGTTACGATGCGCTGTTGCAGAACTCGGACGCTCCGGCGCTCTTCCCGTACGGCGGCTTCGGCCAGTGCGTGGTCTCTGGCGACCTCTCGGAGGATGGAGCTACCCTATTCGTCCGGCGGCTGCTGTCCTATCTGCCGGACCAGCGCCAACGCCAGTTTCGCGCTCCGCTCCGCCGTATCGAGTATTTCGATGGTTGTGCGCTCTACCGGGATAGCCGCCGGAAAGCTGAGGTACGTATCGATCCCTCGCTTCTTCCGCTCGGGTGGGATCCGACATGGAACCAGTGGAAACACCTGGTGCCGACGAAGATTGGCGTCACGGCAACCTTTGTCGAGTCCGGCAAATACCGAAACAAGAACGGCGAATGGGATCTGGTGAGGTGGGAGACCGCTCTGCCCAGTCGCTTGTGCGTGGCGGTGCCGGCGGACGCCCAGAAGGTTCTAGCTGACGCTCGTCGCTTGTATCAACGCTTTGGCGAATACCACGATGCCATAGAGCAGGTTCGAACGCGTCTTCAGCGGGAACCGCTGGATCAAAGGGAACTGGGCGACCTCTGCCGCCGCCTGGGAATACCGCCAGACTTCGACATCGCTCAATTCTGTTGGAAGCCCGACTACGATCCGTACTTCTACCAACAACTGAAGAAACGCAGCCAGAACGTCTATTTATTTCGCGACGAATACATCTTCGATAGATTATCTCGGGATTTTCCGGGAATCGTCATCACGTACTCACGGGCGAAAGGGATTCTTGGAGTGGGTTGTTTGGCGGCTGACGGAAGGAGGGCGTAGCCCGACTGGAGTTGGCCGCCAAACAACCCGCCGCGACCGCGAGCCGTGCTGGGATTGTGGGATCGTGTGCTATGCCCATCTTCTTTGTCGAAAAGGTGCCCCACGATGAACCCGCGTTCCGCGTCTTGGGGCCTGATAGAAAGCCGGTAGGCCAAATCCAGGAGTTCTTGATCTATCTGGCTAACTGTGGCCGGTCCGCCTATACCATCCGCTCGTACGCGACCGGGCTCGCCCATTTCTTCGCCTGGTTGCATGAGTGCGGCACACAGGTTGACGCAGTGACGCGCACTATCGTGGGCCACTACATTGGAGCCTTTGGCCGTACCCCGAAGCACCGACTTGGGGTTCGCCAACCTGCCGAAAGCCAACCCGTTCGGAAAGACGGCGGAAGCGGTGTCTTTCGCGGCCAACGACGCGCACGCACAATCAACCATCGGCTAAGCGTGCTGGCGTCGTATTTTGAATTCTGCATTCGGCGCGACCTGGACAATGGCGGCGGAGCCTGGTTCCAACGGCCCAACCCGGTTTCCCCAAATTTCGGCGGGGAACGGCGCCACCGCGCCGCCGGTAGCGACGCCCCTGTTCGCCGGCGAGTGGCAGAGTTCCGAAGGCGCGTGCCACGAGAAATTCACCAAACGCTCGATCCGGCTACCGCGCAGCACCTCATCAACGCGGCGATTTCCTGCCGTGACAAGTGCATCCTCACATTGCTGTTCCGAACAGGACAACGCATAGGCGACTGGAACGATCTCGCCGGCAGACATGGCCTGCTCGGCATGGAACTCGTCGACATCGACGAAAGTCGCAGGACCATTACGGTCCGTCTCAAGGGGAATCGCGATGAACATCGAGTGCCGGTCACCGATGACTTTTGGCCGTTGTTCCATCGTTACCTCGCAGACGAGCGCGGAATGACAGAGACCACCCCGGCGGCTTGGTTGGCTGTCCGCAAAGGAAAGGGAAAGCCATTGTCGTATATCGCCTTTGAATCCTCGATTCGATATATCAGCCGCAAGGTCGGCGCCGACGTGCATCCCCACATGTTCCGCCACACCCTGGCGCAGGCGGTATTGGAAACGACGGGAAACCTCAAAGTGGCGCAGGAACTCTTGGGCCATGCCCAGATAACCACGACCGCCGATCTATACATGCACGTCGATGAGAGCGCCATGGTCAAGGCCCTCGCGACCGTCAAGTCCGCTTTCGATCAGACCACCAATCAGGCAGGTGGGCCCGCGTCGCGCCAACAAATCGTGCCTGAACGGTATGCCTTCGGCTACGACGAAGTTACGATCCTGGAACTCGAAAAGGCCGTGGCCCAGCCCAAAGGAGGCGCTTGTGGGAAAGATCTCTGATGCAGCCCGAGTCGATGCCGGTCCCCCTCCCGGTGGGAGGCGTTACGATCGCCGCGAGATACTGAGTGATCTCACCGAAGCGATCACGCGGCTCCGTTTCGGTGCGACTGACAAAGGACGCCTGGCCCGCGGCTGCAAGGATCTCGTCGATGCTCTTGATCGCTGCGGCGGCCAGACACTCCAGGACCGGTGGACCAGTTTCGAGAAGACCATTTGGCCGAAGTGGCGAGCCGGTGAGGATCGGAATCCTACGCACCGGTGGATGTGGGGTACACGAGTGATTGTGATGGCCCGCTTCGTCCGTCCCAGTTGGGAGTGGATTGCCTGGGTACACATGCCCAGATGGGTCGCTCGTCTCCCCTCAGGGGATCCATTACTGGACCAACATGATCGGCTCGCAAAAGCGGTGGGGCTAATTACCTGGGCGGGACCGATCGTACAACTGCGCGCTGTCAGCAACGGGTTGCGCATGCTTCTGGTGCGCGGCTATGCTTCTCTTTCGGAGCTGACTGAGGAAGACCTGAAGGCGATTCCTCCGCAATCGACGGGAACCGATGTTCTGGACGCCGCACTCTGCTCGCTGGGAGTGTTCAACCGCACGCCGCAACGCGGACCCACACGCCGGCATCGGCGCAGCCGCCACACGATCGCGCATCTGGTCGCGATGGCGGATATTGCAGAGCCTTTTCGAGCCGTTACCGAGCTGTATGTGGAGGTTTACAGCACGCGCATTAGCGACCTCTACAATACTCAGCGGCAAAAAGTGAGCGCGCTGGGGCATTTCTGGCGTTTCATAGCTCACCGGTACCCCGAGATCACCAGTTGCGCCGAAGTGCTTCCCGTTCATGGGCGCGCATTTATTACCCACGCTATCGAGCGAGCTCGCGAGCTGGGACGCGGAGGAGAACATAACGAAGCCACGGCGCGTATTACAGCGCATGCCTGGCTTCTCAACGTGCGCGTGTTCTTTGCCGATATCTGTACTTGGGCGACCGAACCTGATTCTCCGTTCACTCCTTTCGCACCCCGGGCCGTGCCACTGGCCAGGCACGACCTGAAAGGCGTGGACTTCGAAAAAGCCCGTCAGCAGCTTCTGAAACGCATGACGGCTACCGTCTATGATTTGGAACGAGAGGTGCCGAAGATCCGCGCATTCGCCTTTCGTCGTTGGCATGAGGCAGAGACCGCTCTCAAGGCGGCCCCAGATGACGTACGATGCCGATCCGTGGAGGCGCATACTTTTTGGGACTGGGCCATTCTGGAGTTGCTGGTGCAGAGTGGACTGCGGATTGAGGAGGCGAGCGAATTGACAACCCTGGACGTCCTGAAGCGTCGCACGCCCGACGCGCAGGTGTACTACATGCTCCATGTCAAGCCGTCCAAGTATGATCGGGCGCGAGTGATTCCAATCGGAGACGGACTGGGACGCGTCGTTGCCGAGATGATCCGTCACGTTCGGAGCTTCCATGGAAGCGATACGGTACCGTTCTGCGATCACTGGGACCACCACGAGAAACGTCCGCTACCGCGCGCGCCCTATCTGGTGCAAGCTCTCAAACATCCGAGTGCGATGGGCATGCAAGGAATGCGCCATCGTTTGCAGAAGCTGGCGGCGAAAGCCGGTGCGGCGAAGGCGGATGGCACACCGCTCCGCTTGCATCCCCACGATTGCCGGCGCGTTTTCGCCTCCGAGCATCTCAACAACAACACGCCCGTGCATGTCATCCAGGCGCTTCTGGGCCACGCTACGATCAATACCGTATTGGTTTATGCCAAGCTCTACCCTCAAACCATGGTTGATGAATACCGAAAGGCTGTGCGTGGCCTCTACATCGCCTTTCATGGGGAAGAAAGCCTGCGCAATCCAACTGCAGAGGAATGGGCAGCTTTCTCAACCAGCTGTAGCATGCGCGATATGGGCACGCATTTGTGCGCGCTGCCCACGGGCGAGTATTGCCCCAAGGGACTGGTGTGCTTAGGCTGCGTCCATGCGAAGCCGAAGAAAAGTGCGGCGCCGATCTTTCGACGAATGCTGGCGAGCCATGAACGGGAGCTTGCGGCCGCCAAAGGAAGGCAAGAGCCCGCCGGCCAGGTGGCCGCCAGAGAACTCGAAGTAGCCCGCATCCGTGGCGCCTTGATGCGCGCCGAAGAACTTTCCGGCGATGTCGCAGCCGCCATCGAGGCAAGCTGTTTGGCGTCGGGATGATGTTCCTGGATTTAGTGAAACATGGAGACAGGAATCAAAAGCCATCTCGCAACGGAGGCAACTGTCCGTCAGGCGCAAGTTCTTCGGCTCCAGCCGGAACCGGGCAAAACCCTCTGCATCCTGAGTGGGGCCGACCCTGTCCTGGTGTCCGAGTCCTTGGGTGCTCATATCCGTCCCGGAGATCAAATCGACTTCGGGATGGAAACTGATTCGGCGGACGCGAGCGGCGAGATCTACATTCGCAGGGCTACTCCTTCCGCACGCAACCAGGACATCTATCAGGCTTGCATCAGTTGCGCGGGCCGACCCAAACCCGACAGTCGTGGCCAACAGTATGTGCGCGCCGAAGTGACGCAGGGGCGGCTTGGCATCTCGGGTCTGCATATGCCTTGCGGGGTGCTCCGCGACTACTTTTACGTCGCCGACCGCCGTCAAACCTGGGATCGGCAAGCGCGTCTATACGAGATCCTGCGAACGTCTCCGAGCGCATCACCAACCGAACTGCGTCTGGCTTTCAGACTTCGCCAACTAGAACTCAACGCCGAACATGCTCCTAAAGCCGACTTTTCCGCCTTGGAGCGGGCCTTTAACATTCTGGCGCAGCCGGACCTGCGGGCTTGTTACAACCAGTTGTTGACCGATTCGGAGGGCCAAGTGGTGTTCCCGTACGGCGGCTTCGGCTCGATTCTCGCAGACGGACAGAGATCGCGCGACGGGCAAACCTTCTTTGCCAGTCGCATTCTGTCCTTTCGCCCCGAGGTCCAACAGCGACGTTTCCGCGCACCCCTGCGCAAGGTGGATTTCTATCACGACCACGCTGTCTACCGCGATGGCCGTCGCAGATTGGAGATTGGTCTCGACCAGTCGGCGATGCCGATCGTTTGGGACGCCACTTGGAACCAGTGGAGACACCTGCTGGGCGCCAAGATGGAGATCCAGGCCACCTTCGTGGCGAATGCCAAGTACCAATGTCGCGGTGGCCAATGGCATGTGCTCAACTGGGAGACCGCGCTCCCGAGCCGCATTGAGGTGAAACTACCGGCCGATCTCGCTGAGCAGGTGGACACGGCGCGCAAGATGTATCATCGCTTCGGCCAGTTCTCGGATGCCCTGGAACAGGTTCGCGCTCGCATCGACAGGGAACCTGTTGAAAGGGAGGAACTGCGACGCCTCTGTTGGGACCTCCGCATCCCCGGCGACTTCGATGTGGCTCAAATCAACTGGCGCCCGGACTACGATGCCTTCTTCTACCGGCACCTCTGCCGGAAGGCACGGCGGCTGTACCTGTTCCGCGGGGAGTACATCTTGGAACTCCCGATGGCCATTGCTGTCGAGACGCCACAACTGGGGAACGCGACGTATGTCTTCGCGAGGCCTCCGACCATTGAGACTTTCCTTGCAGACTACACCCGGATCACCAAAGAGGATATCCGCCAAAATCGCGACAACGCGGCAGAGAAACTTGGATTTTTGGGGCGCATTGTGCACGGGACAAATCCCCGTGCCTGGGTCAAAGAGCTGGATCGCCGGTGCGGTGAAGCTGTAGACTGATCGCGCAACCGAATCGCCGTCGGCAGTAGACTGGGTTGGTCGCTGCCGCCCTTGAAAACACTTCAGGCACACGGACTATGCAGTGCCGGCCCGTGAGACAACGCAGGGATCGTTGCTGATACGAAGCCATGCCAGAGGCCCGTTCATGCGGCTTCAGTACCAACCCGCCTCGGTTTTGACACCGGCAGTGTCAGAGAGATCCGATGGTACGGGACTCGCGGGGCAACTGATCCCCGCACCCCCCGGATGAGATGCACGAAGCCGTAACGCTCCATGGTTTTCAGCGTCCGGGACAGGTTCGATTTCTTTCGCCCGGTTAGTTCCGCCAGTCGCGCAAGCGATTCGGGAGCGGATTCGGCGATGACCCCAAGCAGGGCACGGTTGCGGTCGGATAAGACCCTGGCGAAGCTCTCGGCCGAGGTGAACCACACTTTCGGCTCGTCGGCCGCCGGCCGGTACTCGCCTCGAGCGATCGCAACCGTCCGAGCTTTCATCTGCTCGTAACTGGCAATCCCCACGCGTAGCGTCCTCATTAGATGACTCCCTTCTCTTTCAAGAGTTTATCCACCTCGGTCCAAAAGTCCACCAGAAGCGTGGCCGCGTCTTTGAACCGATAAGGTCGAACGGTCTCCATCCGGTGCTTGTGGTCAAGAGGACCCCGGCTCTTGCCCCCAGGCCCATGCGATTCCCGGACGGAATGAGCGTTGTCAAATCCAATCAGCCGGTGGCTACCCGGGCCGTGCAGCGTCAACGAGTAGTTCAGCCCATGCGGCCGCTCGGCGGAACAAGGTACACGGCTGACCGAGAACCGAACCCAGTACTGGCCCTTCGCATCGACAACAAATACCTGGCTGTCAAGATCCAGCAGCGCGTCTGCGCCAGGATCTCGATCGTGCCCTTTCATCGATCTAAGGTTATCATCTATTGATAACCACTGCAACCGACAACGTTCGGTGTCGCTGTGCGGCGCAGGGGTTTGGCGGCCAACTCCAGTCGGGCTACGCCCTCCCTCCGTCGGCCGCCAAACCCCCAAACCCGACCATCATCCGCAACGTCAACGGCCACCTCGCAAAAAAACCGGGCACAAATCCCGAATTCCCGAGATAAGACTGCCGCGCTGTGATCGTCGCCGAGGTCCCTCAACTGGGGCACGCCACCTACATCTTTGCCAAGGCCGGCGATGTCCGCGAATTTGTGAACAGGTACGCCACA
>Ga0224534_1002028_pt1 | contig 9958 bp, 8 predicted proteins | sample 714E12024metaG_FD_172012 | JGI IMG/M metagenome (GOLD analysis project Ga0224534, IMG submission 172012) | Peat soil microbial communities from Stordalen Mire, Sweden - 717 E1 20-24 | ecosystem: Environmental > Terrestrial > Soil > Wetlands > Peat | place: Sweden: Norrbotten County, Stordalen Mire...
TCGCGGGAAAACAGCATCAGCTTCCGCCTCGCCACCGTGTTCGGCTGCGCGCCGCGCATGAGGATGGATTTGCTCGTGAACGATTTTGTCTATCGCGCCGTCCATGACCGCGCGGTCTTGATTTTCGAGGGGCATTTCAAGCGCAATTACGTCCACATCCGCGACGTGGCGCGCGCGTTTTTGCACGGCATGGCCAACTTCGACAAAATGAAGGGCAAGCCCTACAATGTCGGCCTCGACGACGCGAACCTTTCCAAGCTCGAACTCTGCGCCGTCATCCAAAAGCACCTGCCAAAATTTGTGTTCGTCGAGGCGCCGATTGGTGAAGACCCGGACAAGCGCGATTACATCGTCAGCAACGCCCGGCTCGCGGCGGCCGGATTCACGCCGGAATGGGGACTTGACCGCGGCATCAAGGAACTCATCAAGGGTTTCACCATTTTGCGGAATTCGATTTACTCGAACGTCTGATTTCAAACCACGGATCAACACGGATGGACACGGATGGAACAAATTGCTTGAAAGGCAGGGCGCGTCACTCCGTGCGCGCCGTCTTTCATTTTTGTGCGTTCGGCGGGCAGAGGACTGCCCGCTCCGCCATTTATCCGTGTCCTTCCGTGGTTAAAATTCTGTGAACATTCCACCAGAACAAATCACCGCCGTCGTCCTCGCCGGCGGTTTCGGCAGGCGCATCCAGCACTTGCTGGCGGACATCCCGAAGCCGATGGCGCCGGTCAGCGGCAGGCCGTTTCTCGAATGGGTCGTTCGTTATCTGGCCGCGCAAAAAATCCGCAACATCATTTTGTCCACCGGCCATCTGGCGGAAGTCATCGCCGGACATTTTCAATCGCAGCCGGTGAAAAATGTCCGCGTGACTTGCGTTCCTGAAACCGAACCGCTCGGCACGGCGGGCGGATTTTTGAACGCGATTGGCGGCGCGGTTGAAAACCCGGCGGCATGGCTGGTGCTGAACGGCGACTCGCTGGCACCAGCACCGCTGTCGCAAATGTTTCAATCGCTGGACGAATCAACAGTTGAAGGCGCAATTCTTGGCGTTCGCGTCGCCGACGCTTCGCGTTTCGGAACCGTTCTGCAAAATGCAAACGGCGACCTGGCCGGCTTCAACGAAAAGAAGCCCGGCGCGGGCATCATCAACGCCGGGGTTTATTTGTTCCGCGCCTCCGCAATTGACTCTTTCCCCGACAAAACACCGTTGAGTTTCGAGACGGAAGTGTTCCCGGCGCTGGTTGCGGAAAAAGTCCGCATGAAAGTTTGCGTGACGGACGCGCCGTTTTTGGATATAGGCACTCCAGAGTCATTGCCGCTGGCGGAAGAATTCATCCGGCGGAATGCGGATTTTTTTGAATCATGATCATCAGCCGGACACCATTTCGGATTTCATTTTTTGGCGGCGGGACGGATTATCCGGCGTGGTATCGCCAGCACGGCGGCGCGGTGCTGGCGGCGACCATCAACAAGTATTGCTACCTGACCTGCCGCTACCTGCCGCCGTTTTTCGAGCACCGCATCCGCGTGGTGTATTCCAGAATTGAGGATTGCCAGCGGCTCGATGAAATCAAGCATCCGTCGGCGCGCGAGTCGCTGCGCTTTCTGAAAATGGCGCGCGGCGTCGAAATTCACCACGACGGCGACCTGCCGGGCCGCAGCGGCATGGGGTCGAGTTCGTCATTCACCGTGGGTTTGCTCCACGCGCTCCACGCCTTGCAAGGCCGCGCGGTCGGGAAAAAACAACTGGCTGTGGAGAGCATCCACCTGGAGCAGGACGTGTTGAAGGAGACGGTCGGCTCGCAGGACCAGGTCTGCGCGGCTTACGGCGGCGTGAACCGCATCAGTTTTTTGCAGAACGGAACTTTCACCGTGCAGCCGATGACACTCACGCAGGCCCGGCTCGCGGAATTGAACTCCCACCTGATGCTGTTTTACACCGGCATCAAGCGCACGGCGTCGGAAGTGGCGTCGAGCTACGTGGCGGGCATGGAGGAGCGCGCCCCGCTGCTGACGCGGATGCACGAATACGTGGACCAAAGCTGCGCGATTTTGAGCGGCGGCCGGAGTCTCGCCGCGTTCGGCGAACTGCTGCATCAGGCGTGGCTGGCCAAGCGCGCCTTGAGCGAGAAGGTTTCAAATTCCCGCGTGGATGCCTTGTATGCCGGGGCGCGCAAGGCGGGGGCGCTGGGCGGGAAGCTTCTGGGCGCCGGCGGCGGCGGGTTCATCCTGTTGTTTGTGCCGCCGGAAAAGCAGGCCAGGGTCCGCAAACATTTCAACCGGCTGATCGAGGTGCCGTTTGAATTCGAATTTTCCGGCAGCCAGATCATTTTCTTCGACATGGAGGAGGATTTTGCGAAGCACGACAAGGCACGCCGCCGGAGGCACATTGAGGCGTTCAGCGAGCTGGATCCCGGCGCGCCCGGCGCTTCCGCCTGATTTTCCAACTCCGCGCCAACCCATTTTTGCCGCGCCAAAACTTGACTCCAAGCGTTCTTTCCGGCAGCCTGACAAAACATGACGCCCGAAGACTTGATCGCCTTTGAGACGGAAATTGCGGATATTTTCAACACCGGAAAAATCCGCGCCCCGGTTCATCTTTATTTCGGAAACGAAACGCAGATGATTGAAATTTTCCGCGACGTGAAGCCCGAAGACTGGGTTTTCTGCTCGTGGCGCAGCCATTATCAATGCCTGCTCAAAGGCGTTCCGCGCGAGGAAGTGAAGGCGGAGATTCTCGCCGGCCGTTCGATTTCGCTTTGCTTCCCGAAATACCGGGTTGTTTCGTCGGCCATCGTCACCGGAGTTCTTCCCATCGCCGTCGGCACGGCGATGGGCATCAAGCGGCGCGGCGAAAAGGCGCGCGTGCATTGTTTCGCCGGTGACATGACATCGGAAACTGGAGTTTTCCACGAATGCCTCAAGTATTCGACGAACCATCAACTGCCGATCCGGTTCATCATCGAGGACAACGGCAAATCCGTCTGCACCGACACGCGCGAAACGTGGAATCAGCCGGTGCTCACTTGCGAAAACAGCCGCCATCCGCTGGTGGTTTATTACAAGTATCAAACCAAATACCCGCACGCCGGCGCTGGCAAGCGTATTCAATTCTGACATGAAGTATTTTGACGAACTCTGCCGCGCGATGGAATTTCTCGCGCACGATCCGCGGACGATTTTTCTCGGCCAGGCCGTCGCCTGCCCCGGCACGGCGATGAGCAACACGCTGAAAAATGTTTCACGCGACAAGCTGCTGGAGATGCCCGTCACCGAGGAATTGCAGATGGGCATATCCACCGGACTCGCGCTTGGCGGCCACGTGCCGGTGAGCATTTATCCGCGCTGGAATTTTCTCCTGCTGGCGGTGAACCAGGTCGTGAATCATCTCGACAAGCTGCCGATTGTTTCCAACGGCGGCTACCAGCCCAAGGTCATCATCCGCACCGGCATCGGCTCCGAACGCCCGCTGCACCCGCAACACCAGCACGTCGGCGATTTCACGGATGCGTTTCGGCTGATGTGCAAGACGATTGAAATCATCCGCCTGGACGAGCCGGAACAGATTTTTCCCGCCTACAAAAAAGCGTTGGAACGCGAGGACGGACGCAGCACCATCATTGTTGAATATGGCGACTACTACAACGAAAAGTAAAAACGCCGCCGCCGGATTGCGCGACTGGCCGCTGATGAAGAACAACGTCGCGCGCGAGGACCTTGATGCGGTCATCCGGTTTCTTCAGCAGGACGACCCGATTTTGACGCAGTCCAAGAACGTCGCCGCGTTCGAGCAGGAATGGTCGGAATGGCTCGGCGTCAAGCACAGCGTCTTCGTCAATTCCGGGTCGTCCGCCAACCAGATCACCATGGCGGCGATCCGCGAACGCTTCGGCGGCGGGGAAATCATTGTGCCGACGCTGACGTGGATTTCCGATGTCGCGTCGGTTCTCCAAAACGGCTTCGACCCGGTGTTTGTGGACATCAACCCGCGCACACTCGGAATGGACACGAAACAGGTTGTCAAAAAAATTTCCAAAAAGACGCGCGCGGTTTTTCTCACGCACATCCTCGGCTACAACGCGCTGGATGATTATCTGCTGGCGGAATTGAACAAGCGGAACATCCCGCTCATCGAGGACGTTTGTGAGTCGCACGGCGCGACGTTTCAGGGGCGCAAGCTCGGCTCGTTCGGGTTCGCCTCAAATTTCTCGTTCTATTACGCCCACCACATGAGCACCATCGAGGGCGGCATGGTCTGCACGGACGACCCGGATTTTTACGAGAAGCTCCGGATGTTCCGCTCGCACGGCATGGTGCGCGAAAGCAAATCCGACGCGCTGAAGAACCGCTACAAATCCGACTGGCCGGATTTGAATCCCGACTTCATTTTCGCATTTCCGGCCTACAACGTCCGCAGCACGGAAATCAACGCCGTGATGGGGCGCTCGCAGTTGAAGCGGCTCGATGAGCGGAATCAAATCCGCACGCGCAACCTGAATTGCTTCCTCGATGGCCTTGACCCGAAACGTTACTTCACGGAGTTCGAGCGCGAGGGCAGTTGCAATTACGCGTTCACGCTGGTGTTGCGCGAGCCGAACCAGAAGCTTTGGAACCGCATCGAACAAACGCTGCGCGAACGGAAGATCGAATTCCGGCGCGGCACGTCCGGCGGCGGCAACCAGTTGCGCCAGCCGTTCATGCGCAAGCTGATGCCGGGCGAATACAAAAAATATCCGAAGGTGAATCACATCCACTTTTTCGGCGCCTACATCGGCAATTATCCCGAACTCGAAACCGCCCGCATCCGGGCGCTGTGCGAGTTGCTGAACGGGATTTGATTGCGCCAACCGGCATTTCCGAATGCGCCCGCCCCGTTTTTCACTAAATGAATCGTTGTGGGTTTGCGGCGGAGTCCGGTGTCAGGAAATTCTTTACCCCCGGGTCGAAGTCGCCGCATTGCGGGAGCGCGGGGCGGAGGTGTTTTTATTCAACGGCGCGAAGGACGCCAAGGGGCTTGCCGACTTGCGTCAACGATTGCTGCACAGTGATGTCCATGTTGTCTTGATGTGGCTGCGGCCGGCAGAAATGAACGCGCTTCGTCCACTTCTGCGCGAAAGGAAAAACTTTTCGGTGGTGATTGACGACTGGTGGATCACGCCGCGCTGGTTGATGCGCGATGCCGAATACATCGTCAACCGGATGTATAATGGCGTCGCGACGCGGTTGGGCGAGTCCAAGCTGGTCACCACCGAGCCGCCTCTGTTCGGCAAACCCCAGGTCATCAGCCCTTATGCCATTGCCGCAGCGGCCTTGCGCGTGCCGGCATTGGCGGCCTGGCCGTTGATTGATGCCGTTCGTTGTTGGCAAAGACGAAGCGAAGGCATCCGTCCGGAACGGTTGCTGTATCTGCCCTTTTCCGTCGTGCCGGAGGCGCTGCCGCTCAAGGGCGAAAAAATCGAGCATGACTTCACGCTTACCGGCACCACGGTCGGCGTCTGGCTGATGCGTGATGCTTACTCGTCGTTCAAACACACCTTCGCCAATCTTTACCACGACCGCGAACGGCTGATGGACTTCCTCGCGCCGTTCAACAATCAGCCATATAAAATCCACGACTGGCGGCAATTGCCCAACGGACGGCCTCCTGGATCTTGGGAAGATTACACGCGATTGATCCGGCAAAGCCGCTACGTCGTCGGATCCGGCGGGCTGCACAATGCCGGCCTCCCAAAACATCTGGAATACGCCTGCCTCGGCACGCCGATGATCGGGCCAAATACCGTGTTTGAGTTTCCGTGGCTGGATGAGTGCCTCTTTGAAGTAAATCCCATGCGCCTGAAGCCTGATCAGGTGAAGCCGTTGCTGGATGAAGCCATGTCGCGTTATCCGGTGTTGCGTGAAAACTCCCTGAAATGGCGTAAAAAACTTTTCAAGCTTCACGACATAAACCGCTTGTTCGATATGTTGCAGGCGCAGGCGGACGGACAGCCCATTCCGCAGGATTATTTGCGGGCCGGCGTCAAACAACCCACCCGTTTCCCTGGAGGCTGAAAACCATTGATCGCCAAATCGTGCTGGTCGGCCAGCCGTTTTGAATGTAATTTCCACCGCCACGAATACGATTATGAAAGACCGGCCGCTTGATGTCCTTTTCGTCAACGCCGATTCCTCCGCGCAGGCGTATCAGGAATTGAGCAGGGATTTTTCCGCCATCGAACCGCCCACATGGGCGCTGCTGCTGGCGCAGGCGTGCCGCGCCAACGGCTTCGGCGTGGCCATTCTCGACTGCGGCGCGGAACGCTTGTCGGATGAACAGGCCGTCAAGCGCATCGGAGAAATGCCCGCCCGGCTCGTCTGCTTCGTCGTCTATGGCCAAAATCCGAATTCCGGCACGACGAACATGATCGGCGCGACAGCGCTCGCAAGAAAATTAAAAGCCGCGCATCCGGAGGCGAAAACCTGCTTCGTCGGTTCGCACACCAGCGCCCTGCCGATGGAGGTGCTTGCGTTGCCGGAAGTGGATTTCATTTTGCTCAACGAAGGGGTTTACGCGCTGCAAAATCTGCTGCGGACGGATTTGCAGACGCAACTCGACCAGGTCAAGGGCATCGGCCACAGGCGAAACGGCGTGCCGGTTTTGAACGCGCCGGAACGGGTCGTGCCGAATGAGCGCATGGATTTGGATTTGCCCGGTTACGCGTGGGATTTGCTGCCTTTCAAGAACAAGCCGCTGGATTTGTATCGCGCGCATTTCTGGCACGCGGAGTTCAACCATGATTTGCGCACGCCGTTCGCGGCGATTTACACCTCGCTCGGCTGCAAGTTCAAGTGCGACTTCTGCATGATCAACATCGTCAACCGCGAGAGCAACGCGGAGGGCACCGTCTCGGCCAACTCGCCCAACATGCGTTTCTGGTCGCCGCAGTTCATGCTCAAGGAATTCGAAAAGCTCGCCGCGATGGGCGTGAAAACCATCCGCGTCTCGGACGAGATGTTTTTCCTGAACAAAAACTATTTCGAGCCGCTCGTGGACGGGCTGGCCGAACGCGACCTCGGCCTGCGGATGTGGACTTATTCCCGCATAGACACGGTGCGCCCGCAGTATCTCGAAAAATTCCGCAAGGCCGGCATCAACTGGCTCGCGCTCGGCGTCGAGGCCGGCAACCAGACCGTCCGCCGCGAGGTTTCCAAGGGCAGTTTTCAGGACGTCAACATCCGCGAGGTCATCAAGACCGTCCGCGCCTCCGGCCTGTATGTCATTTCCAATTACATCTTCGGTTTTCCCGAGGACACGCACGAAACGATGCAGCAGACGCTCGACCTCGCGCTGGAGCTGAACACCGAGATGGCGAACATGTATCCGTGCCAGGCGCTGCCCGGCAGCCCGCTGTATTACACGGCCAAGGCCAACGGCTGGAAACTTCCGTCCACACTGGGCGGCTACGCTTTCCTTTCCTACGACAGCGAGCCGCTGCCCACGAAACATCTTTCCGCCGCGCAGGTATTGAAATTCCGTGACGACGCGTGGATAACTTATTTCACGAACCCAGCCTATCTGCAGTTGGTGGAAAAAACCTTCGGCCCGCAGCAGCGCAAAAACGTCGAGGCCATGGCCAGCATCCGGCTGAAACGCAAGCTGCTGGGCGATTGATTCGCCATGAAAAATGTCCTCATCACCGGCGGCACGGGATTTGTCGGCAAACATCTCCAGGCGGAACTCGCGCAACGCGGCATCCCGTTCTTCGCATTTGGCCGGCGCCAATTCGACCTGACCCGCTGGGAGCAGGCCGAGGCCGTTTTCAAACAGCATCAGGACGTGGATTTGGTTCTGCATCTCGCCAGTTTTCAGGCCGCCGGCGAATTTCCAGGCAGGCACACGGCGGAGCAGTTTTTTATCAACAACCTCATCCACAACCACGCGCTCGAGGCGTGGCGGAAATTCATTCCGCAGGCCCGGCTCATCGCCGTCGGTGCGTCCTGCGCGTATCCCAGCGCGGCCCAGGGCATGACGGAAGATAAAATTTTCGAGGGCGCAATTCACGGCAGCGTTTATTCCTACGGCGCGACCAAGCGGATGCTTTACACCGGCATTCTCGCCTACAACGACCAGTTCAAGCTCAACGGCAGCTACGTCATCCCCGCCGCGATGTATGGCGAGGACGATGATTTCAACGAGGCCACCGCGCACGTTCCCGCCGCGCTCATTGGCCGTTTCGTCAAGGCGGTGAAAACCAACGCGCCCGAAGTCGAGATTTGGGGTGACGGCTCGCAGGTCCGCGACTTCATGGACGTGAAGGATTTTGTCCGCGGCCTGCTCGACCTTGCGCCGCGGCTGGAGCGCGACATTGTCAACCTGGTGCCGCACGGCGGAAAAACCGTGAAGGAATTGGCGCTCACGGTTTGCGAGGCGGCGGGCTATCGCGGGAAGGTCGTTTTCAACGCGAACCGCTACACCGGCGCGAAGGAAAAATTTCTGGACGCCACCAAGCTGCGCGAAAAATACGGCATGGTCATCAGCGGCGATCTCGCGCCCGGCATCCGCCGCGCGGTGGAGTGGTATGCAAAGCAGTTTGAGACTTTGAAGGATCGCCGCAAGTTCGGCTGACGGACAGGCATAACGCGCGCATCATCAGTATGCCGGAGGCTGCGAGCCCGCCACCGGGCCGGTAAAGCCCGGAGTTTCAGGCAAAAGGCCATCTTACTTGCGCTTCTGCCACCATAACAGCCATGATCTGGTCTCCTTATAGAGCATCTTGTAAAGCACATCCTTTATCGAAGGCGGCAGGCGTCTCACGATGGTCACCCCAAGCCTTCGCAACCCCAACACCGCGAGAAGGAAGAACACGAATCTGACAGCCAGTTTGCGCCGCTGTAAAAAATGTTTTGAAGATGCGATGTTCTTGTAAAGGGAGAACAGGAGCGGCATCTCTTCAAAAGGAAACGGCTTTCTAATGACGGAAAGGTATTTAATCAGCGCATCCAGGTTTTTTTCTGTTGGGTTTATCCGGGCAGACTCACAGAGATGGCAGAGAACGGATTCCATGCCGGTATCAAAAACAATCTGGTTTGCATGTTTTACCGATGCCCGCAGGGTAAAACCTTGATACCAAGCCTGCTTAAAAAGCTCGTCCGGCACAGCGTGGCTGACTTTTTCGGGGGACCGGGATGCTATCCAAAGGAGTTCCCGGTTATGGAACATCTCCGCGTAGGGAATCCGGGTGAACACCGGTTCCAGTTCCCAATTAGCCACGCGCCATTTGGCATCCAGGCTGAAATACCAGCCGTTTTCGTGAGCCCGATCCGGCTCGATGTTCCGGTCGTAGGCGTTAAGGAGCCGGTTTAAGAGAAACGCGTGCTTGGTATTCAGATGTTCCTGAACAATCTTGAGATAGAACTGCGAACTTGCATTATCCATTTCCCCCAAAGAACTGGTGTTGATGAACACATCCACATCAGCCCGGGTGGCGGCCAGTTGGTCTGCGAAGATGCAAGGAACGAGAATCATGTCGGCGCGTTCCGGCCCGGCCAAGGCCGCAGCCAGTGCCTCCGGCTTTTCAATCCACACAATTTTTGCGTTCGGGCATGTCAGGTTTAGAAAAATGGCGGCAAAATAGAGGCTTTCCGGCAGGTCAACGGCAACATATTGCAAGCCGGGCTTTAGGTGATGAAGTATCCTTCCCACCTGTCCAAATCCGCTGCCCAACTCAAGGACTCTGGAATTCGAATCGACATGGAAACGGTCGATGACTTCAAAGGCAATATTTAGCTTCTTAAGAAAATCCAATGAATAGCATGAGTCACCAACGGTGAAGGTCAGATCCTTGCGATAATGTGAGGTTTCCTGAAGCCCGTTGGCCGTTCGCTTCCAGTCTTTGAACCGATTGTTAAAATATTTTTCCCAGTGCACATAAGACAATTTTTGACTCTCTGGCCTTGCATCGATTTGGTGGAC
>Ga0224534_1002029_pt1 | contig 9955 bp, 5 predicted proteins | sample 714E12024metaG_FD_172012 | JGI IMG/M metagenome (GOLD analysis project Ga0224534, IMG submission 172012) | Peat soil microbial communities from Stordalen Mire, Sweden - 717 E1 20-24 | ecosystem: Environmental > Terrestrial > Soil > Wetlands > Peat | place: Sweden: Norrbotten County, Stordalen Mire...
GATGGATGGGTTTCGCTCTTTCAAAGGCCCTCGCGAAGGCGAGGAGAGTTCGTCGAACGCAGCTTTGCCCACTGCTACCAGACCGGTGGAATGCGACGCTGCACCTTGCGCGGACGGGAGAATATTCTGAAGCGATTGCTGATCCACGTCGGCGGATTTTGCATCTACCGAGAATCGTTCCTGATCCTATCGTTTCCCAGTACCTATGGATGGTGCGCGCGCCGCCCCTCAAGTTTACGACTCGGAGATTTACGAGAACTGACGCAACTGAGCACAGCTGTTGAAGCGGATAATCATATGTACGAGAAGCTCGCGGACCTCTCCAACCCTTTTGGGGCACAAACCTAATTACTAGGACATGCTCCTAAAAGCTGACGATACTGGCGCGGCCGGCCTGAGCAAAGAACTTCTTCTTCCACTCCGGGCCAGAGTGTTTCTCGGCAAGTGCGACGACGATGTGCAATGGCTTGATGCCAAGGTCCCTATTGCGACCAAGGCCTTGTAGACAGGACGGGCAGTTGGTGAGCACCGTGGCCTTCGCACCGTTCAGGACTTCGACAAACTCCTCGCGCTTGCGGTGCAACATGGAATCGGTAATGTCGGGACGCGAGAGGGAGAGGGTTCCGGCCTCGGAGCAGCAATGTGGCACCGGGGTTACGGTGCCGAAGCCGCCGAGTTTCTTGAGGACGCCGGTCGCCTTGCCGTCGAGAGAGTCGTGACAGGGCGCATGGTACAGGTAGCTGCCTGTGCCTTGGACTTTGAGACCGCGCTCAAGCATGTAGGCTCCCGCATCCACAATCCGCTTAAACAGCTTTGGGGTGTCCATTCCGGCAAGGCCTTCTTTGCAGGTTCCGCAGGTGACTACACAAGCGTCGAAATCAAGATAGGCGAACATCTCGCGAATCTGCGCAAACAGCATCGAATCGCGAAGAACGGTGCGCGAGTGCAGGGTGGTCTTGGCATTTACATGGGCTGGGAAGCCGCAGCAGAGAAATGGCGGCGGCAGAACCACGCGTGTACCCAGCTCCAGCAACATATGAATCGTGGCCATGGAGATATCGGAGAAAAGGCGCTCGGATCCACACCCCGGAAAATAGAAGACGGTCTGCTGTTCTTGGGGGGCAACGGTTGCCGATGGGGTGGGCTCGAAGACCAGAGCTTGATCTGGCTCGCAGTTTGGCAGAACGTCACGCAACGTCTGGCCAGGATAAGAAGGAAGTGATGAACGCAGCATTTGCAGCGGATAAAACTGCGAGGATCCGCTTGAAGGTTGTAACGGAGCAACCATCTTACTGGCCACGCGCTGCACTGTGCCGCCAAGCTGAATAACGGAGGCGCGGAAGAGCTTATTGAAGACCGGTGAGTGGCTGTCCAGATAGCGCAAGGTGAGCTGGGTTGCGGCGTGTGTCTGCTTGTAACCCCAGCCGGAAAGGATCTCGCGCTCCAGAATCGAGACCTCACCGGTGTCGATATCGACCGGACAGACGGGCAGGCACTTGTGACAAATGGTGCAATGATCGGCGATTTCTTCCAGCTTCGGCAGTAGGTCAAAGCTGGTGGAAAGCTTTCGCTGCGCGTCGTAGAGTAACGCCTCGATCAAGGATCCGATGGCAAGATTCTTGTTGCGTGGGTGAAAGAACATGCCGCGCGCGGGATGGTAGACGCAACAGTTAGGTTTGCATTTTCCGCAGCGGACGCAGTGCGCAATCTTGCGTGAGAGCTCTTCCAACTGCCCGTGCTGGAGAATGCGGGCCTCGAGTTCAAGTAGGTTGAACGAGGGAGTGAAGATGTGGCCAAGCACCACGTAATCTTCAAGCTTGCCGGGATTCATGAGGGCGCCGGGGTCGACTTGTCGACGATAGGCAGTAAGCTCCGTGATGCGCTCGGGTTCCAGATACTTAAGCTTGGTAACGCCGATGCCGTGTTCGCCGGAAACCACGCCGCCGAGCGAAATCACCTTAGCCATTACCTGATCGATTCTGTGATCGGCGCGTTCCAACATAGGCCTATCGTTGGAGAGCACAGGCACGTTGACGTGTACGTTGCCATCTCCGGCGTGCATGTGGGTGGCCAATACGATGCGGCGATCGCGAACTTCCTGGTGTGCGCAGTCGAGCGCGTTCAGCACCGATGGGTATCCCTGCATCAACCTGTCCAAGCCGTGGCGAAATTCCTGAAAACCGGTGAGCGAACGCAAAGTCTTCGCATCAAGGCTTTCGACCTGCTCGCGGAACTTCGTGCAGAGTTCGACCCCGGCGGAAATCTTGGGGGAAAATTGCTCGGCGTCCTCACTGGCAATCGGAGTCGTCAGGATTTCTTCTGCGCGCTGGGCAAAATGAAGCTGAGAGTAACGTTCTTCCTCTGTGTTGATGCTATCGACAAAATGGGCGAATTCAGCCAATGCCTCCAGGGGAAGGACAATGTCCTCGTTCATCTTGAAGGCGTTGGTGCGACGGGCAATAGCGCCCATTTTCTTACGGTCAGCCCAGAAACGTTGGGCCTCGGCGGCATCGCGGGCGGCGAACATCAAGGTGTTGGGATGCTGCGCAAGCAACGCGCGAACCCGTTCCACGCCGCGGCAGGCCTGCTCCACGGTGTTGCCAGCAACATCAATGAGGAGTACCGCTCGGGGAGTCTGTGCGCGGGCCGCTTTTACCTTATAGCCGATGGCGCGGACGTATTCGTCGTCGAAATGTTCGAGCGCAAGCAGCGCTTCCTGATCCTCAACGGGGAAGGGGAAGGCGCGTGACAGTTCAAGGATGACGCGGCTGGCCTCATCGAAATCAGGCCCGAAAAACTCCAGGCACAAGGTCTGTTTTTCCTTGTACTCGGGATAAAGCACAAACTTGGCCGAGGTGATGACGCCGTCTGTGCCCTCCTTCTGCAGTCCGGGAAGACCGCCAAGCGCCTTGTTGGTGACGTCCTTCCAGAGTCCTTTCTTGCGAATTTCTGTGCCACGCAACTCAATCTGCTTCACAGTCGAGTTCTGTTCGCTCAGAACGTCAAAACTCACAACGTCCTGTGGCATAATTTTGCGCAACTGATGGTTTGTGCGCCGCACTGTCCAACGCTGGCCGTTGGGCATGGCTATCCGCCATTCGAGCAAGTTGTCGATGCATGTGCCCCAGCGCACGGCGAGCTTGCCGCCCGCGTTTTCTGCAATGTTGCCGCCCACGGTGCAGGCCCAGGCGCTGGTGGGGTCGGTAGCAAACACCAGGCCGTGTTCGCTGGCGTGTTCCATGGCTGTTTCCGTGACGACGCCGGCTTCCACCTCCATCACATGGGCTGTGACCGCGCGTCCATCTGCGAGTTGAAAGTCGCGCTGGCCGATACCGCGAATGTGGTTGAGCTTCTCGGTATTAACCACAACACAGCCGGATCGCAGCGGCACTGCGCCGCCGGTCAGACCGGTGCCGGCTCCACGCGGAATGGCCTTGAGGCCGAGGCTTGCAATTGCTGCCAAAAGCGGAGCTACGTGTGCTTCCACGTCCGGTGTCACCACGGCGATCGGAAGATGCAAGCGCCAATCAGTAGCGTCGGTGGCATGAGAGACCAGCGAAAAAGGATCGAAGAGAACATTGCCGCTGCCCACAATGGCTCCGAGTTCGCGCTTGATGCGTTTGCGCGAATCAGGAGTGCCTTCCACGTCGCTGCGAAACTCCGCAATCAACTCACGGCATCTGGCGAGCGTGTCCAGTACGCGCGTATCGCCGTTTGCCGCGGTGGTGATGGCTTCCAAGTCCTTTGCGATATTTTCAAAAAAGCGCCGCCGTCTGGGAGCGGAATCGACCAGTTCCTGGAAGAGATAGGGATTGCGGCGGTGAATCAGCACGTCGCCAAAAATGCGCATGAGACGACGGGCGGAGCAGCCAGTGACTCGGGTGCTCCGAAGCTCGTCCAGAACACACACGGTCTCGGGGCCAAGCAGGAATGCAATGGCCTGACGGTCGTCGGCCGACGTGTAGTTGAAAGGTATTTCGCGCGAGTTCGGAGCCGCCAATTCGCTTACGTCAGAAAGGGACAACATAGCTAAGCTTATCAAATTCGTGGATTGCGAGGTTTATTAGGAATTTGACAGGGTTCTGCTCATGTGAAGTCTCAGTGGTAGGGCGCAGCACAGGGCTCCTCGGAATCATGGCAGCCAACGCAGGTGTTTTCGACGACTATCGGTTCGTTGAGGACGCCTCAATATGGCGTCAGCAACTGGGCTCAAGGGGGGACGGCGGCGGCGGCGCGTATGTTACCTCAACATACATTCGCCGGGGGCCGAGGGGAACAGCGAACGATCAGCCTTGCGCCAGCCGGGGGTACTTGGCGAGGGGAGTGTGAGGAATGGAACTCGGTTTACAAGAGAAGGTAGCGGTAATTACAGGCGGTTCCAGTGGCATCGGTCTCCCGGCACGCCTCAACTCCGACTCCACGCGCCACAATCTCTCCGACGAGCTCCCGCCAAGCTCTCTGAACCTCTGGCAGGGAGGATGATAGTGAAACATCAGCTTAAATTGCGACGTACAGAAGCGATGGGGGACTAGCTCGAGCCTCAAACACTCTTGTGCAGTCTCAATGTGACCTTGCCCTCAGAATGTGTATCCCATAACCAGCCGGTTTGAGGAGATATTTATCCTTGTCGTAGTCGTGTCAGTGGGAATGTGGGAATCGGCTTTATCGATTTCCAAGGGCTGTGGGGAGGGTGGGAAAACAGCTTTTCGTTTTCCCATGCTTTCCATAGCCCGTCATTTCCACGGCCTGCCTTGATCACCCCGGACTCTCAGGCGGCGATCTTCATCGTCGCATCCGTCCAGTCTTGTTCGAACTGCATCGGGCTGACGTAATTCAGCGTCGAGTGCATCCGTGTTCGGTTATACCAGAGCAGCCATGCGATGGTTTCATCCTTGGCCTCGCGGATGGTTTCAAATTGCTCACCATGCAGTCGCTCCACCTTCAGCGAACCAAACAACGTCTCCGAGCAGGCGTTATCCCAGCAGTTGCCCTTGCGGCTCATCGACGGCGTAATGCCATGCTCTTCGAGCACCTTGTTATAGTCTTCGCTGGCATACTCCACCCCACGGACGAAGACCTGTCCGTGGGGACCCCGGTACTGACTGCCACGATCACTGTGGAAGATCAGCCCAGCCTGCTTGCCTGGATTGCGTCCCAACCAAGCCATCTCCAGAGCATCGATGACCAGGTTGCGCCACATATCCGGCTGCATCGACCAACCCACCACTTTGCGACTGAACAGATCGATCACCACGGCCAGAAACAGCCAACCTTCCGCAGTTGGGATATAGGTGAAGTCTCCAACCCACGCCTGGTTGGGCGCGGCCACGGTGAACTTGCGATCAAGCACGTTGGGCGCAATCGGAAGGTTGTGCTTGCTGTCGGTGGTGGCAACACGGAAACGTCGCTTGCCGCGGGCCTGAATGCCGTGCTTCTGCATCAGCCGCTGCACCCGCTGCTTGCCCACGCGAATGCTCTGCGCACGCAGTTGCCGCCAGATGCGCGGCCATCCATACGCACCCCGATTCTCCGCATAGACGGCGCTGATGTGAACCAACAGTGCTGCATCGCTGAGGTGTCGGCGTTGAGCCATATGCACGCGCCGTGCCAGGTGTTCATGGTAGCCAGAGACGCTCACCAGCAGCACCCGGCACTGCACACGGATCGGCCAGACCAGCTTGTTGCATTGAATAAAGGCGTATTTCATCGCTGGCACTTCGCGAAAAACGCCGTCGCTTTTCCCAGGATGTCGCGCTCCATGGTGACACGCGCCAACTCCGCACGCAGACGGCTGTTCTCCATCTGCTCTGCGGTCACCTGCGGCTTGCTGCTGGCGCCTTTCAGCGTTCCTGCTCTATGCGCCTTGACCCAGTTAGCTAAGGTCTGCTCAACCACTCCCAGGCTGCGTGCAGCTGCCGCCTGGCTCTGGCCCGACTCTACAAGCCGTGCCGCCTCCTGCTTGAACTCAAGCGTGTACCGTCCCCGCTTCGCCTTCGTCATCGTCATCTTCGCTTCCCTTTCGCTAGTAGAACAGCTCGCTAAGGGATACGTTTTGCGCGGGCAAGGTCAATGTTCTGGTTCCGACAGTGCTCCTGCACCCGAAAGTACGCCTAAAGTGATTGGGGAAATCCATGGTAATGGTTTAAGCCCGTGGTAAAGATTTCGGATAGGAGAGGAGGGAAAAGCTGGGCTTTGACTGGACTGGATAGACAGAAGAGAATCGACCTAAGCTGCTTCTTTTATTCTATATAACCTTTATTATCAGTAATATGCAAAAGTTATGGCGGAGAGACAGGGATTCGAACCCTGGATACCTTGCGGTATACACGCTTTCCAAGCGTGCGCCTTCAGCCACTCGGCCATCTCTCCGCTCGGTCGCTAGGCAACTCACTGACTCTATCACAGGCTGCGCCGTGACAACGTGTTCGATGCGCTGCAAGAGGAGCGACGCGTTATCCCCGGTGGCGATCTTCTGGATGCGCTGCTGGAGGCTATCTCCGAGCTCATTCTTCACGTAGTTCATCATCTGGCCAACGATCGAGGACAACTCGCTGAGAACTCCCGTGAGTTCCGCGGCAGTCGCCTCCGACATCGCACCACAGCCGCGCATTGCATTTGGACGAAGCTCGGAGACGGCGATGGCGATGAAGTGCAAGTCCGTCGCGATCGATCGTGTCGCGGGAATCTCAGGCGGTGGGGGTTGAATGCCTTGCCAAGCGAGTGTCCTGAGAAGCTGCGAGCGCAACCTGCGAATGTAATCTTCGAGCACGCGTCCCTGGGCAGGGCTCAGGTCCATCTGGTAATGGGAAAACGGACTCGCACTCTCCTCGGTATGCAGGACGCCCTCAATCCGCTGGAGCATCTTGTCCATGTACTCGCAACTTACGCGGAGATGCAGCCGTTGCGCATCATTGAATGTGCCCTGGCTGAACTGCATTTCAGGAGGCTGCTGCGCCTTGTCGGCAGGGTCGCTCACAGCGTCTCCTCGGAAGGCGAGCCTGATCTTTCCAATGCATGAATGAATGGCGCGTGCGTACGGCCGCCGACGATGTTCGCGTGACTATCCGCGCTGATGACCATCTTCATACGTCCCTCCAAAGGCTAAGCTCATAAAGCTCCTGCAATGGGATCGCATGCGCCAAGCAGACGGCTCCTGAAACAGGCAATCCCTGTCAGGAGTCATCATCCGCAGCCTGTGGCCACAGCGGTTCGGGTGAACTCCATCACCCTTCCTACTTCGCTACAACTCTACCTCGATTTTGATTTCGACACCAAGGCAGTTCCTATAACGAACTCATTCGTTAGCCGTACGGGAGGGTGAGAATGGGTGCTCCTGAATGACTGCGCCCCGAAGTAGTTCTCGGCTGACGACAACCTTAGCGCTCACCGAGATCAGCCCGGCGGCTTTGGCCATAGGTCCGCTGTGAGGCGGCCGATCCCAGGCTCTGAAGAACAGAGGACTTGGAATGGTCGAGGTCTGGCAGACCCAACACGCTCTTGGGTAATCTGCTCTTGTGTTTACTCTTCTGTCGCATGGCAGCGGTCTCCCTCACCGCCGCTCCATCATCTGCCCAGCGCCGTTGTCTTTGCTGAAAGCACCGTTTTCGTGCACTAAGACTGAAGCGGTTGGTGTAGACCGGAGCCAGATAGCTTCCGGATCACCGACCACCCGGGAGTTGGCCGTTTAAACGATTTGAATTAAACGATTTGAAGCCTAGCAGGAATTAGCGAAAATCCTCGCTTGATCCCCAACGAAGCAATGCTCTATTGAATTGTCGTCCACTACTTCGTGATCTGAGTTACGTCTCGCACGGCGCCACGAGCTGCACTCGTGGTAGATGCCGCATACGCCAGCAGAGCCTTCGAGACCTTCCGGTCACGAGCAAGAGGCTTCCATGCGGCTGCACCTTTGGCCTCCATGGCCTTGCGGCGGTTGGCAATCTCCGTGCCGGATAGAGCCACGCGGAGCACGCGCTTGGGGATATCGATCTCGATGATGTCGCCTTCTTCTACCAGCGCCAGCGAGCCGCCTTCAGCAGCCTCGGGAGAGATGTGCCCGATGCAAAGCCCCGAGCTGCCGCCTGAGAAACGCCCATCTGTGATCAGCGCGCAGGTCTTGCCCAATCCTTTGGACTTGAGATAGCTCGTCGGATATAGCATCTCCTGCATTCCTGGACCGCCCTTTGGCCCTTCGTAGCGAATCAGCACGACATCTCCATGAACTATCTTGTCTCCCAGAATGGCCTCGACCGCTGAGTCCTGGCTCTCGAAGATGCGCGCTGGTCCCGTAAAGACAAGATGAGCAGGATCAACGCCCGATGTCTTCACGATGCAGCCATCGTGGGCGATATTGCCGAAGAGAACCGCCAAGCCACCGTCAGTGCTGAAGGCGTGCGCTCTGTCGCGAATCACGCCGCTCTCGCGATTCAGGTCCAGCTCCGGATATCGCGAGCTTTGACTGAACGCCTCTGTGGTGCGCACTCCGCCGGGAGCTGCGCGATAACACTCCTCGACAGCCTTCGCCACAGGCCGTTTCACGTCCAGCCTGTCAATGGCCTCGCCCAGTGTTGGCGAATGCACTGTGTGCGTTGAGCGATGGAGCAGCCCGGCGCGATCCAGCTCGGCCAAAATTCCAAAAATCCCACCGGCACGATGCACATCTTCAAGATGCACCGCAGGTGCTGACGGAGCTACCTTGCAAAGATTCGGCACACGACGCGAGAGGCGGTCAATATCCGCCATAGTGAAAGGCACCTCGCCCTCTTGCGCCGCAGCCAGCAGATGCAGAACTGTATTGGTGGACCCGCCCATGGCTATATCCAACGTCATCGCGTTTTCGAAGGCCTTGAAAGTCGCAATGCTGCGGGGAAGAACCGACGCATCATCCTTCTCGTAGTAACGCTTCGCCAGATCGACGATGGTTCTGCCCGCCTGAAGGAATAGCTCTTTCCGGTCGGAGTGGGTGGCCACAAGGGTACCGTTGCCAGGAAGACCAAGTCCCAACGCCTCGACCAGGCAGTTCATCGAATTGGCAGTAAACATACCGGAACAGGAGCCGCAGGTCGGACAGGCTGAGCGCTCATACTCATCCACCTCGGCATCGCTCGCATTGGGATCGGCCGCCAGAATCATGGCATCGATCAGATCCAGCGCTTTCACAGTGTTCCCATGCTGAATCTTGCCCGCTTCCATCGGCCCGCCAGAGACAAAGACGACCGGAATATTGAGACGCAAGGAGGCCATCAACATACCGGGAGTAATCTTGTCGCAGTTCGAGATGCAGACAAGGGCGTCCGCGCAGTGGGCATTCGCCATATACTCGACCGAATCGGCAATCAGCTCACGCGAGGGAAGGCTGTAGAGCATGCCGTCGTGCCCCATCGCAATGCCGTCGTCGATGGCAATTGTGTTGAATTCCTTTGCAACTCCGCCTGCCTTTTCGATCTCTCTGGCGACGAGCTGCCCCAGGTCCTTCAAGTGAACATGACCTGGAACAAACTGTGTAAAAGAGTTGACAACTGCGATGATGGGCTTGCCAAAATCACCGTCTTGCATCCCGGTGGCACGCCAAAGACTACGCGCCCCGGCCATATTACGACCGTGGGTCGATGTTCGAGATCTATAAGCTGGCATAATCGATATTTTACGACCCCTTACATTGTTGCCGCTCTGGGGGGTGAGCCTGCGGTTTGCTTGACAACCGCGACGGCGATGTGAATGACCGGCCCAATCTTACCAACGGGCGCCGGGCGAGTGACAAGCAATTCGGAAGTAATCCCGACCTGCCTGCAAAGTCGGCTTATCGGCAACTTCGAGCTGTTGGCCGCCCCTACGAGGGCGAACTTGACGCAATCACCGGCGGTCTCAACTGGTCGATGCAACACCATCTGATAGAAATGATTTCTTTTCGAGGTGGTGTTGATGAGACAAGGGAGACGGTATGGGCTTTCTGCGG
>Ga0224534_1002030_pt1 | contig 9953 bp, 7 predicted proteins | sample 714E12024metaG_FD_172012 | JGI IMG/M metagenome (GOLD analysis project Ga0224534, IMG submission 172012) | Peat soil microbial communities from Stordalen Mire, Sweden - 717 E1 20-24 | ecosystem: Environmental > Terrestrial > Soil > Wetlands > Peat | place: Sweden: Norrbotten County, Stordalen Mire...
AATTACGCCATTTTCGCGGCGCTCATCGGCCTGGGCAAATGGTTCGGCCGTCGCGCGTCGTTTTTGAAACTGCTGCTCGGCGGCCTGCTCGGCGCTGTGATTTTTTATTTCGTTACCAACACACTCTCGTGGCTGCAGGACCCGGCCTACGCCAAGACGATTGCGGGATGGATTCAGGCACTGACGACGGGCCGGCTGGATGTGCAGCCGACGACGTGGGAAATGTTCCGCAACACGCTCATGAGCGGCGGCCTCTTCACCGCGCTGTTTGTCGCGGCGGAAAAATTGACCGCGCCCGCCGAATCGCCCGCCGACAAGACCGCCGGCGCGCGCGACGACGAGGAATCCGAAGATGAAGAATCGCCGGAGGAATCGAAGGCATGAAACGGATATTGAATCCGCCGGGCACTTGAAGTATTTTTTCGCCGTGAGCATGACTGCGGAAAAAATCGCCGCCAAAGCGCTCGCGTTGCCGGATGACGAACGCGCGTTGCTTGCGCGCGAACTCATTGTCAGCCTTGATCCGGAAACTCATCCCGACGCGGAAGCTGAATGGGCTGAAGTGATTGACCGCCGCTCACGTGAAATCGCCGGGGGCAAAGTCCGCTGCCGTCCGGTTGAAGAAGCGGTCCGCGACATCCGCTCCAAACTTCATGCTGCGCGTCGTCAGCCATCCTGAAGCGGAGGAGGAGCTGGAAGCGGCAGCGCGATGGTATGAGGCGCGTCAGCCGGGGCTGGGCGATGGTTTTCTGGACGATTTTGAACGGACATTGCGGCGCATTTTGGAGGCTCCCGACCGCTGGCATTTTGTCCAGGGCAAAAATCGCAAACTTAATTTCGACCGGTTTCCCTGCGCCATTATTTACAGCGCCGAAAATGACGGGCTTTACATCAAAGCGGTAATGGATTTGCGTCGCCGACCTTATTACTGGAAGCATCGCCAATGAAACTCGGCGTCATCTCGGACACGCACAATTTCCTCGACCCAAAAATCTTGGAATTGTTTGCCGGTGTGGACCACATCTTGCACGCGGGCGACATCGGCAATGCCACCATCATTTCCGAGCTGGAGGAAATTGCGCCCGTCACCGCCGTCTATGGCAACACCGACATGGGCTTGCCGTTCAAGGAAACGGAAATCATCGAGTTGGCGGCGCGGAAATTCCTCATCCATCACATCGTCAATCCGCTTGCGCCGGATGACAGGTTGAAGGAGCGCATCGCGCGCGCGCAGCCGGATGTCGTCGTCTTTGGCCACACGCACCGGGCGTTTTGCGAGACGATTGGCGGCGTGCTTTATTTCAATCCCGGCTCGGCGGGCAAGCCGAAGTTTGGCCTGGGCCGCACCGTGGCCATCTTGGACTGTAGCGCGAAGGAAATCCGCCACGAGTTCATAAATCTTTGACACGGATTGCACGAATTGTCGCGAAGGGATGGCAGGGCGGGCAGTCCTCTGCCCGCCGTTGGTGGGGCGAGCGTCCTCGCGAGCCGGCTCGTCGGCAGCCTCGCCCCACCCAATAAACTCGGCGCGCACGGAGTGACGCGCCCTACCCGCGAGCGATTTGGTTCCCTGCAAAATTGCGGGAGGAAATTTGTCGCCTCGATAATCCTTGATGGAAATTTGCGGGTCTGATTTCATAAATCCGTGTCAACGAAAGCCGGGGCGCAGATGATCAGGCACGCGGTTGTGGATGCGCCTAGGCTGAATACGGGTTGAGCCACACTACGCGCCAATATAAAATTTGCATGATAAGCACAATCAGCGAACCCAAGCCATTTCGAGTTCAATTCAGCAATGGGCGGCACCTGGCATTGGCTGACACCACCGAAGATAAAGGCGGCGGCGGGTCCGGTTTCCGTCCGCATGAGTTGCTTGAGGCGGCATTGGCTACCTGTATGAATATGGCGGCGACGATGTATGCAGCAAAGCACGCCATTCCGCTAAGTCGCGTTGTCACCAAAGTCACGCTCGACCGTTCGGGTTCGGAGCAGGTAGCGTTCAGCTATTCCGTCGAGTTGAGCGGCAAGCTGACCGCCCAACAGAGAGATGTCATCATGTCCGCGATGCGTGTTTGTCCGGTTCGCAAGACATTGTCGAGAGGCGTAAGATTCTTGGATTAGTGCAGGAGGGCCGTGTGCCAACTGGAAGACAGGCTGCAAATCTCATTCATGGCCTTCGCGCGGCATTTTCATTTCGCCAGTTGCGCCGCCACTTCCTTCACCTTCCGCAAATCAAGCTTGCCGGTGCCGAGCAGCGGAAAATTTTCGGCACGGAAAAACTGGTCGGCGCGCGGCTTCCACAGGTTCGGTAAATCGCTTTGCGCTAGTTTCTCCAGGCACAGCGCCAGCTTTTCGTCCGGCAGTTTGTGCAACACCACGAGCCGTTCGCCTTTCTTTTCGTCCGGCAGGCCGGCGACCACAAATGTCTGTTCCGTGGCGGCCGCGAGTTCGTGCAATTTTTCCTCGATCTTGATGTGCGGCACCATTTCGCCGCCGATCTTGCTGAAGCGGTTCAGGCGATCGGTGATTTGCAGGAAGCCGTCCTCGTCCAGCGCCGCCACGTCGCCGGTGCAATACCAGCCGTCGTGCAAAACCTCGGCGGTCTTTTCCGGCTTGCCGAGATAGCCGCGCATCACGTTCGGGCCGCGCGCGAGCAGCAGGCCGGACTGGCCGAGCGGCAGCGGATTTCCGTTCCACGGATTTTCCGCGTCCACGACGCGCACGCAAACGCCGGGCAGCGGATGGCCGATGGTCCCGCGTTTCACGCCGACCTGATGAAATCCGGCGGCGCGGAAATCCGGCGCGTTGACCGCCACCGTCGGCGAGCATTCCGTGCAGCCGTAACCTTCCATCGGCCGGATGCCAAAATGCGCCTCGAATGCCGTCGCGAGCCGGTCGGGCAATTTTTCCGCCGCGGTCATCACGAGCCGCAGGCTGCCAAAATCCGCCGGCGCGCAGCCGCGCAGATAGATTTGCAGAAACGTCGGCGTCGCCAGGAGATACGTCACGGCATGATGTTTCACGAGCGGCCCGATGGTTTTGGCATCAAGCGGATTCGGATGAAAAACCACGCCGACTCCGAGCGTGGCGGGCAGCCAGAGCGTCCCGGTGAAGCCGAACGAATGAAAAAACGGCAGAATGCCCAGGAACCGGTCGTGGCGGTTCAAATCAAACACCTGATCCATCTGTTCAATGTTCGCGCCGATGTTGTAATGCGAGAGCATCACGCCCTTCGGCTCGCCGGTGCTGCCGCTGGAAAAAATCACGGTGGCCAAATCGTCCAGCGAGTGCGGAGTGCGGAGTGCGGAGTGCGGAGTTGAAGACAGCGCGCGTTCGAGCAAGTTCACGGGCAGAAAGGCTGCCATCAGAAATGCCGTTAGTTTTTCCAGCGCGGATGGAGCGCCGGCCTCCGGCACGGCGGGTTGTGATTCCACGCCATCCTCGCGCCGTGCCGGAGGCCGGCGCTCCAATCCAACCACATCTTCGAGAAAAACCGTTTCGCACGGCACGGTCAGTTTCACCTTCTCCAGGAAAATCCGCGAGGTGATGACGGTCTTGAGTTCGCATTGCTTCGCGCAGGAGGCGAGCGTCGTTTCGGACAAGGTGTAATTCAGATTCACCGGCACCTTGCCGCAGAGCAGCGCGGCGTAATTCACCAGCGCCCCCGGCACGGACGGCGGCAGGAAAATCCCGACCATTTGCTGTCCGTTCCAGATTTTCTTCAGCCGCCGCGCGAGAAAAATGGTTTTCACCAGCGCCGCGCCGAAGGTGACTTTTTTGTTCTGTGCGTCGGCCATCGCAAAACGCAGCGGGAATTTCCGCGCCGTCCGCACGAACTGGCGGTGCAGCGGTTTCATCCGGTCGCGGCGATGCCGCCAGGCGGACGCAAGCAGTTCTTGCACGGCCTGCCGTGTCTCGAATGGCGTTGCGGTCGGCGGCAGCGGCTTCCCGAAGCTGACGGTGACCGGATGCGGGATTTTGCGCGGCCATTTCCAGACGAAGCGGTGATGTTCGTAGCTGGAAATGCTGCCCGTCACGCCGTCGAGCGCCACCGGCACGACGGGCGCGTCCACGCCCTTCATGATGCGTTCCATGCCGCGCCGGAACGGCAGCAACTGCCCGATGCGCGTGATCTGCCCCTCGGCAAAAATGCACACGACCTCGCCGTTGCGGATGGCGTCGCTCGCGGTTTGCAGCGACTGGATGAGTTCGCGCGGGCGTTGTTCGGAGGAAATGGGAATGACGCCGAGGATGCGCGCGCCCCAGTGTATCCATCGTTTTTCGTAAATGTCCTTGAACATGAGGAAGCGGATTTGCCGGTCGGTCGAGGCGATGAGCAACAGCGCATCCATCCACGAAGCGTGGTTGCAGACGAACAGCGCGCCGCCTTTTTCCGGGATGTTATCGCGGCCGTCCACACGAATCCGGTAAAGCGTCCGCGTCAGCAGCCAGAGGACAAATCGCAGCAGCGAATCCGGCAGCAGCCAGACGAGGTAAATGGTGCTTGCGAAGGTCGCCCCGCCGATGAGCAGGAAAATCGCCGGCGGCGAAAGTTTCAGCGTGACCGTCAGCAGATAAAAAACGCCCGACGAGAGCAGAATCCCGACCCAGGACAACAGGCTCGCCGCCGCCAGCACGCTGTCTTTTTGCTCGCGCGCCGGCCGGTGTTGCAACAGCGCCGAGATGGGCACGATGTAAAAGCCGCCGAAGAATGACAGCAACGCCAACTCCAAGGCAACGGCGCCGAACGACAGCCCATGCCACCACAACAATGCGCTGCAAATGGCCAGCCCGAAAGAGCCGAGGGGGATCAGGCCATATTCTATCTTGCCACCGGACAAGTAACCCGCCGCGAAACTGCCCAGCCCGATACCAACGGCCGCCGCCGCCTGCAAATAGTTGCTCTGCGTCGGGTCGCCGATGTGCAGTGTGTCCGTCGTGTAGATGACGATGAGAAACTTGATAAGCGCCCCGATGGCGAAGAAGTAGGTGTTGCCCAGCAACGCCAGCCACAACGCACGGTCGCGCCTCACGATGCGGATTTGTTTCCACAAATCGGCGACGAAATTCACCTGGAATCTGCGCGCCGGGTCGGCAGCGGGCACGCGCGTTATGCCGAGGCTTGTCACGAGTCCGAAGACCGCCAGTGCCACCAAAATCACACCCGACCACGCCGGTTGCGCCGAAAACGCCTTGAACAGCCAACCGCCCGCCATCGTGCCGCCGATGATGGCGAGGAACGTGCATAGCTCCAACACGCCGTTGCCCCACGACAATCTTTTTTCCGGCAACAATTCCGGCAACAATCCATATTTTGACGGACTAAAGATGGCGCTGTGGACGCCCATGAGGAACACGCAGGAAATCGCCAGGTAAAAATGGCCCGTCGCCAGCCCCGTCAGCGCGAGCAGCATGACGCAGATCTCGAAGCATTTCACCCCGATGGTCACGGTGCGTTTGCCAAACCGGTTCGCGAGAAATCCGCCCGTCATTGAAAACACGATGAACGGCAGGGCGAATAACGCGCCGACGACGCTGATCAACCGATCGCGCTCCATGCCGAGCGTCCCCAGTCCCGTGAAGATGGCGAGCCATTGCAGCGTATTGTCGCTGAACGCGCCCTGGAATTGCGTGACGATGAGCGCCCAAAAGCCGCGCTGGGATTGCGGATTCCGGATGCTGGATTCTGGATTGGGGTTGTCGTTGGTCACGCCGCAAAGCTACTCAATCCTCCGCGCCGGTGTGAATTGAAAAACTTTGCGCCAGCATCAATCCAGCCAATGCCGCGCCAAAAATCGCTGGCGTTCTCCAAGCGGCGCATCATAATCATCCCGATCCAGCAGTTGTATTGGAGAATTTTAATAAGTTTGCACGCGCAATGAACCCGGATGCCGCCAGAGGCAAAAGCATCCTCTACATCGAAGACGATGTGGTCGTGTTGACGGCCTATCGCACGCGCCTGCAAAAGGCCGGCTTTGATGTCGAAAGCTCCGTGGATGGCATCGAGGCCATGCGCATCCTTGCCGTGCGCGAGTTCGATTTAATCATCCTTGACCTGATGTTGCCGCGGTTCAGCGGCACGGAAATCCTAAAAGCCATCCGAAACAATCCGCGCCTCGCGACCATTCCCGTCGTCGTCTTTTCCTCCAACTTGGAAGTGGTGCATCCTTCCGTGCTGGCGATGGCCGACAAACTCCTCCTCAAGGGCGACTGCACCTTCCAGAACCTGCTGCAAAGCATCGAGGATTTGCTCGCCTCCCGCCCCGGCGACGGCGGCGCTTGAAAGCGCGCGGTCCAAATTCATTTGGGTGTGAACCATCAGAACTGGGCGGTGGTTTATGACATGGCTGATCGTCTCGTTGGTTTGGTCTTTTAATTGAGTCAACACGCCGTTCACGGAAGCTGCGACTCAAATTGATATTTGCCCGAGCCGACGCGGAACACAGTCACACCGTCTTCCGAATGCAACAGCGAGACTCCGCGAGCGGGCGCGACCGGCTTGCCGCCTTCGGTGACTTGATCGGCTGCGCCCGCCGGCACATGGATTGTCGCCGTGGTGTTTGGTGGAATGGTCACGTCAAGACGGAAGCGTTTGCCGTCAACCGACCACGCGCTCTCGATGCGCCCGGCAGGCGATTCATAGGCGGCCTGCGCATTCGTCAGGCCCGCGGCGATGGCCGGGCGGATTACAATTTTGCGGAAACCGGAGCCATCGGTGTCAATGCCCGCCACCTGCCGGTAAAGATATTCGCCCACCGAGCCGAAGGCGTAATGGTTGAATGAGTTCATCGAGATTGTCTGGAAACCTTTGTCGGGCGTCCAGCCATCCCATCGTTCCCAAACCGTCGTCGCGCCGTTTTTCACCGGGAACAGCCACGACGGATAAGTTTCCTGCAAGAGCAGCCGATACGCCACGTCATCGCGGCCGGCCAGGTGCAACCCCGGCAGGAGACGCGGTGTGCCGATGAAGCCCGTGGCGAGATGCCAGTCGCTTTTATGCAATTGTTCGACAAACTTGTCGGCGACCTTCGCCTTCATCTCCGCCGGAATTAAATCCATCGTGAACGCGAGCGCGTAGCCGGTCTGGCCGCTGTTCGTGATGGATCCGTCAGGCAGGATGAAATCACGTTGAAATGAAGCTTTCGCCTCCTCGCTCTGCGCCTGGCAATGCGCCGCATCGTTTGTGCGGCCGATCGCCGCCGCCATCTCCGCCATCAGCGCGGAGAGGTGCGCGAAGTAGGCGCGCTGAATCACATTAAAGTCGGCGCCGCCTCCAAGATTGAGATGGTCGCCGAGCGCGCGCAACGTGATCCCGCCGTCCTTCCGGCCGCCGCCCAGCCACGCGAGGTAGCGGGCCAGCGCGTCGAAATTACGCTCCACAATCCGCGTGTCGCCATAGACGTGATAAATCGTATAGACGCACCGGATCGCCGCGTCGCCGCCCCACCCTGCCGAGGCCCAGGGCGAACCAAATTTCGGCGCGACGTTGGCCATCGCGCCCGAAGGCAGTTGCGCATCCTGCACGAGGGTCGTCAGCCAGCGCGTGAAAAAGGCCGCGACGTCGGCGTTGTAGGCCGCCGTGCCGATGAAGAATTGCGCGTCGCCGGTCCAGCCCGCGCGCTCGTCGCGCTGCGGGCAATCAGTGGGCACTTCGAGGAAGTTATCGCGCTGGCTCCACGCGATGTTCCGGACGAGCTGGTTCACGAGCGGACTCGAACACTCGAATTCGCCCGTGCGCTCCATCGGCGAGCCGACGACGACACCGGTGACGGCATCGAGTCCGGGCTTCGCGTCGAGTCCGGTCACTTCGACGTAGCGGAAACCGTGGAAGGTGAAGAACGGCTCCAGCGTCTCGACGCCGTCGCCGCGCAGATAATAAACGTCGGTCGCATTCGCCCCGCGAAGGTTTGACGTGTAAAGCGTGCCGTTCGGATTCAGCACCTCGCCGTGGCGCACCATGATTTTCTGGCCGGCGTGGCCGCGCACTTTCAACCGCGCCCAGCCGGCGATGTTTTGTCCGAGATCAAAAGTCCACGCGCCCGGACGCGGCTCGGTGACGGTGCGCGCCGGCAATTCGTCGGTGATGCGCGTTGCATCGGCGTTGGCCGCCCCGATGGCGAACGCCGGCAGCGGCTTCTGCGCATCAAGCGGGCGCAGGCCGGTGGCAACCGGCTGCCACGCGGAGTCATCAAAACCCGGTTGCGCCCAGCCGTCCTGCCGCAACCGCGCATCGTAGGTGCAGCCCATCATCAGGTCGGCGGAGCAGATCGGACCGGTCGCCGCGCGCCACGAGCCGTCGCTCGCGATTGTGTCGCGCGTGCCGTCGGTGTAATCAATCTCCAGTTGCGTGAGCAGTCGCGGGTAACCGCCGTAGAAGTAACGCTGCCCGGTGTAGGCCAGCACGCTGGCATACCAGCCGTCGCCGAGCATCGCGCCGAGCGCATTGGTTCCCTCGCGCAATTGCGTCGTCACGTCGTAAGTCTGGAATTGCACGCGCGACCGGAATTCCGTCCAGCCCGGCGCGAGATGGTCGCTGCCGACCCGCGCGCCGTTCAATTGCAGTTCATACACGCCGAGCGCGGTGCTGTAAATGGTCGCGCGGCTCACCGGCTTGAAGACCGTGAACGTTTTTCGCAGGAACGGCGCCGGCGACAGATAATCCGTGAACGTCTGCGGCGGGCCGTCCCACGGATTGCGCCGCTGCGGATCCACCAGCAACGGCTTCCAATCGTCATCGGCGAATCCCGGACGAATCCAGCCGACCGGCGCGTTCGTCGCAAACTTCCACGCCGCGTCAATCGGCACAACCTGCCCGCTGCCGTCGGCAAATTTCAACTCAACCTCGCCCAGCGCCGCCGGCCGGTAGCCGTCGTATTGTGCAATCACGAGGCCGACGACGTTCTCGCCCGGACCAAACCGCGCCGTGACATCAACCGGACGCATTTGCTCCCAGCGGGTGACTCTGCCGGCTCGTTTGCCGTTGACCGTGATCGAGCAGACCTGGTCCGGCGAAAGCGACAGCGCAGCGCGAATCAATTTTTTCTCCGGCGGCAACGTCAGCTTGCCGCGGATGAATGCCGTGAGCGGCGCTGTTTTCGATTCGTCCACCGGAGCGTAGGCCCAGTGCTGCTTTTGGAGGCGGGCGCGCGCATCGTCGGTGAGTTCCGTCCCGTTGGTCGGCGCGGGCGTGTCGAATCCAATCCACTGCGCCTGCCAGTCGGCCGGCTGCAGCAAACCCATGCTCCAGAAGGCTGGTGTGCTCCAGTCCGACTCGCGGCCCGCCTCGTCCCACACGCGGACCTGCCACCAGCATTGCTGGCGCGAATCGAGCGGCTTGCCGCCATAGACAATCTGCTGCGTCGCGTCGGAGGCGACCTTGCCGGTGTCCCACAAATCACCGTGGCCGTCTGCGAGCGTTTCTGCCGATGAGGCAACGAGTATTTGGTAAGCAGTCTGGCGGACACCGCGTGCGTCAGCCTCCGCCTCCAATCCCCAGCCGAGGCGCGGCGCCGGTTCGCCAATGCCTTCGGGATTGACGCGATACTCGCATCGCAAACGGGCCGGCGTCAGGACGCCGGACGCACCCGGCGCGGCAGGACCGGCAACAACGGCCAGCAGCGCGAAGAGAAGGATGGCGGAAATTTGCTTGGGCTTCATGGCCGGATTATCGAATGCGACGCGGTTTTGAAAAGTTAAAAATGATTCCACCCCATCCGCCAACACCAAAATCGGGCTTCCGTCGCCCGGCCTTGACTTTAGGCGCCGAAACTTTCTCAATTTTCCGCGTTCGGCGGCGACGGCGCAATTCGAGGGCATCGCCCTGTGGCACACGGACACGGCGCTCAAAAAACTCACCGGCTTTCCCCAGCGCTATTTTGTGAACGCAGCCTGAATCAAAATCCGCTCGACAGAAGATGAATTCAAATTTGAATTCATCTTCTGTCGAGCGGATT